>Ga0187894_10001448_pt1 | contig 30376 bp, 23 predicted proteins | sample GBC1701081metaG_FD_136650 | JGI IMG/M metagenome (GOLD analysis project Ga0187894, IMG submission 136650) | White microbial mat communities from a lava cave in the Kipuka Kanohina Cave System on the Island of Hawaii, USA - GBC170108-1 metaG ...
TCGAAAGCTGCCCGACCTCGAGCGAGAGACCACGACTGCCTGGCAGATGGGATCGGTGGGACGAGCGCGGTTGCTAGCGCGGCCGCTGCCTATCACCCCAGAAGGATCTGAAACATCTAACGCACACGATAAGCTGCGGGCCGGACCGGCGCGCAGCTTGCGCAAGCAAGATGCGTGACGGGATGGACCGTCAGCTTGATCGGGTTGTTATACGGCGTGCTCACGGTGTAGCCCGTCGTACGTCACGTTCGCTCGCCATTGGCCACAGCGCGGCCAACTCTTCCGCGGCAAAAGCAGGTGCCGCTGCGCTGAAGTAGCGCAGCAGGACCTGGCCGCGATTCGTGATGCCGTGAGGATTCCCTGACGGAATGAACACACAGTCACCTGGGCCGACCAGGCGGACTTCGCCGGCGACCGACATTTCACCCGCCCCAGCAAGGATGAAGTAAACCTGTTCGGGTGAATGCTGATGAATTCGCTGTTCCCCGCCGGGCTCGATATCGACCAATGTGGTGGTGAGCTGCGCCGCGCCGCAGGTCCGGGGGGAGGCAAGTAGATACGAAGTTATGCCCTCGGGTCGTCGGTACCGGGGGGCAGTTTCCTTTTGAAGAATGTTCACCAGAGCGCCTCCGCGGTTTGTCGGGGCATTGGTCCAGTCCGTATAACGTTCACGATAGCCTGCGGGCCGCGAAGCGGACCGTCAGGTTCATCGTGCTGTTAGCCAGCACGCTCGCCCTCACCTGTACATTGGCACTTGCGGCCACCTTGCGCAGCGTCCCACAGTGACCATGTTCGGTACCACGGCTTGTACCACAAACAGAGACTCGAAGACTCGAACCTGTCGAAACGAAACCAGAACGACTCGATCGCCTTGCTGCCATCTCGAATGCGAACCAGGTGCTTGCCATCCAGCACTACACCGGGTATCAGAACCGAAGAGTCAGCCGACATTGCAAACCAGGGACCATCATCTACTCGGACGCCGAATTGGTCGGACACATACCCGCGTGGGTCTCCGTCGTCATTCACGGGCGCCAAGCAAATCGAGCCGGTACGGCGCTTCGAGACATCTCCCTGGGCGACTATGGCTGGGGCGACCATAACTGCAACAACAAGAGCGAGGCTCAATGCTTTCATCGTCTGGCTAACAGGCATTCTGCTGAAAACCGCGTAGTGGGGCATCGGAGCCTGCGCTACCGCCTCCATTGAAATCCCTCAACCCCCTCATGGACAAGACTCTACTCTTCTTCGCGGGCGAGAGGCCGTGACTTTGATATGCCGCGGTCCACATAGCACGGCTGCCCCGACACGCGCCCCCCGCGCAACTCCTCGCGCGAGTGCCGGCGTCGCGCGGACCGGCTAACGGCGCGGAGTCCAGCGCGTCTCCGGGCTGCCGGCGCGCTGGTTCGCCGCGCGCGCGGCGACGAAGAGGAAGTCGGAGAGTCTGTTGATGTAGGCGATCACACCGGCGCCGACGGACTCGGATTCGGCCAGGGCGACGACGTCTCGCTCGGCGCGCCGGCAGACGGCGCGCGCCTGGTGAAGCGCCGCGCTCATCGGCGATCCGCCGGGCAGCACGAACTCCTGGAGCGGCGGCAGTTCCTGCTCCATGCGGTCGATCGCCTGCTCGAGCCACTCGGCATCGGCTGGCTGGATGCGGCGAATGCTCGACTCCGCCTTCGCGCCGTGGGGCGTCGCGAGATCGGCCCCCAGATCGAACAGGTCGTTCTGCACCCGCTGCAGGTCGGCGTCCAGATCGGCGTCGGCGCTCCCCGGCCGGCCGCCCCGCGATTCGGTGCTGCCTCCGCGATTCGCGCCGCAGGCGCGCGCGGCGCCGACGGCGGCGTTCGTCTCGTCCACGCCTCCGTATGCCGCGACGCGTGGAGAGTCCTTGCCGACCCGCCCCCCCCCGAACAGCCCCGTGGTTCCGTCATCGCCGGTGCGCGTGTAGATCTTCATGGCGCCCTCCGATCGAGGAACCGCGCGAGCCACGCGGCGACCTCGCGATACCAGAAGACCGAGTTGCGCGGCTTGAGCACCCAGTGGTTCTCGTCGGGGAAGTAGATCAGCCGCGCCTCGACCCCCTTCGCCTTCAGGATGTTGTACGCCTCGAGCCCTTGCGTCACCGGGACGCGGTAGTCCCGCTCGCCGTGGATCACGAGCATAGGCGTGGTCAGACCGGCCGCCTCGCGCGAGGGGCTCCAGCGGTCGATGCGGTCCAGCCCGTCCCAGGGCTCTCCGCCGAACGAGGCGTGCCGGCCTTGCGTCACGTCGGTGGCGTACTGCGACAGCAGGTCGAACACGCCGGCGTGATTCACGATGCAGGCGTAGCGCTTCGTGCGGGCGCCAATCCACGAAACGAGATAGCCGCCATACGAACCGCCGGCGATCGCCATTCGCTTCTGATCGGCAAGACCGTGCTCGATCAGCCAGTCGGTCGCCGCCTCGATGTCGGCCATCGGTTTGTCGCCCCAGCCGCCCTGGATGCACTGAGCGAACTTCTGCCCCCACGAGGTGGAGCCGTGGAAGTTCACGCACGCGACGGCGTAGCCCGGCGCGGCGAAGAGCTGCGCGTTCCAGCGCGCGTGCCACTGGTCGCCGGAAATCGCGTGCGGTCCGCCGTGAATCACGTGCACGAGCGGCGGGCGCGATCCGCCGGCCGCCCCCGGCGGCAGGATCACGTACATCTGCACCGGCGCTCCCCCGGAGCCGGCGAAGATCACCTCGCGCACCTCGCCGCGCGCGACTCCTTCGAGCGCGCGGTCGGTGAATCGCGTGAGCCGCCGCTGCTCACCGCTTCCGCCCGCGGCGTCGACCTCGCGAAGGTGGATCTCGGCCGGCTGCGAAAGGGTCTGCAGGCCGTAGAACGCGCGGTTGCCGGCGACCGCGAGGCCGCTCGCCACGCCGCCTTCCGCGAACCGCTTCGGCTCCGCCGGGCCTTTCGAGGGGTCGAGGAGGAAGAGCCCGCTGCAGGCGCAATCCTCCGCCTCGATGACCAGCCGGTTGTCGCCCGTGAACTCCCAGGATCCGGCGGAGCGGTCCCAGCCCTCGGTGAGTACATCGTGCCGCCTGGCCTTGCGGTCGAAGCGCACCAGGCGCACGCGGTCGGCGTAGAAGAACGGATCCACCTGCATGCCGTACACGATCGACGTGCCGTCGGGCGAATAGCGGGGACGCAGATCGTCGGCGGTGTGGTCGGGCGTGAGGCAGAGCGGCTCGCCGCCGGCTACCGGCGCGGTGTAGATCGCCCAGCGGACCTTGGTGTACGGCGGATCGCTCGCGCAGGCCGAGAAGGCGACCTCGGCTCCGTCCGGCGAGAGGTCGTATTGCCCGTCGGGTTCCATCAGCTCGAACCAGCGCCCGAGACCGGGCGTCAGGTCGCGCAGAGTCTTCGTGTCTAGATCGAGCACGAAGATGTGCGGCACCTCGCCGTCCGTCAGCCAGCGGTCCCAGTAGCGAAAGACGCGATCCTCGGTGACGTGCGCCTTCACCGGGTCCTTTACCGCCGCCTCGACGCGGGCCTTCGTCGCCTCGGGTGTCAGGTGGCCGCGGTACAGCGGCACGCGCAGCGCGATCCGCCGGCCATCGGGGAACCACCGCGGGTCGGCGGCTCCCAGCGGCAGATCGGTGAGGCGCTCGGCCTCGCCGCCGTCCAGCGGCATGACGTGGAGCTGCGGCTTCCCGAGCGAGCCGCCCTTCCGCAGGAACGCCACGCGCGTTCCGTCGGGCGACACGCGGGGCGCGCTGCTCGAGACCTCGGAGCCGGTGAGCGGGCGCGGATCGCTCTTGCCCAGGGCGTCGACGAGCCAGAGCTGCGTGCGCGACTCGTTCAGCTCCAGATCGCCGTTCGTCACCGGCACCACGAGCCGCTTGCCGTCGGGCGACGGCGCGGGGGCGCCGACGCGCGGAATGGCCCACAGGATCTCCGGCGTCAGCGGCCAGCCCTTCGGGTTCTCTGCCTTGTAGAGGAGCTTTTCGGAGCGTTCGGTCATGGCTCGATCACCACCGGTGTGCGGTCGGTCCTGTGTTTCGGGATGGTAGCATCCCGCCATGCCGGAGCACGTGCACGTCGTCGCGCACTTTCGATTCCGTCCCGAGGCGCTGGAAGCCGCCGAGAAGATCTGCCGCGGGCTGCTGGTGCCGACCCGCAGCGAGTGGGGGTGCCTGCGCTACGAGTGCTTCCGCGACCAGGAAGACCGCCAGGCAATCACTTTCATCGAAGAGTGGTCCTCGACCGGCGCCCTGGACGCGCACCTTGCGTCTGCGCACGTGCGGGCGGCCTTCGCCGAGGCGGCGCCGCTCTTCGCCGAAGAGCCGCGCATCCTGCGCTACACGAAGCTGGGCTGAAGGGAGAACGCGTGCGTCTGGGGATTTTGACCGGCGGCGGCGACGTGCCGGGCCTCAACGTGGCGATCAAGTCGGTGTACGAGGCGGCGAAGGCGCGCGGCTGGACCCGCGCCGACGGCAGCGGCGACGTCACCGGCATCCTGCGCGGCTGGAAGGGCACGGTGCAGATGGGCGGCGCCCGGGCCGGCGAGGCCGACCCCTGGCTGCAGCCGCTCGATGACCGGTTCGTGCGCACGATCGACCGCACCGGCGGCACGGTGCTGTGGTCCTCGCGCACGCGCCCCGACCGCATGAAGCCCAATGACCTGCCCGAACGGCTCGCGTCGCGAACGCTGCCCGCCTCCCCCGGCAGGCCGGACCTGGTGGATGCCACCGAGGCCGTCATCGAGAACCTGCGCACCGCGAAGCTCGACTGTCTCGTCGCCATCGGCGGTGACGACACCCTCGGCTACGGGCACACCCTCTCCGCGCGCGGCTTCCCCGTCGTCGGCATCCCCAAGACGATGGACAACGACGTGCGCGGCACCGACTACGCCATTGGCTTCTCGACCTGTCTCGACCGTGCGGTGGATTTCATCAACCGCCAGCGGACCCACCTGGGCTCGCACGAGATGGTCGGCGTCTTCCGGATCTTTGGGCGCAACGCCGGGTTCACGTCGCTCGGCGCGGCCTATGCGATCTCGGACGTGCGCTGCCAGATCCCCGAGCATCCGTTCGATCTCGAGGCGCTCTGCCGCGTGGTCGCCGGCGACTACGCGCGCAACCCGCGCCGCTACGCGCTCGTGCTCTGCTCCGAGGGGGCGGTGTGGACCGGCGGCTCGATCGAGGAGTACGGCGATGCCGACGCCTTCGGACACCGCAAGAAGGTGAACGTCGCCGAGGCGCTGGCCGCCGAGATCACGAAGCGCACCGGACTGCCGACGCGCATGCAGGACATCACCTATGACCTGCGCAGCGGCGACCCCGGCACGTGGGACCGGATCGTCGCCGCGAACTTCGGCGCCCTGGCCGTTGAGATGATCGCCGCGGGCCGTGCCGACCGGATGATCTGCATCCAGAACGGCGTCTACGGCGATGCGCCGCTCCCCGACGCGGCGCTGGGCGCCCGCACGGTGGACGTGGGTCTCTTCTACGATCCCGCGACCTTCCGCCCGAAGCGCTCCACACTCGCCGGCAAGCCCGTTTTCTTCTAGGGCGCCGGCGCGCCGCGGCTAGTCTTCGCGCTTGCGCTGGCGGTAGCCGACGAAGAACTTGCGCAGCGGGACGCGCGCCCGGAACCGCGTGTTGAAGATCATCCGCGTGAACGCGGCGAAGCGCTGCAGCCGGCGCGGCTTGTGGAGCATGTTCATCGCGTTCCGCACCACCTCGCCCGCCCGGGCGTCGTACGGGTAGGAGAACAGCGGCGCCTCCGCCGGCTTCGGATCGAACGACACGAAGCGCTGCCGGCACATCTCCCGCAGGCCGGCGATGCCGTGGTTGTAGCCAATGCCGCTCTTGCGGAACCCCGCCCACGTCGCCGCCGGCTCGCCGAACGAATAGAGCACGTCGTTGATCGTCACGACGCCGGCCTGCAGCCCGACCATCATCCGGTTCGCCGTCTCTTCCGAGGCGGTCCAGCCCGACGCGGTGAGGGCGTAGTCGCTCTCGTTGGCCATGAGCAGCGCCCGCTCCAGGTTCTCCACGACGACGACCGGAATGACCGGCCCCAGCGTCTCCTCGCGCAGGATGCGGCTTCCGGGCGGGGGCCCGAGAAGAACCGTCGGCGGGTAGAAGTAGCCGCGCCCCTCCGGAATCCGGCCGCCGCAAAGCACGCGGGCGCCGTCCTCGACCGCCTCGCCGACCTGCAGATGAACCTCTTCGCGGCGCCCGGCCGAGATGAGCGGCCCGATCCCCTGGAGCTTCCCGGCTTCCTCGATGAGCGCGTTGATGAACTTCGACGCGCAGGCGTCCTCGACGTACACCCGCTCGACGGCGCCGCAGTTCTGGCCGGCGTTCGCGCAGGCGCCCCACAGGATGCCGCGCGCCGCGCGCGCGATGTCGGCGTCGGCCGCGACGATGGAAGGGTGCTTGCCATTCAGCGCCAGCACCACGGGGCGCGGCGCGCAGCCGGCGGTCGCCATGATGTGCTGGCCCGCGGCGAGCGTGCCGGTGAGAAAGACCTTGTCCACCTGCGGGTGCGCGGCGAGGTGCAGCGCTTCGTCGCCGGTCGAGGGCACGACGTTCACGAGCCCCGCCGGGAACCCCGCCTCGAGGAACAACTCTCCGACGCGCAGGCCGATGAGGGGCGTGTGCTCCGACGGCTTGAGGATCGCCGCGTTCCCCATCGCCACCGCCGCGCCCACCTGCACCACGGGGATCGCGAATGGCAGCGTGTAGGGCGTGACGATCGCCACGACGCCGAGCGGGTCGAACAGGTAGTGGGCGTGCTTGTGCGAAAAGAGCGGGTGCCTCGGCTCGATTCCCTCCCCGCGGAAGAAGGCCTCCGCGTGGCGCGCCAGGAACCGCAGGTGATCGAGCGCCGGCAGGATTTCGAGCGTCAGCGCCTCGTGAGCCGGCTTGCCCTGCTCCGTCTCGATGAGCGTCGCAAGCGTCTCCGCATGATCGAGGATCAGGTCGGCGAGGGCGTTCATCTTGGACGCCCGCTCTTCGAAGGGCGCGCGGCGCCAGAGCGAAGCCGCCGACGCCGCCGACTCGACCGCCGCCTCGAAGTCCTCGGGGCCCGCACCGATGACGTGCGCGATCGTCTCGCCGGTCGCGGGGTTCAGGTCGACGAGGATCGTGCCGGTGCCCCCCTTCCGCCGGCCGTGGATCAGCGGGCGGAGACGGGGAACCGACAGAGACTCGCCGACACCTGCGCCAGTGGCCCCCGGGGCTGGTGAAACGCCCAGGACGGCCCCGGCGGACGTGCGGTCAGCCATACCGGGTCAATCTAGTGCCCGGACCGGCGACGCGCCGGAGGGGGTCCGAAAAACGGCCCGGGGAAGCCCGAACCGCCCGAAAAAGCGCCCTGCGGCGGGCCCGCCCGGTCTCTGTTATCGTCCGGCGGTCGTGGCCAGCGGATCCCCCCTCGCGGCGCACTGGACCCTCGATCCTGCCGTCTCGTATCTGAACCACGGCTCGTTCGGCGCGGCCCCGCGCGCCATCCTCGAATATCAGACCGCCCTGCGCGCCGAGGTCGAGCGCGAGCTGGTGGATTTTCTCGCCCGCGACATCCGCAGGCGTCTCGACGAAGTGCGGGTGGCGACGGGCGCCTTCGTCGGCGCCGACCCCGCCTGTCTGGCCTTCACCACGAACGCGACGACCGCGGTGAACGCCGCGGTCCGCTCCTGGGACCTGAAGCCCGGCGACGAGATTCTCACGACGAACCAGGCGTACGGCGGCTGCTGGCGGGCGATGGAATTCATCGCGCACCGGCGCAGCGCCCGCCTGGTGATCGCGCCGGTGCCCTTCCCGCTCGCCGGCCCGCAGGACGTCTTCGACGCCGTCATGGGCGCCGTCACGCCGAAGACGCGCCTCGCGGTGCTCGACCACGTCACGAGCCCGACGGCCCTCGTGTATCCGATCGAGCGGCTGGTGCCGGCGCTGCGCGCGCGCGGCGTCGAGACGATCGTGGACGGCGCGCACGCGCTGGGCATGCTGCCGCTCTCGCTCGACCGTCTCGGCGCGGCGGTCTACACCTCGAACGCGCACAAGTGGCTCTGCGCGCCGAAGGGCGCCGCGATCGTATACGTGCGCGCCGACATGAGGCGCAGGGTCCGGCCGCTGGTCGCGTCGTGGTTCACGGAGCCCCAGTCCCCCGAGGCGCTGTTCCCCGAGGAATGGGACTGGACCGGCACCGACGATCCGACCGCCGTGCTCTGCATTCCCGAGTGCATCCGCGTGATCGGCGGCATGGTGCCGGGGGGCTGGACCGAGGTGATGGCCCGCAACCACGCGCTCGCCGCGGCCGCGCGCGAAATCCTCATGCGCGCCTTTCAGTGCGGCCCGCCCTGCCCCGAGGAGATGCTGGGATCCATCGCCTCGGTGCCGCTGCCGAAGCCGCACCCCGACTCCCCGGCGGCCCTGCTCGACGGAAACTCGCTGGCGACCAGGGTGCGCCGCGAGACCGGAAACGAGGCGCTCTTCTTCCGGTTCGCGCCGACCGGCGCGATGCTCGTGCGCGTTTCGGCGCAGCTCTACAACGACGAGTCGCAGTACGGCCCCCTGGCCGAGGCCTGTCTCGCCATGCTCGCGCCGCCCGCAGAGCCGCCGCGGCCGCCGTGCTAGTCTCTTTCGACACCCCTTTATCGACTTCCGGAGTCACTGCATGATCTCCAGGCACCGCTCCGCCGCGCCGGTTTCGGCGCTCCTGGCCGCTCTGTTCTTCGCCGCGGGCTGCATGGCCCACAAGCCGGCGGACACCGGCATGACCGCCTCGTCCAAACCGGCCCCGGCGTCCGGGGACCGCGCCGCCAGCGCCGCGTCGCCGTCGGGCTCGCGCCTGTCGCGCGACGAGATCGCCGCCTCGGTGAAGGCCGCAATGGATCCCGACGCGAACCCCTGCGAGGACTTCTACCAGTACGCCTGCGGCGGGTGGGTCGACACCACCACGATTCCGCCGGACCGCCCCCGCTGGGAGCGCGGCTTCACCGAGATCGACGAGCGCAACCGGGCGATCCTCCGCGAGACGCTCGAGGCGGCCGCGTCGAACCCGGGCAGCGATTCCGACAGGAAGAAGCTCGGCGACTTCTATGCCTCGTGCATGAACGAAGAGGCGATCGAGCGCGCCGGCGCGGCGCCCCTGAAGCCGGCTCTCGACGAGATCTTGAAGGTCGCGGACCTGCAGTCGTTCATGGGCGTGTCGGGCTCGCTCTACCGCCAGGGGGTGCCGTCGATCTTCCAGGTCTTCGTGGACTCCGACCAGAAGGATCCCGACACCAACATCGCGCAGGTGTATCAGGGCGGGATGGGGCTGCCGGACCGCGACTACTACCTCAAGGAAGACGCCGACAAGGTGAAGATCCGCCAGGCGTATCGCGACCACGTGAAGGCGCTGCTCGTGCTGCTGGGCGACGCGCCGGCGGCCGCGGCGAAGTCCGCGGAGTCGATCATGGTGTTCGAGACCGGTCTCGCGAAGGTCGCGTGGTCGCAGACCGAGATGCGCGACGCCGACAAGACCTATCACAAGATCGACCTCGCGGGACTGCAGGGGCTGACCCCGCATTTGTCCTGGGGCGCGTTTCTGCGCGGCGCCGGCCAGCCGGGGGTCACGCAGATCAACGTCGCGACCCCCTCGTTCTTCGAGGGCGCCGACGCGCACATCGCCGCGACCTCCCCCGCCGTGCTGCGCGACTGGATGCGCGCCCGGCTCGTCAACGACGCCGCCCCGTCTCTCTCGAAGGCGTTCGTCGACCAAAACTTCCGCTTCACGCAGGCGATCACCGGGCAGAAGGAGCTTCCGGTCCGCTGGAAGCGCTGCGTCACGGCCGCCGACGGGTCGCTCGGCGAGCTGCTGGGCAAGTCCTACGTGGACCGGGCCTTCGGCGGAGACAGCAAGAAGATCGCCCTCGCGCTGATCACGGACGTCGAGTCGTCGTTCGCGGCGAATCTCGCCGGTCTCGACTGGATGGACGACGAGACGCGCGGCCGCGCCCTCGAGAAGATGAAGATGGTCCAGAACAAGATCGGCTACCCCGACAAGTGGCGCGACTACTCGTCGCTCGAGGTGCGGCGCGACGACTGGTTCGGCAATACGGTGCGCGCCGCGGCGTTCGAGTGGAACCGCGAGGCGGGCAAGGTCGGCAAGCCGGTGGACAAGACCGAGTGGGGCATGACGCCTCCCACGGTGAATGCGTACTACAACGCCGGCGGCAACGAGATGGTCTTCCCCGCCGGCATCATGCAGCCGCCGTTCTTCCATCGCGACTTTCCCGCGCCGATGAACTACGGCGGGATGGGCCTCGTCATGGGGCACGAGTTGACCCACGGGTTCGACGACGAGGGGCGCAAGTTCGACGGGCACGGCGTGCTGACCGACTGGTGGAACCCGACCGTCGTCGGGTCGTTCGAGAAGGCGGCCTCGTGCATCGAGAAGCAGTACTCCGAGCGCGAGGTGCTGCCGGGCCTGCACGTCAACGGCGAGCTGACCCTGGGCGAGAACATTGCCGACAACGGCGGGGTGAAGCAGGCCTGGGGCGGCTGGAAGTCGCTGGAGGCGGCCGGCAAAGCCCCGTCGCCGCTGCTCTCCGGCATCACGAACGACCAGCTCTTCTTCATCGGGTTCGCGCAGACGTGGTGCTCGAAGCGCAGCCCGGAGATCCAGCGCCTGTTCGCCCAGGTCGATCCGCACTCCCCGCCTGAGCTGCGGGTGAATATCCCGCTGCTGAACTTTCCGCAGTTCGCGAAGACGTTCCACTGCGTCGCCGGGGCGAAGATGAATCCTGCGAACCGCTGCGAGGTCTGGTAGGTGTGATTCCGACCCTTCTCATCCTGGCGCTCGGCGCCGCCGTCGCGCTCATGGTGTGGGGCGCAGGCGGGCGGCGGCGCATCCGCGTCCTGGACAGCGAGGGCCGGCCCTTAGGGGCTTTCGATGGAGGCGCGCTCATGAGACGCCTGAGATTCCTGATCCCGGTCGTTGCCGTGCTGGTGCTTCTGCCCATGTCCTGCCGCGTCGTGCCGGTGGGCCACGCCCTCGTGATCTTCAACAACGTCACGAAGACGTTTCGGGCCCCCCACCAGGGCGTGACCTGGGTGCCGCCGTTCATCGCGACCACCCAGCTCTACGACCTGCGCCGGATCGAGTACACGATGTCGAGCAGCCAGGGAGAGGGCCGGCGCGCCGACATCGACGACTCGCTCTGGTCGCCGACGAAGGAGGGGCTGCAGGTCGGCATCGACCTGACGGTCTGGCATCGGATCGACCCGGACCGCGTCACCGAGATTCACCAGCGGTTCGGCCCGGACTTCGAAGAGAAGATCATCCGGCCGGCGGTGCGCTCGGTGATCCGTCTCGTGATCTCCGAATACCCGGTGATGGACGTCTACTCGTCCAAGCGGCAGAACATCCAGAACGAGATCAACACGAAGGTGAAGGAGCTGATCGGGAAGGACGGCTTCATCATCGACGAGGTCGTGCTGCGCGACGTGCGGTTCACCGACGAGTTCACGAAGGCCATCGAGTCGAAGCAGATCGCCCAGCAGGCCGCCGAGCAGATGAAGTACGTGATCGAGAAGGAGCAGCGCGAGGCGGAACGGAAGGTGATCGAGGCCCAGGGCCGCGCGAAGGCGATCGAGACGATCAACGAGGCGCTGCGGCAGAACCCCAACTACATCCGCTATCTCTACGTCGACAAGCTGTCGGACAAGATCTCCGTGATCGTGTCGGATCAGAACACGATCATGGACCTCAAGGGGATTCTGCAGGAGAAGAAATAGCGCCCGCCGGCGCGTCGCCCAGGATGGGCGCGCCCCAGGCGAGCAGCGCGGCGACTTCGGGACGCTCGGCCACGGCGGCCGGCGCCGCCCCCAGCGGCCAGGTCATTGCCGCCAGGGCGATGTCGGCGATCGAGAGCCGGTCGCCCACCAGGTAGCGCCGGCCACCGAGGCGCGCCACAGCGAGCGCCGCCTTGCTCCCCGCCATCTCGATGTCGCGCTCCGTGCGCGAGGGCGTGATGCCGAACCGCTTCGAAACGAGCCGCTTCGTGAGGTTTTCCTTCAGTCTGCGGTTCAGACCCGACGCACCCGGGAAGAACATCCCCGACAGACGCCCCGGCTCGCTCATGATCTGCGCGTAGGCCAGGCGGCGCGTCACCGCCATGAACGCCTCGTCGGCCCAGTCCTCGAGGATCAGGCACTCGGCGCGCTGCGCCGGGTCGTCCGGCAGCAGCCGCGGCGCGGACGGCCAGTGGGCCGGTGTCGCTTCTTCGAGATACAGAAGGATCGCGGTCGAATCGGAAATCGACTTGCCGCCGTGCACGAGCGCGGGGACGAGCGGCTGGCCCGAGTGCTCGAGAACGTCGCGCCGGTCGGTGGGCGGCACGTTCTCGATGTCGTAGTCGATCCCCTTGGTCTCGAGCGCCGCGCGCACCTTCACGCAGTTGTGCGACCACGGGATCTGAACGAGCAGCGGGCGGCCATCCGGCCGCGCGCCGCCGGGGGATCGCGGCTCCGTCATGACGCGCTGTCCTCGAAGAGCACCGGGGCCCCGGTGTTCACCAGCTCCTCGACCTGGCAGGCCCGCCAGAGCTGCAGCACCGCGGGGATTTCCCCTTCGATTCGCCCGCGCCCCCGCCCTTCGTAGGGGGTCACGGGCGCGTAGACGCCCTGCTCCGCCCCTTCGTCGTGGCGCTTCTCGGTGAACTGCGCGCCGTCGGCCAGGCGCGCGCCGGCCGGTGGACGCGTCAGAAGCTGCCGCAGCCGCTGGAATTGACCCTGCGACTGCGTGCGGATGTGGAACTCGAACGCCGCCCCGGCAAGCGGCCGCTCGCCGGTCAGAGCAAGCCCCAGACGCCGTGCCTCATCGCTGGCGAGCGCCTCGCGCACCAGCGGCGCCGAGGCGCCCCCGGTGAGCAGATGCGACGTCTCACGCTTGCCGATCATCTCCGCGACGCGCTCACGCAGCGATGCGATGTCGACTCCTTCGTCCTCGGCGTCGAATACCGGTCCCACTGCGCCGCGCGCCGCCAGCCATCCGTGCACGAACGGCAGGGCTTCGCCGTGCGCGCCGGTCACCACCAGCTCGACCCAGCGCTCGCTCACCAGGGCATCCGCATGGGCCGAGTGTACCGCGCCCTCACAAGAACAGCAGAGTGACGAGCAGAAACAGCGGGATCAGCACCGGCACCGTCCAGCGCAGGATGTAACCGAAGAACGAGGGCATCCCGATGCCGGCCTGCTCCGAGATCGAGCGCACCATGAAATTCGGTGCGTTCCCGATGTAGGTGTTGGCCCCCATGAAGACCGCGCCCAGGGAGATCGCCGCCAGGATCTGCGGCTGCTGATCGATGAGCGCGCGGAGCGCCTCGTCCGAAGGCACGCCGCCGTGGAACCGCCCCAGGGCGCTCGCCAGGAACGCGAGATAGGTCGGCGCGTTGTCGAGGAAGGACGACAGGCCTCCCGTCGCCCAGAAGTAGTGAGACGGCGTGTCGACCGCGTGCAGCAGCGGCGCGAACGGGCCGCCGGTCCCGGCCTCGAGCATGGCGAGCGCCGGGATGATCGTGACGAAGATCCCGAAGAAGAGCCACGCAACTTCCCGCACGGGCTCCCAGGAGAATTCGTTGGCGGCCCGTACCGCGCGCGGCGTCAGCAGCAGCGAGCAGAGCCCCATGACGATGAGGATCGATTCGCGGAGCAGCGTCTCGGGGCCGAAATGCAGCCCCGCCGCCTCGAACCCATCGGGGCGCCACAGCCCGGACATCAGGACGGCCCCGGCGACTCCGGCGAGAAACAGGATGTTGATCCCGCCTTCGACGCGCAGCGGCTCGCGCCGCGCAGGAGGCTCGGCGATCCCGGTGGAAAGGCCGGCGCGCAGCAGGTCCCGCTGTTCTCCGGCCACGGCGCTCCGGTCGAGCAGGTAGTAGACGGCCAGCAGAACGAGCGCCGCGAACAGGACCTCGGGGAGCAGGCTCAGGGTCCAGAAGAAGGGCACGCCCTTGAGGAAGCCCAGAAAGAGCGGCGGATCGCCCAGCGGCGTCAGCCCGCCCCCGACATTCGAGACGAGAAAGATGAAGAAGACGACGGTGTGCACGCGGCGCTTGCGGGCCGCGTTGGCCCGCAGCAAGGGCCGGATCAGGAGCATCGAAGCGCCGGTCGTGCCGATGAACGACGCGCACACGGTGCCTGCGGCGAGGATGGCCGTGTTTCCAGCCGGCGTGCCGCGCAGCGTTCCCGCGATGTGGATTCCGCCGGTCACGGTAAAGAGCGCCCACAGGAGCGCGAGAAACGGCACGAAGTCGATCCACAGGATGTGCGCAATCTGGTGCACCGCCTCCCCGCGCCAGGATTGCAGAAACGGGATCGCGAACAAGGCTGCCCAGAAGACGGCGACCTTCGGATAGTGGTGGTGCCAGAAGCGCGGCGCGATCAGCGGGAACAGCGCGATGGACAGAAGGACCCCCGCAAAGGGGACCGCCGACCAGACCGGCAGCGCGGTGCCCAGCGCCTGCTCGGTCACAGGAGCCCGGCCGCGAGCGCCGCCTCGGCGCGCACGAGCGCGCAGACCGACTTGGCGTCCACGATCTCGCCGCGCCGCGCCGCGGCAACGGCGTCGGCCAGCGGCCTCCGCTCGAGTGTGAGCACCTCGTCGGCGTCGAGGCGCTGCCGTGTCGGATGCAGACCGCGCGCGAGGAAGAGCCAGATCTTCTCGTCGGTGAACCCAGGGGTCGTCCAGATCCACCCGAGCGGGTCCAGGCGGTCGGCGCGGTGGCCGGTTTCTTCCTCGACCTCGCGCCGCGCGCAGGCCTCCGGCGCCTCGCCCGCGTCAAGGGTGCCGGCTGGAACCTCGAGCAGCCAGCCGCCGGTGGCGTGGCGGTATTGACGCACCAGCAGCACCTGCCCGGCGTCATCCACCGGCACGACGGCGGCCGCGCCGGGGTGGCGCACCAGCTCGAGCGTGCGCTCCGTGCCGTTGGGCAGGCGCACCGTCTCGAGATCGAGGGAGACGATGCGGCCTTCGTGCACGCGGCGTGTGGAAAGGGCTTTCGCAGGCGTGTCGTCGGTCACGGCGGCGCGCATCCTACCCTCTCCCTCTCCCTTGCGCGACGAGCCGCCTCTCGCGAACAATTCCGCGCTCATGAGCACGCCCGCGCCGCAAGAGCCGGCCAGGCCGGCCCGATCCCCGAAGATCACGGTCGGCACGGTCGTCCTCGCGGCGATCGCCACATCGGTCATGTCGGTGATCGCCACGCGCATCGCCGACAGGGCGATCCACGCCGGCGCGCCGCCCGCTGCGACCGATCGGCCACCCCTCTGCGTGGTGATCGTGGTGGACCAGATGCGCGGCGACACGCTCACGCGCCTGGGCCCGCTGCTCCAGGGGGGCATCGCCCGGCTCGCACGCGAGGGGGTCGTCTACGACGACGCGCACCAGGACCACGCGGCGACGCTGACCGGACCCGGCCACGCGACGCTCTTCACCGGCGTGCAGCCGGCGGTCTCGGGGATCATCGCCAACGCGTGGTACGACCGCGCCGGTGCGCATCGCGCGGGGTGCGTCAGCGGCGCGGCGACCGGGCCGTCCCCCACGCAGCTTCTGGTCTCGACGCTCGGCGAGTGGATGCAGCAGGTCTCCCCGGCTTCGCGCGTGGTGGCGGTTTCGGGCAAGGACCGTGCTGCGATCCTTCCGGCCGGCCACGCGAAGGACGCGGCGGTTTTCTGGTACGACACGCGATCCGGCGGCTTCACGACGTCGAAAACCTACGCCCCGGACCTGCCGGAGCTCGTCGCACGCTTCAACGGGGATCACGGCGCGAAGACGCGGCTGTGCACCGTCTGGGAGCGGAGCACGGGATCCGAGCCGATTCCGGGCGTCGACCCCGACGACGAGCCGTGGGAGCCGGCGGAGCGCCGGGTCTTCCCGCACCCGCTGCCCTGCGACAGGGACGGCGCTTCGACTTCGCCCGGCGCGAGCGCTCAGGATGCGATCGGGCGCTCGATCGTCTACGACCCGTCGTGGGACGAGATGACGCTGGATTTCGCCGAGACGCTGATCGACGAATACGCGCTCGGAAAGGACGCGTCCCCCGACCTGCTCGTGCTGGGTCTTTCTGGAACCGACGCGATCGGGCACGAGTGGGGTCCCGACAGCCAGGAATTCGCCGATCAGATCCTCCGCCTCGACCGGCGGCTCGGTGTATTCCTGGATTCGCTGGATCGCCGTTTCGGCGCGGGACGCGTGCTCATCGCCCTGGGCGCCGACCACGGCGTGACGCCGCCGCCGGAGCGCGGGGCCTCGAAGGGCTACGAGCGGGTCGGCCCAGAGGCCTTTGCCGCGCGGCTCGAGGAGCGGATGCGCCGCGCGCTCGGCCCGCCTCCAAGGGAACAGGATGGCTCGGTCCCGCACGGGTCCGACGAGAAGCCGTCGTGGATCCTCGCCGCCGAGAATTTCGATCTGTATCTCGCGCGGCCGGCGGCTGGCGGCCCGGGCGCCCGCGCGATCGAAGACGCCGCCGTCGCCGCCCTGCTCGAGGAGCCGTCAATCGCGCATGTGTACCGTTCCGCGGAGCTCGCCGCCCTTCCTGCGTCCCAGCCCTTCGCGGCGACTCTCGACGCGATCGGCGCGGCTGAAGGCATGGGCGCCGAGGTCTTCGCGGCCTCGCGCACCGGGCCCGACCTGATTCTTCCGCTCATGCGCGCCTCGTGGATGCCGGACCGCAGCGGCGACGTGACGTATCGCCTGCGGCCCGGCTGGCTGATCGAGCCGTCCGATGTCGCCGCGACTCACGGCTCCCCGTACCGGATCGACACGCACATCACACTCATCGTGCGCGGTCCCGGCGTCGCGGCGCGCCACGAACAGAAGCGCGTCAGCGCGAGACAGCTCGCCCCGACGCTTGCGCACCTGCTGGGGGCGGAGGCCCCGACCGGAACGGCCCCGCCGCTCTGGTAGCGGGTTTATCGCGATATTCCGGGCTTTTTCGCGCACCCGCGCGGGCCTGCGCCGCCCCGGCCGGGCGCGATTGCCGCGCCCCATGGCGGAACCTACATTGGCGCCGTGAGGTTTCGTATGAACCAGAGAGGCGATTCGCGCATCACCCTGGTGCTGACCCTCGTCATCGTGGCGTACGCCATCTTCGCCGCAACGAAGATCATCCCCGTGCGCGTGGCGTCTTATGAGTTCGCCGACTACCTGCGCGAAGAGGCCCAGAAGGCCGCGTGGACCCGCGACGAAAAGGTGCTGCGCGCGCACATCCTCGAGAAGGCCCGCCTCCTCGAGTTGCCGGTAACGGACAAGAACCTGAAGATCGAGTTCGCGGGCGGCGACATCCGCGTCTCGGCCGACTACCAGATTCCGGTGGATCTGAAGCTCACGACCTGGGTCATGCAGTTCAGCCCCAGGGAGCGCGCGCCGCTCTTCTGACGCGGCCGCGGGCTCACCCGCGCGCCGGATCCGGCTCCACCACCACGACGCCTTTCTTCACGACGCCCGTGCACCGGTTCGTCCCGAACCGGTACGCGAGGTGGCGCCGGTCGGGAACCTCGAAGATCGCGATGTCGGCCTGCATGCCGGGGGCGAGGGCGCCGATGCTGCCGGCGCGCCCGAGCGACGCCGCGGCATTGCGCGTGACGGCGACGATCGCCTCGTCCGGGGTCAGCCCGCAGAGCAGGCAGGCGAGCGGAACCATCGCGGCGACCGACTCGCACGGGCAGGTGCCCGGATTGAAATCCGACGCGACGGCGACCGGCACGCCGGCATCCACGAGCATGCGGCCGGGCGCCCCCTGGACCCCACCGGCGAAGAGATTCGCGCCGGGAAGAAGGACTGCCACCGTTCCGGCCGCCGCGAGCGCGGCGGCGTCGGCCGCGCTCGCATGCTCCAGGTGATCCGCGCTCGCGGCGCCGATCGCCGCGGCCAGCGCAGCGCCGCCCGAACGGCCAAGCTGCTCCGCGTGCACGCGGGAGCGCAGGCCGACACGCGCGCCCGCCTCGAGGATGGCCCGGGCTTCCTCGGGCGTGAAAGCGCCGTTCTCCACGAACGCGTCGCAGAACGACGCCAGGCCTTCGCTCGCGGCGGCCGGGATCATCTCCTCGATGACGAGCCGGACGTAGTCGGCACGGCGCGACGAGAACTCCTCCGGCACCACGTGCGCGCCAAGCAGCGTCGGCACGATTTCGATCGGGTGCACCCGCGAGAGCGCGGCCAGCGCGTCGAGCTGCTTCATCTCCTCTCCCACGGTGAGGCCGTAGCCGGACTTCGCCTCGACGGTCGTGGTTCCGTGCCGGAGCATCCGGTCCAGCCGCTCGCCGGCGAGCGCCGCCAGCTCCTCCTCTGAGGCGGCCCTCGTCGCGCGCACCGTCGTCATGATGCCGCCGCCGCTGCGCGCGATGTCGGCGTACGACTCGCCGCGCAGGCGCCGCTCCCAGTCGGCTTCCCGCCACCCCGCGAACGGCAGGTGCGTGTGCGCGTCCACGAGGCCGGGAAGCACGGTGCAGCCGTCTGCGGAGATGCGCCGGCCCCACGGGGTGGGAGAGACTGCCTCGTCGAGCGCGTTCGTGGGGCCGACCCAGACGATGCGGTCGCCTTCGCACGCGATCGCGCCGTCCCTGATGACTCCGGGGTCGGCCTGCGCCGGGCCCGTGAGCGGAGAATCAGCCCCGGCCGCAGCTTCGCCCGGGCCGGCGCACGTCACGAGCTCGGCGGCGCCGAAGATGACGAGATCGGCGCGCATCATCCGCGCACCGGAGGCGGCTACGAGCCCGATTCGGCGGCGCCGGGGGGCGGCACCGGGCGCGGGCCGAGCGCCGATTGGCTCGTGCCCGAGGTGCCCTGGGCCTGCGTCCCGCCCGTGTTGCCGCGGCGGCCGAGGAAGCGCAGGCGATCGCGGACTTCGCCTTCGCCCTTGCGGATTTCGATCAGCCTCAGGTGATCCTCGGCCGCCATGGCCACGCGGTCTTCGAAGGCGTCGCGCTCCAGCCGGAGTCGGGAGATCTCCTCCTCGATGCGCGAGACCTGCTCGCGCGCCTGGGAGGTCAGTCTGTCGGCCGCGATGCGGGCTTCGCGGACGATCAGGTCCGACTCGCGGCGGGCTTCGCGCTTGATCTCGTCGGCGAGGCCGCGCACCGCGTACAGCGTCTCCTGGATCGTCCCCTCGCGCGCCTTGTGGTCGTCCACCAGGCGCTGCAGGTCGGCCGACTTCTGGTGGGCCGTCTCGATCTCGCCGATCAGACGGGTCATTTCATCCGAGACGGCCGAAAGAAAAGCGGACACCGCGGCCGGGTCGAAGCCGCGAAAGCGCCTTTCGAACTGCTTGTTCTCGATTTCCTGGGGGGTCAGGCTCATTTCGTCATGTCCTTTCGCCGAACAGCGCCCGGCCGACGCGGACGAGCGTGGCGCCTTTCTCGATCGCGACCTCGAAGTCGTCCGACATGCCCATCGACAACTCGCGCATGGTAACACCGGGCAGCCGCCACGACGCGGCTTTCGACGCCAGTTCGGCGAGCGACGCAAAGGCGCCGCGCGCGTCCTCCGCCCGCTCGACGGGCGCCGGGATCGTCATGAGTCCGGTGAGCCGAAGGTGCGGAAGCTGCGCGACGCCCTCGGCGAGCGCGCGCAGATCCCCCGGCGCGACCCCGGACTTGCTCTCCTCGTCGGAGGTCCGCACCTGCACCAGAACCTGCAGGGGCGCCTGGCGCGCGGCCGCCGCGGCGTCGAGGCGCTGCGCGAGAGACAGGCTGTCCACCGTCTGCACCGCATCGAAGAAGCGCGCGGCGACCGCCGCCTTGTTCGACTGCAGGTGCCCGATGAGGTGCCACTCCAGCCCTTCGACGTCGCTCCCTTCGACGTCGCTCCCTTCGACGTCGCTCAGGGCGGTCGCGGCAGCCGCCGCGACCGCGGGGATCTTGTCGCGCGCCTCCTGAACGCGGTTTTCGCCGAAGAGCCGCAGGCCGGCTTTCACCCCCTCGGCCACCGTCGCCGCCGGCATCGTCTTCGTCACCGCCACGAGCCGAACCGACCCCGGGTCGCGGCCGGCCCGCGCCGCCGCCCGGTGAATCCGCTCGCGCACCCGGGCCACGTTGTCCGCGATCACTTCCCGGAAGTCCCCTCGTCCATCGCCTTGTTGGCCAGGCGGTCGGCGTCCTTGTTCTCGGCGCGGGGCACGTGCTCGATCCTGAAGCGTGCAAGGCCGGCGGCGAGCCGGCGCGCCTCGCCGTGCAGCGGCTGCAGGTGCGGCGCGCGGACCTTGTAGCGGCCGTTCATCTGATGCACGAGCAGCTCCGAATCGGCGTGCACCAGAAGCTCGCGCGCCCCGACTTCCCGCGCCCACCGCAGCGCCGCGAGCAGCCCCTGGTACTCGGCGACGTTGTTCGTCGTCACGCCGAGAAAGCCGCACAGCTCCGCGCGCACCGCGCCGTCGGGGGTGCGCAGAACGGCGCCGTAGCCTGCGGGTCCGGGATTGCCGCGCGCCCCGCCGTCCACGTGCGCGACGAGCTGGGGGTAGTGCTGCGGCTCAGGCTCCGGCGGTGCGGCCGGCATCGGCGGCGTTCACCGGCGCGGAGGCTTCGACCGGAGCGGGCTGATCCTCGAAGTAGAGGAACCGGCGGCAGGAGTCGCAGGTGATCAGCGACTCGCCGCGGCGCACCAGCGTGAAGGTCTGCACGCGCAGCCGGACGTTGCAGGCGGAGCAGACCGGCTCCGTGATCCGCACCACCGCCACGCCGCCGCGGGCGTTGGCGACGCGGCTGAACGTTTCGACGACGTCGGGCGGCAGCCTCTGCGCCAGGTCGGCGCGCCGCTCCTGCGCCTCGGCCAGATTGCTGTCGAGAACCGCCAGCTCCGCGTCGAGCGCGGCGCGCGTGGATTCGTAGCGCTCGCGCTCCTCGGCGATGCGCGCCTCGGCTTCGGGGACATCCTTCTCGAGCGCGCCCATTTCTTCGTCGGCGGTGAGGATGTCGTCTTCGATGCGCGAGACTTCTGCCTTGGCGAGGTCGATCTCGCGGAGAGCGGCGCTGTATTCCTTGCTGGTGCGCACGCCCATGAGCTGGGCCTGGAACTTCGCGCGCTTTTCTTCGAGGACCTTCAGGTCCAGCTCGCGCTGCGCGCGCTCGAGCCGCAGGTGCTCGTAGCGGTGCTTCGCCGTGCCGACTTCCGCTTCTTTCGCCTGGAATTCCGCTTCGAGCGCCGCCAGCCGCTCCGGACCCTGGACCCTCTGCGCCTCGAGCTCACGCACCGCGAGCTCTACTTTCTGAAGCTCCACGAGGGCGAGAAGCGTCGCTTGCAAGCCACTCTCCGATCTCGAATTGTGGGGGACCGGCCTGGTTCCGGACCGCGTGTATTTTACACGGCCGTCACGCTTTCGGGCAACTCAGGGCAGGCGCCGGTATTCCGCCGACCAGTTCTGAACGACGACGATTTCCGGCGGCTGCGACGCGGCCGCGGCGGGCTCGCTCGTGTATTGCGTCATCAGGAAGCGTCCGTCCGGGGCAACGTCGTACTGGCCCGCTGCCAGACGGTTCGCACCAGCCGGGAACAACGCCGTGGCCGGCCCCGGCTTCGCGCCGTCGCGCGCGGCGTCGAACGGCACCGCCATCAGCATGCCTCCGCGCCAGTAGTAGAGCTCGCGTCCGTCGGCGCTCCAGAGCGGCCTCGAGGCAGCCTCCGAGGTAACGGCGACGAGACCGGTTCCGTCCGGAAAACGCTTCACGAACAGACCGGGCCCGGTGCTGAGCGTGTAGGCGATTGCGCCGCAGCCGGGCGCGAGCGCAAACGACGCCATCTCGTCGGAGATCGCCGACGACTGCACCGGGGAGCCGTCGATCGAGTAGCGCAGGTTCTCGTCGAGGTACCGGAATGCGAAGCAGCGCCCGTCGCGCGAGCCGCCCGCGAGCACCGCGCGGCCGATCGTCTCGGGACTTCCCGTGCCGTCGGTGGCGCGCACACGCAGCTCGCGGATCCCCGACGCGTACGTGAGGAAGCCGATCCGGCCGTCACGCCCCCAGTACGGCCTGTAGTCGCCGCCGATGTCGTCGCGCAGCGCGTACCGGCTGCCGCTCGCCAGATCGAAGACATGGATGTCGGCGAAGCGCTGCTGAGCGATCGCCTCGTCGTCGCGCGCCGAGACGGCGACGAAGCGCCCGTCCGGCGAGAAGACCGGGGCGGTCAGACGCGGCATCGCCGCGCCCACGCCGGCGCCGACCGTTCCGCGCCGGTTCACCCACACGAGCCGCGCGGGCCGGTCCGTCGTGCCGACGAGGACGTACGCCAGCGTGTCGTCGTTCGACACGGAGAACCACCCCGTTGGGAGCAGGCGGAACGGAGCACCGGTCGTCTTCATGTCGTTCAGGGAAAATGGAACTGCCCAGATTCCCATGTCGTCGCCTTCGCGGCGAAAGACGATGTAGCCCGACGGGGAGTACATCGGGTCGAACGCTCGCGCGCCCGGGATCTGGAGAATCGTCCGGCGCTGCCGGCCGTCGAACGATTCGATGCGCCCCGCTTTCACCTCGGCGAAGAGAAAGTCCCGCCCGTTCGGCAGCACGAATGGGGCGGCGAGGCTCTCGTCCTTTCCGGCCTCGATCACCGCCTCCAGCTCGCCGCCCTGCAGCGGTGCGCGATGAATCCCGCCTTCCGCCAGACCGATCAGCACGCGGCCGTCGGCCTGCTCCGCGATCCCCCAGAGAAAGCCCTTCGCCGGCAGTCGCGTGATCATGCGCGGCTCGCCGCCGTCCACGGGCACGCGCCACAGGTCGCCGCGCGCCTGGTCCTGAAGAATGAGCTGGCTGCTGTCGCGGGTCCAGCCGGGGCCCTGCCACATCGCCATCGCCTCCCAGGGCAGGTCGAGCGTGCGGTCCTGGAGTTGATCCATCCGCCGCACCCGGACTTCACCCTGCTGGATCGAGGCGACGGCGCGCCCGTCGGGCGAGAGCGAGACGGTCGTGGACTCGCGGAGCGGCAGGCGGAATTTGGCCAGCGGCGGCGGCGCCGGAAGCGTCTTCGCCGGGCGCAGCCCCTGCATGAGGCTCACACCCGCCAGCAGCGCCAGCAGCATCAAGACCGCCGCGACGGGCCAGGACAGGCCGCGCCGTGCCGCCAGCGCGGCGGGGGGAGAGAGTGCGGCCGGATCGGCGAGAAAGTTCGTCAGGTCGATGCGCGCGTCGCCAATCGACTGGTAGCGGTCGTCGGGCCGCCCTTCCAGACAGCGCGCGATCAGCTTCTTCAACGGATACGGCACCGATGCCGGAAGCCGGTCCCACTGGATGTCGCGCTTGATCACCGAGGCGAGCACTTCGGTGACGTCCTCTCCGCCGAAAGCGCGCTCGCCGGCCAGCATCTCGAACAGCACGCAGCCGAACGAGAAGACATCCGCGCGCGCATCCACAGGCTGGCCCTTCGCCTGCTCCGGCGACATGTACGCGGCGGTTCCCAGGATCAGCCCCATCTGCGTCGCATGGATGGAGATCGTCGGAGAGCGGCTGAGATCGCGCCCGCTCGCCGGCTCGATCTCGACCTCTTTCGCGAGGCCGAAATCCAGGACTTTCACGATGCCTTCCGGGGAGACCTTGATGTTCCCCGGCTTCAGGTCGCGGTGAACGATCCCCTTGAGATGCGCCGCTTCGAGAGCGCGCGCGATCTGAATCGCCGCGGGCAGCACCTCGGAGACCGGCATCGCCCCGCGCGCAAGCCGGGCCGACAGGTCCTCGCCCGGCACCAGCTCCATGACGAGCGCTTTCTGGCTGTCGGACTCCTCGATGCCGTGGATCATCGCGATGTTCGGGTGGTTGAGCGTGGCGAGCACGCGCGCCTCGCGCTCGAAGCGCGCCATCCGCACGGCGTCGTTCGCGAGCGAGTCCGGAATCAGCTTGACCGCGACCTCGCGGCCGAGGCGCGTGTCCGAGGCGAGGTACACCTCGCCCATGCCGCCGGCTCCCAGGCGCTGGCGCAGCTCGAAGTGCCCCAGCCGCACCCCCGAGCGGTCCGGGGAGGAGGTCACGCCGAGGCCCCCAGTTCGGCCCGCAATCTCGCCGCCTCGCCGGAGAACCGCGGCGACTGGCTGGTGTCGGTGAGCCGCTCGTAGTCCGCGAGCCGCGCGAGCGCCTCGTCCCTGCGGCCGGCGGCCACGAGCGTCTCGATGTGGGCCGGGCCCATCCAGAGCCTGCTCACGGCGGCGTCGGTGCCCTCGGTGATCTGAATCACCTGCTCGAAGCACCGCAGCGCGTCGTCGAGATCGCCCTGCATGCGGCGGATCGTGCCCACGCAGCGCAGCGCCTCCGTGTGCATGTAGGGGAGTTTCAACTGCTCCGCGTCGGCCAGCATCTCCCGCGCCGCGGAGAGCGCCTCGTCGAGCCGGCCCTGGCCGGCGTGGGCGTAGGCGACCGTGCTCATCATGAGACTCGCCAGCCGCCGCTCGCCGATCGCCCGCGCCAGCTCGAGGCCGATCTGAGCCTCGCGCATGGCCGTTTCGTAGTCCTCGAGACCGAGCGCGCACCATGACGCCGAGAGCCGCGACCAGCCGAGCCGCTCGCGCGAGTGGGTGCGCTCCGCGATCCCTTTCTCGCGCGCAGCGTATTCGAACCCCTCGCGCCAGTGTCCCGTTCCGGTCGCGTTCTCCCCGAGGAACTCGTAGCCGTTCGCTTCCGCGGAAGGCAGCTTGTGCGCCTGCCCGAACTCGACGGACCGCCAGGCCCAGCGGTTGGCGTCCTCGAACCGGCCGAGATGCTGATACGCACCGGCGGCAAACGAGAAGACCTGGATGATCGTGGAGGCTTCGAGACTGCTGAGCGGCGGATCGGTGCGCGCGGCGACCGGGGCGACGAGCGTGGCCGCCCGCTCGAGGAGCGCCGCCGCCTCGCCGTGGCGCATGGCCAGATGGTGGAACCGTCCCTGGAGCGACAGGATGCCCGCCGTCTCGAGCGGGTCCTTCTCGGGATCGAACACCGCCGCCGCGAGCGCGCAGTATTCCAGCCCGCGCGGGTCGCCGATCGTCACGAGCGACATCGCCGCCCCGCTCTGCAGGCGCGCCCGCACGCGGGGGTTGGGACAGAGGTCGAGCGCGCGCTCGAAGTGCGCGAACGCCGGAACGAACTCTCCGCCGGCGATCAGCGAGGTGCCAATCGCCTCCTCGAGCTCCAGACGGTCGTCGTCGCGGCCCAGAGCCTCGGCGCACTCGAGCGCGCGGCCGTACGCCTTGACCGCCTCGTCGTACGCGAACAGCCGGTCGGCTTCCTGACCGGCCAGCCTGGCCCAGTACAGGCCGCGGTCGTGTTCGCCGGCCTCGATGTGATGGTGCGCCAGGCGCTCGACGGCGACCCTCGTGTCGGCGCACATCGACTCCAGCGCCTCGGCGGTCTTCCTGTGCAGCCGGCGGCGCCGGATCGGATTCAGCTCGGTGTAGAGCACCTCGCGGATCTTGTCGTGGCTGAACGCGAAGGCCTCGTCGCGGTCCGGCAGCAGGAGCTGCGCCCCCACCGCCTCGTCGAGCGTGTTGAGCAGCGCGTCCTCGCCCTGCTCGCCTGCGACCGCCAACAGCTCGCGGAACCGGAAGGTCTTTCCCAGCACCGCCGCGGCGCGGAGCATGTCGTTGCACTCCGGGCTCACGCGGTCGAGGCGATGCCCGATCGCCTCCTTGAGACTCTGAGGAATGACGATCTCCTGCACGTTGCGCCGCGCCCAGCCGGTCGCCTTGCGCCACACGGACCCGCTCTCGATGAGCGCCTTCAGCACCTCTTCGACGAAGAACGGATTGCCTTCGGTCTCGCGGTGGATGGCGTCGGCGAACTCCCCCGTCACCGCCTCGCCGATCAGCGCCTGGAGCTGGGCGCGCGTCTGCGCCGGAGTGAACCTGCGGATCACCAGGCGCGTCGCCAGACGCTCGCGGTTCCAGTCCACGAGGGCCTTCGAGAGCGGATGCGCCCGGTCCAGCTCGACCTCGCGATACGTGCCGACCACCAGCACCCTCGCGTCCTTCAACGAGCGCAGCAGGTGGGCGAGCAGCCAGAGCGAGCCGCTGTCGGCCCACTGCAGGTCGTCGATCGCCAGCAGCACGCCCCGGTCGGCGGCCAGGGAGCGCAGAAACCCCGCCGCCGCGTCGAAGAACAGCAGCCGCTCCTCGTGCGGCGAGAGCGCGGGCCGCTCCTCCATGCCGCCGAGTCGCGCTTCGATCTCGGGAGCGAGCCGCGCGAGCGGACCGGCGGCCTCGCCGAGGGCGGTTCGCAGCGCTCCATCGTCGGTCTGCTCGCGCACCCAGCGGCGGACCGCCTCGTTGAAGGGGAGATACGGCGTCGTGGCGTCGTTCTCGTAGCAGGCGCCCCAGAACACGACGGCGCCGTCGAGCGCCGCCTGCACCGTCAGCTCGCGCGCCAGGCGGGTCTTGCCCACCCCGGGCTCGCCGCTGATCAGCACGCAGTGGCCGATGCCCTCCCGCGTTCGCCGCCAGAGCCCGCGGGCCTCCGCAAGCTCCGCTTCGCGCCCGATCAGGCGGCCGCGAGAGAGCGCGTCCAGGATCGCCACGGTCGCCGCGCCGGGAGAGTCGGCCACGGCGGCGACCTGCGCCTTGAGCGAGCCAACGAGCGCGGTCCTGGCGTCGTTCGCCGTCGCGAATCGCTGCTCCGCGTCTTTCGCGAGCAGGCGCACGATGACGGCGTCGAGCCCGGCGGGAACGTCCGGGCGCAGCGCGCGCGGCGGAACGACCGGTGCATAGATGTGCTGCGAGACGATTTCGAGCGGCTTGTCCCCGCAGAACGGCAGCCGTCCGGTCACCAGCTCGTAGAGAACGACACCGAGGGCGTAGAGATCCGTGCGCCCGTCGACCGTCCCGCCCAGCGCCTGCTCGGGCGCCATGTAGGCGGCGGTGCCGACGATGCCGCCTTCGGAGGTGATCCGTCGCGCCCGCTCCGAGCTGGCGAGCGCCAGCCCCAGGTCGGCGAGCTTCACGCGCCGTCCGCGCCCGCCGCCGGAGAACAGGACGTTCTGCGGCTTCAGGTCGCGATGAACGATCCCCTTCTCATGCGCATGCTCGAGCGCGTTGCAGATCTGCCGGCCGATCTCGACGATCGCCTTGTAGTCGGCCGGCCGCTCGGTCTCGAGGCTCTGGCCCTCCACCAGCTCCATCACGAGGAACGGCCAGCCGCGGTCGGAGCCGATGTCGAAGATCCCCACGATATTCGGATGGTTCAGCGCGGCGGCGACGCGCGCCTCGCGCATGAGGCGCTCGAAGGCTTCGTCGGTCGCGCCGGCGGCTGCCGAGAGCACCTTCACCGCGACGTCGCGGCGCAGCTCCACGTCGGTAGCGCGGAAGACGACGCCCATGCCGCCGCGCCCCAGCTCCTCTTCAAGCCGGTAGCGCCGGCCGAGCATCGCTCCCGGTTCGAGTCGGGGAAGATCCGAGGGGTCGAGGACCCCGGTCGCTGCCGCGTCGTTGCTCATGGGGACAGCCGGTTTGCCGGTAGTTCAGGCAGTCTAATCCGGCTTGATCGCCCCCCGGTAGCGACGCGGCTAGAGGATCAACGCGGGTCCCTGCGTTCCATCGCCGCACCGGCGGCCGCGTCGTAGACGGCGAGGCTCCAGACCACGAGCGACAGGACGATCAGCAGCACGAGCCCGAGGCCTGAACGGAGCGCCGGAGGGGGCTCCAGTCCGATCGCGCCGAGCGCCTGCGTGGCCGTTGTGGAGAAACAGAGCCAGACGCCGGCAGTCAGCCATGCGCAAACGAGAAAGAGCACCGCGCGGCGCCGGTGGCCCGCGAGGATCTGGCCCCAGCCCGGGACGAAGAACGACGCCGCTCCCGCCGTCAGCGGGTGCGGCAGGCGCCGGTCGCCCGACTCGTAGTCGAGGACGTCCGCGTGGAGCACGCCTTCCACGTGGAGCATCGCCGCGGCGGCATAGACGACCGCCGCAACGACGATCGCAGCGATCGCCGGGATGCCGAACAGCTCGAGCGTCGGCACGATGCGATCGATCGAGGACGCGATCGCCCAGAGGAGCGCGGCGCAGAATCCGACACCGGAGAAGAAGAAGAGGCCGGCGGCGGGTTCGCCGGCGACGATCTGGCCCAGGCCCGGTATCAGAAGGGACGCCGTTCCCGAAACGGCCCGGCGCGGCAAACGGCGGGTGGCGAGCCGCGGCTGCGGGACTCCGCGAATGCCCGTGGGCTCGCGGCGCGTGTGGGCCGGCTCGTGTCGTGCCTGACGGCCAGGTTGGGCGAGCCGGCTGGGCTGGGCGGGACGGCCAGGCATGGCGGGCGGATCGAACGACACGTGCCCGAGGTCGTAGACGGTCTGCTTCTGGCTCATGGGCGAGTCCCTCCCCACGAGTCCTAGCAATGCGGCGACCAGTTTCGGACGCAGGCGGCGCGGCGATTGCAGCCTCGCCGCGCCTGCCGAAATCGAAATCGCGACTACAAATCCGGTGCTAGCTGCACCCGACCGTGACGATGACCCCCACGGCCTCGAAGGCCACGCCGTCGTGGGTGCTGCCCGTGAGCTGCGCCGACGTGTCCCCGCACTCGAACCCCGCCCCGGCCGTCTCGAACTTCATGGTCAGGTCCCTGTCGCCGTCCTTGTCCACGTCCTTCAGCTTGGGCTTCAGCGAGGCGACCTCGACGACGCTCGCGCCGAATCGGATCGTGGCCGGGTCGATGTCGACCGCGTCGAAGCCCGGCTCGCTCAGGATCGCGACCGCCGTCTTCCCCTTGCCCTTGAGCTTCACGGCGTCGCTCGCGCGGGGCACCTTGCCGGGAACGACGTCGATCTCGACCTCCTTCCGGCACGGGATCGGCGTGATGTCGGCGAACGCCCCGCCTGCGAGCTCGCACGAGTTGAGCGCGCCGGCGTAGACCTTCAAATCGTCGATGCGGCCCGCATACGAGATGGGGGCCGCGAAGGTGAAGCCGATCGTGGGACCCGATCCGGGGTACACGGTGCTGTAGTCCTGGATGCCGCCGCGCGTGCCGACGAGCGCGCAGGTCTCCTGCCCGTTGACGAATACGCGGAGGCGGCGCCCGTCGTACACGCCGGCCAGGTGCTGCCAGACATCCGGCACGAGCGTGCCGCTGAAGTTGGAGATTCCGACGCCGGGGTGCTTCGCCGTCGAGACGCCGAACTGCCCCTTCGTATCGAAAATCGTCAGCAGCACGCCCGGGCTGCCGTAGTCGTCCCAGACGATGCGCTGTCCCGTCACCGACGTGGGCTTCACCCAGGCCTCGACGGTCACCTTGTCGAGGGGCGTGCTCGCGGCCGCGCCATCGGTCGTGTAGTCGAACGAGTCCGGAATGGTGACCGAGGTGCCCGAAACGCCGTCCATGACGAGCGCATTGGTGGATCCCGTACCGGAGGGCACGTCGGTGGAGAACCCCGCCCCGCCGTGGAAGGTGCCGGTCGTGCCCGGAAAGGTGCCGCTGCTCGAGATGCTGGATCCCGAGCCCTCCTCGAAGTCATAGCGAATGATCGGCTCGCGGCTGATCTCGAAAACGGTGTCCTGCGCCTTGTCCGTGACGTACACGGAGAGTCCGGGGCCCGACGACGCGCGGCCGACCACGATGTCGCGTGCGTCCTGGAAGCCCGTCGCAATGCGCATGAGACGGCCCGTGCCGCGGCAGCCCATGTAGATCGAGCCGAAGATCTGCACGAACACGCGCCGGCCGAGCGGGTCGAGCGCGATGGCGCGCGGCGCCGCGATCACGTTGGGAATGACCGGCGTGAGGACCGCCGGCATCACCGCAGGATCGAACTCGTAGACCGTCAGGGTCGGGCCATCGGTCAGGAGGATCCTCCCGGTCAGCGGGTCGAAGGCGATGTCGTTCAGAAAGTTCGTGACGTGCTGACCCGAGGTGGTTCCCGTATCCAGCGCGACGAGCTCGGTAATGACGCCGCCGGACCGGTTCAGGCTGTAGATCTTCGACTCGCTGCTGTCCCAGATGTACAGGATGTTCGGGTTCAGGGGATTCATGGCGAACTGCTGCTGGCCGGTTCCGTTGCCCCCGGGGTTGATCGTCCACGCGACGTCGAAAAGCGTGCTCGCGGTGAGCCCCGGCAGCGAGACGAGGGCGATGCGCCCTCCGGTGCCCCCGACCGCATCGGCCATGATCAATCCCCCCGTCTGCGGATCGAGCAGGATCCCGGAGCCGTTCGAGTTCTTGATCGTGGGGAAGGTCGTGAGCACCGTCACCGTGCCGTCGAGCGCGACGCGGGTGATCTGGACTTGGTCGCCGAGCGGGTCCTGGAGGCTGCGGACGTAGAGATCGCCCGAAACCAGGTCGGCGGTCATCGCTTCGCCCCCGGAGTGTCACCGAACACTCAAAAGCGGCCAGTGAAGAACACTTCAAAACCGGCCACTTCAGGCTGCGGGCGGTGAGTATCCTTCAGGTCCTCGCATCGTTTCAACCTCGATCATCCTGCCTGCCCA
>Ga0187894_10001449_pt1 | contig 30370 bp, 34 predicted proteins | sample GBC1701081metaG_FD_136650 | JGI IMG/M metagenome (GOLD analysis project Ga0187894, IMG submission 136650) | White microbial mat communities from a lava cave in the Kipuka Kanohina Cave System on the Island of Hawaii, USA - GBC170108-1 metaG ...
GTCGGACTACGACCGCGAGAAGCTGCAGGAGCGGCTGGCGAAGCTGGTCGGTGGCGTGGCGGTCATCAAGGTGGGCGCCGCGACCGAGGTCGAGATGAAGGAGAAGAAGGCGCGCGTCGAGGATGCGATGCACGCGACCCGCGCGGCCGTCGAAGAGGGCGTCGTGCCCGGGGGCGGCGTGGCGCTCATCCGTTGCCAGGCCGCGCTCGACAAGGTGAAGGTCAGCGACGAGGAGCGGTTCGGCGTGGGCATCGTGCGCCGGGCCATCGAGGAGCCGCTGCGGCACATCGCCAAGAACGCTGGCGCCGAGGGCGCAATCGTCATCGACAAGGTGAAGAGCGGCAAGGGCGCGTTCGGCTACAACGCCTACAGCGAGGAGTATGAAGACCTCCTGAAGGCCGGCATCATCGACCCGACGAAGGTCGTACGGACCGCGCTGCAGAACGCCGCGTCGGTGGCGGGCCTCCTGCTCACCACGGAGGCCATGGTCGCCGAGAAGCCGAGGGAAGATTCGCCGATGCCGGGCGGCATGCCTGGCGGCGGCATGGGCGGCATGCCAGGAATGATGTAGGACGCCGACCCGAGACTTCGTCTCGGGTCGGGGTAGGAAGGCGAGAGTGTCGCGTTCGTGGCACGCGCAAGCGGGGTGCCGCGGCCAGCAAAGCTGGCGCGGCATGCCGGGAACGCGCGACCGCGAGCGTGACACGCGCCTGCCCTACCTCTATCAGACGCGCGATCGCGGGGGGTGATCGCCTAGCTCGAGGGCGGCAGCGGGACGAAGCGGCGGAGCTTCCCGGTCGCCTGGCGGTCGAGCGCGTCGACGCGCGTGACGGTCGCCTCCGCGTCGGCGAGGCCCTGCTCGGCGAGCGCGCTGCGCAGCGTGGCGGCGAGACGTTCCGTGTCGACGGCCACCTGCGCCACCACGAGGACGTGGGCGCCGCGCGCCGTCTGACGCACTTGGTATTCGACGACGTGGCGGTCGCGTCCGAGCGGCGAGCGAAAGGTCAACGGATGGACCGTCGGGCCGCCGCGGTACGTGAAGCAGTCGTCGAGGCGACCCTGGATGTCGCCGATGCGGAGCAGGCTCGACCCACAGGGACAGGAACCCTCGAGGACGGTCACCTCGTCGGAGAGCTCGTAGCGGACGAGCGGCTGCGTGCGGTTGACGAGGCTCGTGAGCAGAATTTTCGCGGCGCGTTCACCCGGCGGCACCGGAGTGCCGCGCGCATCGACGGCCTCGATCACGAAGAGATCGTCGCTCAGGTGGATACCCTGCCCGGCGCTGCAGGATCCGCCCATGAGCCCTTCGGTCGAGCCGAAGCCGTTGAAAAGCGGCGCCCCCCACGTCCGGGTCACCGCCTCGCGCATCTCGGGCAGCACGGGTTCGGATCCCACGCCGACGAGCCGGGGCGCGATGCGCAGGCGGCCCGCCGATGCCTCGTGGGCGAGCTGGTGGATCATCGAGCTGTAGCCCATCAGGTAGGCGGGCTGGATCGCGTTCAGCCGAGCGACGATCCGCTCCAGGGGCAAGGTCGCCGGCAAGCGCTCGATGCCGCCGTCGGGCGGCGGAAAGGTCTGTGCGAACGCGGAGGTCATGTGCGAGGCCTTGTCGGCCATGATCATCGCCATGGGCGTCACGCGGGAAGCGTCCCCCATCACGTCGGCCGCCATGCGCAGATTGAATCGGAGGCTGGAGACGAACGTCACGACCCAACCCTCGAAGTCGTACACGAAGGTGCCGCGCCGGCCGCTCGATCCGCCGGACGCGCAGGCGTGGTACTCGTCGAGCAGGTAGGCGTCGGCCGTGAGCCCGGCGAGGTGCGCCTCGACGACGTCGCGAGTGAGGTGCGGGTCGGTGACGATCTCGTCGAAATGCGCCATGAGATCGTCCTTGGTCATCGTGGGTAGCGAGCGCAGGTCGACCTCCTCCACGCGCTCCACGTCGACGCCCGCCAGGCGCCGGCCGTGCCACGGGGAGCGCACCTTCGCATGCGCGAGGATGGCCCGCAGGCCCACACGCCGCTCGTCGCGCAGCCGTTCCGACGTCCAGGTGAGGCGCGCGAAGAAATCGGGCATCAGCTCGCCGAAACGCGCGACGTGTCGCTGGCGAAGCGTTTCGTAGTCGGCCACGGGTGCGCCGCACCATATCACCCAGTGCCGGCAGGCCGGCAATTTCCTCGAGAGCACGACGACCCTGGTCAACCGCCGTCGGCGGCCGGTCGTTGGACAGTCGCAAGGAAGACCGGCACCGGGCCTCGGTCGCCGGCCGCGAGAGGGCGTCCTTCCGGAAACCAACCCCCTGGGAGGGCGCTCTCTCGTTCCTGCGCGCGCTCCAGAATCGAGCGCAGAGCGCGCGATCGTTCCTTGACAGCCTGGGGGGGCTCCTCTAGCTTCAGCCCTCCGGCCCCCGAAGCGCTTGGTTTAACCCGATGTTCGAATCCCTGGGCGAGAAGTTCGAAGGCCTGTGGCGCAAGCTGCAGGGCCAGGGGAAGATCACCGAGAAGAACATCGAGGACGCGCTCCGGGACGTGCGGCTGGCGCTCCTCGAGGCCGACGTCAACGTCGGCGTCGTCAAGGACTTCGTCGAAGCCGTCAAGAAGGATGCCGTCGGCGAGGAGGTCCTTCGGAGCCTCACGCCCGAGCAGCACTTCATCAAGCTCGTCCACCGGGAGCTGGTCCGCCTGCTCGGCGAGAAAGCTGCGCCGTTCGACGTCGGCGGCCCCTCCCCCAGCGTCGTGATGCTGGTGGGCCTCAACGGCGCCGGCAAGACGACCACGACGGGCAAGCTCGCGCGCTGGCTGAAGCACGATCGCGGCCGCCACCCGTATCTCGCGTCGCTCGACGTCTACCGTCCGGCGGCCATCGAGCAGCTCCGCCTGCTCGCGGGCCAGCTCGACCTGCCGGTGCACGCGACGCCCGCCGAGGGCGATCCCGCGCGCATCGCCACCGACGCCGTCGCAGCCGCGCGCGCGAGCGGCGCCGACGTCGTCCTGCTCGACACGGCCGGCCGCCAGACGGTCGACCAAGGGCTCATGCTCGAGCTCGAGCGCATCCGCGCCGCCGTGACGCCGAAGCAGATCCTGCTCGTCGCCGACGCGATGACCGGCCAGGACGCGGTCGCGACCGCGCAGGGCTTTGCCGCACGCCTGCCGCTCACGGGCGTCATCCTCTCCAAGATCGAGGGCGACGCGCGCGGCGGCGCCGCGCTTTCGCTCCGCTCGGTCACCGGGAAGCCGATCGTCTTCGCCGGCACGGGCGAGAAGCTCGACGCGCTCGAGCCGTTCCACCCCGATCGCGTCGCCTCGCGCATCCTCGGCATGGGCGACATGCTGTCGCTGATCGAGCGGGCGGAGAAGACCTTCGACCGCAGCCGCGCCGAGGAGCTGCAGAAGAAGATCAAGAAGAACGCGTTCGATCTGGAGGACTTCCGCGAGCAGCTGACGGCCGTGAAGAAGATGGGCTCGATGACGGAGATCCTCGGCATGATCCCCGGCGTGAAGAAGGTCTTCAAAGGCGCCGAGCTCGACGGCGCCGACGGGGAGCTGAAGCGCGTCGAGGCCATCATCAACTCCATGACCAAGCAGGAGCGCCGCAACCACCTGATCCTCAACGCGAGCCGGCGAAAGCGCATCGCCGCCGGCAGCGGCACGTCGGTTGCCGAGGTGAACCGGTTGATCAAGCAGTTCGAACAGACGAGAAAGGTGATGAAGAAGCTCGGCTCCGCGCCGATGATGCGCGGCATGCCGGGCATGTTCCGCTAACCTGGGCGCGCACCCGCGCCGCAGCCGTAGGAGACTCGATGGTCAAGATCCGACTCGCCCGCCATGGGGCCAAGAAGCACCCGTTCTATCGCATCGTCGTCGCGAACTCGGAGTCGCCCCGTGACGGACGCTACATCGATCAGGTCGGCACGTACGATCCGTCCAAGCCGCTCATTCAGTTCCAGGCCGAGAAGTTGAAGAAGTGGCGAGCCAAGGGCGCCCAGCCCACCCAGACCGTGGCCCAGCTCATCCGACAGGCGGGCGTCGACAGCGCGCCCGCATAGCCAGCGGGGACCGGGAACCGGTCCGAGCAGCCGGAGACTCCCATGAAGGAACTGGTCTTGTTTTTGGCAAGGCAGCTGGTGAATCATCCCGACGCCGTCGAGGTGAAGGAAACCCAGGGCGACACCGCGTCGGTGCTCGAGCTCAAGGTCGCCAAGGAAGACATCGGCCGGGTCATCGGCAAGCAGGGACGGACCGCCAAGTCGATTCGCACCATTCTGAATGCCGTCGCGTCCCGCACGAACCGCAAGGTCGTCCTCGAGATCATCGAAGACAAGTGAGCCCAGGCCCGCGCGGACGGGCCTGCCCTCGGCTCCCCCCGACCCGACTGCAGTCGCGGTCGGCGAGATCGGAAGCCCGCACGGGCTTCGTGGTGCGGTTCGGCTCCGCGCGTACCAACCCGGCGCGCCGAGCCTCGCGCCTGGTCGCCGCGTGCTGCTCGAGCGCGACGGGGCGTGGGTGGCGTCGCGGGTGTCGGACGCGGCGCCGCACGGACGCGGCATGCTGCTCGTGCTGGACGGCGTCGGCGACCGCACCGCCGCCGAGGCGCTCACGAACATGCGCGTCCTCGTCCGCACCGCCGACCTTCCTGCTCCGGCCGAGGACGAGTTCTACCACCACGAGTTGCACGGCTTCGCCGTGGTCACCACCGACGGCCGCGCGCTCGGCGCGATCGCCGAAACCTTCGCGACCGGCCTCAACGACGTGTGGATCGTGCGGGGCGCGGGGCGCGAGCACCTGATCCCCATCATCGCCGACATCGTGCGGGAGATCGATCGCGAGGGACGGCGCGTGGTGATCGAGCCCATGCCGGGTCTCCTCGAGTGACGCCGTGAAGGTCCACTTCCTCACGATCTTTCCAGAGCTGTTCGGCGGGCCGCTCGCGACAGGACCGATCCGCATCGCGCGCGAGAAGGGCCTGCTCGAGGTCGCCGTGCACCAGCTGCGCGACTACGCGATCGACAAGCATCTCATGGTCGACGACGTGCCCTACGGCGGCGGCCAGGGCATGGTGATGAAGCCCGAGCCGCTGCTGGCGGCGATCCAGCACATCCGCGCCGAGGGTCGCCCGCGCACCATCATGCTCGCGGCCCGGGGCGCGCGCTTCACGCAGGCGAAGGCGGCCGAGCTGGCGGCGCTGCCGGGCCTCGCCTTCGTGTGCGGGCGCTACGAGGGAATCGACGAGCGGGTGGCGGCGCACGTCGACGAGGAGCTGTCGATCGGCGACTACGTGCTCTCCGGCGGGGAGCTCGCGGCGCTCGTCGTGCTCGATGCGATCGTGCGGCTGCTGCCAGGCGTGCTCGGCAACGCGACGTCGCCGGTCGACGATTCGTTCGCGATCGGGATCCTCGAGGGGCCGCAGTTCACACGGCCACCGGAGCTGGGCGGCGCGCGCGTGCCCGACGTGCTCCTCTCAGGCGATCACGGGGCCATCGCGCGCTGGCGCCGCGAGCAGGCGCTGCGCACGACGCTCGAGCGCCGGCCCGACCTGCTCGCCACCGCGCCGCTCGACGACGCGGACCGGGCGTTCCTGCGATCGCTCGGATGGAAGCCGCCCGGTGGCTGACCTCTACGTCGCGCTCGTGCACCACCCGGTGCTCGACAAGAACGGCGCGGTGGTGACGACGGCCGTGACGAACATGGACGTGCACGACATCGCGCGCCTGTCGCGCACGTACGGCGTGCGCGCCTTCTACGTGTGCACGCCCGTCCCGACGCTGCAGCGCCTCGTCACGCGCATCATCTGGCACTGGGAGACGGGCCCCGGCGCCGTCTACAACGAGACGCGCAAGGAGGCGCTCGCGGTCGTGCGCGTGGTCGACGAGCTGGACGCCGCGGTGACCGACGTCGAGCGGGAGACGGGGGTGCTGCCACGCTTGGTTGCGACGAGCGCGCGCGAGGGAGCCAATCGGCTCTCGTACGGCGCGCTGCGCGACGAGATCCGCGCCGACGGCAGGCCGGTCCTACTCGTGTTCGGCACGGGCTGGGGGCTCACGACGGAGGTGCTGGATCGCTGCGATGCGCTCCTCGAGCCGGTGCGCGGGACCGGCGACTACAACCACCTGTCGGTTCGGAGCGCGGCCGCCATCATCCTTGACCGGCTCCGCAATGGACGATAGAAGCCCGGGGTTCCATGAACCCGATCGACCGGATCGAGGCGGAGCAGCTTCGGAAGGACGTGCCGCCCTTCAAGCCCGGCGACACCGTGCGCGTGCACGTGAAGGTCGTCGAGGGCGACAAGGAACGCGTCCAGGTCTTCGAGGGCACCGTCATCGGACGCGCGGGCTCGAAGAACCGCGAGACGTTCACCGTGCGCAAGACGTCGTACGGCGTCGGCGTGGAGCGCATCTTCCCGGTGAACTCGCCGCGCATCGACAAGGTCGAGGTCACCACGCGCGGCTCGGTGCGTCGCGCGAAGCTCTACTACCTGCGCACCCGCGCGGGCCGTGCGGCTCGCGTCGCCGAGGACAGCGGCGCGAAGAGCTAGCGCCGCTCCTTGACGCGGCCGTCGCCGGCGGCGTAGCGTCCGGCCGCCCGCGGTGACGGCCACTCGAACCTTCGCGCTCCTCCTCGTCACGACGGCCGCGCTCGGCGCGGCTCATGATGCGCGCGCCCAGGTGCTGTGCACGAAGCGCTCCGGTCAGGTGGTCGCTCGGACCGCATGCAAGGGGCGTGAGCGGCCGATCGACGCCGCAGCAGTTGGGCTCGTCGGTCCCGCGGGCGCGGACGGTGTGCCTGGTCCCGCCGGGTCGCCGGGTGGACATCCGTATCGCATCGTCGACGCGCAGGGCCGTCCGTTCGGATTGCTTCTCGGTGCCGATTTCGGGCGCGCTCGGGCGGAGGTGACGCTACCGGACGGAACGCCCGTGCAGTTCGTCGTCGACCCGGGCGGAGGGTTCTCGCCTGAAATTGGCCCTTACGTGTTCTACGAGCAGGCCGGATGTTCCGGCCCGCCCTTCGTCTTCGGCAGCGTAGGCCTCGTGCCGCCCGTCGTCGTCGTCGGCACGGTCGGCTACTACGCCACCGCGGCACCCGAGCTCGTGGCGGTGGGGTCATTCGAGTCCCCGCCGTCGGGAAGCTGCTCCAGCGGCAGCGTCGCGACGGATCGCGAGACCTGCTGCTCGGACATGACTTCGAGCCTCCTCGGGGCACCGGCGAAGACCGTGGCCATCGCGACGCTCGGCGTGACGCCGCCCTTCATGGTGCAGCGATGAAGCGTGGGACGGCGTGGGCCCTGACGGCGGTCGCGGTGGCCGCGACGGTCGCGTCGGCAGCGGGCGGCGCCACGCTGTGCGAGAAGAAGAAGGGCCAGATCCTCGTGCGCGACGCCTGCCGCAAGCGCGAGCGGCCGGTCGACACCAGCGCCCTCGGCGCCGCCGGGCCGCGCGGACGGGCGGGTGATCCGGGCCCCGTGGGCGATCCCGCACAGTTCCCTCTACGGCTCGTCGACTCGAACGACGTCGAGGTCGGGAAGGTCATTCAGTTCTTTCCCGAGGCTGCGCTCGTCGAGGGGAGCGCGGCGTCGGTCCCGACGCCACTCACCCTGTTCGTCTCCCCCACCGGCTTCCCTTCGGATTCGCACCAGCTGTCGTACGAGAGCACCGACTGCTCGGGTCTGGCGTATATGGACGAGGGGTTCACGCCGGAGGGCTTCGCACCGGCTGCCGTGGTTTGGGGACTCGCAGCGTACTATGCGACCGGCAGCCGGCGCGACCTCACCTATGGATCGCTCGAGTACGGACTCGATCCCAACCACTGTCCGGTCGGAACCACGGCGACGGCGCGCGGCACCTGCTGTGGGACGAGCAGCGGCACCGGCATCAACCAAGTCCCAACCGCGCGCGTTCCCCTGAGCGCATTCGGATTGGTCCCGCCATTCCGGGCGGTGGTCCGGTGAGATCGTGATGCGCTGGCTCAGTCCGATCGGTGCCATACTCGCTCTCGTCGCCGCCACGCAGGCGAGCGCGACCGTCCTGTGCAGGACGCGCGCGAGTGCGGTCGTCGTTCGGGACGCGTGCCGCGCGAAGGAGACGCCGATCGCGCTCGACGCCGTGGGCGCACAAGGACCCGCCGGAAATCAGGGGCCGAAGGGCCCGCCCGGCCCGTCGCCCGTCCGCCTGGTGGATGCCCAGTCACGCGAAGTCGGACCGGCCCTCACGATCGAGTGGAGCCTGGCGGTCAGCAAGGACCTCCTCGAGGGCGCGCCGCTGATCTACGTGCTCGTGCGACGCGATGCGCCCGCTGTCCCGGCGCTCCTCGGCATCGACTACACCGGCAAGCCCGTCGGGACGGTCTACTACGAGTCTACGGACTGCAGCGGTCCGGCCATGACGAGGGGGGGCACATTCCTTCCGGTCCTCCATGCCGTCGGGGACACCGTCTTCGTCCCGGGTCTGCCGGCGAGCGTCACGATCGTGAAGTCGAACGAAAGCTCGAGCTTCTCGCCCGGATGTGTGACGGTCACGCCGCGAGGCGGCTGCTGCACAGCCGCCATGTATACGATAACGTCGCTCCTCCAGACGACGACGAAGACGCTCGCCGACCTCGCGATCGCACCGCCCCTGCACGCCGTCGGGCCTTGATCCGGCGCCCGGCCGGCGTCGGAGTCGTCGCTACGCGCTCGGCTGCGATGCCGGCGTCGCGACGGGCTTCGTCGCCGTCGCCGGCGCCGCATCGCCCATCTTGCAGCGGCCTTCGAGCACCGCGCCTTCCTCGATCACGAGGCCGCGCGTCTCGACGTCGCCGTAGAGCTTGCCGCCCGAGCAGATCTGCACGCGCGTCGCGCCCTGCACCTCGCCGTTCACCTCGCCGAGGATGACGAGCCGATCGGCGCGGATCGTGGCTTGCACGACCGCCGACGGACCGATGATGAGGAGGTCGCTCGAGCGGATCTCGCCCTTGAGCTTCCCCTCGATGCGCGTCGCGGTCGCGAACGAGAGCTTGCCGGACACCTCGGCGTCGGACCCGAGGGAGACGCGGACGTCCTGCCAGCTCTGCGGTCGCGTGAGGAGATCGGGAGCGCTTGCCATCGGGGTGGCCTATACGTTCATTCCGGTCCGCTGTAAACGAGGGATCGCGTGATTCTCGCGGGCGACATCGGAGGGACGCGAACCCGGCTCGTACTCGGCGACGCGGGCGGACCGCTCGGGGACGAGCGTATCTTCTCGAACCTCGACTTCGAGGGCCCCGAGGACGTGATCCGCCGCTTCCTCGACGAGGCCGGCAACCCGCACGTCCTGGCCGCCGCGTTCGGGGCCGCCGGGCCGGTCCTCGAGGGCCGCATCCAGATGACCAACCTCGACTGGGTGCTCGACGCGGCCGCGCTGTCGGAGGCCCTCGGCGGCGCCAGGGTCCGCCTGCTGAACGACCTCGAAGCCGCGGCGTACGGCGTGATCGAGCTTCCCGACGCCGCGCTGCGCACGATCGCGATGGGCACCGCGGACCCGCGCGGCAACGTGGGGGTCATCGCGGCGGGCACGGGGCTCGGCGAGACCCTCGTCGGGTGGCACGAGGACACGCCGGTCGCGCTCGCCTCCGAGGGCGGCCACGCCGACTTCGCCCCCCGCGACGAGCTCGACCTGGCCCTCTGGGAATGGCTCTCGCGGTCGACCGGCCACGTCAGCTGGGAGGCGGTCGTGTGCGGCCCCGGCATCGTGCGGGTCTACGAGTTCCTGCGCGAGACCGGGCGGGAGGAGGAGCCGCCGGAGCTCCGCCGCAGCCTCGCGACCGCGAAGGAGCCGTCGATGGTGATCACGTCCGCGGGCATCGCGGCCGAGCACCTCATCTGCGTTCGCGCGCTCGAGATCTTCGCCCGGAGCTACGGCGCCGAGGCGGGGAACCTCGCCCTGAAGGGCCTGACGTTCGGCGGCATCTACGTCGCGGGGGGCATCGCGGCCCGCCTGCTCGAAGGCCGCTGGTGCGACCTCTTCATGGGGGCCTTCGTCGCCAAGGGACGCAAGACCGATCTCCTGCGGCGCATTCCCGTACGCGTGGTGACGGGCGAGGCGGCGCTCAGCGGCGCCACCGCCGTCGCGCGCCGGATGCTGCCGCGGTCCTGAGCCGCACGCGCGGCCGTCACTCGACGGGGAACACGTGGCACGCGACGGCGTGCCCGCCCCGCCCCGCCAACAGCTCCGGCACCTCCGTCCGGCAGCGATCGATCGCGAACGGGCAGCGCGGATGGAACGCGCAGCCGGGGGGCGGCGCGACCGGGCTCGGGGGCTCGCCCGGGAGATGCTGCCGCTCCGCCTTGCGCGTGGGATCGGGAACCGGAACGGCCGAGAGGAGCGCGCGCGTGTACGGGTGACGCGCGTTGCCGTAGACGGCCGCGCGCGCCCCTTCCTCGACGATGCGACCCAGGTACATGATCGCCACCCGATCGGCGAGGTGCTCCACCACCCGCAGGTCGTGGGACACGAAGAGCATCGTCAACGCGAGCCGCCGCCGCAGGTCCTGGAGCAGGTTCAGGATCTGTGCCTGGATCGACACGTCGAGCGCCGAGACCGCTTCGTCCGCGACCACGAAGCTCGGGCCGAGGGCGAGCGCGCGCGCGATCCCGATACGCTGGCGCTGTCCGCCGCTGAACTCGTGCGGGTAGCGGGCGGCCGCCTCGGGCGGCAGGCCCACCAGATCCAGGAGCTCGCGCACCTTCGCGCGGCGCTCGGCACGGTTGCCCATCTTGTGGATCAGGAGGCCCTCACCCACGATCGCCTCGACGCGCATGCGCGGGTTGAGCGACCCGTACGGATCCTGGAACACGATCTGCATCCGGCGGCGCAGGCCCCGCAGCTCGCGGCCGCGTAGCCCGAGCAGCGAGCGTCCCTCGAAGCGTACGTCGCCGGAGGTCGGCTCGATGAGACGCAGGAGCAGCCGCCCGAGCGTCGACTTCCCGCATCCCGACTCGCCGACGAGCCCGAGCGTCTCGCCGGGCTGGAGCGTGATCGAGACGTCCGTCACCGCGCGCACCCATGCCCGCGGCCGGCCGAGCACGTTGCGCCCGACCGGAAACGTCTTGGTGACGTTCGTGGCCTCGACGAGCGGCGTCATACGTTGATGCACGCGACGGTGTGCGCGGGGGCCTTCGGCACGAGCGCGGGCGGCGCGGTGGCGCAGTCCGCTGTCGCGAGCGCGCAGCGATCGCGGAAGCTGCAGCCGCTCGGCCGTCGGGTGATGTCGGGCACGTTGCCCGGAATCGCCTCCAGGCGATCGCGGTGCGCGCCGAGCGACGGCATCGAGCGCAGGAGCGCGCGCGTGTAGGGGTGGAGCGGGTTCGCGAACAGCTCGCGCGTCGGCGCCTGCTCGACGATGCGCCCGGCGTACATTATCGCGACGCGGTCGGCCTGCTCGGCGACGATGCCGAGATCGTGCGTGATGAGCACGAGCGCCATGCCGCGCGTGTCGCGCAAGCGGCGCAGCAGATCCAGGATCTCCGCCTGGATCGTCACGTCGAGCGCGGTCGTGGGCTCGTCGGCGATGAGGAGGTCGGGCTTGCACGCGATCGCCATCGCGATCATGACGCGCTGGCGCATGCCGCCCGAGAGCTGGTGCGGGTAGTCGTGCGCGCGCGTCGCCGGCTCGGGAATGCCGACCTCCGCCAGCAGCTCGACGGCGCGGCCCCACGCGTCGCGACGTGAGATCGGCTCGTGGATGCGCAGCGCCTCGGCGATCTGATAGCCCGCCGTGAGCACGGGATTCAACGCCGTCATCGGCTCCTGGAAGATCATCGCGATGCGCGCGCCGCGCAGCGTGCGGATCTCGCGCTCCGGCAGCGCGAGGAGATCGCGACCGTCGAAGACGACGCGGCCGCCCGCGATGCGGCCCGACGTTGGAACGAGCCGCATCACGCAGAGCGCCGTCATGCTCTTGCCGCACCCCGATTCGCCGACGAGCCCCAGCACCTGCCCGCGCTCGAGCTCGAACGACACGTCGTCGATCGCCCGCGCCGGAGCCCCGTCGTTCGGGAACTCCATCGTCAGGTGCTCGACCGAGAGGAGCGCCATCAGGAGGGCGCCGTGGCACGCTCGAGCGGCAGGACACGTGGCGCCGGCGGCGGCGCGAACGCCGCCGGGTCGATCGTCGCGTTCCGCTCGACTTGGTCGTACGCGATGCTCGCGGCGACGCCGTCCGCGCCCGTGAGATCGAGGGCGTGTGCGAAGCCATCCTCGTAGTCGCCGAACGTGACGCGGATCGGCGCCGCGCCGTCGCGCCGCTCTTCGATGCCGGTCATGTCGAGCGTGTCGACGGCGAAGCGGAGGATCTGCGTCCCGCCCTGGTACGGAATCGTCAGCACGTACGCATCGCCGTCGCGTGCGAGCGTGGGCTCGGCCGTCGGCGTGCGGGCCGGGGCCGCGCCGAGGAACACGTCGACCAGGTCTTCGACCGGGAGCGGCGTGCCGAGCAGGCGCTGAAGGTTCGCCGGGCTCGCGACGCCTTCGTAGAGCACGCCCTGGTGGGGCGGGAACGCCCACAGGGTCCGCCCCTCGGTTCCGAGCGCGAGCGCGAGGCCGAAAGGCGACAGGACGTCGATGCGGATCGCGGCCGGTCGCTGCACCAGCACCGCCTGGCGTGTCCACATGCGCGCGAGGCCCGAACGCAACCGGATGCGGGCGCGGAGCGACGTCACGGCCGCGCGGCGCGCGGAGATGCCGGCGAGCAGCTCATCGGTCGTCGTCGGCCGCGCGGGCCCGAGGCCCCGCAGACCGGCACACCCGGCGACGAGCACGAGGCCGAGGAGCCAGATCCGGCTCCGGAGCGCGGCCCGCGGCACGTCAGGAATGCGGCGACGCCTCGGCGCGGCTCGCCTCGCCCAGCCCGTGGATCTTCTCCTTCAAGCGCTCGATCTGCGCCTGGTCCTTCGAGTGCCCGAGCGCGTCCTTGTAGGACTGGAGGGCCGAGTCGGCACGTCCGGTCTTCAAGTACGCGTCGCCCAGATGCTCGACGATGGTCGGATCCTCGCCGGCGAGCTCCGCGGCGCGCTCGAGCGTCTCGACCGCGCGGTTGTAGTCGCCGCGCTGGAAGTACACCCAGCCGAGGCTGTCGATGTAGAAGCCGTCGTCGGGCTCGAGCTCGATCGCGCGGCGAATCAGCACCTCCGCTTCGTCGAGCTTCACGCCCATGTCCGCGTAGGTGTAGCCGAGGTAGTTGAGCGCGGGCGCGTTCTTCGGGTTGATCGCGATCGCGCGCTGCATCTCCTCGATCGCGCGATCCCTGTTGTTCGTCTCGTCGTAGGCGGCGCCGAGCGTGAAGCGATAGCGATCGTTGTCGGGGTACTGCTGCACGACGCGCTCGAGCATCGTCACGGCCTTCGGGTAGTCGCGCTGCTCGCGATAGAGCGAGGCGAGGTAGCTCATCAGCTCGGGCGAGTCGGGCTTCACCTTCAAGGCGTCCTGGATCTCCGAGATCGCCTTCTTGAGGTCGTCCTTCTGCAGGATCGTCGCGCGCCGGACGCGCGCGTCGACGTAGTAGTCGGACTTCTGGTCGACCTTGTCGAACTCGTCGAGCGCGCGCGACGTCTCGCCGAGCTCGGCGTACGCCGCAGCGAGGTAGTAGCGCACGCGATCGTTCTTGGGATCGGCGGCGAGCACCAGGTTGAACTCGGTGGCGGCACGGTCCAGGTCGCCCTTCTCGAAGTAGATCAGGCCGATCTTGGTGCGCGCCTCGCGCGGGTCGCCGTCTATGCGTTCGATCTCACGGAACTGCGCCAGCGCGTCGTCGAACCGCTTCTGTCCCACGTAGATGCCGCCGAGGCGACGCCGGACGATCACGCTCTGCGGATTCGCGGCGAGGATGCGCTCGTAGAGCTCGACCGCTTTGGCCGTCTTGCCCTGTGCCTCGTACGCGACCGCGAGATCGGTGAGGATCAGCTCCGACTGCGGCGAGAGCTTCAAGGCTTCGAGGTAGTAGTGCTCCGCCTTGTCGAGCTGTCCCGCGCCGGCGTACACGCGGCCCAGGTAGTAGTAGCCGAGGATGGACGTCGGGTTGCGCACGGTGAGCTTCTGGAGCGTCGCCACCGCGAGGTCGAGGTCGCCGCGCTTGCCGTAGAGCGCGCCCAGATAGAGGTACGCCTCCTGCACGTCGGGATCGACTTCGAGCACGTGCTCGTAGACCGCGATGGCCTCCGTGTCGCGACCGAGCGCGGACAGGACGCCGCCTTCGAGCGCGAGGGCCTCGAGGTTGTTCGGCTCGGCCTCGACCACGTACTGGCACTGCTGGAGCGCGAGATCGAGCTTGCCGACGCGCACGTAGAGCTGTGCGAGTCGCAGGCGCAGCCATGGCGTCGACGGGTCGGCCGCGATCGCTTTCTCGAACTCCTTGATGGCGGCGGGCGCGTCGTTGCGTGTCAGCGCGACCTGTCCGCGCAGGAAGTGACCCAGCGGCTCCGCCTCGGACGGCAGCTCGACCGGGGTCCCGGGCATGCCCGTCCCCATGAGTCGCTGCCTTACCCCTGCGCAGCCACTCACCAGCACCACGGTAAGTACCGAAACGGCCGCTACACGGGGCCACATGACGGAATACGTCCAACCATGACCGACGAACATGCAAAACGCAAACCGTTTTCGCGCCTCCCCGTGCCCTGGGGGCAGCTCAAAGTCCCAGCTTCTGGAAAACGTCGCGCAGCGCGCCCGGCGCGAGCGACGAGAGCGGCTTCACGCTGACGTCCGGGTTCTGCCGCGTCCCTCGCACGGTGAAGGTGACCGCCGAAATGGCGTCGCCGGTCGCCTTTGAAAGCACGCCGCCGATGAACGGGATCCGGGCGAGGGCCCCGTTCAGACGGTAGTACGACGGGATGAGCGTTCCGGTGAAGTCGAGCCGGTCCTCGACGAGATCGATCGTGCCGTCGAGGAGCAGATCGAGCTTCGGCCCTTGTGCCCGCAGATCCTTCACCACCAGCGTCGGCGCGCGGTGGTCGAGGATCGCCGTCACCGTGTCGAACGGGACGACGTTGTCCGACCCGAGCAGGCCCGCGATCGACGTCAGCGTGATGACGCGGATGAGCCATGGCATGCCCGCCACGGTGACGTTCTCGCAGGTCGAGCGTCCCTCGAACGGCGATCCCGTGGCGAATGGGTCGATCGTGCCTTCGAAGGAGAGGGTTCCGCCACGGACGTTCGGATTCCCGAAGCTCGCGACCAGGTTGCCGGCGTCCCTCGACCTGAGCGTCGCTCGGTACCGGGCGCCGTCGGTACCGCGCAGCGCGAGCACCGCGGTACCGGGCTGGCCGCCGGGGAACTGGGCCGCGAGCGTCGCGTCGGCGTCGATCGTCGCCCAGCCATCACCGGTGGCTACCCGTGCGGCGCTTCCCCGCACCCTCGTCTGCCCGACCGCGAGCTGGAAGCGCTCGACCCTTGCGATCCGGCCGTCCGCCAGCACGAGGTTGGACGTGACCCGCCCCGGCACGCCGGCCGCCTTGCGCAGGGCGATGCCCGGCATGGTGACCGTCGAAGTCTGGAGGTCGACGTCGACGTCCGCCAGGTCCTGTCCGTCCTTCGTCCGCCCGAGCTGGATCCTCGCGTCGACCGGACCTTCGACGGTGCTGCCGAAATCGAGATCGAACGTCGCTCGTGCAGCGCGATCGAGGCGAGCCGAGATCTCGATCCGGCGCGCCGTCGGATCGCCCCAGCGCTCGGTGATGCGGAGTCGGACCGGAACGCCCCGCAGGCGCGCCTGCCCGGTCGCGCCGAGACCCTGGCCGTCGACCTTGATGTCGAGGTCGCCTGCGGTCATCGCCAGCCCCTCCGGCATCTCGGGGACCGTCGCACCGCGCAGCGTCGCGCTGACCGCCAGCCCGAGACCGGCGGGCGTGGGCTTGCCCCCGAGCAGGAAGTCGAATCCAACCCGGCCGGCCAGCCGGCCCGTCGCGCCGCGGGTGGAAATGCGGAGCGCGGCGCTCATCGCGATCGGCTCGGCGTCGAGCACCGTCAGGGCGCCGGAGAGCGGGCCGTCGAACTGGGCTTCGATGGCGACGCGAGGCGGCCCCGCCGCCGCCCAGCCGAGGCGGACGCTCGCCGGCTTCACCTGCAGCGCATCCACGGCGGCCTTGCCGACCTTGAACTCGGCCCCGCCGAGCGAGAACGCGCCCGTGCCCTCGACGCCGCGTGCGGGCGGCATCGTGTCGACGTAGCGAACCGCGAGACCCTCGAAGGCGAGCGTCGCCGCGAGCGAGTCGACCCCGGCGCCCTCTCCGGCATGACCCGCGAGCACGAGGCGCGTGTCGCGCACCGTGCCCCCGGTGACGTTTGCCTTGACCCACGCACGCGCCTCCGACGCGGCACCGGGGGGCCAGCACGCGAGACCCGTGGCGGTCTCGACCGCGCCCGCGCTCGCCTGCACCTCGAACCGTTTCGGGGTCTCGTCGAAGAGCCCCTGGAGCGACACGGGAACGCGGGCCGCGTCGCACTCGACCTTCATCTCGAGCTCCAGGCGAATGCCGGCGCCGTCGCGCCACATCATCCCGTCGACGTTCGGCACGTGCCAGCGCGTGCCGCTCACTTCGTCGGCCACGTTCAGGTCGCCATCGCTGATCGCCACGTAGCGAAGCCGCCCGAGCACCGCGTCCATCCGCTCGAGCGCGGGGCCCTGCTCCGACGCCGTCGCGTCCGCGCCGGCCGTGCCGGCCACGATCCGGCCGTCACGCGACCGGATGAGGTTCAGCTGCGGCTCGAGGATCTCGATCCCGGTGACGACGACCGTGCCGTGCAGCAGGTCGCGGAGCGCGAAGCGTATCGCCACCTCGGCGAGCGAGACCGTCGAACCCTCGTCGGGCCGCCCGAGCTTCACGTTGCTTGCGCGCAGCTCGGGACGGTGGCGCTCCGGGTTCCACACGAGCTCGACCGAGCCGATGCGCACGGCGGCCGCGTCGCCGAGCGCCGCCTCGATTCGGGGCACGAACGCGTCGAGCGAGATCGGCGCGCGTTGGAGACGCCAGGCGACGAGCGCGGCGGCGAGCGTCACGAGCACGACGATCGCCACGAAGAGGCGAATCAATCGTCGGACCATGACCGGCTACGAGCAGGGCTGGCGACGGCCGACGGCGTCGCGGATCTCCGCGTCGGCCTGCTGCGCGACCTCGTCCAGTGCCTCGCCGATGCCGCGCGCGGCCGCTCCGGGATCGTCGTTCGTGAGCGGGCGGGTCGCCGCCACGGTCGTGCGCAAGAGCACGCAGCGGCCGTCCACGACCTCGATCGCGACGGCAACACGCGCCTCGTGCACCGGGGCGAGCACGTCTTCGAACGCGCGTACCTCGGCGTAGACGACCGGCAGGTTCGCCGTGCCCTCCCCCGGCGTCCGCTCGACCGCGAACAGGCCGCGGGCGAGCGCGCGCTCGACGTAGGTCGACGGCAGCTCGGTCCAGCGCCGCTGGTCGTAGAACCCGTACTCGACCTCCGAGCGCCGCCACACCATCGCCTCGCGGAGGTACGTCGGGCTGCGCACCGGCGCCAGCCGCACGGGGGCGTTGGTCGCCGCCCGCTGCATGGGGTCTTCGGTCGTCGGCGCGAAGTAGCGCGGAGGGTCGGGCGGCGACGGGAGCAGACATCCGGCCAGCAGCACGCAGACGGCACCGATCCACCGCATCGACATTCCTCGCCTCCTCACTTCGGCTCCTCCACGGTGCGACCGCGCAGCAGCGAGCTCGGATCGCGCTCGAGCCGCGCCGCCAGCGCCCGCACGGCCTCGAGCGTCTCGCGCAGCGCGACCAGCGTCGCCTCGAGCTGCGCGCTCTGCCCGCCGAGCTGCGACGCCGTTCCGCCGACGCTCCCGGCCGCGGCGCGCACCGAGCCCGTCGTCGAACCGAGCTCGGCCTCGCGGATCGCCTTCTTCAGCGTCTGCGCGGCCTCGTCGAGCGACCCGATGAGCTTGCGCACGCCGCTCTCGTCGCTCTTCACCCAGCCCACGAGGTCGGCGAGATTGCGCAGCGACTTCTTGGCTTCCATCAGCGTGTCGCCGAGCTGGTCCTGCAGCTTCGGGAGGCGCGCCACGAAGTCGTTCGCGAGCTCCTCGAGACTCTTCAAGGTCGAGGGAACGGCCGGAACGTAGTAGCTCTCCGGCACGGCGAACGGCAGATCCACCTCCTTGTAACGCTCGGGTGGGAAGGTATCGAATTGGACGAACTTGACGCCGGTGATGCCCGCCGACGCGAGCTGCGGGCGCAGCAGCGGATCGCGCGGCCCGTCGGGATCGAAGCCCATGCGGCGCAGCTCGTCGCTGTAGATGCGCATCCAGACCTCGACGTGCCGGTGGTCCGGCGCGACCGTGATGGTGGCGACCGTGCCGAGCGTGACGCCGCGGAACTTGACGGGCGACCCGACGTCGAGCCCTTGCACGGATTCGTCGAAGTACGTGACGACCGGGATCGAGTCGCGGTTGAGTCGCCGCAGCCCGAGCCAGAACACCGTCGCCAGGCCGAGCGCGATCCCGGCTACGACGAAGAGACCCAGCTTCCAGTGGTTGGTCTGCGACACGGACGTCACCCTTCTGCGACGCGGCGGTTGAGGAAGCGCGAGACGCGCGGATCGGTCGAGTGGTCCCGGAGCTCGCGCGGGTCGCCCCGTGCGATGATGCCCTTGGCGTCGCGGTCGAGCAGGATGCAGTCCTTTACGATCGCGAAGATACTCTGCAGCTCGTGCGTGACGACGACGGCCGTGACGCCCAGGTTGTCGGCGAGCGTCCGGATGAGGTTGTCGAGCTCGACCGAGCTCACGGGGTCGAGGCCCGCCGACGGCTCGTCGAGGAAGATGATGGGCGAATCGAGCGCGAGCGCCCGCGCGATGCCGGCGCGCTTCTTCATGCCGCCCGAGATCTCCGCGGGCAGGTGATGCTCGAACCCGCCGAGCCCCACGAGCGCCAGCTTGGCGTGCACGATCGCCTCGATGCTGTCGTCGTCGAGATCCGTCCACTGCCGCAGCGGCAGCGCGACGTTCTCGCCCACGGTCATCGACCCGAAGAGCGCACCCGACTGGAAGAGGACGCCGAACGACGGCCGGCCCTCGTCGTGCTCCGCACCCGCGCCGCGAATGCGCACCGTGCCGCTCTTCGGCACCTCGAGCCCGATCATGTTGCGCAGGAGCGTCGACTTGCCGGCGCCGCTCCCACCGAGGATCGCGAACACGTCGCCGGCCGGCACGTCGAACGTGATGTCCTTCATGAGGACCACGTCGCCCCACCCGATCGTCAGGTCGTCGACCTCGATGACGGGCTCGCTCATACGCCGTAGAGGTTGAAGATGATGGTGAAGAGGGCGTCGATGACGACGAGCGAGAAGAGGCTCGCGACGACCGCCGACGTAGTCGACAGCCCGACCCCCGCGGCGCCGCCGCGCGTCGCGATGCCGCGCTGGCACGCGATGAGGGCGATCGCCCAGCCGAAGAACACGCTTTTCAGCACGCCGCCGCCGACGTCCCACAGGTCGAGGATCTGCTGCGTGCGCTGGAGGTAGGCCGAGAGCGTGATGTCGAGGCGGAGCATCGACACGAACACGCCTCCGAGGATGCCGCAGAGATCGCCGATCAGCGTCAGCAGCGGGACGACGATGAGGAGCGCGACGAGACGCGGATAGACGAGGAACCCGTACGGCGAGAGGCCGAGCGTCTTCAGGGCGTCGATCTCCTCGGAGACCGCCATGGTGCCGAGCTCGGCCGAGAAGGCGGCGCCCGATCGGCCCGCCACGATGATGGCCGTCATGAGCGGTCCGAGCTCGCGCGTCACCGAGAGCGCCACGAGGTCGGCGACGAAGATGTCGGCTCCGAACTGCCGGAGCTGCACGATGGCCTGGAACGCCGTCACCATCCCCACCAGGAACGTGATCATGGCCACGATCGGGAAGCCGTCGGCACCGGCGCGCTCCATCACGCGCGGGATGTCGCTCCAGTTGACGTTGGCGGGACGCCGCAGGGTGGCGAGGAACGCCTGGAGGAGGCTGCCGAGGTAGTCGAGCTGCTCGAAGAGCCCGGAGATCAGCCCGGCCACCTCGCGGCCGATCTGCTCGAGCGCGCTTCCCGGCGCGGGTCGCTCGCGCAGCGACGCCTTGCGCTCGGCGTTGTCGTACAGCTCGTAGAGGCGCGCAACCGCGTCGTGCGCGCCGACGACGCGGACGTCGGCGCCGGCGTGGGCCAGCTCGGTCCGCATGTGGAGCAGGACGGCCATCGCGCTGCCATCCATGGCATCGACGTGCGAGAGATCGAAGTCGACGCCGCCGGTCGCCTGGCCTGCGAGCTCCTGCGCCCGCGCGCGCAGCGTCGCGACCGCGTCGAGGCCGATGGTGCCCGCGAGTCGAAGCGCGAGTCGGCCGCCCTCTTGCTCGGCGCGCGTGATTTCCATCAGGGAACCGTTGACGCTCGGGGCTTCGCATAACGGACCGGGCCGGGACGGGCAAACCGCCTCGCCTTGCGCGCTAGTCGCCGGTCGGCCAAGAGCACGACGTGGGGTGTCGCGTAGGAGGATGTCGACCCCGGAGCGTCACGCTCGCGCTCTCGATCGCCGTCGTGCTGGGCGCCGGGTGTGAGACGCCGGTCGGCGTCAAGCGCGTCTCACCCGAGCAGGTCCAGCGCGTCCTCACGCGCAGCGTCCTTTCGAGCGGCGAGCTCAGCCAGTCCACCAAGAACGTCCTCTACCGGCGCGATCTCGTCGAGCGGTTCGACGACGACCCCGAGGCGGCGCTCGCGGACCTGCACGCGCTGGTCGTGGCCGGGCGCGAGAATCGGGACGACGTTTTCGCGCTGGCCGAGCTCTCCTTCTACCACGCCGGAGATACCGGCCAGCGCCCCTACTTCCTCGCGGCGTCCGTGTACGCCTACGCGTTTCTCTTCCCCGGCGACGGTCATACGCAGCCGGATCCGCTCGATCCGCGCCTGCGCATTGCCGCCGATCTCTACAACCGCGGCATCGCCGAGGGCTTCGCCGGGCCGAACCACGAGGTCCAGATCCAGGAAGGCAGCTACCAGCTCCCGTTCGGCTGGCTCGACGTCTACCTCGATCCGACGGGCCTCGTCTGGGGCACTCGCCGACTCGTCCACTTCACGTCGGTCGCCGACCTCGACGTGCGCGGACTGGAGACGCGCTATCGATGGCCCGGGATCGGGGCGCCGCTCGGTGCCAGCACCGAGCCGCTCGATCGCGAGAAGGGCTACGCGGATTTCGTCGAGCCGTGGGCGAAGGTCGCCGTCACCGCGCTGCTACGCATCGACCATGCGCGCGAGCAGCTCGGCCACTCCCGGATCGACGCGACGCTCGCGCTGGTGACGCCGGATCGCGCCGAGACGTTCGATCCGGGCACCGGGAAGACCGTGCCGATCGAAGTCGAGTCGACGGCGAACCTCGCGTACACGCTCGCGGAGTCGCCGGTCTGGGCGCAGGAGTTGAAGGGGTTCCTCCAGGGCGCCGGCCTCATCGACCAGAAGGCCCAACTCGCAGCGCTGGCGCCGTATCGCCCCGGGCGGGTGCCGGTCGTCCTCGTGCACGGCACCGCGTCCAGCGCAGGCCGCTGGGCGCAGATGGTGAACGAGCTCTCGAACGACCCGCGCCTGCGCGATCGCGTGCAGTTCTGGCTCTTCAGCTACAACACGGGGAACCCCATCCTCTATTCGGCGATGCTGCTGCGCGACTCGCTCGCCGGCGCCGTCGCGCAGCTCGATCCCGAGGGGAAGGACCCGGGCCTCCGCCGCATGGTCGTGATCGGCCACAGCCAGGGCGGGCTCCTCACCAAGCTCACCGCCGTCGACAGCGGCAGCGTCTTCTGGGACGGCGTCTCCAAGAAAGCCTTCGACGAGGTGAAGCTCGATCCCGACGCCCGCGCCCTCTTGTCGCGCGCGATGTTCGTCCGCCCGCTGCCCTTCGTGACCCGCGTCGTGTTCATCGCGACGCCGCAACGCGGAAGCTATTTCGCGGGCAACTGGCTCAGCCACTACGCCGCCCGCTTCATCACCTTCCCGCTCGATCTCACGCACACGGTGAGCGACGTCGTGCGACAGAACCCCGACCTCGCCGCGGCAAGGTCCTTCGGGCGCGTGGCGACCGCGGTCGACAACATGACGCCGGGGAGCCGCTTCGCGAAGGCGATCGGTCCCCTCCCGGTCGCGCCGACCGTCAAAGCACACTCCATCATCGCCGTGCAGGGCGACGGTCCGGTCGAGGAGGGCGACGACGGCATCGTCGCGTACGAGAGTGCGCACATCGACGGCGTCGAGTCCGAGCTGGTCGTGAAGTCGAGTCATTCCTGCCAGGACAACCCGCACACGATCGAGGAGGTGCGCCGCATCCTCGTCGAGCACCTCGCCACCCCGTGAAGGTGGCGCGCCGTCACTTGGGCGGAAACTTCGCCAGGATCTGGTCGACGGCGGCGAAGATGCGCTCGCGCCGCTTCTCGTACGAGATCGACATCTGCGGCATGATGCGCGCCTCGGCGGCGCCGAGCCAGATCATGCGCTTGGCCTTCGGGTCGATGACGCCGAGGTACAGCGTGCCCTCGGAGTAGGTCGTCACCTCGGCGCCCGGCCATCCCCACCACCCCCAGCCGTACGGCGACGCGTCGGCGCTGAGATCCTCGCCGGCCCGCGTCGTGAGGCGATAGTTCAGCAGGAAGTCGGCCGGCCCCCCGTTCGCGCTGCGATACCCCTTCGCCGTCAGTTCGTCGTCGGTCGCGGCGCGGATCTGCGTGTCGATCAGCCGATCGGGGACGTTCTGGTCCGCCGGTGCGGCCTGATCGATCGGGAGCCAGGCGTAGGTGTGCAGGCGCGAGAAGTCGGCGGACTTGTCGTAGCCGGTACGGATGGTGAACTGGCTGCACGCCGCGAGGGCGAGCGCCAGCGTCGCGACGAGTACGGACGAAGGTCGTGTCATGGACGTCGCGTCTACTTCTTCGTCTGGACCGACATGATGTAGTTCGCGATCATCGCCACGACGCTCTTGGCGTCACTTTCGTCGTTCGAAAGGGACATGGACATGTTGTACTTCTGGATCGTGTTCCACACGTCGGCGTGGACGCCGCCGGGATTCACGTCCTGTGTGACGGCGATCCACTGCGCCGCCGGGAACGTCCCCCCGTTGCGCTCGACGTAGGTGCGAAGGTCGACGGGCTGGCCCGTGGCGCGATACTTGGCGGTGCCGGGTGCGCCACCCGGCCCGTGGCAGGGGGTGCAGTACTGATCGTATCTGATCTTCCCGACCTCGGCGTTCGCCTTGTTGAGCGTCGGATTCGGTTTCAGCCCCGTCGCGCATCCCCACATCGCCGTGAGCGTGATCGCGAGAGCCACCGCGTGCACGCCAGATCGTCCCCGGTTGATCCACGCTGCTGTTTGGCCGTCCACACGCCCCCCCTTTCGTGGTTGGCGCCCTATAGCGTCGGTCCTCGCACGACCGCAACTGCCCGTCTGGCGGCGTGCGCTGCGGCGCGCTAAGCGGCACCCGTGGCGTACGTCCTCGAGGACTGGTGGCGCCTGCTCCCCGGCCATGCGGCGCCGGCCGCGCTCGCCCTCGTAGCGATCGTCTGCGGCGCCATCGTCGGCGCCGAGCGGGAGCGGCGCGAGAAGCCTGCCGGGTTGCGCACCCTCGTCCTCGTCTGCCTCGGATCGGCCGTCTTCACGATGGCGTCGTTCGCGTTCACCACCTCGACCGGCGACTCCGGCCGCGTCGCGGCCCAGATCGTGACCGGCATCGGCTTTCTCGGCGCGGGCGTGATCCTGCGCGAGACCGTCGGGGTGACGGGCACGACGACCGCGGCGTCGATCTGGATCACGGCGGCCATGGGCATGGTCGTCGGCGCGGGCCGCGCCGGCGCCGGCCTCGGGCTCGCCCTCCTCATCCGCCTGACGCTCGTGGCCATGCATTTCGCCGAGGAGTACCGGATTGCGCGCCTGCCGCCCACTCTGGTCGCGATCGCCTTCGACCCGAACCACGGCAAGACGCTCATCCAGATCGAGCAGCTCCTGGTCGCGTTCGACGCCACCTACGAGGTCGTGGGAGCCGTGGACTCGTCGGGCGACTTCGCGCGCGGACGCTTTCGCTTCCGTCTCCCGCGCCGCCACCAGCGTGACCTTCTCGCCAAGCTGGCGGCGCTCCCCGAGGTGCGCGAGATCCACGAACAGACGCCCGCCGCCTGAGCGCCGGGTGGACTCCGCGCATCGGACCGCGGTACGTCTCTGGCATGCCGAAGAAGGATCAGGACTTCGCGCGCGCCGCCGCCACCGCCGCGAAGTTCGTCAAGCCGTTCCGCGTGACGAAAGGCAAGCACTTCCGGCTGAAGGACGTCGATCCGAGCGACACGCGTGGTCTCGACATCGGCAAGAAGAAGGCGGGCGAGCTGCTCGCGCGCGGCATCGAGGTCCTCAAGAGCCAGCAGGACAAGCTCTACGCGCAGGACCGTTGGGGCGTCCTGCTCGTCTTCCAGGCGATGGACGCCGCCGGCAAGGACGGAACGATCAAGCACGTGATGTCGGGCATCAACCCGCAAGGGTGTCAGGTCTACTCGTTCAAGGCACCATCGAGCGAGGACCTCGACCACGACTTCCTGTGGCGGTCGGCGAAGGCCCTCCCCGAGCGCGGCCGTATCGGGATCTTCAATCGCTCCTACTACGAGGAGGTCCTGGTCGTACGCGTGCACAAGGAGATCCTCGGGCGCCAGAAGCTCCCGGAGCGGCTCGTCACCAAGCACCTGTGGGAGGAACGTTACGAGGACATCAACGGCTTCGAGCAGTACCTCTCACGGCAGGGCTGGGTGATCCTCAAGTTCTTCCTGCACGTCTCGCGCGCCGAGCAGCGCAAGCGCTTCCTCGAGCGGCTCGAGGATCCGCGCAAGAACTGGAAGTTCTCGGCCGCCGATCTCGGCGAGCGCGGATACTGGAAGGACTACATGGAGGCCTACGAGGACGCGATCCGCGCGACGGCCACCCCGCACGCGCCTTGGTTCGTCGTCCCAGCCGACAACAAGTGGTTTACGCGCCTGGTGGTCGGCGCGGCGGTGGTCGACGCGCTCCTCGACCTCGACCTGCACTATCCCAAGGTCGACCGTGCGCAGCGGGCGCAGCTCCAGGAGGCCCGCCGCGCGTTGCGGAAGGAAGGCTAACGGCGGGAGCGCGGTGCGGGACCGCCCTGCTGCGCGCCGATCCACACCTCGCCGCCCCGATAGTGCTCCTTCTTCCAGATGGGCACGATCTCCTTCAGGCGGTCGATGAGCCAGTGGCACGCCTCGAAGGCCTCGCGGCGATGGCCCGCCGAGACGGCGATCGCGACGCTCGCCTCGCCGACCGGCACGACGCCGAGGCGATGCACGATGGCGACCTTGCGCAGCGGCCAGCGCCGCTTCGCCTGCGCGGCGAGCGCGCGCATCTCCTTCGTCGCCATCGAGACGAAGGCCTCGTACTCGAGCCGCCGGACCCGGCGGCCGACGTTCTCGCTCCGCGTCGTGCCGACGAACGTGACGATCGCGCCCGCCCGTCGGTCGCGAACCGCGGTGTCGAGCGAACGGAGATCGATCCGCCGCTTCACGATCCGGAACACGCTAGGCGCCTCCCGACACGGGCGGGAACACCGCGACCTCGTCGCCGTCCTTGGGACGATAGTCCGCGTCGACGTACGCCTCCTTCACGGCGAAGCGGACGCGTACGCGCGCGACCTCGGGGTGCTCGGCGACGAACGCCCGCCAGATCGCGCCCACCGTCGTCCGGGCACCGGCGGTGCGCTCGATCTCGGCCGTGCCGAGCCGCTCGCGGAGGATCGCGAAGACGCGCAGGCGCACGGTCACGGTCAGCCTCGGGCGAGCTTCACCATGTGGCCGAGCTCGGGAACGACGAGCTTCGTCATCGCGAGCTCGACGGCGGCGGTCGATCCGGGCATCGAGGCGACGACCTTGCCGCGCGCGACGCCTGCGACGGCGCGCGACAGCATCGCGGCGGCGCCGATCTCCTGGAACGACAGCATGCGGAAGAGCTCGCCGAAGCCGTCGAGCCGCTTCTCGAGCAGCCCGGCGATCGCCTCGTAGGTGGTGTCGCGGGGAGCCAGTCCCGTGCCGCCGTTCACGAGGATCGCGTCGACCTCGGGCCGCCCGAGGAGCGCCTCGACGTGCTCGCGGACGCGCGCCGGCTCGTCGGGGAGGATCGCCCGATCGACGATCGTGTGACCACCGGCGGCGAGCAGCTCGCCCGTCCTCGCCCCGCTCGTGTCCGTCTCGAGCGTCCGCGTGTCGCTCACGGTGAGGATCGCGCACGCGATGGGGCGCTTGCCCGCGGCGCGATGCGCCTCGACCGACATGGCCGGGACTCTAGCCGGGCCGGCGGGACCGCGCTAGGACGCGGAGCGTGCGGGTGCTCGTCCATCTCGGCGATTCGTTCGCGGCACAGATCGCCGACGCCGTTCCCGGTGTCGAGACGGTCGTGATCCCGACCGCCGATCCGATCGATCCGCAGCTTCGCGCCGACGCGCTCCTGACGCTGCCGTGGGGCACGCCGAACCTTGGCCAGGTCCTCGCCACGACCGGCGTGCGATGGATCCACACGGTCGGCACCGGCGTCGATCGCTTTCCACTGGACGTCGTCGGCGATCGCCTGCTCACCTGCTCGCGCGGCGCGAGCGCCGTCCCGATCGCCGAGTGGGTGCTCGCGCAGATGCTCGCGTTCGAGAAGAACCTCCCCGGGGAGTGGCTGCGCGCGTTCCCGTCGTCGTGGAACTTCCGGCCGACCATGGGCGGCCTCTACGCGAAGACGCTCGCGCTGGTCGGAATCGGCGGGATCGGCAGCGCGATCGCAGAACGTGCGCTGTCGTTCGGCATGCACGTGCGGGCCTTCCGGCGCACGGCGGCGCCGAGCCCGGTTCCCGGCGTCGAGATCGCGCCGACGCTGGACGACCTGGTCGCGACGGCGGATCACCTGGTCCTGGTGACGCCCGCGACGTCCGCGACGCGCGGAATCATCGGCGAGCGGGCGCTGCGGGTCGTGAAGCGCGGCGTCCATCTCGTGAACGTGGCACGCGGCTCGCTCGTCGACGCTGAGGCGCTCCGCCGCGCGCTCGACGACGAGCGCGTGGCGCTGGCGTCGCTCGACGCCGTCGAGCCGGAGCCGCTGCCCGAGGGGCATTGGATGTACGCGCATCCCCGCGTCCATCTCTCCGCCCACGTATCGTGGAACGGCCCCGGCGGCGGCGATGTCCTGGTCGGCAAGTTCGTCGCGAACCTGCGACGGATGCTCGCCGGCGAGCCGCTCGACGGCGTCGTGGACGTCGCCGCGGGCTACTAGGACCAGCCGCCGACGCGCTTCAGGATGACGTCGTTGTAGCTCTTGCCCGGCGGGATGAAGTCGCCGGACCCCTCGGGCATCCAGGTCACGTACAACGCGCGGCGGCCCGGGCCGGTGCCGGTCGGTGGCGGCGCGGCGTGCATCACGTCGCCGAAGTGGATCGTGCAGTCGCCGGGCTCCGTGTCGACGGCGACCGTCTGGGCACGCGAGAGATCGCTGCGGTGACACGACCCCCGCCACGACCCCGGGACGAAATGGAGGCGGCCGCGCGCTTCCGTCGCCGCATCGAGCTGCACCCCGAGGTTGATCGACGGGCAGCGGACGGGATGTCCCCCCAGGCCGCAGTCGCGATGCCACGGAAGGTCCGAGAGGCCTTCGGACACGTTCGCGTTCTTGATGACCACCGAGTCGCCGTCACTGTGGTCGTGCACCGCCCGCAGCGGCGTATCCGAGAGCGCGGCCAGGCGGCGCAGGCGCGGATCGTCGCCGAGGGCGGCAATGTCAGGCGACACGAGCCCGAGGTAGATCAGCCGGCACAGAACCTGCGCCCCGTCGGTCCGCGTGGCCCACCAGGAGCGGCCGTCACCGGGCTTCGCCTCCGTCTGGTGGCGTTCGACGACCTCGACGAGGCGGGCGACCTCGTCCCGGGTGAAGACGCCACGCACGTGGAGGTAGCCCGTCGCGTGCAGGAAGTCGCGCAGGTCGTCGTCGGGATCGCCGAGCGCGAAGCTCCGGCGCGGATCGAGCGCCACGCCGTCGCGGCCGCGGAGCACCGTGTGTCTGGGATCGAAGATGGGCCGGCCGCTGTAGAGCGCGCGCAGTGCGGGCTCCCAGCGCTCGAGGTCCGGCGACCCGCCGGCGACGAAGCGCAGGCGATCACCGTAGAGGAGGCCCGCCGCCGTCGCGAGCTCGCGCGCGAAGTCGCGCCAGGCGTCCTCGTCCATCTCGACGACCGCTGCGGCGTCGTTGCCGGCCTCGACGCGGATCTCGCCCGCGTCGGGCGTGAAGCGGTACGATCGCCCGTCCACGAGCCGGAGCGCGATCGACGGCACGCCCGCGACATCGGTCGCCGCCATCCGTCCGATTCCGGTGCGCAGCCGCTCCGGGATCACGCGCCGGTGGACACCGTCGAAGTCGAGCGGCGGGAACTCCACGGTCAGCTCACCACCTTCAGACCCGCGATTCCGGCGACGATGAGGCCGATGCAGGCGAGGCGCGCCGGCGTCGCGGGCTCGCCGAGCAGCACGACCCCGAGGACGGCCGTCCCGACCGCGCCGATGCCGGTCCACACCGCGTAGGCGGTCCCGACCGGCAGCGTGCGAAGCGCGAGGCCCAGGAGGTAGAGGCTCACGACCATCGATGCCGCCGTCCATACCGTCGGCCACGGGCGCGAGAAGCCGTCGGTGTACTTGAGGCCGATCGCCCAGCCAATCTCGAAGATCCCGGCGACGAAAAGAACCACCCACGGCATCGCAGCGTCCCTCCCTCAGGTGTGGTCGAGCACCAGCCGGCACGGGTCGCGGCGCACCCGGCGGCGCGGCACGTAGGCGAGGAGCGCCTCGACGCCGGTGCCGGCGAACGCCGCGTCGACCGCGGCGCGCTCCTGCGGCGCGAGCGCGCGATACGCGTCGGTCACCCGCTGCACCATCCACATGGTGTACGGCGTCGTGATGCGCTCGAGCGGGATGCCGCGCAAGCTCGACGCGTGCATGCCGACCACGCGCGGGAGGAACCCCTCGTGCGTCATGTTGGCGTCCGCCCAGGCTTCGAAGGCGCGCGCGATGTCGAGGATGAAGGGGACGGCGTCCTCGCCGGCCAGCTCGACGATCGGACGCATCGTGGACGGGATCACGTCGCCGGGGAGCCAGTCGCCGAAGCCCTCGGGATCGGGGTGGTTCATCCGCTCGATCCAGTGGCAGACCAGCGGCGCGATCTCGCGCATGAGCCGTCCCGGCACGGCGTCGAGATAGAGGTGGGGATAGAGAAGCCCGATGAGGGCGCAGTCGCCGAGCGACGGCCGCGCACCGAGCACGTACGGGTGCTCCTCCAGATGGGCATCGAAGGCCCGCAGCAGCTCCCTCGTGTGGGCCTCGACGGCCGGAATCGTCTCCGGCGTGACGCCCGCGACGCGGGTGAACGTCTGCACGCTCTCGGCGAGCCGCTCGGCGCCGCGGGTGTCGCCGGAGGACGCGGCGAAATCCACGAGGGCCTTGGTGGCGCCCTCGGGGAAGTTCCACCGATAGTGCACGCCGGGCAGGAGCAGGAACTCGTCGTCGTAGATCTCGAGGACGAGGCCGAGCATCCGCTGGACGGGCGTCTTCGGGTAGAGCGGCGGCTCCGGGTAGCTGCGCTCGATCTCGTCCAGGATGACGCTCGAATCCTGGAATACCTCGCCGTCGGGCGTGACCAGCACGGGGATCTGCGAGAGACCCGTCCGTGGACGGATCACCTCACGGTACGCCTGCGGCGTCGGCAGGATCTCGTCGAACGGCACGTGCTTGTAGCGCAGGGCCGGCCGCACCTTCGCCGAGAAGTAGGACACCTCGGCGGCGTAGAAGCGGTGGTATCTGGATCTCACGAGGCACTCCTCACTGCCGGGCCGACGTGCGTCGCGAGCGCTTCGGCGACGTGCGCGAACGCGGCGGCATCCGGGTAGCGGAATCCATGCACCACGCGCGTCACGCCGATGCCGGCGAGCTCGCGTGCGACGTCCGCGGCGCGCGCGGGCTCGCCCAGCGGCAGCGTCGTCACCATGACGACCTCGGGCCGCGGTCGTCCGGCCGCCGCCGCGAGCTCGTGAAGCTGCTCGATCGCCGGACGCAGCCCCGCCGGATCGCCTCCGCCGGTCGGCATCCAGCCGTCGCCGAACTCGATGGCGCGACGGAAGGCGTGCGGCGGCGCGCCACCGACGAAGATCGGCGGGCGAGGCGGGCGCGGGAGGAAGAGGAAGCGCTGACCGTTCGATTCGACCTCGTCGGTGTCGAAGCACCGGCGCAGGAACGCAAGCGTCGCATCGGTCGCGCGGCCACGATCCTTTCGCGCGACACCGACGGCGCGGAACTCGGCTTCCATCCACCCCGCGCCGACGCCGAATCGCAGACGCCCGCCCGA
>Ga0187894_10001450_pt1 | contig 30360 bp, 26 predicted proteins | sample GBC1701081metaG_FD_136650 | JGI IMG/M metagenome (GOLD analysis project Ga0187894, IMG submission 136650) | White microbial mat communities from a lava cave in the Kipuka Kanohina Cave System on the Island of Hawaii, USA - GBC170108-1 metaG ...
ACCGATTTTCACCCGATCGCGCCGGCCGAGCGCATTGCTGACGCGCTTGCGTGTTCGCCGCTGGGAAAAGGGCGCTCGCGACCACCGGTTCCACGCCAGCCGGTGATGATTGAGGATGACGTCTGGATTGGGCCGAACGCAACCATTCTCAAAGGGGTGCGCATCGGCGCTGGCGCTTTTATCGAAGCCGGAGCGCTAGTGACACGCGGTGTCCCACCGCGGGCGCGCGTGCTCGGGAATCCAGCGCACGTGGTCGGGGAGGCGTAGATTCGTGGATGCTACACGCACACTGCCGTGGGACTGGTATGCTGGGGTGATTCCTGAAAACGTGGCGATCGACGAGACTGCTTACGTTGAGACCTCGTTCAGCTTCACGCAATATCGCAGCCAGACCCCGGCAGGGGTCTGCATCGGACGCGGGTCTTCTGCCTATTCAGGCACCTTGTTCGATGTCGGACCGCGCGGACAAGTCCGCATCGGCGATTATGTCTTAGTGAATGGTGCACGCTTCTTATGTGATGAGGAAATCGAGATCGGCGACTATACGTTTATTTCGTGGAATGTGGTGCTCATGGATACCTACCGGGTACCATTCGATCCGGTCGCACGCCGGCAAGTGACTGCGCGCGTCCCGTTAGTGGAGCCGCGCAGGATCGACCATGCGACCTTTGCACGGCCGATCCGCATTGGTCGGGCGGTATGGATCGGCTTCGATGTCTGTATTCTTCCAGGAGTCACTATTGGTGAAGGAGCGGTCGTCGGGGCCCGCTCGGTCGTTGTCGATGACGTTGTGCCCTATACTATCGTCGGCGGTAATCCGGCGCGCCTGGTGCGCCGTCTCGATCCGAAGGAAATTAATCATGCCCTCTAATCTCTCTGCCACGATACGCAAAGGTAAGCTCGTCGTTTCTGGAATCCTGTTTTGGTATCCTTTAGCCGGCGTGACCTATCAGTTCCTGCACTATCTGATCGGGTTGCGGCGATTGGGGTATGACCCTTATTACGTCGAGGACTCGGGCCGCTGGATATACGATCCGCGGGTGAACGACATTGTCGCTGATGCGAGTGGCAATATCGCCGCTGTCGTGCCGATTCTCCAGGCCCATGGTTTTGGTGATCGCTGGGCATTTCGCGGTCGTTACGATGGCGGGCAGTGTTACGGCATGACTGAGGAACAGATCCTCCAACTGTATCGCGAGGCGGATGCCTTTTTGAACGTCACTGGCGCCCAGGAGATCCACGCCGAACATCTGACGTGTAAACGCCGGCTCTATGTCGAATCCGATCCTTTTGCTTCTCAAGTGAAAGTTGCCCAGGGCGATAAGGCGATGATTGCGACCCTGGCCGCGCATGACACGCACTTCAGCTTTGGTGAGAACCTAGGCGCGCCCGACTGCGATGTGCCGATAGAACGGTTCCGCTGGCTGCCGACGCGCCAGCCCGTAGTTCTTGATTTGTGGGATCACACGTCTAATGCTGATAAGGCAGCGTATACGACCATCACTACCTGGCACAATAAAGGAAAGAACCTCACCTATCGAGGTGATACCTACTACTGGACAAAAGACCGAGAATTCGAAAAATTCCTCGATCTCCCGCTACGCTGTCAGGTGCCGTTTGAATTAGCCGCCGGAGTGGATGACAACGTGCAGCGTTTGTTGCAACAACATGGTTGGCGACAGGTCGACTCGGTCGATATTTCTCGTGACCTCGATCGCTATCGGACCTATATCCAACACTCCCATGGAGAATTCACGGTCGCGCGCGACCAGTACGTGCGGCCGAATACCGGATGGTTCAGCGACCGGAGTGTCTGTTATCTTGCCGCCGGGCGGCCGGTCATCACCCAAGAAACAGGGTTCAGTAAGTTTATGCCGACGGGGAGGGGGCTATTTGGCTTTCGTACCCTGGCAGATATTCTGGCAGCCGTAGACGTAATCGAGCGCGATTATGCAGGAAACTGCCGGGCGGCCCGTGAAGTTGCCGCCGAGTATTTTGCCGCCGAGAAAGTATTGAGCAAACTCCTGCGCGACGCAGCTCTAGAGTAGGGAGTGGAAGATCACGATACCATCATCGTGCTGGGATTACTTGGTCAGTTTCCGCTGGCCGGCATTGCCTGGCAACTCATTCACCATCTGATTGGGTTTCAGCGGCTGGGATTTGAGGTGTACTATATCGAGCAAACCGGCTCTCCTCCGTATGATCCATGGATCAAGACCCTCACCGATGATTGCACCTATAGTCTGCGGATTATCGCTGACACCCTCCGGCGGTTCGGATTAGAACAGGCGTGGGCGTATCACCATAGTGCGACCGGTGAATGGTACGGATTGGCTGAGAGTCGAGTACGAGACCTCTTTGCCCAGGCATCGTGGGTGTTTAATCTTTGCGGCGCGAGTCATCCCGAAACCTTGACTTTTCGACCACGCGGGAAATTAGTGTATCTGGAGACCGACCCGGTGCTCTTACAAGTCCGGGTGATAGAGCAAGACCCGGATGCGCTGCGGTTTTTAGCCGGACACGATCGTCATGTGACCTATGGCGAGAACCTCGGCGCAGATGATTGTCCGATTCCTCTCCCCCTGTTTACTTGGCGCAAGACCCGGCCGCCGGTGGTCCTGGACCTGTGGCCATTCCGTGCTGACGCCGGTTGTCCCCGCTTCACCACCATTGCCACCTGGCATAATCGGGGTAAGGATCTCTGTTTTTGTGGCGAAACTTATCACTGGTCGAAGCACCTCAACTTTTTGACCCTGGCTGATCTGCCGCAGCGCACCTCACAGGAACTCGAGTTAGCCGTCGAAATCGATAACCAGGAAGAGTTGACCGCTTTCCAGCAGCACGGCTGGCGATTGACTGACCCGCTCGCGGTGTCGCAGGACATGGACATCTATCGTCACTATATAGACACCTCACGCGGTGAATTTACTGTGTCGAAAGATGTGGTAGCGCGCACCAGAAGTGGATGGTTTAGTGACCGGAGCGTCTGTTATCTCGCTGCCGGAAAACCGGTCGTGACTCAGGAGACCGGCTTTAGCAAATATATCCCGACGGGACGTGGCCTGTTTGCGTTTTCAACCACAGCCGAGGCGCTTGCCGCCTTTGAAGCGATTAATAGTGACTATCCCAGGCACGCGCGCGCCGCACGCGAGATCGCGCAGGAGTATTTTGCTGCGACTAAACTGCTTGCCAAGATGTTGCACGATGTTGGAGGGACGTAAAATCTTGACGTTCTCATGGATGACGAGATGAGGCTCCGGTAATCGGTCGCAGTGGTTTTATCGTCCGGTGTCTAAAAACATGAGACTACGGGGAGATGGGTATCTACCGGACGTGAGAGAAAGTCTTTTCTTTGCTCTTGCACTCATCTTACTATTTACTCCTGCCGTCCGCGCAGAAAATTCACAAACACTTGGTGCTTTGCTCTCTCGGAAAGTCCGCCTGATGGTTTTCTCTCCTCATCCGGACGATGAAACACTTGGAGTCGGGGGCCTGATTCAGCGAGTGCTGCAGAGCGGAGGGAAAGTCAGGGTTATTTTTATGACTAGTGGGGATGGGTATCCTGAAGGTGTAGAAATGGAGGACCGTATTGCTCACCCCACTGCGCAAGACTATCGCGAGTATGGCACACTCCGCCAAAAAGAGGCGCTACAGGTGCTTGCGACCTTGGGCATGAAAGAAAAGGACGTGATGTTTCTCGGTTTCCCCGACGGTGGGTTGTACTCCATTCTCTCGAAGTACCGGTCTGACGATGGGCCGGACTATACCTCGCCGTTTACCCTCGAAAACCATCCCCCGCTTGTTGACACTCTTCTACCTAACATCGAGTATAACGGAGATGATCTCAAGAGAGAGGTCCTCCGGGTGCTGACCGATTTTCGCCCTACCCTGGTCGTGACTGTCCACCGGCGAGATCAGCATCCCGACCACTGCTCAACTTATTTTTTTGTCCGGCAGGCGCTCAATGAACTAGCCACGAGAACTCCTCTTTTTCACCCCTACATGTTTACATTCTTGATCCACTTTGGTCAGTGGCCGATGGGTGAGGATGCCGGCTTTGGCTCCCGACTCTCCCCTCCACAAGGGTTTCCCGAAAAGGAAGATCCCTGGATCTCCTTCCCCCTCTCTCCTCTGGAGGTCGAGATGAAACGCCGAGCGCTCCTGCTGTATCACAGCCAGATGTTGATCATGGGTCGCTATCTTTTGAGCTTTGCCAGGGGCAACGAATTATTCCTGCCGGACCAGAAGGGGACAGGAAACGAACTCGTAGAGGTTCCCTACTGTGGAAAATAATTCCAGAGATCGCGTTGCGGAGTGCAGGCCATACTACTGGAGACAGATGAAGCCGAGTGTGGAGGACTAGACGGAGGTTACTTCCGGCTGCCTTCGCGTTCTCATCCCTTTTGATTTGCAGTGAGGTATCAGTGTTATGAATGCTTCGGCCAAGGAACGGCTTCTATCGCTCGATGCTTTTCGAGGCATCACGATCGCTGGGATGATTCTTGTCAACAACGCTGGAGACTGGAGTCACGTCTTTTTCCCCCTTCAGCACGCCGCCTGGCATGGTTTGACACTAGCCGATCTGATCTTTCCGTTCTTTCTTTTCATTGTTGGCGTTGCCATGTCTTTTTCCTTCGCCCCTCGCATTGCCCCAGGTCGCGCCTTGAACGCGGCCTATTTCCAAGTCGTGAGGCGCACAATTACTCTCTTTCTCCTCGGACTCTTCCTCAACGCCCTGTATTATTTTCCAGGGGGCTTTTCCTTTTCCGTGCTTCGTATTCCTGGAGTCCTGCAACGAATCGCCCTGGTGTATTGCTTTGCTGCCCTCATCATCTTGCATACGTCCCCAAAGGGACAAGCCCTTGCCGTAGTGTTCCTCTTGCTTTTTTACTGGGCGATCATAGAACTGGTTCCCGTACCGGGATACGGTGCCGGCGTTCTCACCCCGGAGGGAAACCTCATTACCTACATTGATCATCTTCTCCTGCGGAATCATCTGATTGAGCCAACTGATCCGGAAGGGATTCTCAGCACGATCCCGGCAATCTCGACCACACTCTTAGGGGCGTTGACTGGGTACTGGATCCGCTCCCGCCGAGAACCGGACGAGAAGGCTTTTGGTCTCTTTGTGATGGGCAGTGTGAGTTTTATTGTGGGAGGCATATGGGGCCTCTTTTTCCCCCTCAACAAGCAGTTATGGACAAGCTCGTATGTGATCTTTACTACAGGCTTGGCGCTCTACTTTCTCGCTTCGTGTTACTGGTTGATTGATTTAAAAGGGTATCGGCGTTGGGCCTCTCCTTTTGTCGCTTTCGGGGTCAATGCGATCAGTGTCTACGCCTTATCTATTGTACTGGACCGCGTGCTCTGGTGGGTAAATGTCTCACAACCCGATGGCTCGATAGTTGATCTCAAAACTTGGATTTATGAGCACGCTTATGCAGTGTTAGCCGGCCATTGGTTCGGAGAGAGTTCAGCTTCTTTCTGCTATGCCTTGATGTATGTGTTTATCTGGCTTGGGCCTATGTGGATGCTCTACCGCAGGAAGATCTTCATTAGTATCTGACCAATGCTTCACAGCGATTGAATGAAAAGGACCCCGGAGGAAACCATCAGGGCAGAGGTGCGATGGAAACTTGCCTCTGAGGGGAAGGAAAGGTGACATGCTCAAATACCTAATCATCAATGCCGACGACTTCGGCTATGCCCGTGGCGTCAGCCAAGGCATCATCGCCGCGCACGAACATGGCGGCGTCCTCAGTACCAGTCTCATGGTTGATACCCCGCTCGCGACTGAGGCTGCGGCTTTGGCAAAACGGCACCCGCAGCTCGGAGTTGGGCTGCATTTCACCGCAACCGATCAGCATGGCCCGTTGGTCGATTTGTTTGATCTTGCCATTATCGAAAGGGAACTACAGCGGCAGTATCAACGCTGCTGTAATTTACTCGGTCGGCCGCCGACTCATCTGGATTCGCACCATCATATGCATTTGCGCAAAGAACTACAACCTGTGTTTGGCGCTTGGGCAGAGCGGCATCATCTTCCTCTCCGGAGTAGCGGATCGGTACACTACCATGGTGGCTTTTATGGTCAGTGGTACGACGAGGAATGGCGAGCACATCCGGCTCCAGAATTGATCGGGGTAGAGAATCTCGAAAGAATCTTGCGGGCCTTACCGGAGGGGATTACGGAGTTAGCGTGCCATCCTGGCTATCTCTCACCGGACCTCGACAGTTCCTATATCACTGAGCGTGAGATTGAGCTCATGACGTTATCCGATCCTCGCATTCTCCACCTGTTACACGAATTGGGAATCGGCTTAACGAATTTCGCTGCCGTACCAGCTTTGCTCAAGGAACACCATGCTGCTGCCTGATCGCCTCTGCACCGTGTGGGATGAAGTCGCGACTGGCCAACGGAGTCGTGAACAAGCCGCACAGGAGCAGGAGCGGTTGCTCGGGGAGTATCGCACGGAATGGCGCTATGCCCTGCTCTGGAATACCGAAACGGATCTGCGAACCAGTCTGTTGCGTGAGATTGCCCAGTATTATGGCATTGCTGACCTGGCTGAGGTTGAACGCCGTTGCAGCGATGCGGTCGAGACCATGCAACATGAATGGCACGAACAGATTGATCCCCAGCAGCGTGCGAGCATTGAGCGTTTCTATCAAAGTGCGACGATGGTGTATGACCTGATGGGGTGGCACTCGCTGCGGGACGATACCGGCCCATTGGCCTACGTCTTAGGCTTAGAAATTGCCCGTGAACGTGGCATCCAGCAGTGTCTCGACTTCGGGTCTGGGGTGGGCTCTGGGGCGTTGCTGTTTGCTCGTGCCGGGATCGCTATGACCTTGGCGGATATCTCGACTACGTTACTTGATTTTGCTCGCTGGCGTTTTACTCAGCGCGAATTGCCAGCGACGTTTCTTAACCTCCAACACCAGGCTTTATCGACGGCTGGGTTCGACATGATCCTCGCTATGGATGTGTTTGAACATCTGACTGATCCGGTTGGAACGGTCGAGTACCTCTGGCATGCCTTACGTCCCGGTGGGCTCCTCTTTGCTCGTATTCAAGTCGAAGATGCCGGGACCCACCCGCAACACATCGTCCGGAATTTCGCGCCGACCTTCGCGCGCATGCGCGAGCTTGGACTGGTTGAAATCTGGCGCGATACTTGGTTGTGGGGACACCAATTGTTCGAGAAGCGCCCTGCTTAGATTTTATGCTTCTGCAACAAATTACGTGCGATCACCAGTTTCTGAATTTCACTGGTTCCTTCACCGATGAGCATTAGGGGAGCATCACGATAGAAACGCTCGACAGGAAATTCTTGCGTGTATCCGTATCCGCCTAAGATCCGCATTGCTTCTAGCGAGACCTCCTGACACGACTCAGAGGCAAACAACTTGGCCATGCCGGCTTCCAGGTCGCAGCGCTCGCCGCGATCCTTCTTGACCGCGGCTTGGTGAACGAGTAAACGCGAGGCTTCGACTTTGGTTGCCATATCGGCGAGCTTCAACTGAATTGCCTGGTGCTCGCAAATCGGTTTGCCAAAGGTCTCGCGTTGTTGTGAGTAGCGGATCGCTTCTTCGAAAGCAGCCTGAGCAACGCCCACGGCGCGGGCGGCCACGTTAATGCGCCCGACCTCTAAGCCGTTCATGACCTGTTTGAAGCCTTCCCCCTCTTTGCCGCCAATCAGGCTCGCGACCGGCGTGGAAAAATCTTCAAACATCACTTCGCAGGTGTCGAGCCCTTTGTAGCCGAGTTTTTTAATATCACGACTGACGGTAAGGCCGGGCGCGCCTTTTTCGGCAGCGAACAAACTGATCCCTTTATATCCGGGCTTGGCGGTCGGGTCGGTCTTAGCCGCGACCGCCAAAATATTCCCGTGACGACTGTTAGTGATAAACATCTTCGAACCGTTGAGAAGGTAAGCGTCGCCGTTCTTCTTAGCGGTAGTACGAATATTCTGGACGTCGCTCCCCGCGTGGGGTTCGGTCAACGCCAGGCCGCCACGTTTTTCTCCTTTGGCCATGGCCGGCAGCAGGCGGCGCTTTTGTTCTTCCGTAGCCGCTGTGGCCACAATATGGGCGAAGAGCAAATGGGAGTTAATGATTCCAGAGAGGCTCATCCATCCACGGCAGATTTCCTCGATAATCATGGCATAGGTGGTGAACGACAGACCCATGCCACCATATTCGACGGGAATGATCGCGCCGAAGAGCCCGAGCGCTTTCATTCGTTCGACTAGCGCATGGGGATATTCGTCACGGTGTTCCATTTCACTGGCGACCGGCTTGACCTCGCGCTCGACAAAGCGGCGGACGGTGGCGAGGATCTGCTGTTGTTCTTCAGTGAGCGTAATCATCATGGCAATGTCCTCCCTGTGGTTCGGGCTAATTGACCATCTTTATGAAATGAGATCAAGGTATTACACGGCCCGCTGGTCATGGTGGAAGAAAGTAGATAAGAAGGCTATAGGCTTCAGGCCTGAGGGTCCTTCTCTATGCCCTGTAGCCTACAGCCTGTAGCCCCGTTTTGCTGTTCGCTGAAAGCTACCTCATGGCATTCACTCCCATAATGGAACAATACCTCGCGACCAAGCGGCAATATGCCGATGCGGTGGTGTTGTTCCGGCTCGGCGATTTCTACGAGGTCTTTTTCGACGACGCGCCACAGGTCGCTACGCTGCTTGATCTCACCCTGACCGCGCGCGATGGCGGAGACGGCAAGGTGCCGATGTGCGGAGTGCCGTACCATGCCGTGCAGGGTTATATCGCCCGCTTAGTAAAAGCGGGAAAGAAAGTCGCGATTTGCGAGCAGGTCGAAGATCCAAAAACTGCCAAAGGGTTAGTCAAACGCGAGGTCACCCGTGTCGTTACTCCGTCTACCTTCATCGAGAATGATGCCGACACCAGTAGCCCACTCTTGCTTGGACTCTATCGTGCAGACGAACAATGGGGACTGGCGTTATTAGAACCAACCACTGGCACCCTGCAATTCTGGGAAGAGAGCGAGGAGACGCTCGGCGAAGCCCTCGATCGGGTCTCGCCCAACGAAATTGTGACGACGAAGGGGCTTGCTACTGCCACCCTGCTCACGGAGCATCACCAAGCCCGACCCGACGTCGTTGTGTCACAGTTAGACGACTGGCAGGGAAGCTATGAGGAGGGTGTTGAAAGCATTAAGACCTTCTTCCATCTCGACTCTCTTCGCGCACTAGAACTCGGCAGCGCGACGACCAGCGCCATCGCTCTGGTTCTCAAGTTTTTGCAAGTCCACCTGCGAGCCGCATTGCCGCACATTGTCTTTCCCAAACGGCTTCAAGCTGGGACGACGATGATCCTTGGCCCGGTGGTAGAGCGGAGTCTGGAATTATTTCGTCCCGCCAATCCCGATTATCACGGCCGGACCTTAGTGGAGGTGCTGGATGAGACGCTCACACCGATGGGTGGGCGCCTGCTCCGTGAGTGGATGCGTCATCCGTTACTCTCGGTCGCCGAAATCGAAGCACGACAGGAAGCGGTCGGCGAATTGGTGAACCGCCCGCCCTTTCTCGAGAGCGTACGAGCCGCACTGGCTTCTGTCCGTGATCTCGAGCGGCTTGCGGCTCGCTTTAGTTGCGAGGTGGCAACGCCAAAAGATGCCGCGGCTCTCCGCGACTCGCTCGCGCGCGTGCCTGAACTGCACCGCACCTTAGAACCGGGCAAAACTCCACTCTTAGCCACGCAGCGAGATCGGTTGGCGGTAGACCTCTCAGTATTACAGGAGACGTTGGCGAGGGCGTTGATTGAGGTGCCGCCGCTTCATCTGCGGGAAGGAGGCGTGTTTGCGCGGGGTTATCATGCGGAACTCGACCGGCTGCGCTCGGTTGCTACAGATGCCAAGCAGTGGCTCGCTGCCTTGCAAGCCCGGGAGAGCGCTCGGACTGGCATCTCTTCGCTCAAAGTCGCGTATAACCGAGTGTTTGGTTATTACATTGAGATTTCCAATACTCATCTTGCCAAAGTTCCGGCCGACTATACCCGCAAACAGACACTGGCCAACGCCGAACGGTTTGTGACTCCCGAACTGAAAGAATATGAAGAGCAGATCCTGCACGCGGAAGAGCGGGCAATTGCGCTGGAACAGGAGCTCTTTCGCCAACTCTGTGCTCTCGCCCTGCAGCACCTACGCCCCATACAAACGGTTGCCAGTGCGCTTGCGCACGTCGACGTCCTGACCTGCTTTGCCTGGGTGGCGCTGCGCCAACAATACGTCCGTCCCGAGATCACCCAGGGTCCTATCCTGCAAATCACCGGCGGGCGGCATCCGGTAGTTGAAACGTTGCTCGGCCGGAGCAAGTTCGTCGAGAACGACGTGTTCTTAGATCGCGATACCCACCAGTTGCTCTTGCTGACGGCGCCAAATATGAGTGGGAAGTCGGTCTATCTACGCCAGACTGCATTAATCGTGCTACTGGCTCAGATCGGCTCGTTTGTCCCCGCCCAGAAAGCGCAAATCGGGATTGTGGACCGCATTTTCACCCGCATCGGTGCGTCAGATAATCTTGCCCTCGGTGAAAGTACATTCGCGGTGGAAATGATTGAGACCGCGCAGATCCTGCATTATGCGACCCCACGGAGTCTGTTGGTGCTCGATGAGATCGGGCGAGGGACGTCAACGTCAGATGGGCTCTCCATTGCTCGGGCGATCATTGAATTTCTCGTCGATCCTAGAGGTCCACGCCCACGGACGCTATTTGCCACCCATTTTCATGAGTTGACTGAGCCACAGAGTCTTTTGCCTGGAGTGGAGAATGCCACTTTCGCGGTCCGAGAATGGAAAAGCGAGGTCATTTTTTTGTACAAAGTGATTCCTGGCGCTGCTGATCAGTCGTATGGTATCCACGTGGCGAAACTGGCTGGCTTGCCGCGTTCGGTGATCGAGCGCGCCGAGGATATTTTGAAAGGGCTGGAGGAAAAGGGGGCAGACTTAATCCGTCCGCCCAAACGTGGCCGTGCTGGCGTGAAAGCGGCGGTCGACCCGGCGCAACTCGGACTGTTTAGCGGCGTGCGGAACTCTTAAAACCGCGCTCGTCATCCGGCATAGTCCCTGGTTATTATGCTGTAGTTTTTAATTCATCATTCATCATTCTGCCTTCTGCATTTCACTATGGGTCGTATCCATCTTCTTGATCCTTTTACCGTCGAGCAGATCCGCGCCGGCGAAGTCGTCGAACGCCCGGCTTCGGTCGTGAAGGAACTGGTAGAGAACGCTATTGATGCGGGAGCGCGGACTATTCGCGTGCGCATTGCTGGTGGAGGGATCGATGAGGTCGTCGTTGAAGATGATGGCGAGGGAATGAGTCCTGAAGATGCGCAACTTGCCGTCCAACGTCATGCCACCAGTAAACTGACCCGCAGTGAAGAGTTGTTCGCCCTTGCGACCCTCGGGTTTCGCGGCGAAGCGCTGGCCAGCATCGCCGCGGTCGCGCACTTCGAGTTGCTAACTCGCGTCCCCGACGCGCTGGAAGGAGTCCGGGTGAAAGTCAGCGGTGTGACCCTGACCGAGGCCTCTCCGGCCGCGGCTCCGGTCGGGACCACCGTCACAGTCCGTCACCTGTTCTTTAACACGCAGCCTCGCCGCGCGTTTCTGAAATCACCGACCGCGGAAGGGAGCCAGATCGAGGACGTACTGATCGGGTTGGCGTTGTCACGGCCAGAGATCCGTTTTGTTTTCACCTGGGATCAGCGCGTCGTGTTTGACGCCGTCCCGCAGGAGACCATGGTTGCCCGCGTCAGAGCGGTACTAGGAAAAGAGTGGGCGCAAGACCTCATCGTGCTGCCTGAGGAGGGCGAAGATACAGGAGAGCAGGGCATTGGCCTCAGTGGCGTCATCGCCCCGCCGGAACGTCATAAGAACACGCGGACAGGACAGTATTTCTTCGTCAACCGGCGCCTGGTCAAGAGCCAACCGTTGTCGTTCGCTTTAAGCCGAGGATATGGAGAGCTACTGCCTGCGGGTCGGTTTCCTCTAGGAGTCCTCTCACTCACCGTTCCGCCCCATACCGTTGATGTCAACGTGCACCCGACCAAGCGCGAGGTAAAGTTCCAAGACGAGAGGGCGGTATTGCACGTCTTGGTGCAGCGGGTTCGCGGGGCCTTGGATCAAGCCAACCTGTTTAAGGTTGCGGTATTGCCGGCGCTATCGTTGCCGGGGTCTTCGCCGGGTGAAGTTCCTCTTCCCGACCCTGCGGATTATCCGATCCGGCGCAAATCCGGGCCGCCGCCGGCCGAGCCGATGCTGCGCGTAGTACCGAAGCCTCCGGCCCAGGCCCCGATCATCTCCGCAGTTCCCCAATCGGCACCTCAACCGGTTCTCTGGCAACGGCCGGATGGAACCGAATTTCACATTGTCGGACAGAGTCACGGGCTGTTTGTTCTGGCCGAGGTCGAAGGGGAACTGTGGGTGGTTGATCAGCATGCCGCGCATGAGCGGGTGATGTATGAACAGGTCCTTACCACGCTCCACCAACGGCAAGGCGAAACCCAGCCTCTCCTGCTGCCGCTGACGTTTGATCTTGTACCGACTGCGCGTGCGGCCTTAGAAGAAATGCACGAGTACCTGACCAGGCTAGGATTTGATATTCGCCCGTTCGGCGGCAATACCTATCAAGTTCAGGCGACACCGCCATATTTTCGTCCGGCGGATACGCCCGACTTAATCCGTGAACTGGCGCAGGCACGGGCTGAAAGTCGTTCGGAGAACTCGGTAGAGGCTAAGCTCGAAGATCTGGCGGCGCGTATCGCCTGTAAAGTGAAATCAGTGAAAGCTGGTCAGACCTTGACGCCCGAGGCAATGAAGGCGCTGCTCTCATCGCTGCTGGCGTGTCAGTCACCATTCGTTTGTCCTCACGGCCGGCCGACGATGGTCCGTTTACCGGTGCACCACCTCGCGGCGCAGTTTGATCGGCGGTAGGCAAAGATGGGGTTGGGGGTCAGTGAGGAAAGAGGATGACGCAGCATTTTTAGCCGCATTTCATGGGCGGGCCTGCTTCGCATCCGGAGAGACAACATGCATTTCCTCATCTAAAATCGTCTTGATGACAGACTTTGTTCGTATTGGCCCCCTTCCTCTGACGTCCAATCTTCTGCTGGCTCCGCTGGCCGGGTACACCAACCTGCCGTTTCGGTTGTGTATGCGCGAGATTGGCGGCTTTGGACTGGCAACCACCGAACTGGTGCATGCGCGTTCGTTGCTGGAGCAACAACGAAAAGCTGTAGAACTGGCAGAGACCAGTCCAGAGGATAGCCCGCTGGCGGTGCAGTTGTTTGGCGCTGTGGCCGAAGAACTGCGTGACGCTGCCCAGTGGCTCGAAGCCTCTGGCGTGGCACTGATCGATATCAATATGGGCTGTCCGGTAGAAAAGGTGGTCCAGCGCGGGGCCGGTGCAGCCATGCTACGCGATCCGGTACAGACGGGAAAGTTCGTGCGCACGATCACCCAAGCAGTGAAGGTTCCCGTGACCGTCAAAACTCGCCTCGGGTGGGATGACTCGCGGCTTGACGCGGTGCAGCTTGCGCCAATTTTAGAAGACGCTGGCATTGCCGCGCTGACCATTCATGGGCGTACCCGCGAGGGAGCCTTTGGCGGCTCAGTCAATCTCGCCGGGATTCGGGCGGTCGTACAGGCAGTACGATCAATCCCGGTCTTCGGCAACGGTGATATCCGTGATCCGCACTCGGCTCACCACATGCTCAATGAAACCGGCTGTGATGGTTTGGTGATCGGCCGTGGAGCGCTGGCGAATCCGTGGGTGTTTCATGAGATCCGGGCGACGCTTGTGGGAGAACCCCCACCCCTTCAGCCGACCTTGGTGGAGCGAATTGCTTTTATGACGCGTCACTTCTTTCGTACTGTTGCCCTGCGCGGTGAGCATCTTGCCTGTATACAGTTTCGCAAAATGGTCGATTGGTATGCGCGCGCCTTTGGCCCGTGCAAGGTTTTCCGTCTCGGCATGAAAGACCTCCGCAGTGTGACGCACTATCATGAGCTGGTCGGAAGGCTCTTGGAGGAGCGTGGTCTCAATGGTGAGTCGGCAGTGCCGTCGCTCAATTAGAGAGCAAGGGAGGGAAGGCTCTGCCCGCCGGAGACGGCAGGCGCAGCTTGCTCTACGAAAACTATGCTATGCCCAGGGCGAGACTTTTCTTGATCTCTTGGGTTCCTCATCCTAGGATGGGGGGCACGACTCACGATCGTAGGCGATCTATGCAACGTCTCCTTCTTTTCTGTTTGTTCCTTTGGAGTGCGTCGCTCTGTTCTGCGCAAGAAGAACGCGTTTTCAGTAGTGACGAAGCTGTGACTACCGCTGGCGCCGCTCTCGGAGTCAATTCTCCTTCTCATCCTGCTACCGCGTATTGGAAAATCTCGGCGACCATGAACCTCACCGCCGCTTCGCCGGGAACCCACGTCCAGATGCTACTGCCGTTGTCGGACGAGCGTCAAAGTGTGTTAGCTCGCTATACTAGCACCGGAGGGGTTAACTATCGCGAAGAAGCCGACGGCCTCAATTTGTGGGGGCATTGGTTCGTGACCGACGCGGGCGAGACCCCTCGACAAATCACTTATGAGTATACAGTACAGATTGTCGATGCGGCGAAAGCACTTCCGGCGATTGTATTCCCCTTTAAAAGTGTGGCTCCGGCGTTCAGGCCCTATCTGCTGCCTTCGGAATTGATCCAGAGCGGTAGTCCTTGGATACGACAGCGTGCGCGACAGCTTACGCGAGGAAAAAGGCGTGTCGATCAAGCGGTCTGGGCCCTCTATGCGGATACGGTTGCTTTGCCCTCACCGGAAGCCCAGCAAGGTAAAAGCGACGCACTTACAGTGCTGCAAACCGGACGCGGAGATCGTGCCGGCAAGACCCGCGCTTTAGTCGCGCTTCTGCGGGCTGCGGGCATCCCTGCCCGAGTGGTCGGCGGCATCCGGCTCGGCGACACGACGCGAAAACGAACGACGATCTTATGGGTCGAGGCCTTGATTGGTAACGCCTGGGTGCCGATGGATCCGACCGCGGGATATTTCGCCTGGCTTCCCAATACCTACCTCGCGCTCTACCGAAACGATCTCCCCCTCCTCATTCATACACGCGAGGTCCCGGTAGAATATACGTTCTTCATTCGCCAAGTGCCGCGCAGTGCAGTCCTTACCCTGGAAGGGCAGGGAGGACAAATGCGCGACCAGAAACGGCACGGCCTCCGTTATGAAACGGAACATTTGCACGCCATTGCTACCTATGTCGACCGCCCGGTTGCGAATGTGGTGCTGATCAATGACGGCACCGTCCCACCGGAGGTGGTAGAGCGTATCCTTGGTGCCGCCCAAGAGGCGCAGGTGAACGTTGCCCTACTCAGTGCCGACTTCGAATCCAGTTACTCTCGCGAACACTATCTGCAAACTCTCGTCGCTAATAACCTGACCCTCATTCGTGAGGCCAACCTCTTGCTCATTAATACTGCTGATACGGCAGGTATCTATGCTCTCCTCAAGCAAGGGGAACTCGGGGTGAAACTGACTGGCCTTCGCGTCGTAGTGGCGAGTGGGATTGCACGGTCGGTGAGCACGGTCTTGGCTTCGGTGCTCACTCGTCTCCTTGGTCCAGAGGAGATCGTGTTGCTGGGGCAACAGTCTGATCTAGTCAAATTGTGGCAAATTGGCCAGGTGAGTATCGGCACCGGACTTCCCCTGGTAGAGAGCGCACGGCGCAGCGAGAGCACCGCCACGGTAGTGAACGCAGAAACGCTGGCGCGGTTGGGCTGGTGGCGACGCGGAGTCGTAGAGTTGTGGACGCAAGCGGTGCGGTCCATGATTCCCTTAGCGGCACTAAACCTTATTCTTGTCCTGCCGTTGATCGCATTCTTTCTCGTGATTATTCGCAATGTGATCGGGCTGGAAACTTTCGGGACATTTTCCCCCATGCTGCTGGCGTTAGCGTTTCTGACGACGGGACTGATGTGGGGGTTCGTGGTATTTTTCGTCATTGTCGGGATCGGTATCGGGTTGCGCCTGGTGTTGCAACGGCTCCGCCTCCATCTCGTCTCCCGGGTGGCGATTCTCATCGCCGTGGTGGCCGTCAGTATGGTGGGGCTGACCGTGCTCGGCGCGACCTTGGGAGTGAACGCCCTTTTGCATGTTAGTATTTTCCCCATGGTGATTATGGCCAATACGATTGAGAATTTTACCAATACCCAGCTTGAACGTGGCACTGGGGAGGCCCTGCGGTTGACATTTAACACTTTGTTAGTAGCGACTTGCTCGTACATCGGGATTGAGCAGACTGGGCTGAAGTCGGTGGTGCTCACCTTTCCTGAGATCCTGGTCTTTGTTATTGGCGTTGAGATCCTCCTCGGCCGCTGGCGTGGGCTCAGATTACTCGAATACGTGCGGTTCTATGGTCTTGCTCGCAAAGCTGAACCTCAACCGTTGGGTGAAAGACAAAAAGTACCAGCCGGATGATCAGGACACTGCGTTTTCTTTCTCGCGAGCTACTCGGACAGAATCGGCGCGCTCGGGCACTGCTTGCTCGCTACAATCCCCGTGCCTTCTTTCAAGTGGTCGATCACAAACTCAAGACCAAAGCGGTACTGCATGAACTCGGTCTCCCGATCATCGAAACCCTGGCGGTGTATCATCGACAACACGATATTGCGCGTTTTGCGGCGCAAGCGCAGGTGTGGGAAGAGTTTGTTATCAAACCGGCTCAAGGGGCGCGCGGCCAGGGGGTTGTCATTGTTACGGGAAGACAGAGCGACCGATTTGTGACAACAGAAGGACGATTGCTTGAAGTGCGTGCCCTGGAAAGTCATCTGTCCGATATTCTTGGCGGCATATTTTCGTTGAATCAGCGCTACGATGACGCGTTGGTTGAGCGCCGACTACACGCCCATCCCCTGCTCGCACGGATGAGTTTTCGCGGGCTTCCGGATATTCGCGTGATTGTGTTCCGCGGCGTTCCTTTGATGGCCATGCTCCGGCTGGCGACGCGTTCGTCAAAAGGACGGGCGAACTTGCACGCTGGCGGGATTGGGGTGGGCATCGATTTGGCGAGCGGCAGAACAACCCATGCCATAGCGGGAAAGCGCCGGCTCATGGCTCATCTCGATACGCATACTTCGCTCGGCGGTTTCCTACTCCCGCGCTGGGATGACATTCTCACGACTGCCACCCGCGCTGCCGACGCCGTCGCACTCGGCTACTTGGGTGTTGACCTCACGCTTGATCATGAAGCCGGTCTGCACATTCTCGAATTGAACGCGCGTCCAGGGTTATCGATCCAACTGGCCAACCGGCGCGGCTTACGACCGCTCATCGAAGAGGTCGAACAGTGTACACCGGAGAATCTTTCGGTTAATGAACGGGTGCAGCTCGGGCGAGAAATTACGGCAGTGTAGGCAACGAGAAGAAACGGATCGCTCCTTAGTATAATTGCCACCGTTCCTCTTGACCGTAGCATAACGCAGACGTAAGGGTACGGCATGAAAGCCTTGTCGTTTGCGAGTTTGCGGGCTCGCCTTCTTCTCCTTTTCGCGCTCGCGGTGATCCCAGCGCTCGGCTGGATCTTCTCCGTCAATCTCGAACAGCGGCGGTTGGCGGCAGCACAGGCGCAAGACGATGCCTTGCGTTTGGCTCGGCTGGCAGCCGCCGATCAGGCGCAATTGATTCAAGGCGCGCAGCAACTCTTGCTGGCGCTGGCCCAGCTCCCGGCCGTGCGTGAGGGCGATGCCACCGCGTGCACGGCGCTCTTCACCAGCCTGCTCAAACGGTATCCGGTCTATGCCAACCTGGGAGCGGATCGACCGAATGGTGACGTGTTTTGCAGTGTCGTCCCCTTTACCCCGCCACTGAATGTCGCCAACTTTGCCTGGTTTCAGCGGGTGCTACGCAGCCGCGAATTCACTATTGGTGAATATCAGAAAAGTTCTGTCACCGACGAGTTCGTTCTGGTCTTAGGCTACCCTGTCCTTGATGCTGCCGACCAACTGCAAGCGGTGGTTGGGGCCTCACTCGCTCTGGGTCGGCTCAATCAACTCGCGGCCCAAGCCCGGTTGCCTGCGGGCGCAATCCTGACCGCGGTTGATCGTAAGGGAACCATCATTGCTCGCTATCCTGACCCGCAGCGCTGGCTCGGTCTCTCGCTCCCCGAAGCCCCGCTGATTAAGGCGATGCTGGCGCAGGGTGAAGGAACCGCCCAGCTTACGGACGTGGACAGTGTCCAGCGCTTGTATGCTTTCACCCAGGTGCGCGATGCATCAGATGTTGGCCTGTATGTAAGCATCGGCATTCCCACGGAGATTGCTTTTGCTGTTGCTCATCGGCGCTTGATCCGTAACCTTGTCACCCTGGGAGTGATTACCCTGCTGATGCTCGCGGCAGCATGGATTGGGGGCACCCTTCTCGTCCTCCGCCCAATCCAGGCGCTGGTACGGGCGACCCAGCGTTTGCGCGCCGGAGACTTGCACGCGCGGACCGGCCTCCCCCAAGGGCAAGGAGAATTGCACCAACTCGCGGCGGCCTTTGACGGGATGGCCGAAACGTTGAACCAGCGCGAGGTCGAACGTACCCGCGCAGAAGAGACGCTGCAGATTTTATCGCGCAAACTCCTCGACGCTCAGGAGAGCGAACGACGGGCAATCGCTCGCGAATTACACGATGAACTCGGCCAGGCCCTCCAGGCTCTCAAAATCAACCTGCAGACGGCTCGGCGGTTTCCTCAAGAAAGTGAGCACTGTTTGCAAGACAGCATCGGTATCGTCGATCGCACCCTCCAACAGGTGCGTAATCTCTCGGTCGATTTGCGCCCCTCCTTACTCGACGATCTGGGACTGGTGGCGGCGCTGGAGTGGTATGTCGAACGGCAGGCACAGCGGGTCGGATTCGTCGGTCATTTTGTCGCCGACCCGCCAGAACTCCGGGCGAATCCCACCGTGGAAACCGTCTGCTTCCGGGTTGTCCAAGAAGCGTTGACTAACATCGCACGCCACGCGCAGGCGCGACAAGTGTGGGTGGAACTGCGGCAGCGTGGGGGAGAAGTGGAGTTATTTGTCCGTGACGATGGCGTTGGCTTCGACGTCCGTACGGCTCAAGAGCAGGCCGCCCAGGGTGCAAGTTTTGGTCTCCTAGGGATGCGGGAGCGCGTCGAACTCGCCGGAGGCCACATCGAGATATCCTCCACTCCCGCACGCGGAACGGAGATTCGCGTGCGCTTCCCGTTACGTCCAGCACTTGTAGTGAACGAACAGCCTTCTGTCTACCATTGACCACCCTCCTGAAGGATGATGAGAGAAAGGGATACCTGCTCTCAGCACGAGGAGATAGTCATGAAAGCAACACCGATTCGAGTGCTTCTGGCCGACGATCATGCGCTTTTCCGTGCTGGCATCCGTATGCTCCTTGAACATAGCAGTGGAGTGGAAGTCGTGGGAGAAGCGGCTGATGGTCGTGAGGCAGTCCGCCTCATCAAACAAATGCAGCCGGATGTGGTGCTGATGGACATTACCATGTCGGGACTGAACGGTTTGGAAGCAACAGCCCAAGTGATGCAGGAATGTCCTCAGGTCCGCGTGATCATTCTGTCGATGCACCTGAACGAGCAGTATGTCATGCAAGCGGTGCGCGCCGGCGCCGCCGGCTATCTCCTGAAGGATGCCGCTGCCATCGAACTCGAACAGGCAGTGAAAGCCGTCGCTCGTGGTGATACCTATATGGACCAAGCCGCTTCCAAGCATCTGCTCGCCGATTACCGACGGCGCCTCGTCTCTAGAACAGAGAGTGATCAAAGCGAGCCGAACCCGGCTGATGTGCTGACTTCACGGCAGCGCGAGATCTTACAATTAATTGCCGAAGGACATACGACTAAGGAAATTGCCGCGTTATTGCACCGCAGCGAGAAAACCGTAGAGGGCCATCGGGCCCGGTTAATGCAGCAGCTCGACATTCACGATGTCGCCGGCTTAGTCCGATACGCAATTCGCATCGGCCTCATTCCCCCTGACCGGTGAGATGAGGGTTTTCCCTCTAGCGGATGCAGGGGTATCCCCTCGCGGTACTTTGCCGGTTTTTCTCCTCTTATTTTGCGGGAGTTATCGACTAGTGTCTTCGTGCGCTCTCGCGTAAGCTCCTGCCCCATGGGACGAACCAACGCCTCATCTCTTCGTATCCTCTTGGTGGATGATAGCCTGACCTTTCTCGACGCGGCCACGCACGCCTTAGCTGCGGACCCGCGGATCGAAATTGTCGGCACCGCCTTGTCAGGCCGCGAAGGAGTCGAATTAGCTGCCCAGACACAGCCCGACCTGGTGCTGATGGATGTGGCCATGCCCGGAATGAGCGGGTTTGAGGCCACCCGTCTCATCAAAGCACAACCGCATGCACCGCAGGTGGTCATGCTGACATCCTACGATATTTCTCCCTACCGCACTGCGGCCCGGACCGCCGGGGCAGATAGTTTTGTCAGCAAAGCTGACTTCGGCGCTCAGTTGCTGCCTTTGCTCGATACCGTGCTGGCTAATCAGGGCTCTGCGCTATCGTAAAAGACTCCCGTCTAGCGAAAGGAGGAGGACATGACAACCAACCCCGTTCTGCAAAGAGAACAAGAGCAAGGAAAGATACTCGCCTGGGATCAACGCGGCGCAGTAATTGGCTGGCCGGATGGGCAGTCCTATCGCTTTTCCTGGTCGATGCTGCGCCACCTGAGTGAGTGCGAAGACTGCCACCGACAAAACGCCGTGCGGGAAACAGCCGCCCACCGTTTTGCCAAAGTTGCCTGACAAGATAACACGGAGGAGGTTCGGATGTCGTTTTATATTAAGAAAACCTATGTCGATACCCAACCAGGGATCGAACTGGTCAACATTCACTATACCTGGACACCGGTAGGGCAACAGCCAAACTGGGAGGCCCATCGCGAAACGCGGGCGATGCCGCGCGGTGGAGTACTTATCAAGGGTCTCGGTGGCACCACGGTGGCCGAGTCCGGTGAGTATGTACAGACCCTCAGTCAGACCGTCACACTGCCTGACGACGGCATCCGCCGCAAAGTCATTCGCCTCCCCCGAAACGTCTATGACCCTGCCAGAGGCGTGTTCGTCGAACCTTATACCTTCCATTATTGCTTTGAAATCTTCTGCGAGGGGAAGCGAGAGTTGAGTCCGGTCTACGCCGAAGAGATCATCAGCAAAGAAGTCGAATACATTGATCACACTGGCACTCTTGGCGGGATGTGTATTTTCTGGGGCGTCTATGACTGGGATGCTGCGCAGTACCAACCCACCGAGGAGTCGCGCTTCATTGAGAAATTTGGCGAAGACAATCCCTATCGCTCATTCAAATTTTACGGCACCGAAGATAAGGAAACCTTCTCTCGCATTCGCTCGCAGATGCTCCAATCCTTGCCGACGCCGCGCCGATTTGTCGGCAAGATTTATGGACCTAAAGGAGCGCAAGTCCGGCAGAGCTGGCACCTTGGGGGGATGTGGAGTCCTAACGTGGCCGAACGTTGGGAAAACTACTTTGGTGACGTTACTCATACGCTGTAAGGGGGGAGGGGCGAGAGGGAAAAGGAGCGAAGGAGGGGCCTGTCAGCTCCTTTTCTTTCCTCGTCATATCCTGATATTGCCCGCTGTTTTTCTACAACTGCACCTCCCACGGGTTGCCATCGCGCAAGAGCCAAAACCCCCCTTCAGAAAAAGGGTTGTACATCCCTCGACGGTTTAAGTAGATACTGTAGAGGGCAGGGGTACCGACCGGCCCCCAGATTTGTCCGTGAAAAAGATGGGGCAGGGGAAGTCGCGCGATCAACTGCGAGCGCCTGGCGGAAACCCCGTACTCCGTGCCATTTGCCTCGCTTTCGGGAGTAGCCGGTGTGGGCTGGTATCTAGCCGGCAGCCCCTGCAAAACCATCGGAGCGCGGTTCACAGAGGCGAGGCGATCAAGGCTGTAATACAGACAGGCGTGCGTATACTCCCCCGAATGATCACTATGAGTCACATTGGCCGAAGCAATTGCTTGGCTGGTCGTCTCGGTGGTCCAGGTCCTGCCGCGCTGGACGACCTCGCAGAATGAGTGGAGCAAAAATCTTGGTCCAGGGGAGTCTCTGGCGAGGAGTTGCTGACGCGGAAGCGGTGGCATCACCCAGAGTGGGCAGGAGCGCAGCGCAGGGTACGTTGCCAGCTGCGGCACCATGACTGTCATGTGGTGCGAACGTCTCCAGTTGGGTTCCTGCTCCAATCGCGTGGTGACCCAGTGCAAAAGAACGGTCTCTATTCCTTCTTCGGAATCGCGCCACTCTTGACGGAAAACAAACAGCGGAACCACGATTACCTCTCGTTGCTGCTCCAGAAAATGTCCGGGTCAAGCTCGGAAAAGAAGGCCGGGGGGTATTCTAGCGTAGCCAGCAACTGTTGGTCCAACTCGGTCAGTTCTTCCCCTGCCATGTAGCGCTCAGCCATTGACCGCCAACGCTGGAAGTTCTCAACATGGAGAGCCGCTCGCTGTTGGGCATGATCGAGGGTATTACGGGTACTAATCATGAACGGCCAATCCGAGGACTGCAACAATAACAGCTCCCGACCGCACTGCTGGATGATGCGGGCAAGTTGTGGGTCACGCTTCTTCCCCTGGAGATGTTCACCCAAGCGCTGCATATCACACTCGGCCTGGTAGAGATCATGCCACAGGTGGCGGGTGCTCGGCTGCCACCATACTCGATGGTCGCCTCCGTCTCCCCACGAAGACTCACTAAGCTGGACGGTGCGCTGCGGCGAGTGCTGGGTCAAATACTCTCCGCACGTGGTTAAGCCGACCTCATCGTTAGCTGCGATCTGCCGCACCAACTCGTACACCCATTGTGGACCTTCGAACCACCAGTGACCAAACAGCTCAGTATCAAAAGCGGCGACGACAACGCCACGCTCGCCCGTCTGTTGCCAATGGCTCCGCAAGCGGTCACGGAGCGCCTGGACAAAGTGGGCGGCATGAGCACGTACTTGGGCAAACGCCCATTCTGGGATGTAGGGCTGCTTGTAGGCCAAGTCGGCGCGACGATCAGTGATGCGCCAATAGCGCAATCCTCCGTCACCCTGCTTCTTGTGGAACTCAAGGTACGCAGGATCACCCGGGTAGCCACTATCGTGCTGCCACACGCGGGCGGTGGTTGCAAAGTCACGGGCAAAAACGGCGACGGACTGGGAAGCCGTCGCGCCTCTGCCGTCCACCCAGTGCACACGGCAGGGAGAATGGCGTTCGTAGTCTGGAGGGCTCATACGGAGCTGACGCGCATCGACAACGAAATAGCGAATGCCTGCAGCTGCCAAAATTTCGTCGAGGGCTTGTCGCCTCCCCGGGCGGAGCCCATCGATCCCTGCTTCTGGGGGCATCCAATCGCCAGCCGGGCGATACGCACATTCGGGCAACCAAAACCCGCGTGGGGACCGACGGAAATGGCGCTGGTAGGTCGCCGTGCCAAGCCCAATCTGCGCGCGGACGCTGGTATCGAGACCCAGCAAAGGGAGATAGGCGTGAGTCGCCGCAGAAGCGATCACCTCGATGTGGTTCTGATCCTGGAGCCGACGTAGGGCACCGACAATGTCCCTGCCGAGGTCATTGACAAAGAAGGCGCCAGTGCGTCGATAGAACGTCTCCCACAAGCCAGCGAGCCGGGCCAAATGGCGCTCATTTCTGCTGGTAAAGAGACGACGATCCTCCCGCGCAGTCTGAGTTTTTTGCTCCAGGTAGGCGAAGAATCTGGCGGCAAAGCGTGGATCGGTGAGTTGCTCAAGCAAGACAGGGGTTAGCCCAATTGTCACTTTCGGTGATATGTCTCGCAGACAGAGGTGCATGAACGCCTGTAGGAGCGGCAGGTAAGATTCCATGACCGCTTCGAGGAGCCACTCCTCTTCCAGACGATCATGGGCAAGAACGTACGGAAGATGAGAATGGAGCACGAGCGCAAACGCGCCGTAAGGCTCAGCCATAATACATCGAATTCTGTATCATTCTCTATTACTTTGCGGCCGGGGCTACCTGGTTTTCCGCCCAGGGCGGGCTCACCGTGGTCAGTCACCTCGCCGGCACTCACTGGCCTTCCTAGACCGATACCTCACTAATCCGTAAAATCTGACAACCCTATAGTATGGTTTGCGCCAAGAGCAAAGGGGATGGACGCGAAAATAATGGTCGACAGCGGAACGAGTTATGTATACTCCTGACTGGGTCAGAGACGCGGTCTTCTATCAGATCTTCCCTGATCGCTTCGCCCGTAGCACGCGGGTGCCCAAGCCTGGCTCCCTCGAGGCTTGGGATGCTCCGCCCACGTTGCGCGGTTATAAAGGTGGCGATCTGTATGGCATCCTCGAGCATCTCGATCACATTGAGAGATTGGGCGTCAACGCACTGTACCTGACGCCGATTTTCCAAGCTGCCTCGAACCATCGCTACAACACGCACGACTATTTTCAGGTCGATCCCCTGTTGGGCGGTACGGCCGCCTTTCGGGAGTTGCTCGATACCTGTCATGCGCGCGGCATCCGCGTGATTGTGGACGGCGTGTTCAACCATGCCGGGCGCGGTTTCTTTCCCTTTCATGATCTGCTTGAAAGCGGCACCCACAGCCCGTACCGCGACTGGTTTCATATTCACTCTTTTCCGTTGAACGCGTATCAACCGCAGCACGGGATCGGTTACGGGGCGTGGTGGGGGTTCGCCTCGCTGCCTAAATTCAATACTGGCACTCCGGCCGTGCGCGAATATCTATGGAGTGTCGCCACGTACTGGCTAGAGTTTGGCATTGATGGCTGGCGTCTAGACGCGCCCAATGAAATTGATGATGACGCCTTTTGGCAGGAGTTCCGGCGACGCTGTCGGGTAATCAACCCTGAAGCATATCTGGTTGGCGAAATCTGGGGGGATGCGAGACGGTGGCTGCAAGGGGACCAATTCGATGCGGTGATGTACTATGAACTCACCCGAGCGATTTTTGGCTTTGTCGCGGCTGACACTCTCAACCAGGAGCAAATTGGCAAAGGTGCCTACAAGCACATCGCCCGGCTCAGGGCAGAAGAGTTTGGCAAGACCATCGACTCTCTCCAGAACAAGTACCATCCAGAGGTCACCGCCGTACAATTTCTCCTCTTAGGGAGTCACGACCCGGCACGGGCTCTCACCATCGTGGGGGAAGACGAGACCGCTCTCCGTCTCGCACTGCTTTTACAGATGACCTATCCAGGCGCGCCTTGTATCTACTACGGTGACGAGATCGGCCTTACCGGAAATCACGATCCCTACAATCGACAGGGCATGCCATGGGAGAAGCCGGAAAGTCAAAACCGAGAGTTATGCGAATATACTCGTCGCCTCGTCAGCTTGCGTCGGGCGTACGCAGCGCTCCGCCGAGGAAGCTATCGCACTTTGCATGCCCGAGCGGGGCTCTACGCCTTTGCGCGAGCGTTGCAGAGCGAATGCTTCATTACTGTGCTCAACGTCAATCGGCACCCGGTGAAGCTGGAGATTGCTACCGCCGCGTTTCCGGCACTTCATGGGCAGTGCCGTGACTTGCTTAACGGACATTCGGCCCGTATTGAACGGCAGCGGCTCACCGGCTATGAGCTACCGGCCCGGACTGGAGCCTTATTCAAACATGAAAAAGCCCTATGAGCGAAGCAGTATCTCTTGCACCACAGAGCGCTATTTTTTCCTTTCAGCTTTCTGTAGGAGTGCCGCGATTTGATTGTAATCTTGGCGCTTCATCAGTTGCATTCTCTCTGTATTCAGACGACCGAACCGCGTGAGTTCAGCCGGGGGAACACCTCGTGACGCTGATGGAGATTGCTGGCGCAGAGCACCCCCTTGCCAGGCTGCGTACCCTATGGCGGTCCGGCCTTCCTTATCCTTAAGATCCGGGTTTGCTCCCCGGTTAAGTAAGATTTCGACCACAGGACGATACCCTCTCCAGGCTGCATGCATGAGTGCGGTCAACCCTTGGTTGTCTGCGGTATTCATCGCAGCTCTGCCATTGAGCAAAGCCTGCACCATAGCCGGATAATTATTGATCGCTGCTAGCATAAGAGCAGTTTCGCCAGTTTCGTTCTGTGCATTCACGTCAGCACCATGAGCAAGCAGCGTTTGGACCAGACGCAAATTATTATCCCGAGCCGCGAACATCAGCGCGGTCCAGTGTTGTTCATTTTTACCATTGGGAGATACGCCAGCGGTGACTAGTGAGGTGACCACGGGAGCATTTCCTTCGGCTGCGGCTTTCAGCAAAGCCGCGGTGCTGAGCGGGATTCCTTGTTGGGCGAGTTGGAGACGGGCTGCTTGTTGCTGTAACTGCTGCGGTGACAGCTCTCTCGCGGCAGACACGTGGAGTTCACGGTCACTCCGGCGGGCGATTTGGCGAAGAGTCGCCCGTACTGCCGGAGGAAGGGTGCCTTGAGGCCAGGACCATGAGGGCTGCATAGTGGCAGCCATGTCCGTTGGTGTCGGCTCAGCTCGCCTCTTTGGTTGACTGTTTGCGACACTCTTGATGGTGCTAACAGCAAGAGCACTGGTGAGGCGGGGCTCCGGTTTTTTCTCTTGGAGTTGGGGGCGCACAAGTTCGCTACTCGCCTGGGCAATTACCGGCTGAGATTTTGCCGCCAGCGGGGATGGTTGCAGCAAGGGTAGGACAGGCTGAGTTTCCAGGCTTTCTGTGTTCACCTGGGGAGACCACTCTGGAGTAGCCGGCGGAGGAGGTTGAGGAGTGGCCGCAGAAGGGGCCCTAGCTATCCCTCGGCTTTGTTGTAGTTGTTGGGCAAATCGTTGATCACTAAGAGTGAGTGGAAAAGAGACTAAGTCAGGCGCGGCCAAGGTTTCGCTTTGGTAAAGCTCGACCAGAGCTTCTTCTTTTTCTCCCGGAAGAACGCGAACCAGAGGGAAATCCGCATCCTGGGTTGAGAGAGAAAGCCTGACGAAAAGGAGACAGATTCCTGTCCAAAGTAAACGCCGCGTCCAGGGCTGTTGCCCGAAGCTGACTCGCTGCGCGGTTTGCTCCGGCAGAACAACCAAGTAGTTTTGCTCCTCCTGCTCGTTCTCCTCTGGAGGATTGCGTAACTGCAAGTTGTCAGCAACCTCTTCGAGCAGTGACGCAGAGACGGTTTGGCAATTCGCCGTATACGCTTTTAATAAGGCATTATCGCAGAGGACGTTGATGAGCCGTGGGATAGCCTGTGAATGGGACGCGATGCTCTGAATAGCTTCAGGGGTAAAAAGGTCTTGCCGTTCGCAACCAGCGACGTGCAAGCGGTGCTGAATAAAAGGTTCAACCTCCTCCCACGGCAGGGAAGGAAGCCGGCACTGCACCGTAATGCGTTGGTAAATATGCCGGAGGTCAGGCTGGGTAAGTTTACTTTCCAACTCTGTCTGGCCAGCTAAGACGATTTGCAACAGCTTCCCGCTTGGTCCTTCTAGACTTGAGAGCAAACGTAAACGGTCGAGCGTTTCTTTAGCCAGACTCTGCGCTTCATCAATGAATAAGGCCTCAATGCCATTCTGCTGTGCCCGGGCGTGGAGGTATTCACTAAGGCCGGTGAGTTTGGCGAAGAGATCTTTACCGTCGATGGGCAAAGACAGTTGCGCGCACAGGTAACTGAGGATGTCATCAAAAGTGGGGACCGCCGAAGGAAGGATGGTGATATGGACAGTTTCTTGCAGATCCTGGGAGAGGCGACGGAGAAGGGTGCTTTTCCCGGTTCCTGGCTCGCCGGTGAGCAAGATCAGGCCCTGACGCTCGCGAATAGCCGAGCGAATACTGATATAGGCCCCTTGGTACAGCGGAGCAGGATAAAAAAAGCGCGGATCACTTATGAGGCCGAAGGGATATTCACGAAGACCGAAGTAGGTTGCGTACATGTGTCATTCCCCCAGCGTGAGGAGCGTGTCAGTTTTGCTGACGACTTCCATACGCGGATTCTTTGCCGGTTCTCAGGGTTGTCCGAATATCGGTTTGCATAGTGGAAATGACTAAATACTGCTCTCCTCATCCTTCCGCTGCTTACGATACAAAGAAGAAGTTGACGCCGTCTCGATTCCTGAGCGGCGCTTCTGGTTGTTTGTGAGGGAACGAAACTATGTCGCCCATGACGAAAGCCCTCTGCTATTCGTTGCACCATCGGGTTGTGGTACTCAAGGGACTATTGCCCTTTGGTCACCCTAGACTAATTTCATTTTGTGCTTTTGTCTATCCTAAAAATGCAATAGCCGTCCGGTAGGACGGAGAGTGAGTTTGCAGGCAGACCAAGAGGGCCTGCGCTTGACAGAAGAGGAAGAGGTGACTACTATGTGTCAAATAGACGCAAAGTCTCTTGAGGAGGCCTTATGCTAGATGTCTATGGTGGGGAGAAAACTCCACAAGAACTCTACAGTCATCTTCTGCAACTCGATGGGGGTTATACGATCGAGGGGTGTTCGTCGTACGCGAACTGGATCCGTGAGATCAAAGAGTTGAAACGCCAACGCAACGCCGTCATCCTGGCGCACAACTACCAACGTCCGGAAATCTTTGAGGTTGCCGACTTTATTGGTGACTCCCTTGAACTCGCTCGCCAAGCCAAAAAGGTCGAAGCCGATGTCATTGTCTTCTGTGGCGTCCACTTTATGGCCGAAACGGCGAAGGTAGTAAACCCGGGGCGCACGGTGTTGCTGCCTGATTTACGAGCTGGGTGTTCCCTGGCCGAGAGTATTACGGCGGAAGCCCTGGCAGAGCGAAAAGAAGAATTGTGGAAGGTCTATCCCGATCTCCAGGTAGTTTGCTACGTCAATACCACCGCCGATGTCAAAGCCGAGTCTGACGTTTGCTGCACCTCGGCCAATGCGGTGCAGATTGTGGAGAAACTTGATAGTCAGCACATTTTGTTTGTACCAGATGAAAACCTGGCGCGCTACGTCCAAAGCCAAACGAAAAAATCTATTCTTTCGTGGGAAGGCAACTGTTACGTTCACCATCAGATTACCCCTGAGCAGATTCTGGCGGTACGGCGTAACCTGCCACAAGTCAAAATTCTTGTTCATCCTGAATGTCGGGAAGACGTTATCCAACTGGCCGATGCAGTACTGTCTACCAGTGCGATGATGCGGTATGCGAAAGAGAGTCCGGCCCAGGAATTCTTGATTGTTACTGAATGTGGCCTTTCTGATCGCTTGCTGCTCGAAGTGCCAGAAAAGAAATTCTACAAAAGTTGTAAGCTCTGTGCCTATATGAAGATGATTACCCTCGAAAAAGTGCTCGACTCCTTGCGCTACCTGCGTTACGAAATCACTCTTCCTGAAGAGGTGCGTGTGGGTGCAGAACGCTCGCTCAATCGCATGCTCGAACTGAGTGCTTAAATCGAACGACACGAGACTCCTACACCTGCGCTGCGCTTGCAAATCCCCGCGCGGAGCTTGTGGTGGGCCAGTCGAACCACGCCCCCCCTCCTTCGACGAGTTTATCCTGAGCGGAGTCGAAGGACTCAGGACCGGCTTTGTCAAAGGGGGAGGGGGGGATTTCTGACCGCATCTATACGAATACAACGGCCTGATTCAGGGTGACTGTGGCTGACAAGTTGCAGACTGCGAATGGGAAAACTGAGATAGCCGCGCAAGCTCATCCGCGGGTGGCGGTCGACGCGGTGTTGGTCTCGATCATTGAGGGGACGCTCAAGACTCTCTTAGTCAAGATCAAAAAGGGGCCGTTTGCCGAGCACTGGGCCTTCCCTGGGGGACTGGTCCATCTTGGAGAAGCTCTCGATGACGCCGCCCGCCGGGAGCTCTACGAAAAAACTGGGGTCCGCGATCTGTATCTGGAACAGCTCTATACTTTTGGCGAGGCGCACCGTGATCCCACCGCGCATACTGTCTCGGTTGCCTATTTTGCGCTCGTTCCCTCTGCTGGTCACGCTCTTTCCACTGGCGAGAAGTACACAGATATTAATTGGTTTCCCGTACGAGCTTTACCGCAGCTCGCCTATGATCACAATCGTATCGCCGCGTATGCTCTTCAGCGACTGCAAGCAAAGCTGAGCTACACCAATATTGTCTACAGCTTGCTGCCGGCTGAGTTTACCCTGGCGGATCTGCAAGCAATCTACGAGGTCATTCTCAACAAAAAGTTAGACCGGCGGAATTTCCGCCGCAAAATTCTTACTCTGGGACTGCTCAAGCCGCTCCCGAAAACTCGTCGTGGAGCTCACCGTCCGGCAACGCTCTACACCTTCACCCGGCGCGCGCCGATGAACGTCGAGGTGCTGTGAGCGGCGGCCCATAAGATATCTGCGATGCGCCGCGTTGAGTATCTGTTCTTCCTGCCC
>Ga0187894_10001451_pt1 | contig 30350 bp, 25 predicted proteins | sample GBC1701081metaG_FD_136650 | JGI IMG/M metagenome (GOLD analysis project Ga0187894, IMG submission 136650) | White microbial mat communities from a lava cave in the Kipuka Kanohina Cave System on the Island of Hawaii, USA - GBC170108-1 metaG ...
CAGGGCATTGAGCGCGCGCTCTCGCGGCGGCCGCGGCCGCATGACGGCGCCGGAGAGGTGGGCCTGGGCGAACATCGCGTTCGACCAGAGACCGGCGGCCAGCAGGGACGTCGACACCATGCCGCCCGTGCCAGTGCGCTCGCGCTGGTAGAGCGCGAGCATGATGGCGCTGAACAGGGCCATCGCGGTCGCGTGGTCGCCCATTCCTGGGATGGAGCGCACCGGTGGCGCCTCGGGCGCCGAGCGCGCGCTGTCCATCATGCCGGTCCGCGCCCACCACGCCGTGGCGTCGAACCCGGTCTTGTTCGCCTCCGGTCCCGTTTCCCCGTAGGCCGTCACCGACCCATAGATGAGTCGTCGATTGAGCGGCTCGAGATCGGCCCACCGGATGCCCAACCGCGCACGAACGTCGAGCGGCATGTTGGTGATGAAGACGTCGGCCGTTCCGACCAGTCGCTCGAGCACGGCGCGCGCCTCGGAGCGCTTCAAGTCGAGGGCCAGGCTCTTCTTGTTGCGGCTATCGATGGTCCAGTAGTAGTCGCGATCGCTCTCGGGGCTGCCAGGCATCCGGTGGAGGCGCCGGTAGGGATCGCCATCGGGGGGCTCGACCTTGATCACGTCGGCGCCGAAGTCCCCCATCACCGTCGCCGCGGCCGGACCCGCGACGAAGCTCCCGACGTCGAGCACCGTGATTCCCGTCAGGATCATTCTTGCTCTCCGGACGTCATCGGTGGCGCTGTCGCGTCGGCCAGGAGGCACCGCTCGGATCAGCGAGGCGCCACCGCCCCGCGCACGTCAGCGAGGACGACCGGGCAGCGTGCGCCCCCCCGCGAGGGGCCGGGCCGATCACGACGACTCGCCGGCCGCCGCGCGCTCGCCCGACTCGATGCGCGCGTAGGCCGCGCGCAACACGTCTCGCGAATCCCGCTCCTCGTGCACGTACCAGCGCAGGGTGTCGCGCGTCAGCGCGTCCACCGTCTCATCGGCCACGTGGGCATCGAGCGAGGCGAAGATTTCGTCGACGCGACCGTCGCCCTGGCGGCGCCGGGCGGAGCGGACCTTGTCGAGATCGGAGCGCGCGGGGTCGCCGTACTCTCGCATGCGCTCCGCCAGGCTGGGATCCTCCTTCTCGAGCAGCGAGAAGCCGAGTCGCTCGATGCGCTGGCGGAACACCTCGCCGTGCGTGGTCTCACGCGCGGCGACCAGGCTGAGCGCCCGGCGCAGCTCCGGATCCGGCGTCACGTCCGCCCAGGCGCGGAGGTAGTGCCCGGCGTTGCGTTCGGCGAGGCTGATCGCGTTGAGCAGGCCAAGATATGGTGGCTTGATCGGCTCCTCGGTCGGCATCGACACGTCCTCCTCGATGTGAAGTGATGCCGATCGCGATCACTCACCCACTGGCGGACGCGAGCATCGCGCGCTCGGCGGACAACGCCGACGGGATTGTACCGGTGTCGGCGCCGCGACTCCAGGAGATCGGGATGACCTTCGTCGCCCGCCAGATGCGGGTCAGGGCTCGGTCGGCTGCTTGACAGTCTCGGAAAGGCATCTGATGTTGTCCACATGGTTGTCCTACGCGCGGATGAGAGCACGGAGTGACAGCCGTCCGTCCAAAGGAGGTGAGCATCGTGGCGACACACTCGAAGACACGCCGTGCCGTTCGGCGACTCCGCCGTCTCGCGCGCCGGCGCCGGGAGGCCGAGCTCAGAAAGGCGCGGACGAGCGGGACGGGCTGAGCAGGACGAGCCGTCCGCACGGGTCACAGAAACGCCCGCTCCAGCGAGACGAGAAACTGGATGCCGGGGACGGTGAGTCGACTCAGGCGGTCGTCATTGGTGATGAACATGTCCACGCCCACCTGCGCGGCACACGCGAGCTGGATGGCGTCCGGTGGACGGATGGCGCGATTGCGCCGGATGTCGGCATATCGGCGGGCTGTTTCCCGATCGAACGCGATGAGCCGTGTCGTCCGGGACAGCACGTCCTCGTATCGCTGACGGAGCGCTTCGTTGCCGTGTTCGGCCGGCTTCACGAGCACTTCGCCCAGCGTGAGCGTCGAGGTGCACAGTTCGTCGGCGCGCTCCAGCATTCGCTCCCTGATCGAGACGACGCGATCGGACTCCGGGCCGAAATCCTCCAGGAGATAGACGAAGAGGTTCGTGTCCCAGAACACGCGGCTCATCTCCACCCCTCACGCAGGCGGCGGACATACTGGTCCGCATGCTCCTCCGCCCACAGATCTCGCCCAGAACCCCGCAGGGCGAGGAGCGGATCCTGCTCAGGTCTGACGGCGCCGTGCGATGCGTACTCCTTTTCATACCAGTCGAGCAGCGCATGGCACCTGGGCGGGATCGCGGATCGCGACGGCGTCGTCTTTGCTCCGCGTCGGGCCTCGTGGGCTGGATCGCTTGGCCGATACAGCCGCCGACGGTTTGGGCCGGTCTCGACAAGCATGCGAAGGCGCCCGGGGTTCGGGGGACGGTTGGCCACGCAGTGCAACACGACGTGCCCATAGACACCTGGGCGCATTTCCGGAGTGAGTGCCTCGCGGCGCGCCCGCTCGACGATCTCGGCAATGGTGAAGTCTTCGCGGTCCGGGTGCTCTCGGTGAAGGAGGGCCGTCACGATCCAGACTTCATCGGCCACTTTCAGCTCATACCTTGCGCGGCTTCGAGACGTTGATGTCTTCCTCATACATTCAATGTACGTTTGTATGATACAAGTATCAAGGCATCGAGCAGGACGCCGAGAGTCGTTTCCAGACCGGCGCCCGGTGTGGCGGCGAGCGCTGACCCCGCCCTGAGGTAGTCCTCGGCGACGCCATCGACCGTGACCGCGATGCGGCCCGTCGTCTGGGCGTCGTTGAAAAGGTTGGTCAGGCTCGCGACCGTCTTCCGCGGTCGATCAGGAGGGCTCGTACCGGATCAGGGAGCGATACCCAGCCCCAGCGCCCGAGCGTTCGCGCGGACCTGGCTGTCCAGCGAGAGCATCGTCGCCGCATCGACGTCGAGCGCGTGACGCAGCGCCGTCGCGAGGTGGATCGCGTCGAGCGTGCGCACCGGCTCGCGGGGGAAGGTCTGCGCGGCGCGCGCGAGCACGTCGTCGTCGATTCGATAGATGTGCCAGTGCTGGCTCGCGACCGAATAGCGCGCCCATACTCGCTCGCCTGCGTCTCCGTCGATCTGCTCGGTGGCCACGAGCCGCTGGAGCGTGCGGCCGACCTCCGCGGACGTCAGGGCCGAGGTCACGACGGTCGCCGCGGCGGCCAGGGCGCCCCGGACCCGATCGCCGCCGGACGCGCCGAGCAACCAGCGGAGGACGGCACTCGACTCCGCGTAGAGCGCGCTCAACGCGCTCCGCGGGTCCAGCCCAAGGCGTCGTCGACGACCGTGTCCGGGAGGGAGACACCGGACTTCCGGTATGCATCGCCGCGATTCGGCAGCCCCAGCTTGACCACGCCTTCCGTCGCGAGGCGCCGGAGCTTCTCGCCGGCGGCTCCCGAGGGGGCGTCCACGCTGGGCAGCCGGATCTCTGCCACGACACGCCCCCGGTCCGTCACCAGGATCACGTCGCCGCGCTGAACGTCCCGGAGATAGGCGCTCAGCTTGTCCTTGAGGGCGCGGATGTTGATGGTCTTCACCATGCTGACAATGTAGCCTCGTGAGGCTACATTGTCAATCTGCCCTCGGCGGGGCGCGTGGCGGACCGGCGACCACCCCGTCAGGGCGCGACGTACACCGTCTTCACCGTCGTGTAGAACTCCGCCGCATAGCGCCCTTGCTCGCGTGGCCCGTACGACGACGCCTTCCGCCCGCCGAACGGCACGTGGTAGTCGACGCCCGCCGTGGGCAAGTTCACCATCACCATGCCCGCCTGGGCGTTCCGCTTGAAGTGGCTCGCGTGCTTGAGCGAGGTCGTGACGATCCCCGACGAGAGGCCGAACGGCGTGTCGTTGGCCACGGAGAGGGCCTCGTCGTAGTCACGGACGCGGATCACGCTGGCCACCGGGCCGAAGATCTCCTCGCGGTTGATCCGCATGGCGTTCGACGACTCCGTGAACAGGGCCGGGGAGAGGTAGAACCCGCGGTGCGTGCGCTCGAGCGGCTCGCCGCCAAAGGCCAGCCGCGCGCCCTCCTTCTGGCCGATCTCGAGATAGCGCAGATCCTGATCGAGCTGCGTCTGGTCCACCACGGGGCCGATGTCGGTGCCCTCGCGGAGCGCGTCGTCCACGCGCAGCGCTTTCAGGCGGTCGATCGTCGCCTGCACGAATCGCTCGTGGATACCCTCGGTGACGACGAAGCGGCTCGAGGCCGTGCAGCGCTGCCCCGTGGAGAAGTAGGCGCCCTGGACGGCGCAGTTCACGGCGGCGCCCAGGTCGGCGTCGTCCAGGATCACGATCGGATTCTTGCCGCCCATCTCGAGCTGCACCTTGCCCATGCGCTCGACGACCTTCCGGGCGACCGCGCGCCCCGTCTCGACGGAGCCCGTGAAGCTCACTCCCGCCACCTCGGGTGAGGCGATGAGCGCTTCCCCGACGACCGAGCCTCGCCCCATCACCAGGTTGAACACACCGGGCGGACACCCGGCCTGGCTGATGATCTCGGCGAGGGCCCAGGCGCAGCCGGGGACGAGGTCGGCCGGCTTGAACACGACGCAGTTGCCGTGCGCGAGCGCCGGCGCGATCTTCCACGCCGGGATCGCCAGCGGGAAGTTCCAGGGCGTGATGATCCCCACCACGCCGATGGGTTCCCGCGTGATCTCCACGTCCACGCCCGGCCGTGTCGACGGGATTTTCTCGCCGGACAGCCGCACCACCTCGCCGGCGAAGAACTTGAAGATGTAGCCGGCGCGCGTGGCCTCGCCCACGCCTTCGGGCAAGGTCTTGCCCTCCTCGCGCGACAGCAGCGTGCCGAGCTCCGTCTTCCGTTTCAGGATGCTGTCGCCGATCCGGTCCAGCAGATCCGCGCGCTCCTGCAGGTTGCCGCGCGCCCACGCGGGCGCCGCCGCTGTCGCCGCGGCGATCGCCGCTCTCGCCTGGGCGGCATCCGCGCGCGCGTACTCGCCGACGAGATCGTCGAGGTTCGAGGGATTGATGTTCCGGTTGGCGTCCGCTCCGGGGACCCACTCTCCAGCGACCAGGTTTCCGTGTGCGGCCATCGCTGTTCCTCCGTGGCGCCGTGGCCCGAGGCCAGGACATCTCGCATGGGGCGTGTCGGTCAGGGGCCGCCGAGCAAGGGCTCGGCGGCCGAGGCCTCCCTACGGTTCGACTTGCGTGGTGGTGCTGCCTTTCGCCGTCAGGGCGATGTGGGAGAACGCCGAATCGTGCGTGGCGCCATGCCAGTGCTTCTCCTCCGACGGAATGTGCACGACGTCGCCCGGGACGATGACCTGCTGCTCGGTTTCCGTGGCGATGATCCCCTTGCCCGCGGTCACGAACAGCACCTGGTCGCTGCTGTGCGTGTGCATCTTGTTGCGGGCGCCCGCGCTGAAGTTGACGATGCCCAGGTTGAAGTTGTTGCTGGCCTCGGGCGTGAGCAGCGTCTGTCGCGTGACGGGCCCGCCCGTGAACAGCGGCGCGTTGACGGGTTGCTGCGGGATCTCGTCGGGCTTGAGGACCTTCATCGGGCGTTCTCCTTTCGGGGGTTGGGACGTGTCGCGGTTGTCGCGGGCGTGTGCCTGCCGGTCAGTCTACTCCTCCGCCTGCCACGAGTGCGGGCGACGTCTGGGGCTCGCGCGGGCGGCAGCCGCTCAGGGCACCCGTGACGCCTCGATCTTCGTCCCGCCGCGCGGGAGGGACGTGACGAAGGCCAGGCCGGTCAGCGCCATGATGAGCGCCGGCAGCATCCAGCGCGAGTCGACGCGCAGGAACGACGGCCGCGCCCTGGATCAGAGCTTCGAGAAGTCGATCTCGTCCGCGCGCGTCCAGTCCAGCGCCCGGCCGGCGCCGACCTTGGCGCGCAGGTCGCGGACGAACTCGTGGCCTTCCGCGGTCAGCTTGAAGTGTGCGGGCGCGCCCGCCGGCTCGACGAGCCCGATGTCCGTGAGCCGTTTGATCGCAGCCGAGCGCTCCGCGGCGGCCGGAGCCTTGCTCGTGAACCAGGCCCGACTTCGCCCCCCCTTCTGGATCTCCAGCAGGACCTCGAGGCAAAGGAGCTTCTGGCGGAGGTCGCGGGCACTGCCGAGAAGGTCAGCCATGACGTGGCAGTCTATCACCGTTGCTTGAAATTCTGGCCGTGAGTCCGCCGGCGGGGCGCGCGCCTACTCCTCCAGCACGACGCAGTGGCGGGGGTCGGCGCTGACGAAGACCTCCTCGCCCTCGGCCATCGGCTCCCCTGCCGCCGACCGCACGATGAGGCGCCCGCCGTCCCAGTCGACGTGATACTGCGTGAAGTCGCCCTGGAACACGCGACGGCGGATCCGCGCTGCCCACGCGTTGACGGGCGTCGCCGGGCGCGTCCGCTCGAGACGGAGGCGGACGGTGCGGACCGCCATGAGCGCCTCGGCGCCGGCGGGCCGGCCGACCGCCGTGCCGTGAACCAGGGAGCCGCCCGCGGTCTCGATCACCACCTGCCCGTCGCGCTCGAGGTCGGTGCGGCGGCGGCCGCGGATGAGGTTGGCCGAGCCCACGAAGTCGGCGACGAACGTGTTGCGCGGCCGGTCGTAGATCTCGCTCGGGTCGCCGACCTGCTCGATGACGCCGTCCCGCATCACCACGATCCGGTCCGAGATCGCCAGCGCCTCCTCGAGGTCGTGCGTCACGTAGACGGAGGTGATGTCGAGCCGGCGCTGCAGCTCCTTCAGCTCCACGCGCATCTCGGCGCGCAGCTTCGCGTCGAGATTGGACAGCGGCTCGTCGAAGAGCAGCACCGAGGGCCCGAACACGAAGGCGCGGGCCAGCGCCACGCGCTGCTGCTGGCCGCCCGAGAGCCTGGACGCGCTGCGGGCGCTGAGATCGCCGAGCTGGACGAGCTCGAGGGCCTCGCGCACCCGGCTCGTCACCTCGGCCTCGGGGCGCTTCCGCACGCGGAGCCCATAGGCCACGTTGTCGAACACGCTCATGTGAGGCCAGATGGCGTACGACTGAAACACCATCGACAGGCCGCGGCGCTCCGCGGGAACGTTCACGCTCGGCCGGGAGGAGAACACCGGCCGGCCGCCGATGGCGATCTCGCCCGAGGCCGGACGCTCGAGCCCAGCGATGGCGCGGAGCGTGGTCGTCTTGCCGCAACCAGAAGGCCCGAGCAGCGTCACGTGCTCGCCGGCGCCCACGGTGAAGCTCACGCCGCGGACGGCGACGACGTCTCCGTAGCGAACGACGAGATCCCGCACGTCGATCGACGCCTGCGCCACGATCACTCTCCGCCCTGCTGAACGGCCCGCCGCGCCACCGCGAAGAGCACCCCCAGCGCGACGACCACGGCCAGCGTCTGCAGGAGCGCCATGGCCGCGGTGAGCTCCGAGCTGGTGGAAAACCACGACTCCACGATCGCCGGCGTGATGACCTTCGCCTTCGGTCCCATCAACAGGATCGACGCGCCCAGCTCGCGGACGCTGGCGATGAACAGCAGGAGCCACGCCGCCACGAGGCCGGGCTTCAGCAACGGCATGGTGACGGTCCGCAGCCGATGGCCCCACGAGGCGCCGCACATCTGCGCCGACTCCTCGAGCGACTTGTCGATCTGCAGGATGACGCCGGAGATCGTGCGGAGCCCGAGCGGCAGGAACACCGTGAGATACGCGATCAGCAGGAGCCACAGCGTGCCGTAGATCGGGATCGGGAAGACCAGCCACGCCCAGAGCATCCCGAACGCGAAGACCAGCCGCGGCACCGCCTGCGGGAACATCAAGACGTATTCGATGGCGCCGGCGCCCGGGATGCGCGAGCGGTAGATCAGCCACGACAGGAATCCCATGAGGAAGATGCCGATCGTCGCGGTGGCGACGCCCAGCACCAGGCTGTTGCCGAGGGCGGAGCGCACGGCGTCGAGCGACAGCGCCGTGGCGTAGTTGTCGAGCGTGAAGTTGTCGGCGCGGGGGAACGCCATGGTCAGCCGCTGGAACGACACGTACACGATGGTCAGGACCGGCAGGATCACGGCCACGGTCAGATAGCCGACGCAGATCGCGAGCAGCGGCCAGCGCAGCGGGCCCACGTCCATGACGCGCGGCCGGAACGCCTTCCCGGTGATGGTGACGTAGGTCCCCGCGCGCACGATGCGCCGGTAGATCCACACCATCGCGAACATCACTGCGAACAGCGACACGCCCATGGCGGCCGCCGTCGGGAAGCGCGGCGGGTACTGGGACACGAGCTGGTACATGGCGGTGGTCACCACGTAGAAGCGGCTGGGGAGTCCCAGGACGAGCGCGGCCGAGAACGAGCCCAGCATCTCGGCGAAGACGAACACCGCGGCGCCCAGCACGCCGGGCAGGACGAGCGGCAGCGTGATGCGAAGCATCGTCCTGAGGCGGCCGGCGCCGAGCACCTGCGACGCCTCCTCGAGCGATGGGTCCATCGACTTCATGACCGCGCCGATCATCACGAAGGCGACCGAGCCCTCGAACAGCGCCATCACCCAGGCGATGCCCCACGCGGTGTTGATGTCGATCAGATGGCTCTTCCCGCCGAGGGCTTGCCAGGCCTGGTTGATGAAGCCGCTGCTCGGCGCGCCGATGAGCGCCCAGGCGAGCGCGCCCATGAGCGGGGTCACGTAGTACGGCATCGCCATGAGCTGCTCGAACGCGGCGCGGCCGGGCACGTTGGTGCGCGACAGGATCCAGCCCATCGTGAATCCGACGACGACCGCGAGCACCGTGGCGACCGCCGCCACCTGGAGCGTGTTGCCGAAGATGTGCGCGTAGCGGCCAAGCCCCGTGAAGTTGTCGAGGCCGTAGGCCTCCGGCGGGCGGGCCTGCGGATCGCCGACGCTCAGGGAAGCCTGGATGAGGTACGCGATCGGGTACAGCACGAGGACGGCGGCGGCGCCGCCGACGACCAGGCTGACGAGCTGTGGGCCCGGCAGCCACCCCTCGCGGAGTTCCACGCCGCGGCGGGTCAGAGCCCCATGATCGAGTTCCACTCCTTCACGAACACCGGGTGGCTCGCCACGTAGTCGTTCCAGTCCGTGGGGAAGAGCAGCTTGAAATCAGAGAGCCGCTTGCCCGTCGGCATCGGTCCCGCGTCGCTCCGTACCGAGCCGTAGAGCAGGATCTTCTGGTTCTGGTAGACCATCTGTCCGCGCTTCGACAACGCCCAGTCCACGAACAGCTTGGCCGCCTCCGGGTGCGGCGCCTTGTTGACGACGCCGATGTAGATCGCGATGGCCGGCATGCCTTCGGGCGGCGCCACGAACTCGATGTCCGCGCCCTTTTCCTGGAACAGCGTGTACCCCGCGTACTCGGCGAGCGCGCACATCCGGTCGTCGCCCTTGGACAGCCGGTCGAAGAGCTGGGCGCGCGCGTCGAAGCCCTTCGGGCGCTGCTTGGCGAACTCCTGCCAGAAGTCGTTGCCGTACATCTTGCGGAGGATGTACCACTGCGCGTGCTGCATGCCGGACGTGGCGAGCTTCGCGCTGACCCCGTCCTTGAAGACCGGGTTGTTGATGTCCTTCCACGTCTTCGGCGCCTGTTCGGGCTTCACCTTGCCGCGGTTGTAGGCGATCCCGGAGAATCCCACCCCGGGGACGCCGAAATACCCGGGCGGCGTCGACAGGTATTCGGGCTTGTAGGCGGCGTACTCCGGGGACATGTAGAGCTCCCATCCGCCCTTCTTCTGGAAATCGATGGCCGGCGAGATGTCCGAGAGCTGCAGCACGTCGACGCCGAAACGCCCGGCGGACCGCTCCGCGGTGATCTTCGCGTAGAGCGCGCCCGTCTGGAGGCGGACATAGCTCGTCTTGATCTTCGGGAAGTCCTTCTTGAACGCGTCGAGCAGCACGCCGATGCCGGCCTCGCCGTCGTGCCCGTAGTAGACGACCTCTCCCTCCTGCTCGGCTTTCCCGAGGTCGGCCGACGTCATGAAGTCGTGCACCCTGGTCGCGGCCGACACGCGTGCCGCTCGGGAGAGGACGGGCGCCGCCGCGGCGGCGGCGAGCGCTCCGGTCTTGAGGAAGCCGCGTCGGGTGACGGCAGTGAATTCACGCTCGGTCATGCCACTCTCCTCTTCGTCGAGATGTCGAGAGCCACGTCGCACGATCCGTGAAGCTCCGGGCCAACGTAGGATAAGCCACGACGGAGCCTCCGCCTAGCGCCGCGGGCGGTGGCCGCGATCACCCGTGCCAGGTCACCCCCGCGCGCCAGAAGCGACGCGCGCCCGCCGATCCGCGTATCATGGCCCGCATGACGGCTGACAAGAACGCCTGTCCCTCCTGCGAGCGCGGGATCCTCGAGCGCGCCACGACGACCGCGACGTTCGACGCCGACGGCACGACCGTCGTGATCCGCAACGTCCCCGCCGACGTGTGCGATTCGTGCGGCGAAGAATCCGTTGATCCGCTCACCAGCGAGCGCCTGCTGGAGCTCGCCGCGGCCGCCGCGGGGTGGTCGGGATCGCCCGTTCAGATCTGCGACTTCGAGTGAGTCCGCCCAGCGCGTCCGACCCCGCGGCGTTTCGTCTCGAAGAGGCGACGATCGACGACCTGCACGCGGCGATCAGGGCCGGCGCGATGACCTGCGTCGAGATCGTGGAGCGCTACATCGAGCGCGCCCGCGCCTTCAACGGCGTGGCCAGCAGGCTGGTCACGGCGGACGGCGCGCCCGTGCTACCGGTGATCGGCGCGGTGCGCGCGGGCGCGCCGCTCCGCTTTCCCACCGACACGGTCCGTGCCTCGACCCTGTTTCCCGACCTCGACACGTACACGGGCACGCCGCTCGAGTACGGCCGCGTGGAACGGACCGCCTCCGACCCGTCGGCGCATCAGCAGTACGGCATGATCGTCGGCACTCCGAACGCCGGGCAGCTGAACGCCCTCGCGACGCTCAACATCCGTGGCGAGCGGTCGGTCACGTGCCGGGGCGAGTTCGACCGGCATCCCTCGATGGGGCCGCTGCCGCCCGGCGCGCCGCCGGTGTGCGAGGTGTTCCGCCACTATCCCGACGCGCTCGAGCGCGCGGCCGAGCTGGACGCGACGTACGGGCGCGATCCCGATCTCGTCGCGATGCCGATGTACGGCGTGGTCTTCTCCTTCAAGGATCCGTTCGACACGAAGGACATGCGGACCACGGCCGGCGGCGATGCCGCCTACGACATCGACTTCCCCGCGCGCGACCACCGGCTGGTCGAGCAGCTCCGCGCCAAGGGCGCCATCATCTACGCCAAGGCCGTGAGCACGGAGTACAACGGCCGCGCCGGTGATCCCGGCGGCCGACACCGGCCCGCGGCCGTCCTGCCGTCGACCCTCGGCTATCAGCGCAGCAGCTGGGCCGGCAATCCGGCGAACCCCTACGACACGACGCGCTCGGCCTCGCTCGGCTCGAGCTCGGGCTCGGGCGTGTCCGTGAGCGCCAACCTCGTGATGGCGAGCCTCGGCGAGGAGACGCGCGCCTCCACGCGGGGGCCCGCCAACCACAACGCGGTGGCGCTGATCCTGCCGCACAAGGCGATGCTCGGCTTCAACGGCGGGGCGATCGGCGCCGACATCTACTGCGACCGCGCCGGGATTCTGTGCCGCACCATCGCCGACTGCGCCAAGGTCCTCGATGCGCTGCAGGATCCGGTCGACGGCTACTACGATCCGCGGGATCCGTTCACGACGGTGCCGCGCTCCTCGGTCCTGTCCACGCCGTACGCGAGCCACACTGCGGCGGCGCGCACGCTCGCCGGCACCCGGATCGGGGTCATCCGCGAATCGATGGTGGCTCCGCCGGGCTCGTTCACCGAGGGGCCCATCGTCACCGCGGCCGCGAGGGAGATCACGGCCGTGCTCGGCGGCGCGCTCGGCGCGACGCTCGTCGAGTCCACCGATCCGAACTGGACGCGCGACCCCGACCTCGAGCTGATGAACCCGGACTTCCGGCGGGCGCTCGCCCGGCTCGTCCCGGTGTTCATGCCCGACCTCCTGTTCCGCCTGGGCCCGGACGGGCAGCCCGCGTTCAAGGAGTTCGCGGCCGCGATCGAGCCGACCGAGTTCGCGCGCGGCCAGGTCTTCGGCGGCGGCACGATGAAGCCGATCGACTACTGCGTCGAGCTGGCCGAGGGGCGAATCGCGCCGCCCGCGAACCTGGACATCGCCACGGTCCAGGACCAGGAGCTGGCGCCGACGTTTCGCTTCCACCTCCCGCAATACCTCACGCGGCGCGCGGCGGACTGGCGGGCGCGCGGGTTCCGCGAGACGCTCGCCGACTTCGCCCAGCTCAACGCGCGGTCGAAGTTCTGGGGCGACGACCAGCGCGCCGCCTTCAGGAACTGGGAAGAGATCGCGGACCCGCGCAACCGCCTCGACGGGCGCCAGGGCGTCAACGAGCGCATCATGTTGCGCGAGCTGCTCCGGCGCGTCGACATGATGGTGATGCTCGAGAACCGCCTCGACGCGCTGGTCCGCCTGCACACGCCGTGGCCGCCGGGAAAGATCGGCGGCGCCCACCAGCCGCGCGGCGGCCCGAGCAACTTGAGCCGCGAGTCGCTGTACGGTCCCAACGCGGGCCTGACGGAGGTGCTCGTGCCGGCAGGGTACGTCACGACCGTCTATGACCCCGTCTTCGCACTGTCGCCCGACAGGACGCGCTACGTGCCGACGCCGTCGAGCGTGCCGACCACCATCCCCGAGCCCGGCTTGCCGTTCTCCCTCGTGTTCCGGTGCGAGCCCGGCAAGGAAGACGTCATCCTGAGGATCGCCTCGGCCTACGAGGCGGCGTCCCGGCGTCGCATTCCACCCCCGGCGTTCGGAGCATTGCGGACGGGCAAGGCACGCGAGCCGCACCTTCCGCCGCGCAGCGCGCGAGTCTGAGATCGCCTTGGGAACGCTGAGCCTGGAAGCGGCCCGGAAGGAATTCGAGCCTGCCGGCATCTATCTCAACACCGCGAGCATCGGGCTGCCGCCGCGCCGAGCCGTCGAGGCCTTGAACGAAGCCATCGAGACCTGGCGGACCGGTCGCGCCGAGGCGGCCGGCTACGACGCGGTGATCGACCGCGCGCGTGAGCGATTCGCGACCCTCGTGGGGACCACGCCCCAACGCGTGGCCATCGGCAATCAGGTCTCGACGTTCAGCGCGCTGGTGGCGACGGCCCTCCCCGACGGCGCCCGCGTGCTGGCCGCGGAGGAGGACTTCACCTCCGTCCTGTTCCCATTCCTCGTCCATGGCGACCGCGGCGTGCACGTGCAGACCGTGCCGCTCGATGGTCTCGTCGACGCGATCGGACCGGGCGTCGATCTGGTGGCGGTGAGCGCGGTGCAGTCGGCGGATGGCCGTCTCGTTCCGGGCGGGCTCGACGCGCTCGCCGCCGCGGCCGCGCGTCACGGCTGCCTCACCTACGTCGACGCCACCCAGGCCGTGGGCTGGCTCCCCTTCGCGGCGGATCGCTTCGACTTCGTGTCCTGCGCCGCGTACAAGTGGCTGCTCTCCCCTCGCGGAACGGCGTTCGGCGTCGTGCGATCGGAGCGTCTTCCGATGCTGCGACCGCTCTACGCGGGCTGGTACGCCGGCGACGATCCGTGGACCTCGATCTACGGGCCACCGCTCCGGCTGGCTGACGACGCGCGACGATTGGACATCTCTCCGGCGTGGCTATCGTGGGTCGGGACGGTCCCCGCGCTCGCGCTGTTGTCAGAGGTCGGGATCGCGGCGATCCACGAGCACGACCTCGCCCTCGCCAACGCGTTGCGAGGCCGGCTCGGGCTTCCGCCGGGCGATTCCGCTGTCGTCGCCGTGCCCACTGACGCAGGACTGGACCGCCTGCGAGCAATGCAGATCCACGTCTCGGTCCGCGCCGGCAACGTGCGCCTCTCCTTTCATCTCCACAACACCGAAGCTGACGTGGAGGCCGTCGCGCACGCCCTCGGTTGCTGACCCGCTCACCGCGGAGCGCTAGCACGGCCCCCCGGAGCTATCGTCGGGCGGCTCGCCGCGCGCGCTTGTTCCGGGCTGGCGCCGGGCTCGTGCCGTTCGACTTCCGGGTCACCCGGCGCGGTCCGCCGTCGGCGATGGACAGCTCCAAGCCGAATTTCCGGATGGTCCCCGTGTCGATGCGCGCCTCGTCGCGGACCTCGAGCATCCACTTTCCCTTGGGACTCTTGCCGGCGTACGCGGCGAGGCCGGGCGCGACGATCGCGTCGTACGTCCGGCGGAGATTCACGGTGCGCCCCTCCGCACGCCGGTGCAACACCACCGGTTCGACACCCATGGCGGCGGGAGGGGACACGGTCACCACGAGATCGCCGATATACGTGTGCTCGATGTCCACGCTCACCCGCACACCGGCCAGCCGGCTCGACTCGGCGACGTCGAGCTCGACGACCGAGGTCTGCAGATCGGAGATGGGCTCGGTGAACGACCGCTCGATCACCACGGTTGCGGGCCGGTCGGCAGGGAGCGCGAGCCGGACCGCCGCCTCGGCGTTCAGACGCCCGAACCCGTACTTCTTGCTGTGCCCACCGGCGTCGTACTGACCCCCCTGTGGATCGATCCGGTCGCAGGCTTGCCGGAGGATCTCCTTCACCTCTTGCCGCCGGAGGGCCGGGTTTCTCGCGATGACGAGTGCCGCGACGCCCGCGGCGCCGGGGCACGCGCTCGACGTACCGCCGAATCCATTCGTGTACTTCAGTCCGGCATCGCCGGCGACCTCGCCGGTGTCGGGATCCGGGTTGTACCCGGCGCGCCCAGTCCGGTCCACGGTCCAGATTCCCGGCGTCAGCGGCTCGGGCCGGTCTTCCGGCGGGAACCCGAAGTCGTTGCTCGGAAAGCTGCAGAACACCGCGTTGCCGAAGTCGCTGTACACGCTGCGCTTCCCGCGGTCGTTGCACGCGGCCACCGCCAGCACCTTTTCGTAGCTCGCGTATCCGTCAAGATCGACGCTCTCGTTGCCGTTGCCGGCCGCGAACAGGATCACGCACCCCTTCCCCGCGCGGCCGCGGTCGGCTGCATAGTCGATCGCCAGGCGGATGTTGTCCGGCAGCGCGAAGGCCCTCGCGTGCCCCGGGTCGCCGGGGACAAACCACCGCCCGTCGGGCGGACCCCAGCTGTTGGAGATGACGTCGGCGCCCCGGTCGGCGGCCCATGCGAATGCATCCGCGAGGCGTTGCGAGTTCAGGGACAGCGGCATGCGGAGGGGCATCAATCGCGCCCTCGGCGCCACGCCCGATGCGCCGAAGCGGCCGTCCGCGCACGCCACGCCGGCGCACGCGGTTCCGTGATCGTCGTCCGGCCCCGGGGTGGGATCGTCGTCGGACGATCGAAAATCCCGCGCCGCGACGATCTTCCCCGCGCTCGAGAACTCTTCGTGCCCGAGATCGAACCCATCGTCGATGACCGCGACGGTCACGCCCTCTCCCTGCGTGATCGTGTGAGCCGCCTCCACGTTGGCGCTCGCCGAGACCGTCTGCCCGTTGATCGTGGTCGTCTTCAAGTGCCATTGCTGGTCGAAGATGAGCCGTCGCATCGCGGGCTGCACGATCTCCGGGTGGCAATACTCGACGTCCTCCCGCTCGAGCAAGCGGTTGGCGATCGCGAAGATTTCCTGCCCGGTCCCTTCCGGGGCCTCGGCAAAGAAGGCGTTCGTCGCGTAGGTGAGCTCCCGCTTGACGGTGAGCCCGGCCTGCCGCAGCACCTCGACGCAATCATCGCGATCCTCGTCGTCGCGGAACTTCACGAAGACGTTCTCCGTGTAGACGACGGGCTCCTTGGACTGCACGTCCACCAGAACGCGCCCGGAGAAGCGCGTGTCCGGCGCGTTCTTCAGCTCGTCGCGGACGGTCTTCGTCGACCGCCGCATGCCGGGGCGTTTGCGGTAGACCTCGACCCCCGCATCCGGATACTCCGCGACGAGATCCATGTCCTCGAGCAGCGCGGCCTCTGGCCGCGGCACGGGGCCGGCGCGGAACGAGCGCTTGCTGCGCGTGCGCACCACGACCAGATCGGGATCCACTTCGTACCGGACGATCTTCCCAGCCTTCCCGCCGTATCGAAGCTGAGGCATGGACGACCTCCCCGTGTCCTGCAAATCAGCACGCCCGTCGTGCGTCGCGCTCGAAACCATGACTACTCGCAGGGTTCGCGCGGATCAAGAAGATTCTGTCCCTACAGCGACCGAATCACGGAGAGTGCTGAGCCATGGACCGGTCGACCGCGCAGCCCATCGACAGCCTCGCGGAGCCGCCGGACGCGCCGGGGCACGCAAGACGCGAATTCCCGAGCCGCCCACACCCGGCGAGGCGCAGGGCCGGCGCCGAGCCGCCGTTGGTCAGGGCAGCCGGGCCGCCTCGATCTTCGTGCCGCCTCGCAGGAGAGACGTGACGAAGGCCACGCCGACCAGCAGGAGACACACGCTGTAGATCGCCCGCGTCGCCGCGACGAAGGCGCCCGGGTCGGCGGCGCTTGGCGTCGTCCCTTCCAGACCGGTGTAGTGGTGGAACAGCACGGTCAAGAGCGCGCCGGTCAGCGAGATGCCCAGCAGCGAGGAGGTGCCGAACACCATCTGCACCATCCCGGTGGCGAAGCCGCGGTACGCCCGCGGCACCGACCCGATGATCGCCGCCTGGTTCGGCGTGTTGAAGAAGCCCGTGCCGATCCCGGTCAGCACCATCAGGAGCGTCGGCAGCATCCAGTGGGAGTCGACCTGGAGGAAGAGCCCGACCGCGAAGCATCCCATCGTCGTCAGCACGCCGACGGACGTCGGGATGCGCGGCCCGACGCGATCGCTGAGCCGGCCGCTCACCGGGGCCAGCGCGATGGTGAAGACCGGCGCGCTCAGGAAGACGAGGCCCATCGCCGACGGCGAGAGATGGAGCACGTCCTGCAAGTAGAACGGCAGGAGGAACCCGATGGCCGCGGTGGCGGTCGAGATGACGAGCAGGCTCACGACGCTCGCCGAGAACATCCGGATGCGAAACAGCGTGAGGTTGACGATCGGCTCGACCGCGCGTCCCTGGTGGACCACGAAGGCGACCAGGACGCCGGCGAACGCCAAGGCGAGCAAGCTTCGGGCGCCGCCACCCAGCACCTCCGCGCTGCGCCGGTCGAGCAGCAGCGTGAGGGCGATGGACAGGGCCACGAGCAGGCCCGCGCCCACGTAGTCGATCGACGCGCGCCGGCCCGGCGACGCGGCGCCCCCGCGCGCCCGCAGGGCGGTGAGCACCACGCCCGCCGCGCCCACGGGCACGAGCAGGAAGAAGACCCAGCGCCACGTGAGCAGATCGATGAGGAAGCCGCCGAGCGGTGGGCCGAGCAAGAGGCCCCCGTGATAGCTCATCGTCATGAAGCCGTTGGCCCGGCCCTCGGCGCCGGGCGGCATCGCCTCCATCGCGAGGACGCGCGTCGCCGAGGCGACCATCGCGGCGCCGATGCCCTGGATCAGCCGGAAGACGATGAGCGCGAGCGCGTTCTCGGCGAGCCCGCACAAGAGCGCGCTCGCCGCCATCACCGCGAAGCCCAGGCCGTAGATCGCGGAGCGGCCGCGGATGTCGCCCATCCGCCCGAACACCACGGACAGGCTGATCCCGGCGACCTCGTAGGCGATGAGCGACCACGCGATCGCGAGGATGTCCGCCTGCAGCGCCGCCGCGATCGTGGGCAGGGCCACGATGAACGTCCGCGACGCGAAGCCGGTGATGAACTGCCCCAACATCGCGTTCGCGAGGAGGAGGCGGTCCGTGGCGGGAGCGGTCACGATGCGCTGGTCAGTAGCGCCCGCCCAGCTTCGTGTGATCCCAGCTCGCGATCTTCTCCGGCGTGATCTTGAGGACCACACGCTTGGGCGCGCTGGCAAGCGCGCCGGGCTCGGCCGCGGCGACCGACCCTGCCCGCTTCTCCGCGCTCGCGCGGATGACCTCCTCGACCCGGGCGGGATCCTCGATGACCTCGCAGCGCCCGCGAATCATGAGCCCACGGAAGTCCGCATAGCGGTCACCCGTTTCGATCATCACCGCCACGTGCGGATTGCGCCGCACGTTGACCACCTTCTGCGCCTTCGCGTAGGAGGTCATGTAGATCGCGCCGTCCCGAGCGAGGAAGCCCATCGCGACCACGTGGGGAAATCCGTCGCCATCCACCGTGGCGAGCGCCGCCTTGGTCGCCTCGCGCAGGAAGGCACTCTGCTCCTCGGGCGTCAGCCGGATGTCGCGTCGCGGACTCATCGGGATCTCTCCATTTCTGGCCAAGAACAGTGGCCGCCGGAGAGCATACTACGCTCCCCTCTCGCGGGCTGGTGGACCGGCGAGCGAGCGCGACGAGATGGCGCTCGATCCGAGCGAGCGCGACCCGTCTCCTGCTACCGTGTGTCGTGTGGACGGGCCCTCGGTGCGATTGGATCGAAACGCGGTGGCCCGCAGCCTTCGAGAGATGGGCGAGCTGCTCACGCTGGCGGGCGAGGACCGCTTCCGGGCGCGCGCCTACGAGCGAGCCGCGCGCGTGCTCGAGCGCGTCGACGCGGACCTGGCCGCCCTGGTCGACCAGGGCCGGCTGACGCAGCTCCCCGACATCGGCAAGGGCCTCGCCGCGGTCATCGCCGAGCTGCATCTGACCGGCCGCTCCGCCGCGCTCGACGCGCTGCGGGCCGGCCTCCCACCGGGCGCGCTCGAGCTGAGCCGGGCAGCCGGGCTGAGCCTCAAGCGGATCGCCGCGATCCACGCGGCCCTCGGCGTGGAGACGGTGGCCGAGCTCGCAGCCGCCTGCGAGGCCGGCCGGGTCCGCGGCGTGAAGGGCGTGGGCGCGAAGGCGGAGCGCCGGATTCTCGAGGCGATCCAGGCGCCGAAGCCGGCGGCCGAGGTGCGCATCCCGATTCACCAGGCTCACACGCTGGCCGATTCGCTGCTGGCCCATCTGAGGACGGCGCCGAGCGTGGTCGATATCGCGGTGGCCGGGGCGCTGCGGCGCGCCGCCGAGGCGATCGACCGGGTGGTGATCGTGGCCGCATCGACCGCGCCCGAGGCGCTCGTCCGCCATGCGCTCGATTTCTCGCTCGTGGGCACGGTCACGGCACGGAACGAGAGCGGATGCACGGCCACGCTCCTGAACGGCGTGACGATGGAGCTGCGAGTGGTCGACCCTGGCCGGTTCGGCCTCGAGCTGTTCCACGCCACGGGCTCGCCGGAGCACGTGGCCGACGTCGAGCGCGTCGCGCGAGCGCGGACGCTCCTGTTGTCCGCGGCTCCGCTCGCTGACGAGTCCGATCTCTACCGGCGCCTCGGTCTACCCTTCATCGCGCCGGAGCTGCGGGACGGCGCGGGCGAGGTCGACGCGGCGCTGGGCGGCACGTTGCCCGGCGACCTCGTGAGCGTGACCGACCTGCGCGGCATGGTCCACTGCCACACCGGATATTCCGATGGCCAGCACACCATCGAGGAGATGGCCCGGGCCGCCGACGCGATGGGGGCTCGGTACCTCACGATCACCGATCACTCGCCGACAGCCTCCTATGCCCACGGAGTTCCCCTCGATCGCCTGCGAGAACAATGGGACGAGATCGCCCGCGTCCAGGAGCTGGTGTCGGTGCGGCTCCTGCGGGGCACCGAGTCCGACATCCTGGCCGACGGCGGGCTCGACTATCCGGACGCGATCCTCGAGCAGCTCGACGTCGTGATCGCGAGCATCCACGCGCGCCATCGGATGGACGCCGACCAGATGACGACGCGCCTCGTGCGGGCGATGCGGCACCCGTGCTTCAAGATCTGGGGCCATCCGCTCGGGCGCCTGGTCTTCTCGCGGCCGCCCATCGCCTGCCGGGTCGAGGAGGTGCTGGACGCGATCGCCGGGTCGCGCGCGGCCGTCGAGATCAACGGCGATCCGCACCGTCTCGACCTGCCCCCGCGCTTCATTCGCGCGGCGCGCGCCCGGGGCATCCGGTTCGTCATCTCGACCGACGCCCACTCGGTGGCCGAGCTCGACAATCAGCGCTACGGCACGGCGATGGCCCGGCGCGGATGGGTCCGCCGCGGCGAGGTACTGAACGCCCTCGACGCGGAGGGCTTCGCGCGTGCCGTCTCTCCGACCGGCTCGGCATGAGCCGCGCCCGGCGTCCGCGACGGCGTGACACGCGGACGGCGGCCCGCGCTGCTGCCGCACCTCGCCGACCGCGCGATGGTGATGACGCGCTATCCGGATGGCGCGGCCGGCTCGTGATGCCCCTTCGTCATCGCGACCGCCGCGTCGCGTCACCGGGCCCTTTGACTTCGTGGGCGTTCGTGCTACTCAAGCCCTGCCCGACGGAGCCGCCGTCGATGCCTGTGCGCAGCACCCGTCCACAGCGAGGAGGTGCGTCATGAGGCCATTTCACATCCCCCGGTGGAGCTTCACCAATTGTTGCGGTCACTACTGGAGCAGAAAACCGCTGCCGGCCGGCGAAGCCGGCGCGAGCCGTCGCGAGTTCTTGAAGGGGGCGGCGACCGGAGTCGTCGGCCTCGCTGCGGTGGCCGGCCTGAAAGGCGTCGCGCAGAGTCAGGTTCGCGTCTTCCCGCCTCCACCACCAGCGGTGAGCCCGATCGAAGGGCTCATCGACTTCCACAATCACTGTGCCCCGGACGTGTTCGGCCGCTCCGTCGACGACGACGAAATGGCGCAACTCTACCTGGCGCGCAAGATGGAGGCGGTCGTCCTCAAGAACCACGTCGCGCTCACCGCGGATCGCGCGTGGCTCGTGCGGAAGCACAATCCCGGCATCAAGGCCTTCGGAGGAATCACCCTCAACGGGGCGGTCGGCGGCATCAACGTCGAGGCCGTGCAATGGATGTGGCGAATGCAGGGGGGCTACGGACGCGTCGTCTGGCTGCCCACGTTCGACGCCGACAACCACGTCAAGCACTTCAAGGACGCGCCAGAGGGCATCAAGGTCGTCGGGGCGGACGGCAAGGTGGTGCCGGCGCTCCGCGAGATTCTCAAGGTGTGCGCCCAGCAGAAGCTGGTCCTGTGCACGGGCCACGCGTCGCCAACAGAGGTGCTGGCCATCGCCGAGGCGGCGCGTGACGCGGGCTGCGACCGCATCGTGGTGACGCACGCCGAGTTCGAGGTCGTCAACATGACCGTGGAGCAGATGAAGAGGGCGGCCGCGATGGGCGTCAAGATGGAGATCGATGCGATGGGGCCGCTCATGGGGCCGAACGCGCACTTGCCGTTCATGCGCCACTGGCGACAGGTGACGTACAAGGAGTCGGCTCAGCACATCAAGGACGTGGGCGCCGAGAACTTCGTGCTCGGCACCGACCTTGGCCAGACCGGCAACCCGTCCCAACCCGACGGCTACCAGATGATGGTGGCCGGCCTGATGGCGGAGGGCATTTCGAAGGATCAGATCAAGACGATGGGCCGCGAGGTGCCGGGCAAGCTCCTGATGGGCTGATCGCGACGACCGCGCGAGGTCGAGGATCGTCAGGATCGTTCCGCATCCACCGCGCCCCGAGAGGAGGAATACGATGAAGACGAATCACACGTCCCACGTGTACGTCGGCCTGGCGGGAGAGACCGGCTCGGCCCGCGTCGTCAAGTCCGGCCTCTATCGCATGGCGGCCGGCGACGACCGGTGGGAGCTTCTGACGGCCGGCTTGCCCGAGGCGCCCGCCATCCGCGCCATCGCCACCCACCCCGCGCATCCCGAGATCGTGTACGTCGGCACGCAGCACGGCCCGTACCGCAGCTCGGATCACGGCAAGCGGTGGGAGCGGCTCGACGTCCCCGACCACGGCCAACCCGTCTGGTCGCTGCTGTTCGACCCTCGCGACCCTCGGGTGATGTACGCGGGCTACGAGAACTGCGAGATCTATCGGAGCGAGGACGGCGGCGAGCACTGGCGGCGCCTCCCCGTGTCCGTCCGGTTTCCCGAGGTGACCGTCGCGCCCGGGGCCAATCCGGCCAAGCGTGTGCTGGAGCTGGCCGCGAATCCCGCGAACTCGCGCGAGATCTACGGCGCCATCGAGGTCGGCGGCATCATTCGCAGCCTCGACGGGGGCGAGCACTGGGAGAACATGAGCCACGGGCAGTACATGAACGACGACACGGTCGACATGCACGGCGTGATCGTCGGACGCTGGCGTCCCGGGACCGTCCTCGCCATCGGCCGCGCCGGCCTGTTCCGCAGCACGGACCAGGGAGAGCACTGGGTCAGCGCGGGTCTCGAGCCGCTGAATCCCAAGGGACAGACGTATTGCCGCGACATCCGAGAGGTCCCCGGCAACCCGAGAGCCATCTGGGTGGCCGGCGGCGCGAATTTCCAGAGCGACGTCGGCGCCCTGTTCCGGAGCACCGACGGCGGCTCGAGCTGGGCGCGTGTCGACATGGGCGTCGAGCCGAAGACCACGGTGTTTTGCATCGTCTTCGACGAACGACAGCCCCAGCACGTGTACTGCGCCACCAGCGGTGGAGAAGTCTTCGCCAGCGAGGACGGCGGCCTCCACTGGGTCGCCCGCCCGTTGCCCGACGGAGCCACGCAGGTCTACGCGATGGGCTGCGCGTAGCGCCGTCCCGCCGCCCGCTTGCTGTCGTCCCGCCGCGCGTCACCGGTAACCTCTCGCGCGCGAAATGGGACTTGATAGCAGGTAGGGCGATCGATGGACGACCTCGGCACCCTGGTTCGGGCGGCGCAGGCGGGCGACACGGACGCGTTCGCCCACATCGTCCGGCGCTTCCAGGACATGGCGTTCGCGTTCGGGTACGCCATCCTGGGGGACGCCGGCCGCGCCCAGGATGCCGCGCAGGACGCGTTCATCGACGCGTACTCGACCCTGTCGTCCCTCCGCGAGCCGGCCGCCTTTCCCGGATGGTTCCGCCGCGTCCTGGTCAAGCACGCCGACCGCCAGGTGCGGCGCGAGCGCGTCCGCGCGCTCCCGCTCGACGACATCCTGGCCATCCCGTCCGGCGCGGCGGACCCGTCGGAGGTGGCGGCGCTCAGAGAGGTCCAGGCGACCGTGCAGGACGCCGTCGCCGCGCTGCCCCCGCGCGAGCGACTGCTGACGACCCTGTTCCACCTGAACGGCTACTCGCACAGGGAGATCGAACGCTTCCTCGAGCTGCCCGTCAGCACGATCAAGAAGACGCTGTTCACCGCCCGCACGCGGCTGAAGGGGAGGCTCACCATGGTCGAGCGAGACGTGAACGACAAGCGCCCCTCGCGGACCGACGCGTTCAGCAGAACGGTGCAGTTCTTCATCGCGCTCAGGACCGGCGACCTCGGTCGCGTCGAGGCGCTCCTCGACCAGAGCCCCGAGCTGCTCGAGACGCGCACCGAGTGGCACGCGACCGTCGAGGGCTACTGGGCGGTCGGCCACACCCCGCTTCAGTGGGCGGCAGCGGCCGGGGACGAGCGGTTGCTCGCGCTCCTCATTTCCCGGGGCGCCGACGTCGACAGCCGCACCCGGTGGAGCATGAGCGCGCTCCACATCGGCGTCGTGATGCGCCAGCTCGGATCGATGCATCGCCTGCTCGCCGCCGGCGCCGACGTCCACGCCGTGACGAACGTGGGCCAGACGGGGCTCCACCTGGCGGCCATCCGCAACAATCCGGAGGCGATCGGCCGCCTCCTCGCCCGCGGCGCCAACCCGTCCGCCCTCGACACGCACGGCCGCACGCCGGAGGACTGGGCCGCGCTCAAGGGCTTCCCCGCCGTCCTCGAGGCGCTCGGCGCGGCGACCGGCGTGTCGATTCGCGAGGCGGAGCCACCGACCGGCTCCGTGCTCGAAACCGGCGTCAAGATCATCGACCTCTTCGCCCCTCTCCGCCGCGGGGGCCGGAACGGCATGTTGACGCCGCTCCTCGGTGTCGGGCGCACTGTCGTGCTGGCGGAGGTGGTGCACGCGGTGGCGCTCCGGCTCGGCGGCCACACGGTGTGCGCGGCGCTCGAGGACCTCGACCTCGCGTGGCGGGAGATGGGCGTGGATCAGCACGTGACCGCGCTGCGCGCGACCGCCGACGCCGACCCCGCCGAGCTCGAGCGGCTGGCGGCCGCGGCGCTCGATCGAGCCCGTGAGCTCCGAGACCGCGGCCGCGAGGTGCTCCTGCTCGCCGACGCGCGCCTCGCGCTCTCCGAGCCCGCGAGACGCGAGCTCGATGCCGCGCTTCGCGAGGGCGCCCCGGGCGCGGACCCCGCGGTCACGCTCCTCTACTACGGCGACTTCAGCGTGGACGCCGAGCCCGAACCGCTCGCCGCGCTCGACACCGCCATCGCCTTCAGCCTCGAGCGCGCGCAGCTCGGCCTGTGGCCCGCCGTCGACCCGCTCCGCTCCCGCGCGCGGTGGGCCGCCGCGAGCGCGATCGGCGACGACCACGCGCGCGTCGCGGCCCGCGCACGCCGGCTCCTCCAGCGCTACCAGGACCTCCACCCGATCATCGAGAAGTTCGGAGCCGATCTGGGCCTGCGCGCGCCGGACCGCGAGCCGGCATCCCGCGCCCGGCGGCTCGACCGCTTCCTGGCCCAGCCATTCCCGGTGGCCGAGCCCTGGACCGGCATCCCCGGCCACGTGGTCGCACTACGCGACACGATCGAAGGCGCGCGCGCCATCCTGGACGGCGACTGCGATCGGCTGCCGGAGGACGCCCTCTACTTCACCGGGACCCTCGCCGACGCGAAGGACAAGGCCCGACGCGACTGACCGGACGCGAGCACGGCGCACGTCCCGCTGCGAAGCCCCCGGTTCTGCGGTATTGTGCGTCCCGAGCCCGCGGCGGCCCGCCGCGGGCATCCTGCATCTCGAAGGAGCGTCCATGCTTCGTGTCGCGCTTCTCGCCGTCGTGTTCCTTGGCTTGGTCGTGCCCGCAGCCGCCGACTATCCGGAGCGCGCGCTCACGATCGTCGTCGCCTATCCGGCCGGTGGCATGGTCGACATCGTCGTCCGGCCGATGGCGGAGTCGATGAAGAAGACGTTCACGAAGGGCGTCGCCGTCCTCAATCGACCCGGCGGTGGCGGGTCCGTCGGGATGGCGGAAGTCGCCCAGGCAAAGCCCGACGGCAACACCGTGATCATGGCGCCGAACTCGACGCTGGTGATCCATCCCCAGCTGAACGAGCTGCCATACAAGACCCCGGACGACTACGAGCCGATCCTGAGCACGATCTCCTTCTACACGCTGCTCACCGTGAAGGCGGACGCGCCGTGGAAGACCCTGCAGGAATTCATCGCCGCGGCGAAGGCGAATCCCGGCAAGCTCCGCGTGGGCACGCCCGGCGAGGGCACGATCAGCCATCTCACGCTCGAGCGGTGGCAGGTCCCGGGCGGATTCAAGACGACGCCGGTGCCGTTCTCGGGCTGGGGCGAGACGAGCCCCGCGTTGTTGGGTGGCCACGTCGACGCCGCGATGGCGCAGCCCGGCGAGGTGAAGCCGCTCGTCGATGCGAAGAAGCTTCGCGTGCTGGCCGTCGCGAGTCCGCAGCGGCATCCGTTCTTCCCGGACGCGGTCACGGGCAAGGAGGCGGGGCTCGGAGACGGGATCGCGACGTGGTTCGTGCTCACGGCGCCCAAGGGCACGCCCCGGGCGGCGCTGAAGGTGCTGCACGATTCCGCGAAGGCCGCGATCGAGGAGCCGGCGTTCGCCGAGCTGATGAAGTCGCGCGGCGTCGCCGTCGACTACAAGAGCGGCGACAAGCTCCGCCAGGAGCTCGTGCGCGAGCAGAAGGAGTGGAACGAGGTGCTGAAGCGCCTCGGCATGCTCAAGAAGTAGATGCTCGAGCGGGCGGTCCCGCTCGTCCTGCTCGCCGCGGCCGGCGTGTATCTCGCGCTGGCCTGGAGCCTGCCGTTCGGCGGAGGCGCGCGGCCAGGTCCAGGGTTCTATCCGGTCCTCGTCGCCATCTTCGCCGTCGTCGTCGGGCTGGCGGCCGCCGTGAGCGCGTTCCGGGCGCCCACGAGAATCTCGAGCGACGGCCCCGAGCTCGAGGCCCCGGCGCGGCGCCGCGTGATGATGTCGGTGGCGGCGCTCGCGGCATTCTGTTTCGCGATGCCCTGGATCGGCTACCCGGCGGCGGCGTTCGGGTTCGTCGCCATCGTCCTGCGCGCCCTGGGCAGCCGGTGGACCACGGCGCTCGTCGCCGCGCTGCTGAGCGCCGCGGGCTCGTACGGAGTCTTCGCCGGGCTGCTCGACGTTCCGCTGCCGCGCGGGCCCTGGTGAGCTGAGCGATGGGACCACTCGAGGGCCTCGCGTACGGGTTCTCCGTCGCGCTCTTGCCCAGCAACCTCTTCGCGTGCTTCATCGGCGTCCTCGTCGGGACCCTCGTCGGCGTGCTGCCCGGCATCGGGCCCGTCGGCGCCATGGCGCTGCTCTTGCCATCCACCTTCGCGATGCATCCCGCCACCGCGCTGATCATGCTCGCGGGCATCTACTACGGCGCGATGTACGGCGGGTCGACGACGTCGATCCTCGTCAACGTCCCCGGCGAGGCCGGCTCCGTCGTGACCTTGCTCGACGGCCATCAGATGACGAGAAAGGGGCGCGCCGGCGCCGCCCTCACGATTGCAGCCGTCGGGTCCTTCGTCGCCGGCACCGTCGGCGTCGTCGGCATCATGCTGGCGGCGGGCTGGCTCGCCGACGTCGCGATCCGGTTCGGGCCGCCGGAGTACTTCGCGATCACGCTCGGCGGCATCCTGCTGCTGTCGCGCCTGTCCGGCGGCTCCGTTCTCAACGCCTTCGTGATGGTCGCGCTCGGCCTCGCGCTCGGCACGGTCGGCATGGACTCGATCTCGGCCCTGCGGCGATTCACGTTCGGTTCCGTGCAGCTCGCGCAGGGCATCGATCTCGTGCCCGTGATCATGGGGCTCTACGGCGTGGCGGAGGTGCTGCTGCTCGCCGAGCAGGGAATCGCGAAGACGCAGGTCAGGGGCGTGACGCTTCGCGAGCTGCTGCCGACGCGCACGGAGTGGCGGCGCTCGGGGATGCCGATCGCGCGCGGCTCCGTCATCGGCTTCCTCACCGGGCTCGTGCCCGGTCCCGCGGCCGTGCTCTCGACCTTCATCTCGTACACCGTCGAGAAGCGGATGTCGAAGACCCCCGAGCAGTTCGGCACCGGCATGGTCGAGGGCGTCGCGGGACCGGAGGCGGCCAACAACGGCGCGACGGCGGGCGCGATGGTGCCGCTCCTGTCGCTCGGCATCCCGTTCTCTCCGGCGACGGCGATCCTCCTCGGCGCGCTTGTCGTCCACGGCCTCCAGCCTGGACCGCTCATGATCAGCCAGCGGCCGGAAGTGTTCTGGGGCTTCGTCGCGAGCATGTACATCGGCAACCTCATGTTGCTGATCCTGAACCTGCCGCTGGTCAGCGTCTTCGTGATGGTCCTGCGACTGCCGCAGCACATGCTCGCGACGCTCGTGCTGCTGCTGTGCCTGGTGGGCGCCTTCAGCCTCAGCAACAGCTACCTGGACCTGTGGGTGCTCGTCGTCTTCGGCGTGTTCGGCTACGCGCTCCGAAAGCTGTCCGTGGACCCGTCGCCGATGGTGGTCGCGCTCGTGCTGGGGCCGATGATGGAGAAGACGCTGCGCCAGGCGCTCTTCCTCACGCGCGGCAGCGTCGTCGATCTCGTGGCGCGCCCGCTGTCGGCGACGATCCTGGTCCTTGCGGCCGTCGCGCTCCTGGGACCACCGCTCGTCCGGATGCTCCGCGGACACCCGCGCCGCGTGGCGACATCGGTCGACTGAGAAGAGGCCCGAGGGGCGGCAACGCCTGGCGGTCCCGGCACCTCGGAGCCGCGGTTCCCCCTGCACGTAACTGGCCTATACGCCGGCCTGTTCGGCCGCTCGCCCTCACCCCGGCGACACATTTTGCTCACGCAATAGGCCGATTCATCCGATTGAAGGACGGAGACGTCCCGGGAGGCCTGCGCCGGAGCGCGTTCCACGGCGATCGCCGTGACGTCCCGATTGGCGCTCTGTGTCCGAGACGTCCCCGGCCGTCACCGGCGGCTCGAGGGGCACGTGCCGTGCCGTAGCTCAGGAGGGCGATGGCGATGACGTTCCTTGCAAACCTCAAGCTCCGGAACAAACTGGCGCTGATGTTGCTGTTCCCGCTGCTCGCGGTGCTCTACTTCTCCGCGACCGGCGCCGTGGAGAAGTGGCGCCAGGCGCGGGAGATGGGGTCGCTGCTGGCCCTGAGCGAGCTGGCCGTCAAGATCAGCGCCCTGGTGCACGAGTCCCAGCGGGAGCGCGGGATGACCGCGCTGTTCCTCGGGAGCAAGGGGACCAAGTTCCGGGAAGAGCTGACGGCGCAGCGCGCGCAGACAGACAAGCAGGTCGCGTCCCTCAGGGGGTACCTGGGCGGCTTCGATCGCACGCGCCTGGGTGTCGAGTTCGGCAAGAGCCTGGACGACGCGCTCGCCAGGATGGACAAGACCGCCGGAACTCGCGACGCGGTGAGCGGCTTGAGCATCGCCGCGCCCGATGCCATCGCTCACTACACCGGCCTCAATACCGCGCTCCTGCGGGTGATCGCCCGCTCCACCCACTTGAGCGACCAGGGCGACCTTGCGAGGCGGTTGACCGCATACGTGAGCTTCCTGCAGGCGAAGGAGCGGACCGGCATCGAGCGAGCCATGCTGAGCAACACGTTCGCCCAGGACGCCTTCGCCCCCGGGATGTACGAGCGCGCCATCACGGTCGTGACGGCGAAGGACACGTATGGCGACGTGTTCGAATCGCTGGCGACCGCCGACGATCGCGAGTTCGCGAAGAAGACGCTGACCGGGCCGGCCGTGGACGAGGTCGCGCGGATGCGCAAGCTCGCGTTCGAGAAGGCGGCGACCGGGAATTTCGGCACGGACCCGGGGCACTGGTTCAAGACGATCACCGAGCAGATCAACTTGATGAAGCAGGTGGAGGACCGCCTGTCGGAGACCCTCATCGCCCAGGCGCGGCGCCTGGAGACCCAGGCCTGGTCCGCCCTCACGCTCTTCCTCGCCCTCGGCGTCGTGGCGCTCGGCGTGGCCTCCGCCGTGGGCTACCTGGTCGTGCGCAACATCCTGCAATCGATCAACGCGGTGCTGGCGACCGTGAGCGAGCTGGCGGCCGGCAACCTCACACAGCGGATCGCCCTGGCCTCCCGGGACGAGCTCGGGAAGATGGGTGCGGCCGTCAACGCGTTCATCGACACGCTCCACGGGCTCATCGGGCAGATCCGGGACGCCGCACAGCAGGCGGGCTCGGCGGCGCGGCAGCTCGCGGAGGCGTCCGAACACTTGTCCACGGGGGCCCAGGAGCAGGCCTCCTCGATCGAGGAGACGGCGGCCTCGCTGGAGGAGATCACCGGCACGGTCAAGCAGAACGCCGACAATGCCCGCCAGGCCAGCCAGCTCGCCGTCGGCTCCCGCAGCGTCGCCGAGGAGGGGGGGCACGTCGTCGAGGGCGCCGTGCAGTCGATGAGCGAGATCAACCAGTCGTCCAAGAAGATCGCGGACATCATCACGACCATCGACGAGATCGCCTTCCAGACCAACCTGCTCGCGCTCAATGCCGCCGTGGAGGCGGCCCGCGCCGGGGAGCAAGGGCGTGGCTTCGCCGTGGTGGCGGCGGAGGTGCGCAACCTGGCTCAGCGGAGCGCGACGGCCGCCAAGGAGATCAAGGGGCTCATCAAGGACTCCGTCCAGAAGGTCGGGGCCGGGTCCCAGCTGGTCAACAAGTCCGGCGAAACGCTCAGCGGAATCGTGTCGTCGGTCAAGCGCGTGACCGATCTCGTCTCGGAAATCGCCGCCGCGTGCCAGGAGCAGTCCATGGGCGTCGATCAGGTGAACAAGGCAGTGATCCAGATGGACCAGGTGACCCAGTCCAACGCGGCGCAGACCGAGGAGCTGTCCTCGACGGCGCAGGCGCTGGCGGGTCAGGCCGCGCGGCTCCAGGAGCTCATCGCGCACTTCACGCTCGAGGAGAGCCCAGTCCCCGAGGAGGCCACGCGTCGCGACGTACGCGGGCCCTCGCCGACAGCGATGGTCAAGCGGCCGTCGAAGCCGATCGTCGCGCCCAGCGCGCCGCGCGCCGAGCCTGCCCTGGTCGGAGCGCACGCGGGCCACGACTCGCGCCAGAGCAAGGACGACTCGTTCGAGGAATTCTAGACGCGGCGGCGGCGGCGGCCCCACCTACCGCCGCCGGCGGACGTCAGCGCGTCTCAGCGAACGCTCGCCGGCGCCACGCCGAATTGCGACGCCGCGTTTCCGCCCATCATCCGCGCGCGATCAGCTCCTCCGGCACGCCGCCGGCAGCGAGCGCCGCGATCGCGTCGATCGCGCCCGTGGTGTCGTGGTGCGGATAGCG
>Ga0187894_10001452_pt1 | contig 30350 bp, 25 predicted proteins | sample GBC1701081metaG_FD_136650 | JGI IMG/M metagenome (GOLD analysis project Ga0187894, IMG submission 136650) | White microbial mat communities from a lava cave in the Kipuka Kanohina Cave System on the Island of Hawaii, USA - GBC170108-1 metaG ...
AGCAGGCCCGGCCGCGAGGCGCGACGAGGGAGAATACCGAGCGTATTTGACCGAGGAGCAACGACGCGGACGGGCCGCGCAGCCGGCATGGGCGACGGGAGCGATTTCTGCTCACGCTCTCAGCCGAGCCGCGCGAGGGCCGCGTCGAGGCGGGCCATGGCGGCCTCCAGCTCGGCCAGACGCGCCCGGTCCTTTTCGAGAACCGCCGCCGGCGCGCGGTCCAGGAAGCTGGGGTTCGCCAGCTTACCGGCCAGGTAGTCGCGATCGGAGGCCAGCTTCGTGCGATCGCGTACCAGACGCGCCTTCTCGGCGCCGCTGTCGCCCAGCCCGGTGAGCGCCACCAGAATCTCCACGTCGCCGGCCATGGCGGTAGCGAACCCGTCCGCGGTGGGCAGCCCGACGAACGAGCTCATCGACCGCCCCACCGAGACTTCGCTGCAGCGCGCCTGTTCGGCGACGATCGATCGATATCCTTCCAGGATGGTCTTGCGGTAATCGTCCGTAACCACCAGGAACGCCTTGACCCGGGTGGACGAAGGAATGTTCTTGGCGCTGCGGATGCTGCGGATCTCGGTCACGACTTTCTGAACCAGGGCCATGGAGGCCTCGGACGGATCGTCCAAGAAGCGAACGTCGCGGACGGGAAAAAGGGTGATCATGATACTTTGCGGCGCCCCCGTCGGTTTCGGGAGCTGCTGCCAGATCTCCTCCGTCACGAACGGCATGAACGGGTGCAGCAGCCGCATCGCGGTTTCCAGCGCCGTGACCAGGGCCCCTTGTGTCTTCCAGCGGCTCTGGACGATTTCCGGTGCCGCATCCTTGGCCAGCTTGCCCTTCGCAAGCTCGATGTACCAGTCGCAGATGTCGTCCCAGATGAAGTGATAGACGGCCTGGGCGGCGTCTGAGATTCGGTATTCCTCCAGCGCCGCGTCTACATCCTCGGCCGCGCGCTGCGAGCGCGACAAGATCCACCGTTCGGGCAGGTCCAGGTCGGTGGCGTCCGGGCCGTCCGTCACCCGATCGGCAAAGCGATCCGCGTCGAAGCCATCCAAGTTCATCAGCGCGAACCGCGCGGCGTTCCAGATCTTGTTGGCGAAGCGCCGCGCCTCCTCGACGTTCGAGACCGAGAACTTGATATTCTTGCCCTGCGCCGCCTGCGTCGTCAGCCACGCCAACGCAAAACGCAGCGGATCGGCGCCGTGCTTGTCGATGATGTCCAGCGGGTCGATGGTATTGCCCTTGACCTTGGACATCTTCTCGCCCTTTTCGTCCGTGACCATGGTGTGCAGGTACACGGTGCGGAAGGGCACCTTCTTCATGAAGTGCAGGCCCGCCATCATCATCCGCGCGACCCAGAAGAAGATGATGTCGTAGCCGGTGTCGAGCACGGACGTCGGGTAGAACGTCTTCAGCGCGCGGGTCTCGTTCGGCCAGCCGAGGGTCGCGAAGGGCCACAGCCACGACGAGAACCAGGTGTCGAGCACGTCTTCATCCTGCTGGAGCCCCCCGGCGCCGCATCGTTCGCAGAGGGCGGGCGCCGTGCGCGCGACCATCGTGTGCTGGCACGCGCCGCAGTGCCAGGCAGGAATGCGGTGCCCCCACCACAGCTGGCGCGAGATGCACCAGTCGCGGATGTTGCGCATCCAGTGGAAGTAGGTCTTGGTCCAGCTCTCCGGAACGAACTTGGTTTTGCCCTGCTCCACCGCCTCGATGGCGGGCTGCGCCAGCGGTTCCATCTTCACGAACCACTGGGTCGAGAGCATGGGCTCCACCACGGTCTCGCAGCGCTGGCAATGCCCCACGGAATGGACGTGCGGGCGCACTCCGCGCTCGAGACCTCGCTCCGCCAGCTTCCGCCGCACCTCGGCGCGCGCGGCGCCGCGATCCAGGCCGGCGAAAGCACCGCCCTCCGCCGTGACTTTCCCGGCCTCGTCGAAGATCGAGATCATCGGCAGGCTGTGCCGCACACCGCAGTCGAAGTCGTCAGGATCGTGCGCGGGAGTGACCTTGACCGCGCCCGTCCCGAAAGCCGGATCCACCAGAATGGGATCGGCGATGACGGGGACTTCGCGCGGCAAAAACGGGTGGGTCAGCTTCTGGCCGATCTTGTCGCGATGCCGCGGATCATCCGGATGCACGGCGACCGCGGTGTCGCCGAGCATGGTCTCCGGCCGCGTGGTCGCCACCACCAGCTCGCCCGAGCCGTCGGTCGTCCGGTAGGCGAACTCATAGAGCTCGCCGGGCTCGTCGGCGTGCTCCACCTCCAGGTCCGACAGCGCCGTGCGACAGGACACACACCAGTTGATCAGCCGGCGCGCCCGGTAGATGAGACCTTCCTCGTGCAGGCGAACGAACGCCTCGACGACGGCCTCCGAATACTCCGGCTCCATGGTAAAGCGCAGCCGCTCCCAATCCAGCGAGCAGCCCATGCGCCGAAGCTGGTCGAGGATGCGCCCGCCGTACCGTTCGCGCCATTGCCAGACCCGCTTGATGAACTGGTCACGCCCGAGATCGTGCCGTGTTTTTCCTTCCGTCTCGCGCAGCTCGCGTTCCACGACGGTTTGCGTCGCGATACCGGCGTGGTCGGTCCCCGGAAGCCACATGGCGTTGTACGCCGCCATGCGCCGCCAGCGCGTGATGACGTCCTCGATGGTCGCGCCCAGCGCGTGGCCCATGTGCAGCGATCCCGTGACGTTGGGTGGCGGTATGACAATAGCAAATGGTGCCTTCGGCGCCGCCGCGTCGGCGTGGAAGTAGCCGCGCGCGGTCCACTCGGCGTACCAGCGCGGCTCGAGGGCCGCCGGCTGGTAGGTCTTGGGAAGCTCGGACATGGGGGGCGACGCGGCTGGAGCGCGCGGGGCCTTACTTCTTCAGCTTCTCCACCTCGCGGCGGATGATGATCTCGGCAAGCTCAGGCACCACCTCCCAGACCACCTGTTCGATGATCTCGCGGGACAGCTTGGCGATGGCCTCGTACTCGGTCCCGCGCGCGGCGATGGTGCTGATTTTCTCGGCGACTTTGTCGACGGCGGCGCGCGGTGGTGACGGCGACGGTACGGACGCGGGCGAGCGTGGCGCCGCCGATCCGGGGACGGGCGCCGGCGCGGCGGGACGGGCGGCGGGCGAAAGCGGAGACCGCACCGGGATCCCCAGCCCCGTGCTCGGCAGGCCCATGACCGTGCGCGACGCGGCCGCCGGCGCCGCGGAGGCCACCGGACGAGGCGCCGAAGCCGCGGCCCCCATCGTGGCAGTCAGGGGCGGCGCCGTCGCGCCGGGGGGCCGCACCGGCGGCGACAGGGCACCTGCCGGACGAGCGACCGGAGCCATGCCCGGGCGAGCGCCCGGAATCATCGCGGGGCGCAATCCGCCCGCCGACATGATGGTGGGACGGTGAGCCGCCCCCGCAGGCGCCATCACCGCGGGCGCGTGGGATGGCATCGAACCGGGCGGCGATGGCCGCAGCGCAGGTGCGGCAGCGGGACGGGCGACGGGATCCGCGCTGATGGTGACTTCGGCCGTGACCGTCTCGCCCATGGGAGACGCGAGCGAATGGAACCGCGCGCTCGCGCTCTCATTCCGGCCGCTGCCCGCCGCCGATGATGCCGCCGCCGGACGGGCCGGCGCGGGCGACGCTTTGGCTTCGGTGATCGTGGCGCCCCGGCCGATGGCTTCGTTGATCTTCTCCAGCAGCACGCCGGTCTCGAAGGGCTTCGTGAAGCTCCCCTCCGCTCCCGATTGACGCCCCCGCCCTTCGTCATAAGGAACCTGCGACGACGCAAGGACGTAAACCGGTACCGCCCGCAGGTTGCCGTCCGCCTTGAGCGCGGCGCACAGGTCGTAGCCCGACTTTCCAGGCATCGCGCCGTCCGCGATCACAAGATCGGGGCGTGTCTGGCGGGCTAACCCCAGCGCCTCATCCACGGACTTGGCCGCCATCAGGGTGAAATCCTGGCCGGCGAAGGTCATCGCAAACGCTTTCTGGATCGTCACGCTGTCGTCAGCGATCAAGATGCGCTTTGCCACGAGTTTCGCATGGATACCATGCGGGCTTAGGGGGGGTCAATTTCACCGCCGGTCGCTAGCGCGAGAGTGCGGGGCCGGTACATAGTGCGCCCGTGCACGCGCTTCCGATCATGCTGGCGACGCTCTGCGTCCTGGCCATCGCCTATCGGTTCTATGGCGCGTTCATCGCCGCGAAGGTGCTGGCGCTGGATGACCGGCGCCCCACGCCGGCGCACACGCAGTACGACGGCCAGAACTTCACGCCCACCAACAAGTGGGTGCTGTTCGGGCACCACTTCGCCGCCATCACGGGCGCCGGGCCGCTCATCGGACCGGTCCTGGCGGCGCAGTTTGGCTGGGCGCCGGGTCTGCTCTGGATTCTGGCGGGCGTGGTGCTGGGCGGAGCCGTCCACGACTTCATCATCCTGACCTCGTCTGTCCGTCGGGGCGGCCGCAGCCTGGCCGAGATCGCGCGGCGCGAGATTGGCCCGGTCGCGGGCGCCATCACGGGCGTGGCCATCCTGTTCATCGTCGTCGTGGCGCTGGCGGGGCTGGGCATCGTGGTGGTCAACGCCCTCGCGGAGAGCGCGTGGGGCACGTTCACCATCGCCGTCTCCATCCCGCTGGCGCTGCTGATGGGTCTGTACATGTACAAGCTGCGACCCGGCAACATCGGGCAGGGAACGGCGTTTGGCGTGGTGGGGCTGCTGGCGGCGGTGGTGTTCGGCAAGACCATCGCCGCGTCGGCGGTCGGCGCGTCGCTGTTCTCGCTGTCGAAGGGTCAGATCACTTTTGCTATCGCAGCCTACGGGTTCATCGCGTCGGTGCTCCCGGTGTGGATGCTGCTCTGTCCGCGCGACTATCTGTCGTCGTTCATGAAGATCGGGACCATCGCCGCCCTGGTGCTGGGCGTCATGTGGATCAACCCCGAGCTGAAGCTGGAGGCGGTCACCAAGTTCGCGGGCGGCGGCGGCCCCATCGTGCCCGGGACGCTGTTCCCGTTCGTGTTCATCACCATCGCGTGCGGCGCCATCTCCGGGTTCCACGCGCTGGTCGGGTCGGGAACCACGCCCAAGATGGTCGACCGCGAAAGCCACTGCCGTCACATCGGCTATGGCTCGATGCTGATCGAGGGGTTGGTGGGCGTGACCTCGCTGGTGGCGGCAGCATCGCTGTACCCGGGCGACTACTTCGCCATCAACGTGCCGCCCGGCAAGTTCGCCGAGCTGGGCATGCACACCGTCGAGCTGCCGGCGCTGTCCGCGGCGGTGGGCGAGACGTTGGTGGGCCGCACCGGCGGGTCGGTCTCGCTGGCGGTGGGCATGGCCCAAATCTTCAGCGGCATTCCGGGCATGAAGCACCTGTTCGACTACTGGTACCACTTCGCCATCATGTTCGAGGCGCTGTTCATCCTGACCACCATCGATACCGGCACGCGAGTGGCGCGCTTCCTGGTGCAGGAACTATTCGGCAAGCTGTGGAGACCGTTCGCGCGCACCGACTGGGTTCCGGGCAGCCTGGTGTCGACGGGCGCCGTGGTGCTGGCGTGGGCGTGGTTCCTTCACACCGGATCCATCGCCACCATCTGGCCGATGTTCGGGATCGCGAACCAACTTCTCGCCGCCACCGCTCTGTGCGTCGGGACCAGCGTGATCGTGAACAGCGGGCGCGGGCGCTACGCGTGGGTCACCATCCTGCCGTTGTGCTTCGTCGCCACGACGACGATGGTCGCGGGCTACCAATCGATCCGCGACAACTTCCTGCCGCTGGCGCTCGATCCGTCGAAGGGCAAGGTGGTACAAGGCTGGATAGACACCATCGTCACCATTGTTTTGATGGGGTGCGCGGTGACGGTGATAGGCGACTCCGCGCGCAAGTGGCTGCGAGCGGCGGCCTCCGGCGCGGCCGGCGGGTCAGGGATTGGTGGCGCCGCTCATGTACAGGAACATGTACAGCGGTAGGATCGCCGCCATGATGGCTATGAGCGGGCGCTCGCGTGAAGGACGGTCGGCCCAGGCCCCGAGCGCCAGGAACACCGGAAACAGCGACAGCGCGTAGCGCGCGGTCCCCGACGTCACGCCGGTGGTCAGCGGCAGGACGGCGGCTAGGCCCGTGTAGGTCAGCGCCTCGGTGCCGAGACGGCGAAGCACCGCGGGCAACAGCGCCAGCCCGCCCAGGATGACGCCGAAATCGACCATGTCAGTGCCAAGGAAGTTCTTGCGCTCGCTGCGAAGAATGACGTGGTCGACGATCTGGTAGCCGCGCCGGAAGATGAGCGCGAGCGGGTTGGACCACCGGCGGTCCCAGCCGTGCGCGCCTTCCACCTTGGCGAACGCCAGCGCGTCATCCACCGTCTGGTGCAGCAGGATCATGAACGCCACCACGCCCAGCGGGACCAGGGCGAACAACATCACGCGAGGCTCCAGGGGCCAGGGACGAAAGCGACGGCGGTGCAGCCAGCCGACGACGTAGGCCACCCCCAGGAACACACCGGAGGCGCGCGTGGTCGACGCCAGCATTCCGAGCAGCGCCGCGGGCAGATAGCGGTGGCGCCGAAACGCGTAGAACGACGCCGTGGCGAAGAACAGAAACAGCGCGTCGCTGTAGGGCACCGAGAGATAGAACGACGTGGGGAAAACCGCGTAGAAGACCATCGCTCGGCGCGCCGCGTCCGGGATGGACCAGGTGTCCCCTAGGCGTTTGAGCATCAGCAGCGCGCCGAAGAGCGCCAGGTTCGAGATGACGACGCCCGCCCAGAGCGTGCTGCCGACCACCGCCGACAGCGCCCGCATGGCCATGGGGAACGCGGGCCAGAACGCAACGTTCGCGGGCAGGTGGACGCCGCCGCGCTGATATCCTTTCTCGGCGATGGAGATGAACCAGCCGGCGTCGAAGTGGAAGAATAAACGCGCGGCGAACGATTCCTGAAAGAAGCGCGGATTGCCGTCAACCGGCGGCGACCAGGGCAGCGTCAGCAGCACGGTCAAGTAGCCGACCAGGACCAGGCCGCCCCGCCACAGCAGGAAGAAGCGCGCGACCACGCGCAGGTCGTCCGCCCATGGCGCAAGGGCGGGCGCGGACGCGGGGATGGGCGCAGGCGCGGCGGCGACGGCAGGCTGTGTGGCGTCATCGGCGGCGTCGTCATCGGCCACGGCGCCGGCAGGATACACGCGCGTGCTAGTTTGTGCGCCCGATGCCGCCGGAAGCGCCCGCGCCGATGCCGACGCACGCAACCGACCTGTCGGTCGCCTTGTTCCTGCCCGCCCGCAACGAAGAACGCTACGTGGGCAAGACCGTGGATTGGGCGCTGGAAGTGTTGCGCGCGCTGACCCGCGACTTCGAGATCATCATCGTCGACGACGCGTCCACGGATCGCACCGGCGCGCTGGCGGATGAGCTCGCGCGCCGGCATCCGGCGACGGTCCGCGTGATTCATCACCCCGTGGGCCGGGGCCTGGGCGGCGCCATCCGTTCGGGCATCGAGGCGGCCACGAAGGATCTGGTGATCTATTCGGATATGGACCTGCCCTTCAACCTCTGGGAGATTCACCGCGCGGTCTGGCTGCTGCAGCGCTACGAGGCCGACGTGCTGTCGGCGTACCGTCTGGACCGCACGACCGAAGGCATCCGGCGCATCGTCTATTCGTTCGCGTACAACCTCATCATCCGCGCCCTGTTCGGGGTCGCCGTGAAGGACGTGAATTTCAGCTTCAAGGTGTTCCGGCGCCGCATCTTCGACCAACTCCGGATCCATGCGAACGGGTCCTTCATCGATGCCGAGATCATGGTAAAGGCGCGCAGCGCGGGGTTCAAAATCATCCAGATCGGCGTGGACTATTTTCCGCGCACCTTGGGCGAATCGACGCTGGCGTCGCCCTCCGTCATCCTGGACATGATTCGCGAAGGCGCTGCGCTGTACGGCGAGTGCCAGCGCCCCGCCCCGAGGCGCGGATAGCCTATGACCGTCCGCCTGGTCGTCAACGCCGACGACTTCGGCATGTCGGACCCGATCTCGCGCGGCATCGTGCGCGCGCACCGGGAGGGCATCGTGACCAGCACCAGCCTTCTGGGGAACTGCGACGACCTACGCGGGGCGAAGGCGCTGCTCGACGACGCGCCGACTCTGGGAGTGGGGCTGCACCTGACGCTGGTCGGAGGGCGGCCGGTGAGCGATCCCTCGACGGTGCCGTCGCTGGTGGAGCCGGACGGCGGCTTCCCGCGGGGGTGGCCGGGAGTCGTCGCGGCCTGGGCCAAGGGTCGTCTGCGCGGCGACGAGGTGGAACGCGAGTTGGACGCCCAGATCTCGCGGGCTCGTGACGCGGGGCTGACGCTCGATCATCTGGACACGCACCAACACGTCGGATTTCTGCCGCTGGTGGGTCGCGCGGTGGAGGCCGTGGCGCGGCGGCACGGGATCGCGGGGATCCGCGCCAGCACCGACCGCCCTAGCGTGACCTGGATGGGCGAGCCCTTGCGCGCGGCAGAGGCCGCCGTCCTGCTGGGCCTGGGGTGGCTGACGCGGCGGCAAATGGGCTCCCTGCGATACGGACCCGCAACCTGGGGATTCGTGGAGAGCGGCCGCCTGGACGAGATCCGCATCCTGGAGATCCTGGGACGACTCGGCCCCGGCGATCACGAGCTGCTCTGCCATCCGGGAGAATCCGACGCGCCGCTGCCAGATCGCGATCCGACGTGGCGCTACCAATGGACTGGCGAGCTCCAAGCTCTCACGTCCGCCACCATCCGCGCCGCCATCACCCGCCGCGGCATCACCCTGTGCCGCTGGGCCGACTTGTTCTAGCGTGGCTACGCGGCTCCCGGGTCCTTACCCGGACCCCGTTACGGTCCGCCATCGATCGAGATGGCTGCCGCCACCGCGGCGTAACGGAACCGGATTGTGCCGGGCGTTCCCTTGAATGGCACCGCCCTTGCTTTGTCTTCGGTCTCGGGGGCGCTGGACGGGGCGTGTCGAACGAAAAGAAATCAATCATGCGGGTGGCGATGGCGGGAATCCTCTTCTCGTTGCCGGCGTGCGACGGAGGCAGAGGCAGAGGCAGCGGCGGCGATACGGGAGGGGAAGACGACGGCGGCGGATCTCCGATTGACGGGGGAGCCGCAGCGGCCGATGCCGACAGCCACGACGCAGGCGGCGCTCCGGGGAGCGACGCGCGCGGCGGCGTCCCCGGCGATCCGGCCACAATCTTCGATCCGGCGCGGCTTCACGCCCTCGAGCTGTCCCTCGCGCCGGACGACTGGCAGTCCATCTTGGACGACTCCCGCGGCAACGAGTGGCGACGCGCGACGTTCTCTTTCGACGGTGGGGTCATCGACAACGTAGGCGTACGCCCTTCGGGAGAATCGTCGCGCTTCTCGGGAAATCGGAAGATGTCGTTGCGACTGAAGTTCGACGCCTTCGGACAAGACGGCCGCAAGCTCCACGGCGTCGAGGAGCTGAAGCTGGAGGGCCTCTGGTCGGATGCGTCGCTGATGCGAGAGCGCCTGGCGTACTTCGTATTTCACGCGCGCATGCCGTCGCCGCGCGAAGTGCACGGGCGGTTGGTCGTCAACGGCGAGCTGCGCGGCCTCTACGGCGTCGAGGAGGTGTGGGACGACGAAGCCGTCAAGGCCCGCTTTGCCGCTCCCATCGGGCCGCTGTACCGCGTCCGGGGACTGAGCGTGGACTTGGATCCGTACGCCTACTTGGGCGACGAGCCGAGCCACTACGTGCCGTTGCCGTGGGATCCGGAGACGAAGCACCTCGCCGACGAGCACGTCGTCATCGGCCGTTTCCTGCGCGCGCTGGCGCAGATGCCGGACTCGCTGGACCAGGTCGCGGACGTGGAGAGGTTGCTCGAGTACTTCGCGTGCAGCGCCGTGGTGACCAACATCGACGGCTTCACCGGCGATTTCGAGGTGGACGACCACTTCCAATACTTCGATACCCAAACCGGACGGTTCGTGATTCTGCCGTGGGATCCCGACAACACGTTCGGCTCGATCAATGACCCGCCCACGCGATCGATCTACGAAAACTTCAGCAAGAGCGCTCTCACGCGGTTGATCCGCGACACACCGGCGCTCCGGCGGCGCATGCGGGCGAAGATCAACGAGATCATGGCGGCCATCCCGCTGCCGAAGCTGTCGGCGGAAGCCGACTTCATATATCGACAGATACAGGCCGCCGCCTACGAAGACCCGTACAAGACGTGGCCGAACGACCACTTCGATTTCAGCCTGGGCTACATCAAACAGTTCGCGGCCGATCGATACACGAACCTGCAAATGCAGGTGAACCCCAAATAGAGAGACGGCTGATCATGACGATTAAGGCATCGGCCACCTGGTTCTTCCTGGCCATCGGCGCGGCGACCGCGTCGACGAGCGTCGGTTGCAGCGGAGAAGACCGCGGCGGCAGCGGCCGCCAGGGGGCCGGAGGGGGTGGAGCCGCTGGGCGCGGGGGAGACAGCGGCCCGGGGGGCGGCGGAGGCGCGGGCGGCAAGTCAGGAAACGGCGGCGATGGACGGCCAACCGGATCGCCGTGGTCGGAGCTGACGGAGCCGGTCATCACGGTGGCCGGCGGCTCGTCCCGGGGAAGCTCCGGCGTGGGTCACGACGGAGGCGCCATCCAGATCGCATCCCGCGGCGGCATCACCGTCGGTCCATCAGCGTCGTCTGTCCCCCCGCCTCCGGGCTCTTCGCCTGTTCCGACGAACGAAACCGTCTTGACCGGTGCCCTGGCGGCGGACGTGACACGCGCCGAGACGATCCGGGTGAGCGGAGACCTTCGTCTCGACGGCGCGGATCCGATTCGGACCCTCACCTCCACGGCAGGAGACGTGATCATCGAAGGCTCGCTGCGCGCCGCAAGCCTGGGGAGCGCCGCGCAGTCCATCGCGCTGAACGCGCCGGCGGGGACGGTTTTCGTCGCCGGGAGCGTCGACACGAGTGGGGCCGATGCAAGCCGAGACGTGGGAGATGCGGGCGCCGCCCTCACGATCACTGCGCGCCAGATCGTCGTCACCGGCAGGCTGGCCGCGACCGGTGGACCGGGCGCATCGGCGGGCGGGCCCGGCGGCGCGATCGCGTTGACGGCCACCGCCTTAGTGAGGATCAGCGGCAGCGTGGACGCATCCGGCGGTGACAGCTCGGGAGGCGACGCGCGCGCCGTCGGAGGAACGAGCGGCGATCTCCGCCTGACGGCCGGCGGCGACGCCCAGGTCCTCGCGAAAGTCCGCCTGCGCGGCGGCGCCGCGACCAGCGCGGCGGTCAATGCGGAGGGCGGCGCCGGAGGCACGTTCAGCGCGGACGCAGACGGCGCCCTGTGGGTGGCAGGCACCGTGGACGCCCGTGGCGGGCCCGCCGCGGCGGACGAGACAAGCGGCGCAGCCGCCATGGGAGGCGCGGCGGGAACCCTCCTGATCGGCATGAATGCGCCTCCGGGCGACGTCCAGCTCCCGGTCCCCCTCACGCTTCGGGGAGGCGCGGGCACGGCAGCTGCCGGGAACGGCGGAACGTTGACGTTGACGGCGCTCGGCGGCGACCTGCGCCTGGGCGGGACGGTGGACGTGGGCGGCGGTGATTCGGGCGCGCGTCCCGGGAACGGAGGCGCCGTCCATGGACGGGCTGGCCCGGACGCGGGCGGCATCGCGCTGATGGGCCTGCTGACAGGCCGCGGCGGCGCTGCCACGCCGGGCGCCGCGGCGGTGGATGGCGGCGCCGGAGCCGAGATCAAGCTCGAAGTGGTTTCCCTGACCGGCGCGTTTTCAGTGGAGCCGACCGGGCAGTTGATCGCCGACGGTGGCGGCGCGGGCGGCGCCGGGCGTGGGGGCGGCGGAGGCGGTGTCACGCTGCTGACCCGCGACGGCGATGTATCGATGGCGGGCCAGCTGCAGACCCGCGGCGGCGGCGCTCTCGATCCCGGCGGAAACGGTGGTCAGGGCGGCCCGGTGAACATTTGGAGCGACACCAACTTCAACGGCGTCGGGGGCAACCTCACGATACAACCGAGCGGGATCATCGACGCCTCCGGCGGCCCCGGGACCGCGGCGGGCGGCAGCGCCCGAAACAACGGCGGCGGCGGCGTGGCGCTGTTTCCGGCCATGCAGGACCAGATCGCGGTGCTGCTCAACAGCGAAACCGTAAAAGGCGGACCGCAGGACGGCACACTGTCGAATCTCGGACTGATCCTCGCCACCGGCGCGCCGGGCGGCGGCTCCGGAGGCGACGTCATGTTTCACGGCCGTCAGCCCAACGGCCGCGAGGATCCCTTACCCGGCCGCCTGTCCCTCGACGGCCACGCCCCGGGTCTCCCCGGCGACTTCGCCGCGGAGTAAGGACTCCCGCATGAGCAAACGAGAACCATCTTTTTAACCGCCGCGCGCCGCGGGGGGACCGCCGGGGGCCGACGGCTTTCGGATCACGTCGACCTCGCGAAGGCCGCCCAGAATCTCGACCCGGATTCCGTCGGACGTGCCGAGCTTGACCGGGCGCCGTTCGAACCGCGCCGGCCCCACTTCCACTTCGACGAAGCGGGAGTCCTTCTCGAACTGCACATACGCTTCTTCGATGGCCAGCACGCGCGTGCGCCGCTCGAGGACGATGTTCGCGTTGGCGCTGTAGCCCGCGCGTACCTGGACGCCGGCAGGAGGCCGCAGGGCCGCCTCTACCTCGAACTCGGTGGTGCCCTCCTTCGCCAGGCTCTTGGGAGCGATGCGCTCCAGCTTGCCCTCGAAACGCATCTCGCCCAGCGCGCCGACGACGATCTCGACCGGCATCCCGGGCGCGAGCTTGCCGACCTCGGCCTCGTCGACTCGCCCCTTGAAGACCAGATCCGACATGTCGGCCACCGACACGATGGTGGTGCCGGGGTTGAAGCTGTTGGCGTTGATCACGGACGCCCCCTCGCGTGCCAGGACCGCGAGCACCGTGCCCGCCACCGTGGATTCGACGCGGGTCGACGCCCCCTTGCCGCGGGTGGCTGCCCCTTCCCGCAGCAGCTTCACGCGCATCTCGGCGCCGCTCACTTCCTCGCCCGCGATGTGATGATCCGCCCGCAGCCGATCGACTTCCGTGTTGGCCGCCATACCGCGCGCGCCCAGCGCCTCCGCGCGGTCCAGCTCGCGCCGTACCTTGTCCAGATTCAGGCGCGCCGACCGGAGACGCAGCTCGGCGTCGTTGAGGCTCACCACGTCCGGAATGATCTCGATCTCCGCGATGAGATCGCCCCGCTGCACCCGTGTGCCCGCCTCGACGTGCAGCGTCTTCAGGATGCCCGACACCTTGGGCTTGATCTCGATCTCCTTTCGCGGCTGAACCGTCCCGGCCGCCACGGTCTTGCGCACGATGTCGGTCACCGTGGGCTTGGCCGTGACCACCGACACCGGACGCGGCCGCGACTTCGACCACAGGAACCACATCGTCGAGCCGAACAGTCCGACGACCAGGACCGCGATCAAGAGAGGAACGAGGCGGCGCATCGACTTCAGTCTCCCTGCTGCCCGCGCGACTTCATTCGTGTGCCAGCGCTTCCACGGGACGAATGGCCACCGCCCGCCGCGCCGGCGCAAGCCCTGCGATGGCGCCCGCCAGCGTGAGCGCCAAGGCGGCAAGAAGCGCGATCCGCACATCGACCTCCGGCCGCCCGAACAGAGAAGGCCCGCTGCCACCCGCCGGCATGGCGGCGAAGAACCGCCCCGCGATCTCTACCGCCGCCACCCCGAATACCAGGCCGAGATAGCCGGCGAGCCCGGTCAGCACCGTGGCCTCCGTGAGGATCTGGCCCATGATCCATAGCGGCCGCGCGCCCAGCGCCTTCCGGATTCCGATCTCGCGCGTGCGCTCCGCGACGGCGATCATCATGATGTTCGACACGCCGATGGCGCCCGAGATCAGGGTGAGCACGCCGACGATCCAAGTCAGGATCGAGATGCCGGTCATGATGCCGCGGACCTTACCGAACTCGCGCGCTCGGTTGAAGGCACCGACGCCCCGCGGGTCGGCAGGATGAACCGCGTGCCGCGCCTTCAACATCGCCTTGCACTCCGCCTCCACCTCCACCGAGCTGCGCTCCGGTGACACCAAGACGGCGATCCCGTCGATGCGGTCGCCGGTCCCGTTCATGCGCGCCAGCGTGGTGCGCGGAAGGAAGACGCGCCCGTTCACCCTCTCCGCCCGGCCGTCCTTGGCGGGCGAATGGTAAACCCCCACGACCATGATTTCCGTGTTGCCGACGCGAACCAGCTCCCCCACCGGATCCTCGCCCTTGTCGAACAGGACCTCGGCCACGCGCGACCCGATGATGGCGACCTTGCGCGCCTCCGCCAAGTCGGCGGGGTTGAGGAATCGCCCGCGGATCATTTCGAACGCCTCCAAGCGCGCGTAGTCCTCGGTTTCGCCCATCAGGCCGAAGCCCTCACTCTTGTCGCGGCGGCTCACGCGGCTTTGACCGAAGCGCCCACCCATGAAGTTGCGCGGCACGGCCAGCTCCACCCCCGCCACCTGGGTCCGGATCGCTTCCACGTCCTGCATGGTGAGCGCAATGCGCCGGCCCGGCTGCCGGCCGGCATGAGCTTTCGACGTCGCGTCCGCCCACAGGAAGACCGCGTTTTGCGCGAAGCTTCCGAACCCGTCGGTCGCTCCGCGCTCGAGGCCTTTCCCGAAGCCGAGCATCACGATGAGCATGAGCACGCCCCAGAACACACCGAACCCCGTGAGCAGCGTCCGCAGGCGGTTTCGGCGCAGGCTCTGAAAGACCTCCAGCCAGTGATCCAGCTCGAAGACGTTCATGGTCTCGCCATCACTCCGTGCGAAGCGCGACAATCGGGTTGACGCGGGCGGCGCGGCGGGCGGGGAACAATCCAGCCAGCGTGCCAGCAACCACCAGCACCGCCGTCGCCGCCAGCCCCACGCCCAGATCCACCACCGGCGTCGCGAAGTACTCCGTCTTCGGCATCATGCGCCCCGCCGCGGTCACCGCCGCCACGGCCGCCACCAACCCGAGATAACCCGACACGAGCGTGATGACGACGGCCTCTTCGACGATCATCAGCACGATGGCAGCCGGCTTCGCCCCGATCGCCTTGCGCACGCCTATCTCCCGCGTCCGTTCCGCCACAGAGATGAGCATGATGTTACTGACGCCCACCACGCCGGCCAGAATGGTCCCGAGCCCGATGATCCACACGAACAGGCGAATGCCCGCGAACAGCCCCTGGAACCGGCCGGAGCTTTCGCGGTTGTTCCAGATGCGGACGGCCCGCTTGTCGTCGGGTGCGAAGTTTTTGCGCGCGGCGAGCAGACGGATCAAGGCCTGCATCGCCGCTTCGCTGTCCTCGACGGAGACGGCGCCCACCGTGAACGAAAGGGAGCCGATTCGGGCGCCGGTGCCGAGCGCCAGGCGGGCGGTGGACAGCGGCATGAAGATGGCCTGCTCGCTCCAGTCGTCGCTCTCGTCGGCCACCACGCCGACCACCTGAAACACGGCGCTGCCGATGGTGACGTCGGCGCCGCGCGGGTCGTCACCGGGCGCGAACAACGACTCGGCCACCTTGCGTCCCAGGACGACCACCTTTCGCCGTTCGGCCAGGTCCGCCGCGTTGAGGAAGCGTCCGGTCTGCGCATCCAGACGTTCGATGAACTCGTAGGGCGGCTCACAACCCACCACGGTGAAGCTGCCCTGGCGCGCGCCGTGTCGGGTGGTGCGTTCGCCGACCTGAACGGTGGCGCTCAGATTTTCGGCGAAGGGCACCGCCGCCGGAACCAGCTCACGGTCGGCGTCGTCGAGAAAGATGGGGCGCCCCACGGGATTGCCGGCGAAGGGTTTGGACATGACGCCAGGGTTGACCCACACGCTGTCGGTGGCGTCGCGCGAGAAGGACGCCTCGATGCCGGACGCCAGACCGTTGCCCGCCGCCAGCAGCGCCACGAGCATGAAGATGCCCCACGCCACGCTGAGCGCGGTGAGCGCCGTCCGCAGCTTCCGCCGGGCGAGCACGTCCACGATTTCGCGCCAGCGATCGAGGATTCTCACGAACGGTCTGCTCCAGGAGCGAGCCCGCCGCCCGCCGTCGCGCTGGTGCCAACGCCGCGGCCGTCATCGAAGACGCGGCCGTCGCGGATGCGGATGATGCGGCCGGCGCGCGCCGCGACGTCGGGCTCGTGGGTGACCATGATCAACGTGACGCCCGCCTGGTTCGCCTCGCCCAGCAGCGCCATGATTTGATCCGACGTGGCGGTGTCGAGCGCGCCCGTCGGCTCGTCCGCGAGCAGAACCCGCGGCCCGGCGATCAGAGCGCGCGCGATGGCGACCCGCTGCTTTTCCCCGCCCGACAGCTCGGCGGGCAGATGGCCGGCGCGTTCCGCCAGACCCACCCGGTCCAGCGCTTCCGCCGCCTGACGACGCCGCTTTCGCCGGCCCACGCCGCGGTACTGCAGGGGCAGCTCGACGTTCTCCGCGGCGCTCTTGAACGGCAAGAGATTGAACGCCTGGAACACGAACCCGATGAACTGGTTGCGGTAGATGGCCGCGCGGCTCTCGGACAGGCCCTTCATCCGGACCCCGTCCAGCTCGTAGACGCCTTCGTCGTAATCGTCCAGCAACCCGAGGATGTTGAGCAGCGTCGATTTTCCCGACCCTGAGGAGCCCATGATGGCTATGAACTCCCCATCCTCCACGTCGAGGTGCACTTCCCGCAGCACCGGAATGCGCCGATCGCCCATCCGGTAAGCTTTGTTGATGTCCGTGAGACGAATCACGGTGCGCCCGACGCACCGAAGCCTCGCACGGAAAGCGGGCGGAAGCACGGGCCCGCGTAAATGAATGCGTCGCCCTGGCAGCCCGTGGTGCCCTGCTAGGACGAGCGGGGACCGGTGGCCACTACGGCCGTACCGTCGCGCGCGGCGTGAGGCCGCCCTGCCGCCTCACGAGCGGCCGGACGGCGATGATCAACCCGGCCAGACCGACCAGCGCGTAAATGAACCGCGGGAACGCCGCCGTCTGCTCGCGGGCGCCTCCGCCGAAGAGCGCGTCGACCAGGTTCCAGTTGAAGAACCCGATGAGCCCCCAATTGAGCGCCCCAATAGTAACCAACACCAGCACGACCGTTCGGAGGCCGCTGCCCTCGCCGCCATACCTATCCATGATTCCCCTCCTCCATCCTTGATGTCGCTCGCCGCGCCCGTGCTCGGTCATTCCGAGAAGCGTCCGCGCCCTTTCAAGGTGCAGTCGCCCGCCCGGGCATCAAGCGGGCTGCTCACAGTCTGGAGCGGGAGAAGGGACTTGAACCCTCGACGTCAACCTTGGCAAGGTTGCACTCTACCACTGAGTTACTCCCGCGAATTTGGGCCCAACGCTACTGAGTTTTGGACGGGCGTCAAGGGTGGCGCGCGCGCCGCGCCCGGCCGACGGTCCAAGCCGCCACCCCGCAGCCGCCCAGGGCGAGCGCCCCCAGCAGCGAAATGACGCGCGCTGCGGCGACGCCCGGTGGCTGGTACGTCAGGATCACGTCGTGCTCGCCGGCGGAGATGCCCACCGCACGGCACACGAGGTTCGCTCGCAACAGCGGAGCGGCCACGCCGTCGATCGTCGCGGTCCAACCTTCCGCGTATTGCTCGACGAACACTACGACGCCGTCGCGATCCGCGCGGCAGCGCGCTTCTATGCGCGCGTTGTGAAACGACCTGACGGCGCACGCGCCGGCCCGGCTCGGGGCCCCTCCTTCCAGGCCAAGCGCCTGCGGCGACGGCGCGAGGATGACGCGGCCGCCTGCCAAGACATCCGGTTCGAAGACCGCCTGCTGGGCGCGCGCATCGTCCAGAACCGCCGCCTGGCCGGCCAGGTAAACCCGAGGCAGGGCGTCCTGGACGCGATAAAGGCGCGCGCCGGGGATCGGATCCATCATCGGCTCGAACCCGACGCGGCGGTCCGGGCGCGCCGACGGGTCGGCGACCGGAAGCAGGGCGTAGTCGACCGCGAAAAGTCGCAGCACGCTGGAGCCTGGCTTTCCTTTGGTTTCCCACAGGTCGCCCAGCGCGCTGGGGATCGCGGCATCGTAGCCCGGCACGGCGGCGACGCCGAACGTGGTGACCGTGTTGGAGATGAGCGTGTGCACCAGCGGAACCACCTCCAGCGCGCGGGACCCGGTGACGTCGAGCCGCCTGACCACGTCGCTGATGGAGTTGGCCCGATAGACGCGGGGCCGAACCCTGAAATGGCGGGCGGCGTGATCGGCGACAATGGCCTGCGCCGCCACCGGAGCTCGGCGTGCCACGTCGGCGGAGATGAATTCTTGCAGCGGCCACGAGGCCACCGCGAGATCCCCGGCCACGCACGCGACGAGCAAGGCCGGCGCGGCCTTCGGGCGCCGCGTGCTCAGGACCTGCACTGCCAGGACCACGGCGACGGCGATCGCCCCGTGGGCCATCCCGGTCCGAACGAACGGCGCCAGGTCGTGCGGGAACAGGGCGCGCGCGGCGGCGGCGATCGCCGACAGCACGGCGAGCAGCACGGCGGTTCGCCGCCAGCGCGGGGGTTCTCCCGGTGTCAGAAGGCGGGCCGCGCCCAGGCCAGCCAGGACAGCCGCGGCCCCCACCAGGATGACGCCGTACTTTTCGGGATAGCGCATATAAGCGAGCGGGCGGACGATGGTCCGCAGCGCTTGGTGCACGGGAGCGTAACGCCCCAGGCAAACCAGCAACGCCGCCAGCGCGAGTATCCCGAACGCCGTCGCGAGGCGGCGCCCGCGGCCGGCAGCCAGCAGCGCCAGCGCGATCACGCTGCTTCCAAGATAAAAGCCGTATCCCAGAGGACGGCTGTCGAGCTCCGGCTCGCCGACCCACCGTGCCCCCGGGTAGACGCCGTACGGGTTGCCCATCGCCCCGGGTGCCGCGAGCTCCAGAAGACGCAGCGGGTGGACCGAGTAGAGCTCGGCGGTGGTGCGATCCAGTGGGCGTGCCCGGTCGGTTCCTCCGGCGGCTCGGCCGGCCGGCATCACCGAGATGGCGCCGCACGCGGCCGCAAAGGCGAGCGCCAGCGCCGCCGCGGACAGCCGCCGCGACCAGCGCGTTCGAGTCCCGGGCAATGGGCTGGGTTCTCCGTTTCGGTCGCCGCCGCCCCACCACAAAATGACGGCGACCGCCGCCCCGAAACCTGCGCCCAGGATGGCCATGAAGACTTCGCCCAGGAGCAGCCCCATGGCGACGGGCGCGGCGGCGGCGGCGACCGCCCCGAGCCACGCGGATCCCCCGACGTGCGCGTCGCGCGCCAGACGCAAGAACCCAACGCCGCACCAGGGCACCCACGCCCCGGCGGACAGCAGCACGCCCGCGTTCCACATGGACGTAGTGAATCCGGCCAGCGACCAAGCGACGCCCGCGATGACAGCCGCCGCGACGCTGGCACCCAGGCGGCGCGCGAGCAGGGCGACACCGGCCCCACCCCAGCACAGGTGCAGGAAATGAAACCAGGTCACCATTCGTTCCAGCGGGCCAAGCAGGAACAGCAGGTGGGGCGGGTAGTAAAGTCCATAAAGCGGATTGGAAAAGACCGAGAATCCCAATCCCTGATCGGGGTTCCAGTCGGAAACGTCGCCGCGCTCGAAGGCCTGCCGGATGAACCAGCGCGCGGGATAGGTCCAGTACGCGTCGTCGCGGAAGAAAAGAATCGCGCCCCCGAACAAGGGCAAGTACGCCAAGCTCAGGACGCCGGCCAGGATGCCGATGGCGATCAGGTCGGCGCGCGTGCTGGCTGAAAGACGGGGCGCCGGTGACACAGGACTTGTCGGGCGGCGGCTCGTGTGCTCCGGCCCCGTTACATACCTTCGTTGAAGACGCGGAGCGCCGAAGCCGTGCTCGACATCCCGAAGACGGAGACGCTGTCGGGAAAGCCGGACGCGCCGCTCAGGTTGCACGCCGCAATGCTGTAGAACCAGGGAATCGCCGACGTAGTGGCTCCGATGAGCCGCTGGCCGAAATCGCCGGCGGCCCCGGGGATGTTATCGGGAGCGGCGCCGCCGCCCAGCGCGCTGCCTGCGTTGGTGAAATACGTGCAATAGAGGGCGGTGGCCTTCGGCCGCAATCCGAGCTGCCGCCATTGCGCCGGCCACGCTGCCGGATTGCTGATGCTGGTCGCCTGGCGGGCGGAATCGAAGTCGGAGGCCGCAGGACTCACTGGATAGAACGCAGCCACCAGCTCGTTTGCGCTGGGAGCCACCGCGCCATCACCCCGCATCGGGTGAAACGTCGCGAACTCGAGCTTGTAAAGGTTCTCCTTGGCGTTCATCTCGGCCAGGATGGCCACGGCCTCCGTCGAGCGACTGCGGGCGATGTAGCGACGAAAACCGACGACGGCAATGGAGGTCAGGATCCCCAGGATCACCACGGCGATCATCAGCTCGACCAGCGTGAAGCCCCGAGCAGGACCCAGCTCGTAACCCGTGACGACCGACGGCGAGCAGCGGCGCACCATGATCCCAGAATATCAGCGCTCGAAGGTGGCCACCACCTCGACGTGGGCGGTCTGCGGCATGAGATCCAGCGCGACGGCCCCCACCAGCCGGAACCCCGCCGCGCCAAGCTGGCGCGCGTCCCGCGCCAGCGTTTGAGGATCGCACGAAACGTAGACGATGCGACGAAGGGCCGCGGCCGCCAGCGCCAAGGCCGCCGCGTCAGCCCCCACCCGCGGCGGATCCAGGACCACGACGTCGGGCGCCGGCGACGACCGCGCCACGGGGCCGACGTGCCAGCGCGCGGCGGGCGCATTGATCCGGCCGCGCGCCACCGCGCCGGCGTCTCCGTCGGCGGCATTCACGTCGTCCGAGAGCGCGACCAGGTGACGCGTGAAATTCCCCGACCCCGCGTAGAGCTCGATCACTCGCCCGGGCGCCGGCCCGACGGCGTCCAGAACCGCCCGCACCAGGGCCCGGTTGGCCACGCGCCCCACCTGGGCGAAGGCTCCCGCCGGGGCTCGGAGCGGCGGCGACCCCGGCTCCGCGACGTCCACCTCCGCCATCAGACGGCCCGCTCCGTCGCGGACGTTGGCCGCCACCCCGTCGCCACCCGCCTGCACGTGCACCGCTGCGCCGGCCGGGAGCTGGGCCGCGCGGGCGGCGGCGCGCACCGCCGGCAGGGCAGCCTGCAGCTCGGGGCCGAGCAGCGGGCACGCCGCGACGTCGACGACGTCATGAGATCGCCGCGCCAGGAAGCCCAGCGCGCCGCCTCGCCCCACGGTCAGCCGGGCGCGGTCGCGATATCCATAGTCGGCGCTGGCCGCGATCACGCCGTCGATGGGTCCCGCCAGCGCCCGCGCGACGATGGCTCCCTTGGCCGCAAGCTGGGCGGGGCGCGCCACGTGCTGCCACTGACAGCCGCCGCAACTCCCGAACAGAGGACAGGGAGCGGATACGCGCGCAGGACTGGCTCGTTCAACCGAGACCAGGTCAGCCCACGCCGCACGCGGCTTCTGCCGCGTCAGCCGCACGCGCACCCGCTCGCCAGGAGCAGCCAGGGGCACGAAAGTCACCCGGCCCGCGTGCGCGCCCTCGACCTCCCGGCCCACGGCGTCTCCGCCCGGGGCCAGCCGCACGGTTTCCACGACCGCGTGGCTCACGGGAGCCTCGCATGGGCGCGGTGGGTAGGGCTGCTATGGGAACGACTGAGCGGCGCGACCACGCTTGAGCTCGAATATGAAATCGCCGTCGAGCCGGCCGCCGATCTCGTCGTCGTTCTTGCCCGCCTTGACCGCCCGGTCGTCGCGCAGCGAGAGCTGAAAGGCCGGGGCGTGCAGAGTCTCGCCGAAGTTCACCTTGAAGTCCGCGCCCACGCTGCCGTTCCCCGAGCTCGCCGAGCCGAATTCGGCGAGCTCGATCCAAGATTCCCACGCATCCGGGGTTCCGCCGGCGGACGATGTGGCCACGCCAATGGGCGGGCTGCCCGACGACGTAGTGACCCCGACGGTGCGCGCGCGGCAGGTGGCAAACAGCGTCAGCGCGGCCCGGATGGGCTGATCGATGCCGACCTTGATGCGGGCGACGCCTCCCGGCGGATGATCGCACAGATCCGAATCGAACGCTTCACCGCGTACGCAGCGCGCCACCTCGTAGGCGTCGCGCACATCGAACACCAGCATGTCGTTCACCTCGATCCGCTTGCCCGATCGCTGCAACCGGATCAATAGGCGGTTGTCCTTCGTGCCTCCCGCGATGTCCTCGATGGGCTCGCCCGCGAAGAACGTCGGCGCCATGTCATACAGATGAGGCACCATGCGCGTTCCCAGCGAGCGGGTCCCGAAGCAGTCGTCGACGAAGATCTCGCCCGATACGCGGCCGCTGCCCTCCCCCACCGCGCAGCCCAGTGCCGCCGTGGCCGTGGCCACGCAGGCCGCCCCGGTCAGCCGCGCCGATCGCGTCCCGGTGAATCTCGCATCCGCCACGACGCGGCGATTATCGCACGCGGATCGGCCTTTGCTACATTGCGCGCCATGGACAAGACCGTCCCCTCCGCGGATGCCGCGATCTCGGATCTCGCCGACGGCGCGGTCGTCATGTCGGGCGGGTTCGGGCTGTGCGGCAACCCTGAAAACCTGATCCGCGCGATCCATCGCCGGGGAACACGCGGGCTGATCCTCATCTCGAACAACTGCGGCACCGACGGCAAAGGGCTGGGCGTCCTGCTGGCGAACGGCCAAGTGCGCAAGATGATCTCCAGCTACGTCGGCGAGAACAAGACCTTCGAGCGTTTGTTCCTCGAGGGCAAGCTGGAGGTGGAGCTGAATCCGCAGGGCACCTTGGCGGAGCGCATCCGCGCTGGGGGCGCGGGCATTCCTGCCTTCTACACACCCACCGGTTACGGAACCGTCGTCGCCGAGGGCAAGGAGACGCGGGAGATGGAGGGCCGGATGGTGGTGCTCGAGCGCTGGCTGCGCGCCGACGTGGCCATCGTCAAGGCGTGGAAAGGAGACCGGCACGGCAACCTCATCTATCGAAAGACGACGCGCAACTTCAGCCCCATGATGGCCGCCGCCGCCCGGTTGACGATCGCCGAAGTCGAAGAGCTGGTCGAGCCCGGAGCCCTGGATCCCGACCGCATCCACACGCCCGGCATCTTCGTCCACCGGATCTTTCAGGGCGAGGTTTACGAAAAGCCGATCGAGCAGCGCACCGTACGCCGGAGGTCAGCCTGATGCCCCCGCTTTCTCGCGATCAGATTGCCGCCCGCGCCGCCCAGGAGCTGAAGGAAGGCATGTACGTCAACCTGGGCATCGGCATGCCGACGCTGGTGGCGAACTTCGTCCCGCGCGGTATCGACGTCATCTTGCAGTCGGAGAACGGGATGCTGGGCATCGGCCCCTTCCCCTACGAGGGCGATGAGGATCCCGATCTCATCAACGCGGGGAAGCAGACCGTCACGGAGATACCGGGCAGCTCATATTTTTCGTCGGCGGACTCCTTCGGGATGATCCGAGGCGGGCACATCGACTGCGCCATCCTGGGCGCCATGCAGGTCGCGGAGAACGGCGACCTGGCCAACTGGATGATCCCCGGAAAGATGGTCAAAGGCATGGGCGGCGCCATGGATCTGGTGGCAGGCGCCCGCCGCGTCGTCGTCATGATGGAGCACGTCGCCAAAGGTGATGAGAAGAAGATCCTGACCCGCTGCACCCTGCCGCTGACGGCCTGTAAAGCCGTCCACCGCATCATCACCGACCTGGCGGTCATCGACGTCACCGCGGGCGGGCTGGTTCTGCGCGAGCGCGCTCCCGGCGTCGCCATAGAAGAGATCGCGGCGAAGACCGAGCCGCCGCTCCGCACGGACGGGCCGGTGCCGGAGATGCGAGTGTGACCAAGCGCGCACGCTGGGAGCGCGAGGTTCTGGCGCGGGCCAAGCAGCGCGCGCCGCTGCGGCGGGATCCCATCGAGACCGCGGCGGGCATTCCGCTGCACGACCTCTACGACGAAGACACCCTGCGGCGGCTCGACCCGCCGTTCGACGCCGACCGGGACCTAGGCCTGCCCGGCGAGCCGCCGTTCACTCGGGGCGTGCAGCCCACCATGCACCGCGCGCGTTTTTGGACCATGCGCCAGTACGCGGGCTTCGGATCCGCCGAGGAATCGAACCGCCGCTACAAATTCCTGCTCGCCTCGGGACAGAGCGGTCTGTCGGTGGCGTTCGATCTTCCGACCCAGATGGGGCGCGACGCGGACCATCCGTTGGCGCGCGGCGAGGTGGGGCGGACGGGCGTGCCCATCTCGTCGCTCGACGACATGGAGATCCTGCTCGCGGACTTGCCGCTGGACCGCGTGTCCACGTCGATGACCATCAACGCCACCGCCGCCACCCTGCTGTGTTTCTACATCGCGGTCGCCGACCGGCGCGGCATCCCGCGTAAAGCGCTGGAAGGCACGATCCAGAACGACATCCTCAAGGAGTACATCGCCCGCGGCACGTACATCTATCCGCCCGCGGGGTCGATGCGCCTGGTCGCCGACACGTTCGCCTTCTGCCGCGACGAGGTGCCGCGCTGGAACACCATCAGCATCTCCGGCTACCACATCCGCGAGGCGGGCTCGGACGCCGTCCAGGAGGTCGCCTTCACGCTGGCCGACGGCATCGCCTACGTCGAAGCCGCGCGCGACGCCGGCCTGGCGATCGACGACTTCGCGCCGCGTCTGTCGTTCTTCTTCAACGCGCACTCCCATTTCCTGGAAGAGGTGGCGAAGTTCCGGGCGGCGCGCCGCCTGTGGGCGCGCATCATGCAAGACCGGTTCGGGGCCAAGGACCCGCGCTCGCTGATGCTGCGATTCCACGCCCAGACCGCCGGATCGACGCTGACCGCGCAGCAACCGCTGACCAACGTGGTGCGGACGACCGTCGAGGCGCTGGCGGCCGTGCTGGGCGGAGCGCAATCCATTCACACGAATTCGTACGATGAAGCCCTCGCCCTGCCCACCGAATCGTCCGCGCGGCTGGCGCTGCGCACCCAGCAAATCTTGGCCCACGAGTCGGGCGCCGGGGACGCCGTCGACGCCCTCGGCGGATCGTACGCCATCGAAACGCTCACCAGCGAGATCGCGTCGCGCGCCGCCGCCCTGATCGCGAAGATCGACGAAATGGGAGGGATGGTCAAAGCCATCGTGGCCGGCTTTCCTCAGCGGGAGATCGAGCGCCGCGCCTACGAGCACCAGCGCGCGGTCGAGGAGAAACGCCGCATCATCGTCGGACAGAACGAGTTCCAGGATGCCGGTGGGCCGGAGTCGGCGTCGGCGCTGCACCGCATCGACCCGGCGTCGGAGGCGGCCCAGATCGCTCGGGTCGTCCGCCTGCGCGCGGAGCGAGACGGGCCGGCGGCGCGCGCGGCCATCGCGGCCGTCACGGCCGCCGCCCGCGGGAAAGACAATGTCCTGCCCGCCATGCTGGCCGCCGTGAAAGCGCGCGCCACGCTGGGAGAGATCGCCGACGCGCTGCGCATGGTCCTAGGCGAGCACAGCCACAGCTAGTCTAAGTCTAGCAGCCCGTGGCGAAAGTCGCTCCACTTCGCGTGGCCGGCTGCGGGCCCCGTCCTCGTGGTCGTAGTCGTCCTCGTCGCCGTCCTGGTCTGGGGCGGTAGCTTTCGGTTTTCGCTGTTGATTTCGCCAGAGCAGGTCGGTTACGATCGGGTTCGTCTGCGGGGGTGGCCATTGACCAAATCCGACCTCATCGACCTCCTCTGCGAGTCACAGAAGATGCCCAAGGGCCGGGCCGAGCTCCTGGTGAGTTGCATCTTCGATTCCATGGAGCGGGCTTTGCGCAGCGGCGAGCGCATCGAGATCCGCGGCTTCGGAAGCTTCGAGATTCGGAGCTACAAGGCGTATGAAGGACGCAATCCCCGGACCGGAAGCGCGGTCAACGTCAAACCCAAGCGCCTGCCCTTCTTCAAGGTCGGTAAAGAATTGAAAGAGCGGATCAACGGGCCCGGCCGTAAGTCAGTCGCCGCGCCCCCGGCCGCCGGTGGATCCACGGCCCCCGGCGCCGGCAATCCGAACGCCGCCGCCGCCGGTTGATGGCGGCCGGCGGCCGCTCAGGCCGCCGCTTCGATGCGCCGCGTGCGCTTTCGGTGGGACAGGGCGTGGCGGGCGAGCGCGGCTACCAGATCGGCCTTGCAATCCGCCAGCACTGCCTGGCCGCAGACGCGCGCGGCGTAGAGCGACGACATTCGATCGTCGAGCATGGCCAGCCCCAACCAGCCCGCCCAGCCGCGCCCGGGTGCATAGAGCAGCGAGGCCAGCCACCGGTCCAGGGCCAGCTCGCGCCCGACCGTGGCGTGGCGAACCGCCCGCCCGTAGCCGTCGAACCGGAGATCCCCGACGGCCAATCCGCGCTCTATCGCGGCGGCGGCGACGATTCCTTGCTCGAAGGCCACGGCGATGCCCTCGCCGGTCAAGGCGTCGATGCCCGCCGCGTCGCCCACGCACACCAGGTGCGGCGCGGACAGACGGGCGTCAGGCTGGTATGGCCATGCGGGCCATCCGCGCGCCGGGCCCGGCAGCGTCACCCGGTGGCGGGTGAGGGTTCGGCGGAGCAGCCGATCGATGGAAGCGCCCGGCAGGTGGCGCGAGGGATAGTGCATCACGCCTACGTTCGCGCGGCCGCCCGGAACCGGGAACAGCCAGACGTAGCCGCGCAAGCCGTCGGCCATCGGCGTAAAGTCGTAGATCATGCGGTCGCCGAGCTCGGGCGGGGCGGGAATCTCCAAGCGAAACAGGCGCAGCGGCTGCAAGAGCTCGCCGGCCGTTCCTGCGCGGACTGCGCGCCGCACGCGACTGCCCGCACCGTCAGCCCCCACCAGCACCCGCGCGCGCAGAGCTTGGCCGCGGGTGGTCCGCACGGACACCGCGGCGGCCGCCTCGTCGACCGTGAAATCGGCGACGCCCTCGCCCTCCATCACACGAACCCCCAGCGCGCGCGCCTGCGCGACGAGATCGGCGTCCAGGTCTTCGCGCCGCACGATGTCCACGGCCTGACCGAGCGGCACGTCGCGCGACAAGCCGCCGTAGACCAGGCGGCCCGAGCCTGAGGCCACACGCGGCACCCGGATCGCTAGGCCCAGCGCGTCGAGCGCCTGGCGCGCCCGTCCGGTGAGACCGCCGCCGCATGGCTTAGGGCGCGGAAAATGTGCGCGGTCGAAGCAGATCACCCGCCGCGCGAACGACGGATCCCGGCGCACCAGCCCCACCGCCGTGGCAATCCCCGCCGGCCCCGCCCCCGCGACAACCACCTCCGGATCCATGCGCTGACAGCCCGCTCGTGCTAATCGGTCACTGACGCGAGCGTGAACTCGACCTGAGCCTCGCCGTCGATGGTCATATCCAGGCGGCCCGCCGGCGTGGTTCCGCCTTTGACCTTCACGGTGGTCGCGGCGATGACGGTGAAGGGAACCGTGTAGCTGCGCGCGAACGACGCGAAGATCTCCTTGGCTCCGGAGACCAGGACGACGTCACCGCGCGAGGACATACCGGCCGGCAGCAGCGGCACGGTGCCGAGCTTGCGCGCCCCGGGGTGCGTCGAAGACGTCGCGTCCGAGGGGGCCAGGAAAATGTCGATGGGCGGGACGTCGACGTTCAGGTTGTTGACCACGTCGTAGTGGATCGCCTTGAGATGGATGGCGGCGACGGACTGGCCTTCGACGCGTTTGAACTCGGGCGCCTCCATCCCCAGGTTGATACTCTGGGGAATCTCCACCCGCAGCCCGAGCGTGCAGGTGCCGGCTTCGCACGCCAGCGGGTAGCTCTGGCAGTCGACCGTCACCCCCGGCGCGGGCGCGCAGCAGTCGGCGATCGGCGTTCCGGCCCCACACGGCTGCGCCGGAATGCCCCCGGGCGGTGTCTTCCAGCGCTGTCCGTCGGTGGTATCGAGCGAATACATCTTCTTGGGTATGCCGAAGGTGATCGTGGTCAGGCTGCCCGAGATGAGGCCGCAGCCCAGCACCAGGGCCCCCGCCGCCCCCGCTGCGGTCGCAATGACCTGGGACGATCGCATCGTCATAGGCCCATCTTACCGGAGAATCGCCGCCGCCACGGATTCCGCCGCGGTGTAGGGATCAATGCGACGCGCGGCCACGTCTTCGGCGATCTTGGCCAGCCCGCCGCGGCGCGCGACCTCGACCAGCGCGGCCGCGCGGGTCGCGTCGCTCAGGATGGTCATGATTTGCGCCTCGGCTTGTTTGCGGCGGCGATCGCTCGCCGAGCCGGCGGCGCGCGCGCGGTGCCGATCGATGGCCTGCACCAGGTCGTCCATTCCCTCGCCCGTCGTGGCGACGGTGCGGATGATCTCCATCTCCGCTTCGCCGCCCTCGCGAAGCTGCAACATGGTCAGAAGGTCGCGGATGGTGCGGTCCGTCCCCTCGCGGTCGGCCTTGTTCACCACCAGCACGTCCGCGATTTCCAGGATGCCGGCCTTGAGCGCCTGCACCTCGTCCCCGAGACCGGGCACCGTGACCACCACGGCGGTGTCGGCGGCGGTGATCACCTCCACCTCGTCCTGTCCGACGCCCACGGTCTCGATGATGACGACGCCGTAGCCCATGGCGTCGAGCACCGCCACCACGTCGCCGGTGGAGCGCGTCAGGCCTCCCATGTGGCCGCGCGTGGCGAGCGAGCGGATGAAGACGCCGTCGTCGGTGGCGTGACGTTGCATGCGGATACGGTCGCCCAGGATCGCGCCGCCCGAAAACGGGCTCGACGGATCGATGGCCACCACCCCCACCCGCTGGCCGGCGCGCCGATAGCGCGCGATCAACGCGTCGACGACCGTGGACTTGCCCGCCCCGGGATTGCCCGTGATGCCGAGGACGAACGCCTTGCCCGTACGCGGATACAGCGTGCGGAGAGCATCCGCCGCGCCCGGTATCTGGTCGTCGAGATCGCGCATCAGCCGCGCCGCCGCGCGCAGGTCGCCGTCCAGGACGCGGGCTGCAAGGGACGTCGGCGGGCACGCGGGAACGGTCATGGCTGATGCGCTATCGCTGCCGCCGTCCTCACGGGGCGCGTAAGATCTCGCGGGCGATGACCATCTTCTGCACTTCGTTGGTGCCTTCGCCGATCTCCGCCAGCTTGGCGTCGCGCAGGTAGCGTTCCACGTTGAACTCGCGCGTATAGCCGTAGCCGCCGTGAATCTGGATGGCGACGTTGCAAGCGCGCACCGAGGCACGCGCGGCGTAGTACTTCGCCACCGACGATTCGCGCGTCGTGGCCAACCCTTGGTCCTGCATCGCGGCGGCGCGCCAGACCAGCAAGCGGGCGGCGTCGAGCTCCGTGGCCATGTCCGCCACCATGTGCTGGATTGCCTGGAATTGCGCGATGGGCTTGCCGAACTGGACCCGCTGCTTCGCGTACGCGACCGACGCCTCAAGGGCTCCCCGTCCAATTCCAACGGCCCACGCGCCGATGCCGATGCGGCCCTTGTCCAAGATCCTCAGCGTGTCCTGAAAGCCGTGATCCACGTCCCCCAGGCGCTGCTCGTCTGGCACCTCGACGTCTTCCAGCAACACCTCCGTGGTGTCCGACGCGTGGAGCCCCAGCTTTTCGATACGCTTGCCCGCGCGGAAACCGGGCGTCCCTTTTTCGACGATGAACGCCGTCAGCCCGCGCTGGCGCTTGTCCGGGCTGGTCGACGCCAGGATGACGTAGGTGCCGGCGATCGATCCCTGGGTGATGAACGTCTTCGTGCCTGAGAGGCCCCAGCGATCGCCGCGGCGCACGGCGCGGGTCCGGGCTGCCCCGGCGTCCGAACCGGAGCCGGGCTCCGTGAGGCCCCACGCGCCGAGCATGCGGGCGGCGGCGAGAGACGGCAGATACTTCTTCTTCTGCGCCTCGTTGCCGGCCAGCAGGATGTGCCCGATGCACAGCGAGTTGTGCGAAGCCATGGTCAAGCCCACCGACCCGTCGGCGCGCGCGACCTCTTCGAGGGCGACGATGAAGTCGAGGACCTTCATGCCGGCGCCGCCGTAGGCCTCGGGCACCACCATGCCGAACAGGCCCATCTCGCCCATGGGCCCGATCACCTCGTGCGGAAAACGCTCTTCCGCGTCCCATTTCTGGGCGGCGGGAATGATGGCCGACGCGCAGAACGCGCGGACCGTCTTCTGCAGGATGCGCTGGTCCTCCGTGAGATCGAAGTTCATGGCTTGTTGGATTTCGACGGGGACGTGGAAGTCGAGGGCGCGGCCACCCCCGCCGCTGGCTGCTTGAACCGCTGCTCGGGGCCGGCCGGAGCGTACACCTGGACGGCGATGGTCTTGTCGGGCCCCGTGAACTTGGCCGCGTGGGGCTGGCCCTCCGGTACGTGCAGGGCCTGCTGCGGACCGAACGGGACGGTCTCGC
>Ga0187894_10001453_pt1 | contig 30316 bp, 23 predicted proteins | sample GBC1701081metaG_FD_136650 | JGI IMG/M metagenome (GOLD analysis project Ga0187894, IMG submission 136650) | White microbial mat communities from a lava cave in the Kipuka Kanohina Cave System on the Island of Hawaii, USA - GBC170108-1 metaG ...
CAGCGTGTTGATGTCGGCGTATTGCCGGTTCAACCGCGCTGTGCAATTGCCCGTCGAGCAGGTGTCGCCAAGATAGACATTACCCGAACCGATGCGGTTGAAGTTCGACACGGCGTAGAGGTCGCGCCCTTGCGAGCCTGAATAATCAATCGAAGCCACCAGGTTCGGCGCCAGTTCGCGTTGCAGCGAGAAATTCCAGAAACGCGCGTAGGCTGTCTTCAAATTCGCGTCAATCGCCGTGATGTTGGTTTGCGGAATCGTCAAACGGCCCGATTCGTCGAAGGGGCCGGTGTTGCTGTCGGTGATGTCAATGCCGGAGATGTTCGTTCCGGCGATCAACGCGACCTGCGCGTAATTCGGCGGGTTCTGAATGATGCTGACGATAGCGTTGTCGAAGACGCGGTCGTAAGCCACGCCGTAACCGCCGCGCAAAGAAGTGCGCCCGTCGCCGAACACGTCCCACGCGAAGCCGACGCGCGGCGCGTAATTGTTCGTGTCGGATTTATAAAAACCGCCGGCGCCGCTCGCCGAAGTCAGTTGAACTTTGCCGTTACGAATCTGCTCAAACAGGTTCGCGCCCTGACCGAAATAGAAGTTGCTGTCGAGGTTCTCGTCGCGGTTGCGCGGCACGCTGAAGAATTCATAGCGCACGCCCAGGTTGAGCGTGACGTTGCGGCGGACGCGCCAGGCGTCGTTCAGATAACCGGCGGCTTCCTGATAGCGATTGCTGCGCGTGAAATTCGGAGCTTCGGCTGGCAGTTGCAGCGTGTCGCCGGGAAAACGCCCGCGCGGATCAATCGAGCCGGTGAAGCTGTAGAGTTTGCCTCTGACCAGATTGTCGAGCGCCTGCCCGAAATTGTTCGAGGCGCCCAACACCTGCACGGCGTTCTGGTATGCGCCGTAAGTGCGATTGTCCTGCGTGAAGCTGTACAGCCCGCCGAATCGCAGTTCGTGTTTGCGCCACAGGAACGTGCCGTCCTGATAAATCTGGAAGACGTTCTGCGGCCCGCCGAAAGGCAGCGCCGCGCTGCCCGTGGTCGAATAACCTGGCAGCGTGAGTTCATAGCCATCAATCGTCGGCGTCGTATTGCCGAAGAAGCTCAAGCCCGGAGCGGAGCCTGCGCCGCCCAGCGGCTGCTCGTAAACCAGGCGGTTGACCGCGAGGCGCGTCTGCGTGATCAGCCTTGATGAGTGCGCCTGCGTCAGCGAGATCGAGAGGTTGTCGTTTTGCAACCGCGCGCCGGTGTTGAAGCCGCTGTACGGGTTGAAACTGTTCGTGCCGTCGAACAGCGTCTGCCGGTCGGCGCCGAAACGAACGTTGACCGTCTCCTTGTTGCTGAAGTTGTAATCCAGCCGGGCGACCGATTGCAGCCCGTTCTGCGGGTCGCCGCCGCCCGCGTCAATCGCGCGCTGGTTTACCACTTGTCCGAAGACCACCGTGTCGGATTTGATCTTGTCGAACGCGCCACCTTTGACGATGGGGAACAAGCTGGCGATTTCGCCCTTCGTATAAAGCTGGCTGGCGTTGTCATCGTTGTTGGCCGGCAGGCTGTTGGCCAGCGCGAATTGGGCGAAGTAATTTCGCGTCGCTTCGCTCGAAGCCGCAATCAGTTCGGATGAAGGCACGATGCTGATGACCGGCGCGCTGCTGCGCGCCTTCGTCCATTCTGTGCTGTTGAAGAAATATAGCTTTTCGGCGATGGCCGGGCCGCCGATGGAATAGCCGTACTGGTTGCGCGCGAAAGTTCCCTTCTCCAATCCTTTCGCGTTGTTGTCGAAGCTGTTCGACGACAGCGCCGACACGCGATTGAAGCCATAGGCCGTGCCGTGATAACCACTCCCGCCGGATTTGGTGACGACGTTGACGACGCCTCCAGCCGCGCGCCCGTATTCAGCCGACAGTCCACCAGTAATCGCACGGAACTCCTGCACAGATTCGAGCGGCACGCGCTGCCCGATCTGCGCCGAAAACTGATTGTTGTTGACCGCGCCGTCGAGCAGGAAGTTGACGCTCGACGCGCGCTGGCCGTTGATCGCCAATCCCACGCCGCGATTCGACTGTCCCGGCGAGACGTTGCCCGCCAGCGCGACCAGATCGTAAGCGTTCCGCGTCAGCGTCGGCAGATCACGAATCTGCTTTTCGGTGATCACGGTCGAGAGCGTCTGCGTGGTCAGGTCAACGGCGATCTCCGAGCCTTCGATCACGGCTGGCGTCTTGTCTTTTTGATTCGGATCGGCTGGCGCGGGGGCGGCGAGCGCGATATTGATGGCGTTGCGCGAACCGACTCTCACCTGAACACGCCGCGTGATGGGCGCGAAGCCGTTGGCCGACACGGTCATCTCATATAAACCCGGCTGCAAATTCGGCAAGACATAAATGCCCTGGGTATTGGTCGCCGTGTTGCGTTCGCTGAGCGTGGCGGTGGATTTGATGGTGATAGCCGCGCCCGCGATCGTGGCGCTGCCCGGATCGGTCACTTTGCCGGTGATCTGGCCGGTTTCAGTTTGCGCAAACGTTTGAATGAAGAGCGACGCGACGAGCAGCGGGCCGCAAAGCAAACGGCGCAGAGTAATTTGAGTGAGCATGATTGATTCCTCCGACGTTGACGGGTTGCGCCGGATCAGTACCGCGAGCGGTAGCGAGCGTGACGCTCACAACCTGCCGATTGCAGGAGCAGCGCTCGCTACCGCTCGCGGTACTGATCCGATGTTTCGATAGCTAAGGCGATGGAGAGGCAGAAATGGTTTGTAAGGTTTTGTAAAGAACAACTGACAAATCTTTACTCACCGAAAGGCCGCGCGCGACGCCATTCAACATGCGTAAGCAATACCATCTAAGCAATACCATCAATGAGGAATCATCACGCATGACCAGACGCGCTTATCTTCTATTCGCTCTCCTGACCGTTTTGTCCGCCGGAGCGTTTCATCAGGCATTAGCCCAGCAGACTTCGATCATTCCGATCACCGACACCAGCGCATCCAACGGGGCATTCGTGCGCGGCGCGAGCAACGATGGGAAACGGATCGTCTTTGAATCAACGAACGATTACACGGGCGAGAATAAGGATGGGAACAACGAGATCTTCGTTTACGACGCCGATCTGCGGAAGATCATTCAGATCACTCGAACCGGCAGTCAATCGGGCACGGGCGGTTCAGGCGGAGGCGTGATCCTCAACAGCAGAAGTCCGCAGAGCAACAACTGTCCGGGCGGATGCGAGCCGGCGCAATTCACGGCGACCAACGCCGTCCCGGCCATCAGCGGCGACGGAACGCGCGTCGTCTTCGCTTCGAGCAGCGGGGTGCTGACCGGCGTCGCCAACGCCGACGGCAACGGCGAGATTTATCTGGCGACGCTGCCGCGCGGCGCGACCTCGGCAACCATCGAACGCATCACCGAAACCGACGGCCTGAAAAACAGCTTCGACAACAACACGCCAACGATCAATTACGACGGCTCGGTCATCGCGTTCGTCTCGACCCGGCGCTTCTTCAAATCGCGCGGCGTGCAGATATTCACGGCGCAGAACGATGACGGCAACGCGCAGGTCTACGTTTACGAAGTCAACGCGCGCCGCTTCACGCAAGTCACGCGCAAGCGGATTGACGAAGGCATTTCTGGCTTTGACGCCAAAGGCTTCATCAGCAATCCGTTTCTGAGCGGCGACGGCAAGACCCTGGCCTTCCTCTCCGGTTTCAATTTCGGCGGGACGCCAAGCAACGCCGATTTGAACGGCGAGATATTCATTTACAAAGTCGGCGATCCGATCAATCAGGTCGCGCAAGTCACGAACACCGCCGAAACCGCCGACGTGCCCGAAGACGGCGCGGTCAATGTGCTCAGCCGCTTCGGCAAACACCTGAGCGACGACGGCTCGCTGCTCGTCTTTGAATCGGCGGGCGGCGCAAGTCCCACCAAAACTGGCGAACGCATCCGCGACGTGTTCCTCTACAACGTCAACACAAAGACCTTCACGCAAGTCACGACGCAGGATGTCGGCAAGCGTGATTTGAGTGATTACAACTATTTTCCGAGCGTCAACGGCGCAGGGACTTACATCACGTTTAGTTCCAAGCTCAACCTGCCGGTCACGAATGACAGCGCGGGCAATTTCAACAACAGCCGCGAGATTTTCCGTTACGACATCGCCGCTTCGACGGCGGCGGAATCGAAGTTTTTCCTCGTCACGCAAACGCAAGTGGCGACAAACCCAACGGACCAGCGGCTGATTCTGTTCGCTCCCTTCGTCAGCGACGACGGCGCGCTCGTCGCTTTCTCGAACAACGGCAATCTGCTGGCGGCGAACTTCAACACGACCGCCGAAGTTTTCCAGGCCGCGCTGCGTCCAGTCATCAGGCAGAGCGCCGGCGCGCCGACGCTGGCCAACGCGGCGAGCTATGACGCGACAGCCATCGCGCGTGGTTCGATTGTCGCGGCGTTTGGCGCAGAACTGGCCACCAACCAGGCGGCGTCGGACGAGTTCGACAATTATCCGTTTGAACTCGGTGGCGTCAGCGTGACGGTCGGCGATTCGTTGTCGGGCATCGCCGGGCGCGTGATCTCCGTCGCGCCGGGGCAGATCAACTTCATTCTCCCAACGGGCATCGCCGCTGATGACGACGTCGCGTTCATCATCAACAACAACGGTGTAATTTCGCAGGGAACAATCAATGTGCGCGACGCCGCGCCCGGTGTTTATTCCGTGCGTCGCGACGGCAAAGGCGAGGCCGACGCTAAATGCTCCGCGACGTCAGACGACGGCAAACAAACGCAGTACACGCAGATGCCTTGTCTGGTCGGTTACGACGGCGCGATGAATTCGCTTGCGCTTTACGGCACGGGATGGCGCTTCGGCTCCGGCCTCAGAGTGCGGTTCAGATTCGCGTTGGACAATGGCGAAGAGGACGAGGTCGAAGTCGCTCCGAGTTACGCTGGGCCGTACATTGACGAAGACGGCAAAGAGCATCTGGGCGTGGATCAGATTGTCGTCGCGCTCGACGAAGATTTAATCAACCGCGCCAACGTGCAAACAACTGTGCTGCTAACCAGCAATTCGGAATCCATGATCAGCCAGGAGCAGATCACGACCTCGTTCGGTGGATTTCAGGAAGACCTGATCGTCATTAACGCCGCCAGCCAGGAAAGCGGCCCCGTTGCGCGCGGATCAATTGCCTCAGCGCGTCCGCAAAACGACGACGATGAAGAAGACGTCTTCACCGACCAGACGATCACGGCCTCAAAGACCAATCCGCCATTGGAGCTGGCCGGCATCCGCGTCAAGGTCGCGGGCATTGATGCTCGCATTCTCTCGGTTTCGCCGGACGATGTCAGATTCATCGTGCCCGACGGCGTCGAGGCCGCCGACAGCGCGCTCGTGCAATTGACGAACGGCGCGAAAGTTTTCAACGTGCGACTTTCGCTGAAAGACGCCGTGCCCGGCCTGTTCACGCAAACCGACGACGGCGACGGCGCGGTGACGGCGCGATGCGGCTTGGTCTTGAGCAATGGCGCAATTGAATACTCCGCTCCGCCGTGCGCTGTCAGCGCGGAAGGTGAAAAAAGGATTTTGGTTTTGACCGGCACTGGTTGGCGCTTCGCGTCGGGTGTGAAGGTGAAGTTCGACAACACTGAGATCATTCCGACTTACGCTGGCCCTGAACCTGGGCTGCCTGGCGTTGATCGCATCGTGGTGGAGTTGACCGACGATATGGCAGCCGACATTGCAGGCAAGGATGAAGACATCGTCGTCAATGCAACCATCAATGGCGAGAGCGTCAGCAGCCAGACCGGGGCGACCGTCGCGTTCAAAGAGATGATCGAGGAAGCGAACGCCGCGTCGCGGGGGAGTGCCGACTTCAGCAAAATTCGTAGTACTGGTCGCAAAACGTCGGCGCAATATGTCAATGGAACTCGAAATGTGAACTGAAAATATCGCCGGAGGCTTAGGAGCAAAACCACTGTTTGCCAATTCAGCCTTACGGCTACTGCGCAAGGAAAAGCCGCCCTAGGTGAATCAAGGCGGCTTCCCTGCTTTAATCAATCGGAATTGGCACTCGCAGCTTGAGCGAGCAGTCTATCTTGAAGCTCTTTGACCAAATTTTCACCAGAAGGTTCAGTCAATTCTGCTGCCATTTCGCCAGCAAGGATAAGCGCAGCTTTATTACCAGACATGCCGACTACGGTATTATCGCCCGGAGCAGCTTTGCTACTCCAATCAAACCTATTCTTCACTTGGCGAAGATAAGCCGCCATATCTTCCGCGCTGTCCTTTCCTCTTGGGAGGCATCGGTCAATTATTGTCCCACCTAGGAGTGAGAAGCTAAGAACCCCAATATTTTTTAGTAATAGATACTCCTTGGGCTTAGCCCACTCAGTTGCAAAAACGCTTTTCACCGCTTTCCAGTAATTCCTGATGACAATGTATTGAACTATTGGATTGGTGAAATCGCGTATGTATTGGCTCTTCGCCAATGTCTTGCTCACCCCAGTCTGTAAAGCCACAAAATTAACGAGACGAGTCAGATTTTGGGAGCGCGCCCCGGCATTAGACCCTCCACCTACAACACCATGCCAAGGAGACTCAGGATCAGTCGTAAGTTTAGAGGTTATCCAACGATCAAGATGATCCCTCATTTCTAGCTCTTCCTGAGTTAATCGGTGTTGCATGATTGCCAAGTGGGAAGTGTTTAGCCCTTTTTGGTTCGCATTGATATCAACGAACAGGGCCCTCTCTTGTTCACGTGACAACCCGATATGAATTTGGAATGGGGCTGCCGCAAGAAGTGGTTCCCTCCGGTCATCGCCGCTTGCATAATAAAGACGGTGATTTCCGTCAACCCGACTTACCTTCACCTTATTATCTTGCAGTTTATCTAAGTCGAAGCGTAGCCTAAATGGTTTAACACCAATTTCTGCCACACCTTTTATCTCCTCGATTTGTACTATTTTCTTGTCACGCACATTTAGCACAACCTCTGGGAATGCGCGCGGCCTGTCAGGATTCTTCTCTCTACTCGCATACTCATAAACTTCGCTGGCATGCTTTGGTGACAAATCTCGTTGAAGGCCTTCGGGATTTGTAACTTGGTCAAAAACATCTGCCTGTGATATGAGAGCCAAATGTGCTAATGGTGACTCCCCTCTGAAGCAAATTGTATCTAGATTGTGTGTTTCATAAGCGATTAGCTCGATTTGCGAAACGCCTTTAAGCTTAGACATATCTTTATTTACCTCTTGGAAATGTACCTTAGGCTATCTAGCCGGCAGGTGACTTAATGATGAGCCGTTCCGTTACCGCACAGCGCTTTGCTGCAAGCCTGCCGTATGCTCAACAGCTTATGAAAATACGGCACATACCGTATTTTCATGGTTGCTAGGCAGCGCCAAATGCCGCAAACGACCCTTAAAAACTGACGCATTAACTAACGCGCGCGCCAGTATAGCTAACAATTTTGATACGTCAAGAACTTTTTTGCTAGATATGCTAACTTTTTCGCCACCACATGTGTCAGAGGATAGAACGATATTTAGCTGTAGGCTCGGCAATCGAAAGGAAAGTGGCTGTCTCCCAAAAACAACATTGTTTTTTACACCAGCCGCCGCGAACGGCGTTGCAAGATTGACCGCGACCGATGAACCCGATTCTTCACTTTGGTCTCCGTCCAGCCAAAACTCCTGGCGATCTCTGCGACGGAATAGTTCTCGGACTTGAGCATGACGAAGACCTGGCGGTCGTCGGGCGGCAGCGAGTTCAGCAGCTTGTCCGCCAGATCGCGGGAGATCAACCTGGCTTCGACTTCGTCGTCTGTCGCGTCGGCGGATTTCTGCTCAAAAAGAAAAATCATTTCGCCGTCGCTGAGCTGGCTGAAGACGTTCTCCGGGCGGCGGCGGCGGCGGCGCAATTCGTCGTAGCAGGAATTGGTGGTGATGCGCGCCAGCCACGCCGCGAACGAGTGCGCGCCGCCGCCGCGATACGAGCCGATGGCGAACCACGCTTGCGTGAAGCTGACGTGGGCGATCTCTTCGATGTCATCGCGCTGCTGGAAAAACCGGCGCACGACGCGGAAGATCATCCCGCGATGGCGGCCGACCAACTCGGCGAACGCCTGTTCATTGCCATCTGCGGCGGAACCAGCCAATTCGTCGTCTGTCTGCTGGACGTGAACGAGTGTGGCCGCAGTCAAATTCCCTCTCTCCTCGTAAATCTGATTCATTGCTTTACCGAATGTTTGATCACGAAATGGTGAATGAATAACCGGCGCCGCGAATCGCCTTGATGCGCCCGGAGCCGGCGTGCGCGCCGCCGAGTTTGCGGCGCAGGTTGCTGACGTGCATGTCGACGCTGCGGTCGTTGTAGTTGAGCGGGCGGCCCAGAATCATTCGCGCGATCTCTTCGCGCGTGACCACCTGTCCAACATGCCGTAGCAGCAGTTCGAGTAGATCGAACTCCGCTGCCGTCAGCGCAATCTCTGCGCCGCCCTGGCTGACCGTGCGCTTCAGTTTGTCCATTTCCAGATCGCCCGCCCGGAGCAGATGACTGAAGGCGCTGACGCCGGCGCTGGCGCGGCGCAGGATGGCGCGCACGCGCGCGATCAGCTCCTGCGGCAGATAAGGTTTGCGCAGGTAATCGTCCGCGCCGAGTTCGAGCGCCAGAATCCGCTCGGCGTCGTTCGATTCGGCGGAGACCATCAGCGCTGGCAGGAGCGAACGCTGGCGAATCCGCCGCAGTAATTCGACGCCGCTGACGCCGTCAAGCGAGCACGGAGAAGCGTCAATGATGACCAACGCGAATCTCCCCGCCAGGCTGCGCTCGACGCCATCTGCGTCGTCAACCGCGCGCTCGGCCACAAAGCCTTCAGCCTGCAAAAACTGCGTCAGAGCTTCGGCCTCGTCTGGCTGCATAATGAGCAACACATCGCTCGCCATGCCTGCCTACCTCTGCGCGCGTTGATGACTGGCGATCGGAGCGGCGTCTTGCGCATAAGCGAGCGTGACGCCGAGAGCCAAAAACATCAGCCCCCAAACCAGCGCGATGTAAGTCAGCGGATTGTTGAATAGCTTGCCGGCCCGGCGGAAAAAGGAACGGGCGACATCAGGTGGGCGACAGGAAATTCCTTTTCGGTGATGATGAAGATTGTCGGAACTGCCAAGCTGCATGTGATTCTCCTTGTGCAATGCGCGTTATGGTTTTGCTCTTCTTTTCATCCCTGCAATCGCCTGTCATCAATTTTTGGTGTGTGAATCGGGCTTGATCGCCGCGTTGATTGAACGCCGCGGCCGCGCTCGCTTGCGAGTTTTTGATGATATTTGTGGTTAAATTGCGAGAGGCCGATTGCGCAAATAGCCAATAATGACAGGCTCTCCAGTCATCGCAACGACAAGAGCCGCCGCAGCGGCGCAGAGAAATCCCTGCGTCGCCGCGGCGGCGAAAGAAGCTTACCGGATTGTGGTTTTACAAATTCAGATGGTTTCGTTCACTACCGATGACGGCGCAATCAGCCGCCTCCATCAATCAGTCATCCCAGCAAAACTTTGAGCCGCACAGTTGGAATTGAGACGGAAGCAAAGCGGGCAAGAAAGGCAAAAGGGGCAAAAAGACCTTTTTGTTTCTTTTGCCTTCTTGCCCGCTTTGCTTCTCACCTCATTGCTAAAAGCTGAACCTGACGCCGAGCTCAAACTGGCGCGCGCCACCTGCGCTGCTCGGTTGCAGGAAGTACGGCGAACCAAGCACGCCGCTGTACGAACCGTAGTTCACGCGATTGAGCAGGTTCGTGATCTGCGCCGTAAGCTGCACGTTGAAGCGCCCGTTCTCCGAGCCACCACCAAACGGCCCTCCGCCCATTCCGCCCGGTCCCATCGGCGGACGGCCGCCGCCAGGAAAGCCTCCCGGCCCCTGCTGCGCGCTGGCGCCTTTACGTTCGCCGAAGCTGAACGTGCGGCTGATCGAGAGGTTGACGTTGAACGCGCCCGGATTTTCAGCCCGCACGCCATTCGGAAAATTCGTCAGCAGATAATCGAGCAGCATCACCGGCGCGCCTCCGGGCCGGCAGCCGGAGATGCAACGGTTCGGGAGCGACGAATACAAGCTCACCGGCAGACCGGTGTTGCGCGCAAGACCCAGCGGACGGTCGTTGATGTTCGTGTCGCCGTTTTCGTCGAAGCCGGTCGTGACGCTGAACGGCGAGCCGGACGACGCCGTGATCATCGGCGACAGGTTGAAGCCGTAAGGCAGCGTGACGCGCCCGCCGATGAAGATCGAATGGCGACGGTCGGTGTAAGCGCGTCCCCATTCGGCCGCGAGGTTGTAGTTATCAGCCGGCAACGACATCGCGCCGTCAGCGTCGCTGTTCGTCCACGAGAGCGTGTAATTGCCAAAGAGCATAAACGTCCGCCCCAGCCGCCGGTCGAGGCGGAAGAGCAGGCCGTTGTATTTCGAGTTCGCCGACGATTCGATCTGGTAAAGATTGCCGACATCGCCAAAGGGGCGCACGGCGCTCGAAGGATTGGCCGGATCATACGTGCCGGGCAGCGGCGCGTTGATGTTGCGCATGCGGAATTGATGAACGCCGCGCGCGTAGATGTACGACGCCGAGCCGTTCAATCCGTAAGGCAGTTGCCGCTCGACGGTCGCGGAGAAGTTGATCGTGTAAGGCGCTTTCAGATTCGCGTCGAGCGTGCGCTTGACTGTATTCGTGACAGCGACGGTCGGGTCGCCCGCGAACGGATCGGGATAAAGCGGGTTCAGGATGACAACGCTCTGTTGCGTCACGCCGTCGTAACGCAGCGTGTTTTCGTAAAGGCTGCCGGTCAGCCGCTGGTAGAACAAGCCACCGCCGAGGCGAAAGACGGTCTTGCGATCTTTGAATGGCGACCACGCGACGCCGGCGCGCGGCGCGAAATTGTTTTTGTCGCTGAGTTGCGACTGGAGCTCGTGACGCAGGCCGAACGAGAGCGTCAGCGTCGGGCTGAAGCGCCAGTCTTCCTGCGCGAACCACGAATATTCGGTGCGCGAGTAACGAAGCAGCGGGTCGCCTGTGTTGATCGTGAACTGCTGGGCGCGCGCCGCCTGCGGGTTGTTAATCGCCTGGCGGTACTGTTCGAGGTTGGCGAAGGTGAAAGTCCCGTTGAAATTGTTCTGGCTGTAATCGCGCACGCTGTCACGCGAAATCTGCGTGCCGAATTTGAGCGTGTGTTTCTTGAGCGTCCACGTCAGATATTCCTGCCATTCGGCGCCGGTCGCGCGCGAATCACTGGGGCAACAGGTCGCGCCGCCGCCGTTGAAAGCGTCGAGCACGTTGATGGCCACGCCGGTCGTGTTCGCATTTGCGCGGCTGCTTTCGCGCTGGAGTTGCAGCCGCGATTCGAGCAACAGCGCCGAATTGATGATGAACGTTTCAGACAGCCGCAACGTGTGATTGTTGTTGGTCGAATTCGAGCCGCGTTCGGGCAACGTGTAATTGCCGCCGCCAGTAGCGCCTCCGCCAAAACCACCGCCGCCGGGGCCGCCACCGCCAGGGCCGCCTCCACCAGGGCCTCCGAAACCGCCACCGCCAAACCGCACGGCGAATTCGCGGTTGTCGCTTTCAGAACCGAAGAACATGTAATTTGCGTTGAGCGTGTTGCGATTGTTGAGCAGGTAATCAGCGCGCGCCATCACGTTCCGGCTATGGCTCGGCGCCAGCACGTTGAAGACCTGTTGGCCATCGAGCGTCGTGGCCGCCACGGTGTTGCTGCCTTCGAGTCCGCGCTGCTCGAAGTTGGCGAAGAACGACATCTTGTTCGCAATGATCGGGCCGCTCAGGTTGAAGCCGTAACGCTCCTGGTGAATGTCCGGTTTGACCAGCGCGAAGGCGTTGCGGGCGTCGAACGCCGAGTTACGCAGGTTGAATGAAGCATTGCCGCGCCATTGATCGCGTCCGGGCTTGGTGATGATCTCGACGCGGCCAAAGCCGGGATTCGAGTACTCGGCGGTGAAAGGATTCTGGTTGACGCGGATTTGTAAGATCGCTTCGCGCGGAGGCAATCGTCCGCCGCTGAAACCATCAACGAAGATTTGCGCTCCCCCTTGCCCGCCACTCACTCCGCCTGCCGCAGGGCCGGCCAGCGCCTGCAAATAGCTGCGCAAATCGTCTTCGTTGTCCGGCAGATTGTTTTTGATGAAATCTTCGTCGAGCACCGTGGCGCTCAGGTTCTGATCTGGTTCGACCGAAACGCCTTTACTGTCGGCGGTAATGTCAGTGACGACGGTCACTGCCGCCACCGCCAGCGTGATCTTCAACGGCGACGATTGCGGAATTCGCAGATCATTCTGGACGTACTTCCCGAAGCCGCTGAATTCAACTGTGAGCGTGTAGACCCCGGCGGGGATGTTGGTCACTGTGAAATCGCCAACGCCGCTGGCCTGCGCGGTGATCGCTTTGCCGCCGCCGCTCGGCGTCAGCGTAATCGTCGCGCCGGGAATGACCGCTCCCAGCTCGTCTACAACCTGACCACGCAACGATCCTGCCTGCTGCGCGAAGATGGTAATTGAAAGAAGCAGCGCTACTGCGAGCGCAGCCGAGGATAATTTCGAGAATCTGTTTTGCATGATCTGTCCTTTTAGTAATTCGCTTGTTGTTTATCGTGATAGTGAACCTGCATTCAACGTTGGCGATCATGCCTGACTGTTCGTCAAGAGTGTTAAAGCTGAGGAAAAGAGTTTGTAAGGTATGTAAATTTTCAGTGGCTCACGAAAGGTACCGCAGACTGTCCAGTCTGCGGAGGCTCCCGTTCTTCGACAATATTCGAGTAACGCAAGCCTCCGCAGACTGGACAGTCTGCGGTACCTTTCGTGAGCCTTTAAATGTCCTCCAACACAATGTTGATCGAGACCGTGTTGGCCGTCTTGCCATCCACGTTGAAAAGTTGAAAACCAGATCAACATTGCCGCGTCCGGCCAGGCTGCGTGGGATGCGGATGTTGGTTTGATCCAGGCCAGCGAAATCGCCCTGCGCTCCGGCGAAGAGCACGTCGGCGTTCACACCGCCGATGGCGCCTGCCACCGCCGAGAGCGCGCTGCGATTGCGGAAGCCTGTGCCGAAGCCGGCCAGGAAGAGTTGGTCAGTAGAAGCGCCGAGATCAATCGGAACGGCGACGAAGCGGTTTTGCGCCGAGTCGAATTGCGCGACCGGCTCGAAGCTCTGCGTGCCGTCGGCCTTGATACGTTGAACGACGGCGGCTGGAACTCCCTGCCCGGTGGCGTTCGCGGTGAACAACCCGGGCGCGACCGTGGCAATCGTGGCCGTGCCTTGCCCGACCGTTGCGCTGTTGAGCAGAACAGTGATCGTTGCGCTGCCGGCGCTTGTGCCCGACGGAAGCTGGAAGTTGATCTGCGTGGGCGAGACGAAGAAGAGCGGAGCGTTGCGCGTCGTCCCGGCGGCGTCGCGCACCTGAACCTGCACACCACCCAGCGTCGTCGGCAACGGCTGTGTAGACGCGGGGACCGTGCTGCTGGCCAGGCCGGTCCCGAAGAGCGCGACAATCCCCTCGCTGGCCAGGGAGCCTGTGGCGAAGCTCGCCGCCGAAACCGTCGAGACCGAGGTCACAGTGTTCGGCACGTTCGTCAACCCGATGTCGTACGTACTGGTATAGCCTCCCTGTCCGTCCGACGCCACGTTGAGCAGGATCGAGTTGCCGCCGCTTTGGGCGATGCCATCGTTGCTGTTCCGCGTGCCGCGAGCCGGTTTCGTGTTGTACGGAGCCTGAGTGAAGACTTGGTCGGTCAACGTATCGTCGAAGATGAGTTGCGAAGTGAATTCATACGTCCGCGTCGAGCCGGAGAAGAGGCGGACTTTGTAATGAAGATGCACGGTTCTGCCGGTGTAATAGCCCGGATAGATGGTTGTGAATTCGACCGAGCCGTTGCTGTCCGTCACCTGATACCCGCGCAGGAATTTCTGGCCGATGTTGTTGGGATTGCCCTGGCCGCTGACGTCTGAATACCCGCCCAACGCATCGCAGTGCCATAAGTCAACCAGCGCGCCTGCCAGCGGCGTGCAAGCGCTGCTGCCGACGCGATAGACGTTGAACTTCAGCTTCAGCGGCACACCGGGTTTCACGGTGTTGTTCGACGGATCCGACCGAATGTCGGAACGATTGAGCAATTCGTCCACAAAAAATGGGCCTTCGGTCAGCGCTGGCCTGGCCACGCAGGTGATCTGGCTCAGGTCTTTGGTCGCGCGCGGGGCCGCCGCGAAGAGCGCGGGTCTGACTACGTTGGCCAGCGAGTTGGCCTCGGCCACCGAGCCGGATTGTCCCGCCGGCCACAGCCCCAGCGATTGTTTGTCTCCCCATCCCACCAGCGCCGCGCCGCCCGCCGCCCCAATCAGGCGGAGCGTTTCGCGGCGACTCAGCAAATGATTGTTTGTCTTTTTAGTCGTCAATGTTTCTTTCTCCTGTTTGATTTTGGTTTGAGAGGTGGAAGGCTGCCATCAGCGACGAGTGACAGCCTTCTCACCACCAGAAGCGGCCGGCGGCGACCGCCCTCCGGGTTTATTTCAAGCCATCTCTCGTTGGCCTCTGTCCGGGCGGGAATCCAGGTCCGCCTCCCGGCCTGAATCCAGGCCCATCTCCAGGCCGGCCTCCGCCAAACGGCGGGCCTCCGCCCAAAGGTCCAATCAGTTCCACCAGGCGGTCGCCGAATTTTTCTTTCAGCGTGTCCAATTGCCCGCCGCTTTTGAGCACGGCCAGAACGTCAATCTGGAGTTTCGCTGCGGCTTGCATCCTGGTTTTGGAAATCTCGGCGCCGCGGTTGGCGATGATCGTCGCCTGCGCCTGCGCCGTCGCCAGATCGCCGGCCAGAATCGCGCTGTTGTAAGCGGCGTGCGCCGCCTGCAACTCTTCGTCCGGGCCAGCCGGTTGCGCTTTGCGGAAGTTGGCGAACAGCGTGTTCAACTGCGTCTCCTGATCCGACGTGAGCGCCGGAGCGCCGGCTTCACTGATTGCGCGCTTCAAAAAACCCGTTGGCTCGGGCCGTTGATCCCGCTGAGCCGTCGTCACGTTTGCGCCGATAGTTACCGCGCAGAGCAGCAGAACCATCACGCTTAATAACCTCGTTTGTAATCTCATCGCTCGTATTGCTCCTTTTTTTGTGAAATTGAAGAACCAGTCTCGCCTTGATCGGTCTCATTGCTGATACCGCGAATGCGCGATGCATTCTTGGCGGCGATCATGTCTGATTCAGTCGAAGAGTTGTTAAAGATCAGGAAAAGAGTTTGTAAGGCATGTAAATTCATCTTTCTTGCTACGGCTCGCGTTTCGGATAGCGATCTCTATCACCAGGCTCTCTCAGCGAGCGTTCTGGAATCAACAAAGACGGCCCGAAGACGATCTCCCAATTCGATTGGCCTGACAAAAACAATCTGGCGATCTGGCCTGCCGATTTGTCCGTTCCATCGGCTTCCAATCCGATGACTTGTGGATAAGCCTGGAACGGGCTGTCCATCTCCATTGGCAAACGCTGCGGCGCGTTCCAGCCGGACGGGTTGCCGATGTCCGCGTTGAAGCTGACGTAAATGCCTTCCGTGCCCCAGTCCGCGTTCACAGCGCGATTGAGCAGCATCACGTATTGCCGCAACCAGGTGTTGTAATGGATCGCCGGTCCCCAGTAAGCGTCGGCGTTCGCCTGATGCCAGTCGGAGGCGGCGGGAAAGATCGGCCAGACGCGCCCACCGATCCCCGGCTCATCCCATCCTTCGTTATTCCACTTCCGCACTGCGCCTGCGGGATTGAAACGATCCTGGTAATGCAGACGCGCGATGGCGACGCCTTGCTCTTCGATCTGCCGGTTGTACGTACTGAAGTAGAAGTAAAAATAGTTCGTCGCCGGATCGAAGATCACCGAGAAATCGCCGACTCCACCCGCGAAATAAAAATTCGCAGTGTCGCATTGCAACGAATCAACAGGCGCTTCGAGGACGACGCCGAGGTCTTCCCACGTCCGCCCGTCGTCGCGCGAGATCATCTGTCGAATCCTGGGAACGGACAGAAGGTCATTGGCGCAGCCCGCGCTGACCTCGTTGTGGAACCAGCCGAACATCACGCCGTCCGCGTCGCGGTAAGTGGCTTCGAGCCACAGCCCGCCTTCGATGGTTTCACGGTTGATGATCGTCACGCGCTCCGACGGGTTCATCTGAAAAAGGTTCGCCCCGACGCTGCGCCAGGGATATTGCAGAGAGTTGAAGATGATCAGCCGCCCTTCGGCGTCGCGCTCGGCCGGCGAATTCCCGTCAACTCCCCAGGTTACGTCGAACTCGCGCGCGCCCGGCATCAACAGACCCGGCGCTTCACGGAGCGAAAACTGCGGCGGTTGCTGCCCCTGGGCTGCGACAGCGAGAGGCGCAATGAGCAATTGCGCAACGGCTGAGAAGATGGCTAGCTGGCGTTTTGGCATAAGCGTCATAAAGTCGAGGCGGTCAATCTGTGATGGCAAAATAAACTCCTGTCACCAGAAACATCAACGTCCAGACGAGGAACACGTAAGTCAACGGGTGGCGTAACGCGTCTCGCAACCAGTTTTGAATTGACCAAATCATTTTCATCGCCTATCACGTCGGGGAGCGAGACCGTGGTCTCGCTCCCGGGCCACGCCGCGCGCAGGAGCCGGAGCGCGGGCTGGTTGCAAGTCTTCCTCTCAACCATCGTTCCTTCTCCCGGACAAAGCCGGAGCAAGGGTTGTGCCACCGAAGCGAAAGACGCGCGAACAGGCATACCTGTTGCGTTTTTGCGCCGCGCCCGGCAACGCGCGGTGGATCAAACGACGCCCGGTGTGGCGAAAACCGACAGCGGCTGGGTTTAAATTTCAAGGCAGTGTGACAGAAATGTATCTGAATAAATTATGGAACCATTTGAATCCGCCACGCGCCTTAGTACAGGGAAACAACCGCGCGCGCGGCGTGAACCAACCAGGGATTTACTAGCCAGGAGAAATGGAAGGGGCATCTGATGTTCACCAAAATACTTTCTATCGTTTGTCTCACTCTTATCAGCGCGTTGATTCTCAGCGCGGGCAGCGCACAAGCGCAGGACTTGGTCTCGGCCAAAGTGCTCTCAATCGAAGGCCAAGTCGAGATTCGCCGGCAGCCCCGCGATCAACCTCAGATTCAAAAAATCGCCTTCAAAATCGCAGATGAATTGAAGGCCGGCGACACCATCGTCACCGGCAAGAGCGGAAAGCTGGTGCTCGGACTTTCAGACGGGTCGCAGGCGGTGATCGCGCCGAAGACGACGGTCGTCATCAAAGACCTGAGCCAATCGCCGCGCACACTCTTCAACGTCATTCGCGGCAAGACGCGAGTCCACATCGAAAAGCTCGGCGGCCAGCCGAATCCTTACCGCGTCAACACGCCGACGGCGGTCATCGCCGTGCGCGGCACGATCTTTGATGTGCTGGTTGATGATGATGAGACCCAGGTCTTCCTGCACGAAGGCCAGGTGGAGGTGACTAACCTGACTTCGCCGAATCAACCGGTCTTGCTGTTCGCCGGGCAGATGACCAAAGTCTTCTTGCAGCGATTACCGACAGCGCCTGGAATGTTTAAATCCGGTCGCAACGACGGAACCTTCAAAACCAGGCGCAACGACCGGGCGTCGCAGGATAACCGGCGGGTGGCCAGTGGCGGTCCCAGACCAGACTCTGGCCGCGGCGCAGCGACGCCGGATTTTGGCCGTGGCGGCTCATCGCCACAAGGCAGAGCGAGTTCCGATTCTGGCCGAGGCGGCGCTCCATCCATCGGCGGAACGAGGCCGGATTTCGGTCGCGGCGCTCCCGCTCCAAACGGCCCCAGGCCAAATAGCGGCCCAAAAACTGATGGCAAAAAGCCCTGATAATTGCTCTGATAACTGATTGATGAACGTGTCCGAAACCAATTACAGATCTCACAAAGTTTTAGTCGTTGACGACGAACGTGGCGCGCGCATGGCGCTCGAGGTTCCGCTCCGTCTGAGTGGTTATGATGTCGTGGCGGCGACGGGCGGTCGCGAAGCCATCGCGCTCGGTCAGGGCAAAAGATTCGACGTCGTCTTGACCGACATCTACATGCCCGACCTCAACGGCCTGGAAGTCGTGCGCGAGTTTCGCCGGTTGAGTCCCGACACCAAGATCATCGCGGTGACGGCGCAAGGCTCGCTCGAAATCGCCATGCAGGCCATCGAGGAAGGCGCTTTCGATTTCATCGCCAAGCCTTTCGACATTGACGAAGTGCTGGCGCTGGTGGGTCGCGCGGCGCAACATTCGACCACCACGCCGGCTGAAAGTCCCGACCCGGAGCATGATTTTTCCGCCTCCGGTTTGATCGGCCACAGCCCGCAGATGGTAAGGGCCTACAAGCTGACTGCGCACGCCGCGCGAACCAACGCCACGGTCTTGATTGAAGGTGAATCAGGCTCCGGCAAGGAACTCATCGCGCGCGCCATCCATCGTCACAGCGCGCGAGCGAAGAAGCCGTTCATCGCTGTCAATTGCAGCGCGATGACCGAGACGTTGCTGGAATCCGAGTTGTTCGGCTACACCAAAGGCAGTTTCACTGGCGCAGCGACAGATCGTGCCGGATTGTTTGAGAGCGCGGATGGCGGGACGATTTTTCTGGATGAATTGAGCGGCACGAGCCAGTCGTTTCAAGCAAGCCTGCTCCGCGTGCTGCAGGAGCGAGAGGTCAGGCGCATTGGCAGCCGCGAATCGCGCAAGGTGGACGTGCGCGTCATCGGAGCGACCAACGTCAATCTGGAAGAACTGGCCGGGCGCGGCGAGTTTCGTCCCGACCTTTTTTACCGCCTCAGCGTGCTGACGATCACCCTGCCGCCGTTGCGCGAACGCGGCGCGGAAGACATCGCGCTGCTCGCCCATCACTTCCTGAAAAAATACGCCCGCGATCACGGCGAGCAGATTCGCATCGGCGAAGACGTGATTGATTTGCTCGCGCGCTATCAGTGGCCGGGCAACGTGCGCGAACTGGAAAACACCATCGAGCACGCCGCCGCCGTATGCGCCGACCGCTTGATCACCATCAATGATCTGCCCCGGCGCATCGTCGAGCGCGCCGCGCCGCCTTCCGCTCCGGCGCATCATCCCGGCGTTTCCTTGATTGACGACCGACCCAGCCTGGCGGAGTTGGAACGCCGCTACGTGCAGCTCATTCTCTCGGAAACCGACGGCAACAAATCGCGCGCGGCTGAGATTCTCGGCATTGATCGCCGTACGATCTATCGTTTTTTGGAAGGAGATTCATTGACTCGGATTGCCAATTGATCATTGCGCAGGGCGTTGATCGTCGTTTCGGCCACAAAAGCCAACCGGACAAAAAAATGTTGGACAAAAAAATGGCCGCTCTTTATTTTTTTGTCTTACATTTTTTTGTCCGCAGGGTCTGATGGCCGAAACGACGATCAAGGCCACTCCGCATTGCCCATTGTTTCGCAGGGAAAGAAGACCTCGATTAACCAGACCTTTCTCCCCTGCCAATCAATTGGCAAATGGCAATGCGCAATGGGCAATCCGTCCGCCTGATGATCGGGAATAAATCACAAGCCATCCGCACGGCGCTGATTCTTCTCCTCAGCGTCGCGCTGGTCGTGTTCGTGACGTGGTTCGCGCCTTCGCTGTCTGCCGCTTCACGGAACATGCTCTTTCGCCTGCGCGGCGCTTCCAACGCGCCCGCCGACATCGTCATCGTGGCGATTGACGATCACAGCTTGCAGCGCATCGGCCAATGGCCCTGGCCGCGTTCGGTGATGGCCGGCGCGCTGGACAAACTCACGCAAGCCCGGCCTCGCGCCGTCGGCCTCGATGTCGTTTACGCCGAACCCTCCGCGATTGAAGACGACCGGCGACTGGCCTCCGCAATTGCGCGCAATGGCCGTGTGATCCTGCCTGCGCAACTTTACGAGACTGTGTCGAATGAAAATCCGACCACAGCCTGGCTCCGACCTCTGCCGGAGTTTGCCAACGCCGCCAAAGCTGTCGGGCACGCCCACGTCTCGCTGGAAGTTGATGGGATGGCGCACGCCATTCAACTGAGCAAAGCCGATGATCGAGCCGACAGGCTCTGGGCTTTCAGTTTAGAAGTCTTGCGCGTGGCTGAGAACATTGCCGTTGACGATATGGAAGAACAACCTGGTCTGCTCCGCTTCGGCGCTGATCGCATTCCGGTGCGCGACGAAGCCACAGGTTCGACGATTCCCGGAGTCACCATCGTTCGCCAGAACGAGATGATGATCAACTTTGTGGGCCCCGCCGGATCGTTTCGTCACTACAGCATCGCGGATTTGATCGAAGGCCGGGTCGCGCCCTCCGCCTTCGCGGACAAAATTGCGCTCATCGGCGCGGTGGCTGGATCTATGGGCGACACGCGGGTCACGCCGTATATGCATTACGGTACCGGCCAAAGCCAGGGCGGGCAGGAGATGCCCGGCGTCGAGATTCACGCCAACATCATCAACACCATCCGGGGCCGCCTTTCATTCCGCGATCTGCCGAATTGGATGGCCTTCGTCGCCGCGCTCGCCGTCATTCTGCTTTCGGCGCTGACCATCAGATGGTTCGACGGCTGGCGGCAGATTGTGATCCTGGGACTGATCTTGCTCTCCATCAGCATCGGCAGTCTCTTCGCCTTCAGCCACTATCTGATCATTCCGCCGCTCTCGGCGATGCTGACCGGCTTTGCCGCCGTGATCCCGCTGCTGCTCAACCGGGCGTTGACGGCCAGCCGCGAATTGGATCTCAAGCTGGCGGCGCTGGTCAGCAGTCAGAAGGGATTTCTCTCCGCCGATGTGGGACAAGATGCCATCTTGTCCCACGACCAGTGGATACTCGATCTGCCACAGAGTCTGGCCTGGAAGCTGCGCGCGGTTGACGACCTGACGATCCGTTTGCTGGCGCGCATGGGTTTCATCAACCGCATCCTCTCCAGCATGGATGAAGGCGTGCTGGTGGCTGACCTCGAAGGACGGATCGTGTTTGCGAACCGCGAGGCGACGCGGCTTTTCGGCCGCGAGCAAACAGAACTGATCGGCGCGAGCTTCGCCGACTTCCTGATCGAACGTGGCGCGATTGATCAACTCAACCTGCGCGAAGCCGTCAAAGACGCCATCGCTGGCCGAAGCTCGCAACTCGAATTTGAAATCACGGGGCCTGAGCCGCGTTACTATTCGCTACTGCTTTCGGCGCTGGACTCCAATGTTGATGCGGCTACTGATCCAGAACTCACTCCGGCGAGCCGTCGCGTCGGCGTGGTGGCTTTGATCTCGGACATCACCAAGCGCGTCGAATTGGACAGGATGAAGACCGAGACGTTGCAGTTGGTCTCGCACGAGTTGCGCACGCCGCTGACTTCGATCCGGGGTTTGAGCGACGTGCTGATCAAATTCCCGGTCGCCTCCGACGAGGCGAGCGAGATGCTCGGAACCATTCGCTCCGAAGCCGTGCGGCTCGGCGAGATGATCAACCGTTATCTGGATCTCACGCGGCTGGAATCGGGCGCGCAACCGTTACGCCTGACCGAGATGAATTGCCAGCGGTTGATCGCCGATTGCGTCTGCAGCTTGTCCTCATTCGCCGCCGAGCGCAGGATCACTCTCTCTTCCGAGGTCAACCCCGACGCGCTGGTCTTGCGCGCCGACGCGCAACTCCTGACGCAAGCCATCAACAACCTGCTCGGCAACGCGATCAAATACAGCCCGCCGGAGACCGAGGTCGTCGTCGCGGCGGAACTCAATCACGCCAACGTGATGATCAGCGTGCGCGACCAGGGCTTCGGCATACCCGAAGGGGCGCGCGAAAGAATCTTCGAGAAGTTCTACCGCCTGGATCGCGACACAACCTCGGGCGTCGTCGGCGCCGGATTGGGTCTGCCGCTCGTGAAAGAGATCGTCGAGCGGCACGGCGGACGGATCACGTTCGAGAGCGGCATGGCGACCGGCTCCACTTTCACGATTCACCTGCCTATTCAACCACAGACTCTTTCTGGCGCCGAGCGATAGATCGTCTTCATCTCGTTGTTCATCTCCGCCACACACACTCGAAATCTCGAACCCTACCTTTGTCTGGTTTCGCCACATTCTCCGTCATCCTTCGACCCGCCAGTCTCCATCATCTTTGCCTATCAGTCGCAAAACCCAATAAACAAGCCCGTTTCGCGCTGGTCTGAAATCAAGCAAGGCTACGGCACGCGCGTTGCCCTGTCATCCGGCGAAGATCAGCCCTGGTCAAAGGTGATCTTCACGCAGGGCGCGTTTCAACTCTAAAAGGGGGAAGGCGACACCGAGCACTCTTCGTCGCTTCGGGGTTGAAACGCGCCATCAATCTATCGGATCAGTACCGCGAGCGGTAGCGAGCGTGGCTCCCGCAATCAGCCGGTTGTGAGAGCCACGCTCGCTACCGCTCGCGGTACTGATTTAATTCAAACCAGAAGGAGTAACAATGAAATTACGGGAGAAACTTGCAAGCATCGCCGTCCTGATGTTCTGCGTAATCATCGGCGGCGCAAGCGTGGCGCTGGCCAACAACGTTGCACAGCGCGACGCGCTGCGGTCGTTGAAGCGCGCGATCACCGAAGCCAACGCTCCGGCTCTCACCACCACGCAGGAGACGCAGTTGAACACGCTGATCACGGCCTACAAAGACGCGCTGCCGGACGAACCTGACGCGGCGCTGGAAGCGGCCCGCGACGCTTTCGACGCGGCGATCCTGGCCGGCAACCTGGCGGCGGCGCAAGCCCAGGCGACGATCATCGCCAACCGCACTGCGGTGTTGACCAATAACAAGCTGCGCGCCGAGGCGGCGTTTGAAACCGGCGCTCTGGCTGTGCTCAAAACCGGCGGACAATACGATCCGCTGGTCACGAAATACGGCGCTGAACGCGTGCTGGCGCTGGTCGGCTCTCTGGTCGGTCACGGATTCGACGGCGGCCGCGGCGGTGGCCCTCATCGTTAAAACCGAAATCAGTACCGCGAGCGGTAGCGAGCGTGGCCCTCACAAGAAGCTGATTGTGGGAGTCACGCTCGCTACCGCTCGCGGTACTGATTTCGATGCGGCACAAACGTAAAGCAGGAGAAAAAGTATGGGAACCAAATTTTTGCACAGAGCAGGCGCCTTGATGATCTCGCTCGCGCTCACCTGCGCGCCAGCGCTTGCGCAAACTCAACCAAAGCCGCTTGAAGACAAAGACAATCCGTTGCTGATCGGCAAGCGGGACATCAACAACAACCAGATCAATTTCTATTCGCGCGACCGGGAGGCGGCCATCGGACGCCAGCTTGCCGCCGAGACTGATCGGCAAACGAAGTTCGTCACCGATCCGGTCATCGTCGAATACGTCAACCGCGTGGCGCAGAACATCGTTCTGCACTCCGACGCCAAAATTCCCTTCACCATCAAGGTGATTGACGAGAACGAGGTCAATGCGTTCGCGTTGCCCGGCGGCTACCTTTACGTCAATCGCGGCGTGGTCGAGGCGGCGGATAACGAGGCCGAGCTGGCGGGCGTGATCGCGCACGAGATTGCGCACGTCGCGGCGCGCCACGGCGTCGAGCAGGCGTCGAAGGGCGAGTTGGCGAATTACCTCTCCATCCCGCTGATCTTCGTGGGCGGTTGGGGCGGTTACGCGGCGCGCCAGGCGTTCGGATTGGCGGTTCCGCTCGGCTTCCTGAAATTCTCGCGCGGAGCTGAAAAGGAAGCCGACCGGCTCGGCGCGCAGTACATGTGGGCGACAGGTTACGACCCGCAGGCGCTCATCACCTTTTTTGAAAAGCTCCAGGCGAAGGATAAGAAGAAGCCCGGCGCGATTGCGAAGGTCTTCAGCACGCATCCGATGACCGGCGACCGCATCACGGAAGTGCGCAGCCTGCTGACCCGCTTTCCTGATAAGACGGAATACGAGATCAGCTCTTCCGAATTCAACCAGGTTAAGTCACGTCTGGTTGCGATCGGGGCGTCCCGGAGAGCGACCGAGGCCGACGCCAACGCCAAGCGGCCAACGCTCAAACGCCGCCCGCCTTCAAGGAGCGAAGACAATTCTTCCGAACAACAACCGCCTGAGCGCCCGACTCTGAAACGGCGCACGGACACAGGCGCCGAGCCTGATAAATTTGAGAGGTAAAGAAATGAAGCGGTATTTTTCCTTACTCACTTTGATCATGCTCGGCCTGTGTGCCGTGGCGCGCGCGCAATCTCGCGCCGACAACATCATTGTTCCCGAAAGCGCGCAGGCGCGGCTCGCCTTGCAAACGCAACTCAGCTCGAAGCTGAGTGAAGTCGGCGATCAAGTCACGGCGACACTCTACGAGCCGGTTCGGGGCGAAGATGGGCGCATTGCGCTCCCAAGAGGAACCGAGTTCATCGGACGAGTCACGCAGGTGCAACCGGCCCGCCGCCCGCAGAAAGAGGCGACGTTGACCATCGTCTTCGACACGATGCGGCTCTCTTACGGCGAGGAGAAGATCACAACAATCGTGACGGCGATTGACGATTTCGCCAATGACGAGAAGCTGAAGTCGAAAGACGACGAAGGCAAAGTCGGCGCCGGGCGTTCCGGCGGGCGCACGGCGAAAAACGCTGGCACAGGCGCAACGCTAGGTGGCGTTGGCGGGGTGATCATTGGAGCGGCTGGTGGTGGACTCGGCGGAGTGGCGGGCGCGGTTGGCGCTGGCGCAGCCGGAGGCGTGTTGATGACCAAAGGCAACGACATCAAGCTGCAACCGGGCACGATTTTGCGGATTCGATTTGAACGGTCAGTCAACGTTCCAGCGTTTGAAAGCGAGCGTTAGCAGGCAAATGCGATACGAGGCTGACACCCTGTACCGCGCTCCAGTTGAGCAGTTACTGATTTGAATTCAGGTATTGCGTCCTTGTATCAAAGCGGCAGATGAATGACGCGGCCGGGAAACTCCTCCGGGAAGGAGCAGTAAAGCAACGTAACCAGTTCTTCGATAGCTGCGCCGATAGGAAGTTCTTTGGGTACGACGACCATGCCCGGCAATGGCTGACCAGCGGCGAGGCGTTCGTAGGCATATTTGGTCATCGTGTTGACATCGTGCGTGAGCACTACCCGATTGTGCAAGGCGGCCCAATCCAACACATCCGGGTCTTCGCCTTGGTAGATTTCAGTCTCCTGCGCCAGCAGGCAATCGAGCGTAGGTAGGCGACGACGCAAGCCGCGCAAGACACGATGATTGAAATTCTCATCGACGAGCAACGGAACAATTGCGCCTCCTCAGATGGGCTGCATTTGCGCGCGGCGATGGCGCAATCGTTCACGGAACGCGGAGATTTCAGGCCGGCTCTCAATCTGGCGTCGCAGCGTTTCAGCCTCCGTAGCCCGCTGACGCAGGTACTCATCTACGGCGACCTGATGCTCCAAATAAAAGGCAATCGCCCCGTAGATGCTCCGCAACGAGAGCGAGGGAAAGCTGTCCTGAATCTGCTCGGCGGTCGCGCCCTGGTTGAATTCGTAAACGATCATGTCAAGCAGTACGCGCGAACCGGCGAGGCGCAATACGCCATCCCGGTCGGCATAAAGCGGCGTGGTCTGGGTCAATGGAATCGTATTCATAGCAGCACTATAACAAGGCAGCGGCGCCAATGAAAACCGATTACTGCGCATATCCACCACAACTTACAGATGACGTTGAAATCACCGAAGCTTGACTTGTGAGGGCAATCCAATAACACTGCCGCTTCAAAAATCACAATGAGGCAAAAAGATGGCTGACACTCCGCGCACGCCACGCGCGCTGGCCGCGATGGCTCATCCTGACGACGCAGAGATACTGGTCGCCGGGACTCTCTTCCACCTTAAATCGCTGGGTTGGGAACTCGGCGTCATCACGATGACCAGCGGCGATTGCGGCTCCGCTACGCTCACGCTCGAAGAAACTTCGCGCATTCGTTACGCCGAAGCCAAGGCGGCGGCGGATTACCTGGGCGCGTGGTACGGTTGCGCAGGACTGAAGGACATCGAAATCTTCACCGACGCCGAAAGCATTCGCCGAGTGGTCGAACTGATGCGTCAATTCGATCCCGACGTGGTGATCACACATTCGCCCGTGGATTACATGGTTGATCACGAAGAAACTTCGCGGCTCGTGCGCAGCGCCTGTTTCGCATTGGCGATCCCGCATTATCAAACGCGCCAGCCGGCGCCGGCTCATCAGACGAAATCAACTCCGGCTTTGTATTACGCCGATCCGCTTGAAGGCGTTGATCCGATGGGCGAACGCATCTTCCCGCATTTTTACGTGGACATCGCCGAAACGCTCGACCGGAAGCTGGAGATGCTCAGCCGCCACGAATCGCAGCGCGACTGGCTGCGGGCGCACCACGATATTGACGAATACCTCGATCAGGCGCGGCGCTGGAACGCCAGCTACGGTCAGGAATGCGGTTTCAGTTACGCTGAAGGCTTGCGACAACATCTTGGTCACGGTTATCCGCGCGAGCCTGTGCTGCAAAACGCGCTTAATTCAAGAATCAAACCCGTACCGCAGACTGTCTAGTCTGCGGAGGGCTTCCTTCACTCGACTATCGGTAGACGACCAGGGCTTTTCATCAATGCGCGCATTGGCTCTGAAGGCGCTAGACAACGAGACCTCCGCAGGCTAGACAGCCTGCGGTACATCCTTTCAAGGAGACCATCAATGAACGACATCAACGTTGGCATCGTCGGTTTGGGCTGGGTGGCGGGAGCGCACATTTCGGCCTTCGACAAAATCCCCGGAGCGAAGGTCACTGCTGTTTGTTCGCGCCGGGAGTTGGATGAGAAACAACTGGAACAGCAGTACGGCTCGCCTTTGAAAGCCTACCGCGATTACGAAGCGATGCTGGCCGACCCTTCGATCAACGTCATTGACATCTGCACGCCGCACCCGCTTCACGCCGAACAAGCCATCGCTGCCGCCCGCGCGGGCAAACATCTGATCATCGAAAAACCGATTGCCATCAAATACGAAGACACGGTGGCGATCCGCAAGGCCGTTCACGAAGCAAATGTCAAAACCTGCGTCTGTTTTGAAGTCCGTTTCAGCCAGCAGGCTGGCGTTCTGCGCGCGACGATTGACCAGGGGCTGCTCGGCGCGCTGCATTACGCCGAGGTTGATTACTACCACGGCATCGGCCCGTGGTACGGCCAGTTCGCCTGGAACGTCAAAAAAGATTTCGGCGGGAGCAGCCTGTTGACCGCTGGCTGCCACGCGATGGATTTGCTGCTGTGGCTGATGGATTCGGAGGTCGAAGAGGTGACCAGTTACAGCAACCGCTCGAAGAGTCCGATCTTCGATCCTTACGAATACGACACGACCTCGGTCACGTTGCTGAAATTCAAAGACGGCAAGCTCGGCAAAGTGGCTTCGGTCACGGATTGTTTGCAGCCTTACTACTTCCACATTCATCTGTGCGGCAGCGAAGGCTCGCTGCTCGACAACCGCCTCTACAGCACGAAACTGAAGGTAACTAAAGAACGGTGGAGCACGCTCGAAACCAGCCTGATTGATTCCGGCGACGTCGCGCATCATCCTTACCTGCCACAGTTTCAGGCGTTCGTTGACAGCTTTAGGAAGAACGAGAAGATGCCGCTGACTGATTTCGACACCGCATTTGAATCACACCGCGTGGTGTTTGCTGCTGATCTGTCGGCGGCGGAGAAACGGACGGTCAAGATGGCGGAGTTGACATACTAAACAGCACGGAGAGCGTGGGTACGCACGCGCCCTCGCGTGCGGCTTGAGGGCCAACCGCGTCGGGTTTTGCGAGCGCTTCCGCCACCAAGCCGCACGCGAGGGCGCGTGCGTACCCAGACGCGGCTTGCTCTCCCGATCTTGCAAAGCACCGCATCGACTTCAAACGACAATGAAAATTCTGAACTACGTGATGGCCGCTGCCTTTCTCTTCTCGGTCATCGTTCAATTTAATGATCCCGACCCGCTGCTCTGGATGCTGATCTACGGGTTGGCGGGCGCGGCTTGCGTGCTGGCGATTGGTAATCGGGGGAGTTGGATTTTCCCCGCTGCGATTGGATTGGTGGCGCTAGTGTGGGCGCTGACGCTGGCTTCAAATGTCATCGGCAAAGTCGCGTTCGGCGATTTGTTTGAAGCTTTCGAGATGAAAGATGAAAGAGTCGAAGTCGCCCGTGAGTTTGGAGGCTTGCTGATCATCGCATTCTGGATGGCAGTGTTGGTCTTCGACGCGCGACGGCGAAAAAAGGCTGGATAAGCCGGCCACCACATCCAGCCTTTCGCATCAACCTACTTCTTCAGCCTCGATACCATCCGCGCTCAAAACCCTCAGCAATTGCTCGACGTGATCGTGGCCGCGCGTCTCCAGGATCAGATCAATCTCCACTCCGCCGACTTCCAGGTTGGCGAAGGCGCGGTTGTGCGTCACTTCCAGGATGTTTGCGCCGACATCCGCCGCGTGCTGGCAGATGCGCGCCAGTTCGCCGGGACGGTCGCGGCCCAGCACGCGGATGCGAACCAGGCGTCCGTCTTTCGCCAGACCGCGCTCGATGATCTTCGACAGCAGGTTCGGATCGATGTTGCCGCCGCTGATGATCATCGCCACGTTCTTGTTTTCGATCCCGGTGATCTTGCCGAATAAAACCGCGGCCAATCCGACAGCGCCTCCGCCTTCGACCACGGTCTTCTCGATTTCCAGCAGCTTCAAAATCGCGCTGGCGATCTCGTCCTCGGTGACAGTGACGATTTCGTCAACGTAGCGCCGCACGATCTCCGACGTGATTTCGCCCGCGCGTTTAACCGCCAAGCCATCGGCGATGGTCGGCTGCGTGGCGATTTCCACCGTCCGGCCAGCCTTTATCGCCGCCTTCATCGCAGCGTAATATTCCGGCTCGACGCCGATGACGCGGATGTTCGGGCGGCTCTCTTTCAAAGCGACGGCGACGCCGCTGATCATCCCTCCGCCGCCGACCGGCACGACCACCACGTCGAACGCCGTCTCTTCTTCGAGCAATTCCAGCCCGATGGTTCCCTGCCCCGCGATGACCGCTTCGTCGTCGAAGGCGTGGATGAACGTCGAACCCTGTTCCGCTGCAATTTGTGTGGCGTGGCTGAGCGCCTCGTCGTAATTCGCGCCGTGCAGGATGACCTCGCCGCCCAGGTCGCGCGTGTTCACCACTTTGATCAGCGGCGTGGGTCTGGGCATCACGATAGTTGATCTGATTCCGAGCCGCGTGGCGTGATAGGCCACGCCCTGCGCGTGGTTGCCTGCGCTGGCGGCGATCACGCCGGCCCGTTTCTCAGCTTCGCTCAATTGCAGCAGCTTGTTGAGCGCGCCGCGCTCTTTGAAGCTGCCGGTCATTTGCAGGTTTTCGAGTTTGAAATAAGTCCGGCATCCGCACAATCGGCTGAGCGTCAGCGAAACCGGACAGGGCGTGTGATAGATGGCGCGCCCGAGCCGCGCGCGCGCATCCTGAATAGCTTGAAGTGTAATCATAATTCTCAGTGGCGCATCTCCGCTTCATCATTTGATCAGATCAGCAGCCTTTTCCGCAATCGCTATCACCGGCGCGGACGGGCGCGCCGTTCAGGTCTTTGTTGTACTTCAACCCGGCGCTCTGCGCGGCTTCGACGAAGCGATGGGTCAGTGGATTGATGCAGCGCAGATCGGCGACGTTCAACTCGCCGCCCACACCGTGAAACTCGTTCGCGCCGCGTTCGTTGTTTTCGGATTTTTTGTAGTACGGCAGGATGTCGTCGTAACCCCAGCCTTCGATCCCCAGCTCGCGCCAGAGGTCGTGGTCGCCACGATTGGCGCGGCTGTAGACCATCGCGTTGATCGAACTCGACCCGCCGAGCGTCTTGCCGCGCGGCCAGAACATCCGGCGACGGTTCATCTGCTCAAGCTCTTCGGTGAAGTAAGCCCAGTCGCATTCGGTCTTGAACAGCTTCGGGAAAGCGGCGGGGATTTGTATCTCCTGCTTCTTGTCGGGGCAGCCCGCTTCGAGCAACAACACCTTGACGTTCGAGTCTTCAGTCAAGTGATTCGCCAACACACACCCGGCCGAGCCAGCGCCAACGATGATGTAATCGAACATAGCTTCTCCTCGGTTATGTGGATGGTTATTGCCGGAAACCATAACGCCGCAAACCGAAAAAAGCCACAGAAAGAACGAGGCGCAACTTTCAAAACCGTAATGATTGTTGCTACACCCGAATCCCACCAGCGGAAGCTGGTGGATTGTTCACTCCCAACCTACACGCCAGCCGCACAAACCGAATCCCACCAGCGGAAGCTGGTGGATTGTTCACTCCCAACCTACACGCCAGCCGCAC
>Ga0187894_10001454_pt1 | contig 30306 bp, 32 predicted proteins | sample GBC1701081metaG_FD_136650 | JGI IMG/M metagenome (GOLD analysis project Ga0187894, IMG submission 136650) | White microbial mat communities from a lava cave in the Kipuka Kanohina Cave System on the Island of Hawaii, USA - GBC170108-1 metaG ...
CATCGCCTGCGGAGGTGCGCCCGGCGACATACGAACGGCCATCGTTCATACTCCTGATGGGTCCCGCCGCCTGGAGTATTATGCACCTTCACTGACGTACAGTCAATTGGCACACTTGTGTCTAATTGGGTCAGTTTTAATTTTCAAACACAACAATGTGTGTCCGGTGCTTGATACCCACAAGTAATATGGCTGACCCGTTTTGGCGCAGGTCTTCGCACCCGATCGAAGACAAGGTGATGCGGAGATGTCGCTCTTCTTCAACGCCTGTCAGGGATGTTTCAAGTCAGCTCCGACATCAATTGGAGACTGACGTATTGAGAGCGAAGCGTCAGCGCTGACCCATCACCTCACCATCCTCTCATCCCGGTGTGCGCCGGAGGAATAATAGAACGCGATCGCCTGGGCGCGGCTCGACAAATTGAGCTTCTCATAGAGATTACGCAGGTGGAATTTCACCGTATTGATCGAGATGTCGAGCTCGCGCGCCAGCGACTTGTTGTCGAGGCCACGCGCCAGAGCGGCGAGCAGCGTGCGCTCGCGCAAAGTGAGGGCGGCCGCCGGATCGCGGTTGAGCTCACGCACATCGACAAAGGGAAACATCATCTGCCCCTGCGCCACGGCGCGCGCCATCACGAGTAGCTGCTCCGGCGCCTGATGACGGGGCGAGAAGCCCGCCGCGCCCGCCGCCATGGCGCGGCGCAGGATCTCGGGCTCTTCGGGCGCGCCATAGACGATCATGCGCGGCGGCGCTGGCCGCAGGCGCAGCGTGTCGAGCAGGCGCTCGCCGCCCATCACCGGCAGATTCCAGTCGATGATGCCGACGACGACCGGGACCCGGCTCACCGCGGCGAGGAAGCCCTCGGCGGTGGCCGCCGTCGTCACCAGGCTGAAGCCCTTGTCACGGTCGATGAAATCGGCGAGCGCCGCCAGCATCAGCGGATTGCCGTCAGCCAAGGCGATGTCGATCGGCGCATCTGTCATGGGCTATCCCACACTGTCGGGTAGGTCGATGCGGCGACAAATATCACGTTACTCATCTTAAGGATAGGAAAATTCCCACCCTTATGGATATCCAAAGGCAGGTGATCGGGATGTTGTGGGCAAGACCCTACCCGGTGAGATAATGGCGAAAATAGACCATAGGAGGAGACCATGCCCGGCATTCGCGGATTGTTCATTCCAGGCCCCACCAATGTCCCGGACCGGGTGCGCCGCGCCATGGATATCCCCATGGAGGACCAGCGGGCGCCCGACCTCCCGCTTTTCACCTTGCCCCTCCTCGAGGACGTGAAGAAGGTCTTCAAATCGCGGACCGGCCAGGCCTTCCTGTTTCCCGCTTCCGGCACCGGCGGCTGGGAAGCAGCCCTCACCAACACGCTCTCGCCCGGCGACAAGGTCTTGGCCGCGCGCTTCGGCCAGTTCTCGCATCTGTGGATCGACATGTGCATTCGTCTCGGCCTCGAGGTCGATGTCGTCGACGTGCCCTGGGGCGAAGGCGTGCCCGCCGATATCTTTGCGGCCCGGCTCAAGGCCGACCGCGCGCACAAGATCAAGGCGGTGCTCGTCACCCACAATGAGACGGCGACCGGCGTCACCAGCGATGTTGCCGCGGTGCGCCGCGCGCTCGATGAAGCGCAGCATCCGGCCTTCCTCTTCGCCGACGGCGTCAGCTCGATCGCCAGCATCGATTTCCGCATGGAGGACTGGCGCGTCGATGTCGCGGTCTCAGGCTCGCAGAAGGGCTTCATGCTGCCGGCGGGCCTTGCTATTCTCTGCGTCAGCCAGAAGGTGCTCGCGCGAGCCGAAGGCGCCAAATCGCGGCGCTGCTATTTCGACTTCGCCGACATGGCGCGCGCCAACAAGGACGGCTATTTCCCCTATACGCCGCCGACCCATCTCTTCCGCGGTTTGCGCGCCTCGCTCGATCTCCTCTTCGAAGAAGGGCTCGATCATGTCTTCGCCCGCCATCACCGTCTGGCGCAAGGCGTGCGCAAAGCGGTCGAGGCCTGGGGCTTGAAGCTCTGCGCGAGCGAACCGCGCTGGCACTCCGACACGGTGAGCGCGATCTATCTGCCGGAAGGCTTCGATTCCAATGAATTCGTGCGCCATGCCTACAGGACTTACGGGCTCTCGCTCGGCGTCGGCCTCTCCAAGGTCGCGGGCCGCGTCTTCCGCATCGGCCATCTGGGCGACCTCAATGAGCTGATGGTGCTCCAGGCCCTCTCGGGCGTCGAGCTCACTCTGCGCGACCAGGGCGTGCCCTTCAGCGTGGGCAGCGGCGTCGCCGCGGCCATCGAGCATTTCCACCACACCCGTCCCGCTCAACTGGCAAAGGCGGCATAAAATGGATATCCACGAATATCAGGCAAAGGAAATCCTTCAGCGGTTCGGCGTCGCGGTGCCGCCCGGCGGCCTCGCTTACAGCCCCGAGCAGGCCGCCTATCGCGCCCGCGACATCGGCGGCAGCAAATGGATCGTGAAGGCGCAGATCCATTCGGGCGGCCGCGGCAAGGCGGGCGGCGTCAAACTCTGCTTTTCCGAGCATCAGGTCGAGGAAGAGGCGGACGGGCTCTTCGGCAAGCGTCTCGTCACCCATCAGACAGGCCCCTCGGGCAAGACCGTCTATCGCGTCTATGTCGAAGGTGCGGTCGCGATCAAGCGCGAGATCTATCTGGGCCTGGTGCTCGACCGCAAATCGGAACGGGTGATGGTCGTCGCTTCGAGCGCCGGCGGCATGGAGATCGAGGAGATCGCCGAGTGCCAGCCCAAATCGATCATCCGCAGCGTGGTCGAGCCCGCGGTCGGCATGCCCGCCTTCCAGGCGCGCGAGATCGCTTTCGGTCTCGGCCTCGAGCCGGCATTGACGCAGCAGGCGGTCACCACCATCCTCGGCTGCTACAAGGCCTTCGAGGAGCTCGACGCGACCATGGTCGAGATCAATCCGCTGGTCGTCACCGAGGACAACCGGCTCATCGCGCTCGATGCCAAGATGACCTTCGACGACAATGCGCTTTTCCGCCTGCCGCATATCGCTGAACTGCGCGACAAGTCGCAAGAGGATGCGCGCGAGACGCGGGCCAATGACCGCGGCCTCTCCTATGTCGGCCTCGATGGCGAGATCGGCTGCATCGTCAACGGCGCCGGCCTCGCCATGGCGACCATGGACATGATCAAGGCGGCGGGCGGCGAGCCCGCCAATTTCCTCGATATCGGCGGCGGCGCCACGCCCGAGCGCGTCGCCAAGGCCTTCCGGCTCGTCACCTCGGACGACAAGGTGCGCGCCATCCTGGTCAACATCTTCGCCGGCATCAATCGCTGCGACTGGGTGGCGGAAGGCATCGTGATGGCACTGCAGAAGTCGCCGGTCAGCATGCCGGTGGTGGTGCGCCTCGCCGGCACGCATGTCGAAGAGGGCCGCAAGATCCTGGCGCGCTCCGGCCTTCCCATCATCCGCGCCGCGACGCTGGCGGAAGCGGCCAGCCGCGCGGTCGCCGCCTGGCGCAACGATTCACTCACAAAGGTGGCGTCATGACCATACTTCTCGACCGCGCGACACCGGTCCTCGTCCTCGGCATCACCGGCAAGATCGGCAGCTTCCACACGCAAGAGATGATCGCCTACGGCACCAATATCGTGGGCGGTGTCACGCCCGGCAAAGGCGGCTCGAGCGTCCACAATGCGCCGGTCTTCGACACGGTGAAGGAAGCCGTCGAGCGGACGGGCGCCACGGCGGCCATCGTCTTCGTGCCGCCGCCTTTCGCCGCCGATTCGATCATGGAAGCGGCCGATGCCGGGATAAAGCTCTGCGTCGCCATCACCGACGGCATTCCGGCGAAAGACATGATCCGGGTGAAGCGCTATATGCGCCGCTATGCGCGCGAGAACCGCATGCAGCTCATCGGGCCCAATTGCGCCGGCATCATCTCGCCCGGCAAATCGCTGCTCGGCATCATGCCGGGACATATCTATCTGCCCGGGAATATCGGTGTCGTCGGGCGCTCCGGCACGCTGGGCTATGAAGCGGCCGCACAGATGAAGGAGCTCGGCATCGGCATCTCGACCAGCGTCGGCATCGGCGGCGATCCGATCAACGGCTCGTCCTTCCGCGACATCCTCGAATTGTTCGAGGCCGATCCTGAAACCCATGCGGTGATGATGATCGGCGAGATCGGCGGGCCGCAGGAGGCGGAAGCCGCCGCCTATATAAGGGAGCATATGACGAAACCGGTCGCCGCCTATGTGGCGGGACTCTCGGCGCCCAAGGGAAGGCGCATGGGCCATGCCGGCGCCATCATCCAGGCCTTTGGCGAAAGTGCCAGCGAGAAGGTCGAGCTCCTGCGCGATGCCGGTGTCGCGATCTCGCCGTCGCCGTCAGAGATCGGGCGCACGATGGAGACGCTGTTGAAGGCGGCGTGACCTTTACCCTCGCCCCGCTTTAGCGGGGAGAGGGAGGGCCCCATTGCGCAGCAATGGGAGGGTGAGGGGCCTCTCTCAGCGAACATCGATCTATCAGAGAAGGCGAAGGGACCGGCTTCGTTTCTTGCCCAACACGCCCCTCACCCTTCCCGCCGCTACGCGGCGGGCCCCTTCCCTCTCCCCGCTAAAGCGGGGCGAGGGTATCTCTGTTCCTTCGCGCTCATCACCGCACCAGCGCCGGCGGCGATGACAAAGGCGATGCCGGCGATCTGCTGAAGGCTGAGCGGTTCGTGAAGAATCAGGAACCCGGCGAGCGCGCCGACGCCGGGCTCGGCGCTCATCAGGATGCCGAAGCTCGCCGATGACAGGCGGCGCAAGGCCATCATCTCGAGCACGTAAGGCAAAAGCGGCGTCAGGATGGCGAGACCGATCGTTTCCGCGGCAAGGCCCATCGGCAGCGTGACGCCGGTATCGTAGAGGCCGAAAGGCGTGGCGATCAGCGCCGCGGCGGCAAGTGAGATCGCGAGGCCGTCCAGCTTCTTGAAGACCTTGCCGATCCGCTTGTTCAAGAGGATGTAGATGCCCCAGCCCATACCGGCGAGGAGCGAGAAGCCGAAGCCCAGGACATCGATGGACCAGCCGTCCCAGTCCCGCGCCAGCAGGAATACGCCGGCACAGGCGAGCACCAGCCAGACGAGACGCCAGCTGCGCGCGAAGCCAAGGGCCGCAACGCCGAGCGGACCCAGGAACTCGATGGCGACGACGAGGCCGAGCGGCACGCGCATGATCGCGACGAAGAAGGCGAGCGTCATCACGGCAATGGTGGCACCCATCGCCAAAGCGAGCAGGAGATCCTCGCGGCGGTAGCGGCGAATATCGGGGCGCACCACCAGGCAAAGGATGATCGCCGCCCAGGCGAGCCTTCCCCAGGTGGTGGCGAAGGGGCCATAGGCCGCCATGGCCGGATGGGCCACGGCCGCGCCGACCTGCACCGAGATCATGGCGGCGACCGCCATGAGCGCGGCAAGGCCCGTCTGCGAGGCGCCGGCTCCGGCCGCCACGCTGTTTCCATCGTTCTGCAAGATCAGCTCCTGAAAAGCAGGCTCTAGCACCCGTCACCGTCAGAAGGTGTCAGCGGTGCGCATTCTGGATGGCTTTATATTCGCCTGCCGGGGCGAATTATATAGATACTCAAAGGCAAATCAGGCTATTGTCCTAATTTATGCAGGTAAAAGTGGGCAATCTCATGCTTGATGAAGTGGACCGCCAGATCGTCGGCATCCTCGCCGGAAATGCCCGCATTTCTCTCAAGGAGTTGGCGGCGCAAGTGAACCTGTCCTCGCCCAGCGCCTCCGAGCGCCTGAAGAGGCTCGAGGAGCGCGGCGTGATCCGCGCCTTCACCATCGAGGTGGAGCCACAGGCCTTCGGCTACACACTGCAGGCGATCGTGCGCATCCGTCCCCGGCCCGGCCATTTCCTGAGGGTGCAGCAGATGGTCGGAGAGATTCCGCAATTCTCGGAATGCGACAAGGTCACCGGCGATGACTGTCTCATCGCCAGGCTCCATGTGCGCTCGATCGATGAGCTCGACGAGATCGTCGACCGCATCGGCGACAAGGCCGAGACCAATACCGTGATCGTCAAATCGCAGCCGCTGAAGCGGCGGCTTCCGCCTTTATGATCGGGTCATCCTCATAAGAGAGCGGCGTGACCTTTGCCCTCGCCCCGCCGCGCTGCGCTTGCGGGGCGAGGGAATTACGCCGCCTTCGACGGTCCGAGCACGCCGCGGCGCACCTGGTCCTCTTCGATGCTCTCGAACAGAGCGCGGAAATTGCCTTCGCCGAAACCATCGTCGCCCTTCCTCTGGATGAATTCGAAGAAGATCGGGCCGATCACCGTTTTGGAGAATATCTGCAACAGCACCTTGGTCTCGCCGCCATCGACGACGCCTTCGCCGTCGATGAGGACGCCATGCTTCATGAGCTTGTCGACCGGCTCCTGATGGCCTTTCACGCGATCCCGGCACTTCGCATAATAAGTATCGGGCGGCGGCGGCATGAATCTCACGCCATTGTCGGCCAAGGCATCGGTCGCCGCATAGATGTCCTCGGTGGCGATGGCGATATGCTGGATGCCCTCGCCCTTGTATTTGCGCAGATACTCCTCGATCTGGCTCTTGTCGTCGGCGCTCTCATTGATCGGGATGCGGATCTTGCCACAGGGCGAATTGAGCGCGCGCGAGAACAGGCCGGTATATTTGCCCTCGATGTCGAAGAAGCGGATCTGGCGGAAATTGAAGAGCTTGGCATAGAAGCCGAACCACTTGTCCATGTTGCCGCGGAAGACATTATGCGTCAGGTGGTCGAGATAATAGAAGCCGATCCCTTTGGGCTTGGGATTCTTGTCGCCGAGCCACAGGAACTCGCCATCATAGGGCGAGCCCTTCTCGCCATAGCGGTCGATGAAATAGAGAAGGCTGCCGCCAATGCCCTTGATGGCGGGCGCATTGATCGTCTTGTCTTGGCCTTCGTAAGGCTCCGCTCCCAGCGCCACGGCATGGCGGAAGGCATGGTCGGCATCGACGACGCGCCAGGCCATCGACGGCGCGCAAGGCCCATGCTTCGCGACGAAATTCATGCCGAAGGAGTTGGGCTCGGCATTGAGAATGTAGTTGATGTCGCCCTGGCGGTAGACGGTGATGTGCTTGGTCTTGTGCCGGGCGACAGGGGCGAAGCCGAATTTCGTGAACAGGTCATGCAGCTTCTGCGGCTCGGGATGAGCGAATTCGACGAATTCGAAACCATCGGTGCCGGCCGGATTCTCCTGGCTGATCTCGGGCGGCGGGGCGTCGTGCGGATAAGGGCCCATGGCTGATCCTCGGGTTGCGGGTGCGTTGCCCTTATAATAGGTCGTCAACCCTGTCGTTTTCAGGCATAATGGGTCTTGCTTACCTGTTATTTGCACGGAAACGAGCGTCCCATGGACGAATTTGACCGAAAAATCCTGGACTCCCTGCAGAAGAACAGCGCCGCCAGCCGGACCCAGTTCGCCGAAGAGGTGGGGCTTTCGGAGTCGCAAGCGGTGCGGCGGCGCCAGGCGCTGGAGCAGACCGGCGTCATCCGCCGCTACCGCGCCGATCTCGACGCCAAGGCTTTGGGCTTCGCCGTCACCGCCTTCGTCCATGTGAAGCTGAAAGGCCATTCCGACGGCAATGCCCGGCGTTTCCGCGACCTCGTGCGCCTGACGCCCGGCATCCTCGAAGCCCATGCGGTGACCGGCGATTTCGACTATCTGCTGAAAGTATGCGTCGCCGATCTCGACGGGTTGCGCGATCTCGTCAATGGCGTGCTGCTGATGCACCAGACCGTCGACCGGGTGCGTTCCGAGATCGCGCTCGAGATCCTGCGCGACGACCAGCTGCTCGTGCTATAGCGCTTTACGGACACCTGGTGCCAGGGTGGCGCGTGCGGTCTGCGTCATTGCAGTCATAGTCGTTCAGCGAGCGGCCGATGAGAACACTTCCGATCAGACAAATATTCTCGATCGGCCCCGCCGGGTTGCCAAATCCGTCTCTGTCATTGTCCGGCCAGGTCGAGACCTTGGGCGCGTCATTGTCATCGGGCGTGCCGGAGCAGTCGTCGTCGATCCCGTTGCACAGCTCTTGAGCGTTCGGATTGATGCGGCGCCGGCCATCATCACAGTCCTCGCCCGCCAAGGATCCGTTGGAACAGTTCGCGTCGATGAAGCCGTCATTGTCGCTGTCCTTGTTGCCGATCGTCTCCGGATTGCAGTCTTCATCGACGGCATTGCAGATTTCAGTGTTGCCTGGATAGGCATTCGAATTCGTGTCGTCGCAATCATCGCCCGCCGTCGATCCGTCGCTCAGGATACAAGACAGGTCGGCGTGACCATCGCTATCGAGGTCGGGAGCCAGATGCCGGCACTCCCTCGCCTCTTCCGAGCACTGGTCGATCGTGCATGCGGTGCGGTCGTCGCAATCGACCGGAATAGCGCGCAAGCACCTGCGATCTCTGCCGCATTGCTCGGTGCCATTGCAGAACAAGCCGTCGTCGCAATCGTCATCCGTCGTGCAAGAGCGCGGAATGACGACAACGACTCCCGGCGCGCTGAGCGTTATGGACGGCCGATTGCACTCCGTCACCTGGGCGGGCGTATATTGCGCGCCGGGCCGGCCGAAGGCCTGGATCTCCCCGACGAGGCGCGCCAACGAGCGGCATGCCTCCATGCCGAGCGAGGCCCAGGGACCGGTATTCGTGCACTCATTGCCCTTGCACTCCCACCTGATCGCGCCCGCCGTCACCGATTTTGTCACGGTCTTGGTCGTGCGGGCGGTGTAGGTATGGACGGCAGCCGGTGGCGTCGGGGCTATCTGGGCATGAGCATCCGAGGCGAGCAAGACCAGCATCAGAACAAACGTACCGATCGGCGGTCCCATCATGACCGCAGCACCGAAGCCGGACCCGATGCCATTCGCCCTCGCCATCACGTCACCGATCAAGGCAGAGAAGGTCAGCGGCAGACTAGCACGGTTCGCTGCGCGACACGAGAGCCCGCATTCTTCGCCTGTCAGTCCGGACAATCTTCTTCAAATGCGAGATGTCAGGGCAAAGCGACAAGCTCGATCGGCCGCCCTGTGCCGGCCCAGGCCTCGATCCCGCCCAGGAGGGGCCGGATGTGCCTGAAGCCCGCGCGCTTCAGATGCCGTGCCGCGACGGCGGCGGAGGCCTCGTTGGGACATGAGCAATAGACGATGATCTCCACATCCCGCGCGTAACGCGTGGCCACGAGCGAGATCTGGTCGGCGCGCGCGCTGATCGAGCCGGGGATGATGCCCTCTCTCTGGCGCGCCTCGGCGGAGCGGACATCGAAGATGATCGGGCTCTGGCCGGCGTCGATGAGGCTTGCGAGCTCGCTTGCGGAAATGCGGGCCATTCTGAGCTGCCGGATGAAGAGCTGCCGATCCACCAGGCGGTAGATCATGTAGAGGAGCAGAATGCCGATGACGAGCGCCGTGCCCAATTCTCCCCAGCGCGTGACCGCCGTCAGGGCGGAATCGATAGCGCCATGGAAGATGGCGCCCAATATGACGGGAAGTGCCACATAGGCGATGGCGCCGATCCCGTCGAGAAGCAGGAAGAGCGGAATGGCGAGCCGCGTAAAACCTGAGAGAAGGATCAGCACCAGGGCAAATCCGGGAAGGAACTTCACGAAGAGGAGGGCCCAGGGTCCGAAACGGGCGAACCTGTCTTCCGTCCGCCGCACGCAATCGTCGCGCGCCAGGCTCAGCTTGCAGACGACGGACAGAGCGCGGCGGCCGAACCGGGCGCCGGCCGCGTAAACCAAAAGATCGCCCATCACCACGCCCAGCGTCCCTATGGCCACGATCAGGACGAGCGACTCGCCGCCGACATAGCTGAGCGCACCCGCGACCAGAAGCACGGGATAGGAGGGAATGGGCAGGCCCAGCTGCTCGATGAAGGCGCTCAAAAAAACGAGCGCGAGCCCATAATGCTGGACGAGACTTGTCAGGTCCATCGTGTCTTCTCTAGTGGATCAACTTCCCTAAGCTAATCCACCTCAAAGCGCCTGCCCATCACTTAAAGGTATTACTCCGCGTCCGGCTGCTGCAGGGGATGCGCCGCCTTGAAGGCCGGCAGTTCCTTGCAGTGCCGGTCGACGGCCTCGATCTTCTCCAGATGCGAGATGTCGATCTTATAGCGGCGCGCATTGAAGACCTGCGGGATGAGGCAGATATCCGCCAGGGACGGTCGATCGCCGAAGCAGAAGTGCGTGCCCTCGATCAGCGCCTCGACCGCTTCGAGGCCGCCTTTCAGGATCCAGTGCCGGTACCATTGGTCGACCTCGTCCTGCGGGCGGCCCAGCGGACCTTTGAGATAATTGAGCACCCGCAGATTGTTGAGCGGATGGATGTCGCAGGCGATCGTCAGCGCCACGGCGCGGATTTGCGCGGCCCTGACCGGGTCCTGCGGCACGAGCCGCGGCTCGGGCGCGATCGCCTCCAGATAGTCGATGATGGCCAGCGACTGGGTGATGACGGTGCCGTCATCGAGCTCCAGCGCCGGCACGAGGCCTTGCGGATTCTTGGCGAGATAGGGCGGCTTGAGCTGCTGGCCACCCTCCTTCACCAGATGGATGGCGACCTGCTCGACGTCGATGCCCTTGAGCGCCAAGGCGATGCGCACCCGATAGGCGGCGGTCGAGCGGAAATAGCTATAGAGCTTCATCGCGTTCCTCCGCGGCAAGGCCGAGCGCCGCCTCGAGCGCCGTGATCGCCCTTTCCAGGCGCCGCGCATCCTTGTCGCCGAGCCTCACCATCAGTTCGTTCTCGTAAGCGAGCACCAAAGGCGCCAGCTCGCGGAAAAGCCTGCGGCCCTGAAGGGTGAGCCTCAGGCGATATTCGCGCTTGTCCTGCGGCGACTGCACCGCCTCGATCAGGCCGCGCTGCGCCAGCGCCTCGACGGCGCGGCTGATCGTCGATTTATGCGTGCGGGTCGAGGCGACGATGGCCTTGGCCGTCCAGCCATTGCCCGCGGACAGGGTGGCGAGCACGCGCCATTGCGGGATGTCGATCCGGAACCGCTCGGCATAGAGCGTCGACAGCTCCTCGGAGATTTCCGCCGCCAGGCGGTTCAGCCGGAAGGGGAGAAACTGGGTGAGCTGGAAGGAGGCCATGGCGCCATCTTGACATATTTGGTTTCATTTGCAACTATCCAGATAGTCTCATATGAAACTAATGGAGGCGCATCATGAAAAGCGCGATCCTTGCGGGCTACATGCCGGGCTTCGGCAATGATTTCGAGACCGAAGCGCTGCCCGGCGCCCTGCCGCATGGCCAGAACTCGCCGCAGCGCCCGGCCTATGGGCTCTATGCCGAGCAATTGTCGGGCTCGCCCTTTACAGCACCCCGCGGCATCAACGAACGCTCCTGGCTCTATCGCATGCGCCCGTCGGTCCGGCATAGCGGGCGCTTCAGCAAGGCGAGCGTCCCCTTCTGGAAGACGGCGCCCTGCCTCGATGATCACGATCTCCCGATCGGGCAGTTGCGCTGGGGACCGCCGCCCATGCCCAATGAGGGCACGACCTTCATTTCCGGCATCCGCACCATGACGACGGCGGGCGATGTCAACACCCAGACCGGCATGGCGGCCTCCGTCTATCTCGTCAACCAGTCGATGACGGACGAGTATTTCTACAATGCCGATGGCGAGATGCTCATCGTGCCGCAATCGGGCGGATTGCGGTTCTTCACCGAGCTGGGCCGGATCGAGGTTCAGCCGGGCGAGATCTGCGTCATCCCGCGCGGCATGAAATTCAAGGCCGAGCTGCTCGACGGTCCGGCGCGCGGCTATCTGTGCGAAAATTACGGCGCCAAGTTCACTTTGCCCGACCGCGGCCCGATCGGCGCCAATTGCCTCGCCAATCCGCGCGACTTCAAGACGCCCAATGCGGCTTTCGAGGACAAGGAGACGCCCTCGACCCTCACCGTCAAATGGTGCGGCAAGTTCTATGAGACGAAGATCGATCACTCGCCGCTCGATGTCGTCGCCTGGCACGGCAATTACGCGCCTTTCAAATATGATCTGCGCACCTTCTCGCCCGTCGGCGCCATCCTGTTCGACCATCCCGATCCTTCGATCTTCACCGTGATGACCGCACCTTCGGGCGAGGAAGGCACGGCCAATGTCGATTTCGTCATCTTCCCCGAGCGCTGGTCGGTCGCCGAACATTCCTTCCGGCCGCCCTGGTATCACATGAACATCATGTCGGAATTCATGGGCCTGATTTACGGGCAATATGACGCCAAGCCCGACGGCTTCGTGCCGGGCGGCATCAGCCTGCATAATTGCATGCTGCCGCATGGGCCGGATGCGACCGCCTACGAGAAGGCGAGCAGCGTCGAGCTCAAGCCGCAGAAGCTCACCAACACGCTCGCCTTCATGTTCGAGACGCGCTATCCGCAGCATCTCACCTCCTATGCCGCGAGCGTCGAAACGATCCAGACCGACTATATCGACTGCTGGTCGGGCCTCGACAAGAAGTTCACCGGTACGCCATGAAGCTCGCGACCATCCGGGACGGCGCGCGGGACGGCAAGCTCGTCGTCGTCTCTCGCGACCTGACGCGCGCCACGGAAGCGTTCAATATCGCTCAGACCTTGCAGAAGGCGCTCGACGACTGGGAGCGCCTTGCGCCGAAACTCGCCGATCTGGCGGTTGGGCTCGAGCATGGATCGGTGCCGTCTTTCCGCTTCCATGAGCATGCGTGCGAATCACCGCTCCCCCGCGCGTATCAATGGGCGGATGGCTCGGCCTATGTGAACCATGTCGAGCTGGTGCGCAAAGCCCGCGGCGCCGAGATGCCGGAAAGCTTCTGGAGCGATCCCCTGATGTATCAAGGCGGATCGGATTCTTTCCTCGGCCCCCGTGATCCGATCCGGATGGCGGATGAAGCTTGGGGCATCGACATGGAAGCCGAGGTCGCGGTGGTGACCGGTGACGTGCCGGCCGGCATCGCGGCGCAGGACGCCTTGAGCAAGATCCGCCTGGTGATGCTGGTGAACGACGTCTCGCTGCGCGGTCTGATCCCGGCCGAGCTCGCCAAGGGCTTCGGCTTCTTCCAGTCAAAACCGTCTTCCGCCTTCTCGCCGGTCGCGGTGACGCCCGATGAGCTCAGCGAGGCCTGGAGCGGCGGCAAGTTGCGCTTGCCGCTTCGCGTCGATCTCAACGGCAAGCCTTTCGGCCGCGCCGATGCCGGAGAGGACATGACCTTCGATTTCGGCCGACTCATCGCCCATGCCGCCAAGACGCGCCCGCTCGCCGCGGGCTCGATCATCGGCTCGGGCACCGTGTCGAACAAGGATGGTGACGGCGGTCCCGGCCGGCCGGTGAGCGAGGGCGGCCGCGGCTATTCCTGCATCGCCGAATTGCGCATGATCGAGACCATCCGGGGAGGCAAGCCCGCAACACCTTTCCTGCGCTTCGGCGACCAGCTCCGCATCGAGATGCTTGACCGCAAAGGCCATTCCATCTTCGGCGCGATCGAACAAGTGGTGGAGAAACTTGCCCCGCAATGATACTCTATTCCCCTCCCCCTTGCGGGGAGGGGTTAGGGGTGGGGGTCTGGGAAGTGGCCAATCACTTCGCGCGTCATTTGCGCCGGAATGCCACCGATGCCGAGAAGAAGCTCTGGCACGAATTGCGCATGCTCAAGCAGGAAGGTCGACATTTTCGCCGACAGGTGCCGATCGCAGGATTCATCGCTGACTTCGCTTGCTATAAGTGCCGGCTAATCATCGAACTTGATGGTGGACAACACAATGCGCCGGAGGGACTTGCACGCGACAACGAGCGCTCCCGGCTTCTGAAAGCTGAGGGCTTTCGCGTTCTGCGATTCTGGAATGTGGATGTCTTTCAAAATCTCGAAGGCGTCGTCGACATGATCCGCAATGCGGCCGGCTTGCCCACAACCTGGTCTTATGATTCTGAGACAGCGGAGAAGCCCCCCACCCCTAACCCCTCCCCGCAAGGGGGAGGGGAATAGAGGACGAGGGTAAAATCACAGCAACCCATTATCCTTCATAATCTGATCGGCGTTCTCCTTGGTCACCGTCATGGTGGCGAGGATGATCTTCTTTTCGATCTTCTCGCCATTGAGAAGCTTGATCGCCTGGCGCAGGCCTTCAGCCCCCGGGGTCGGATAGAGAAAAGTCGCCGAGAGCTCGCCATTGTGGACCCAGGTCACGCCCTCGTTCGGCAAAGCATCGATGCCTAAGAACTTGATGTCCTTCTCGCGCCCCGCATCCTTGGCGGCGAGATAGGCGCCATAGGCCATCGGGTCATTGTGGCCATAGACGAGATCGATCTTCTCATGGTTGCGCAAGGCCGTCGCCATGACGTCATAGGCCGCGGCCTGCTTCCAATCCGCCGATTGCTGGTCGAGCAGGTTCTCGATGCCGGCCTCCTTGTCGGTGAATTCATGGAACCCGTTGTGGCGGTCATGCGCCGGCTGAGTGCCGAGCCCGCCCCAGATCTCGACCACCTTGCCCTTGGCCGCCCCCGGCCCGCCGAGAAGTTTCACTGCGTGCTCGCCAGCGGCTCTGCCGATGACGACATTGTCGCCGCCGATGAACTGCGCATAGCGGTCGGTCTCGACATTGCGGTCGAGCACGATGACCGGGATCTTGGCGTCGATCGCCTGCTCGACGACGCCGGTGAGGCCGGCCGACTCCTTGGGCGAGATCAGAAGCGCATTGATCTCCTGGCGAATGAGGTTCTCGACATCGGCGACCTGCTTCTCGGTCTTGTCCTCGCCGTCGGTGATGATGAGCTCGACCTCGGGATGCTTCTTCGCCTCGGCCTCGATGTCCTTGTTGAACTGGACGCGCCAGGGCTCAATGGTGGTGACCTGCGAGAAGCCGACCTTCCATTTGGCTTGCGCGCGGACGGGCGAGAAGCCCTGTGGCAGATAGATCGCCAAAGGCGCACCGGCCGCCAGTACGGATATTTTGATGAAATCACGTCGTTTCATGGGTCGTTTCATCGGTCGTACCTCCTTCATGAAGATTTCTTGTTGCCCGGCTGCACCGCAGCCGACCCCGCATCCGCCTTGCGGTCCGGCACCCTGGGGCGCCAGCGGCCGAAAAGCCCGTCGAGATTGCGTTCCTGCACCAGCACCGTGACCACGATGATGAGGCCCTTGAGCACCAGCTGCAGGTTGGAATTGATGTTGTGGAGCTGCAGGATGTTGGACAGCAGCCCGAAAATGAGGACACCGACGATGGTGCCGGCGATGCTGCCGCGCCCGCCCATGAGGCTCGTGCCGCCGATCACCACCGCGGCGATGGCGTCGAGCTCGAGCCCTGCGCCGGCATCGGGCTTGCCCTGACGATATTGCGCCACATAGAGCACGCCCGCGATCGACGCCAGCATGCCGGAAAAGGCATAGACCGCGATCTTCACCCGGTCGACCTTGACGCCCGACAGCCGTGTCGCCTCCTCATTGCCGCCGATCGCATAGACATAGCGGCCGAAGGCGGTGAAGCGCAGCAGCGCCGCATAGAGGATCGCCGCGGCGATGAAGAACAGGCCCGGCACCGGCATGACGCCCCACAGCATGGAGCGCAGATTGTTGAAATCGGCCGTCGCATTGGAGCCCGGATAGACCGGGAGCACGGCGCTGTTCTGCCCGGCAGTGAGGCGGGCGATGCCGAGTGCCGCCACCATCATGGCGAGCGTCACGATGAAGGGCTGCAGGCGGCCGCGCACGATGATGACGCCGTTGAGCGCGCCGAGCAGGAGGCCCAGCGCCGGCACGACCAGCAGCACGCCGATGACGCCGAACTTCGTCCCGACCTGGCTTGCGGCATAGAGGACGGCGAGGATCGCGGCGATGGTGCCGGCCGCCAGCGGAATCCACAGCTTGCGTAGCGGATCGAGCGTCACCGTCTCATGATGGCCGACCGCATCGCTCTCGCGCGCGAGATTGGTGAAGACGAAGCGTGTCAGGCCGGCGAAGATCATGAAGGCGACGATGGCGAGCGCCGGCACGCCCATGGTGGCGGCCGGCGTCCAGCCCTGCTGGGTCAAAAGCATGCCGGTGACCACCGAGGCGAAGGCCATCAAGGAGCCGACCGAGAGATCGATGCCGGCGATCAGGATGACCGTGGTCATGCCGACCGCGGCAAGGCCGATGATCGAGACTTGGCGCAGCACGTCGGTGAGATTGCCGTAGGACAGAAAGATGTTCTTGCCGCTCGAGGTCTCGGGCGAAAAGAGCACGCCGATGGCGAACAGGAGCACGAGGCCCCAATAGAGCTTGGTCGCCGACAAGGTGCGCCACAGATTCATGCGACGCCCTCTCCATCATTCACCTTCTCCCGCGCATAGCGTGGGAGAAGGTGGCCGAAGGCCGGATGAGGGCTCTTTGATGCAGTACATCCATATTTCAACGTGTATGCTTTGCTGAAACAAAGAGCCCTCACCCGCCCTCTCGCCTTCGCGAAGCCGGAGCTTCGTTTTGGCTGAGCAAGGTTGCTTCGCTTCGGCGGAGCAAGGTCGGGCACCCTCTCCCATTGCTTCGCAACGGGAGAGGGTGAAACTTGGAGAGGGCCCGCTCGATTGAGAATACTCATATGCGGTTGCCCTGCTTCTGTGAGGTAGTGGCGTCGCGGTGGCCGCGCGCGGCCAGATGCATGATCGCCTCCTCGCTCGCCGCCTTGCGGCTGACAATGCCTTGCGGCCGGCCCTCGCTCATCACCAGGATACGGTCGGAGAGATGGAGCAGCTCCGGCAGTTCCGAGCTCACCACCACGACGGCAAGACCCTCTTGCGCGAGCGCGATGATGAGATCGTGGATCTCCTGCTTGGCGCCGACATCGATGCCGCGCGTCGGCTCATCGAGCAGCAGCACGCGAGGGCTGGTCTCGAGCCATTTGCCGAGCACGATCTTCTGCTGGTTGCCGCCCGACAAGGTCCCGCTCGCCTGGGCGTGGCTCTGGCAGACAATGGCGAGATTGCGGATCTGGCGCATAGCCGCACTTTCCTCACGCGCCGGGCGCCTCACGCCGAAGCGCGACAATCGCGCGAAAGACGGCAAAGCGATATTGTCGGAAATCGTGTCGGCGAGGACGAGGCCCTTGAGCTTCCGGTCCTCGGGCACGAAAGCGAGGCCGAGCTCGCGCGCTTTGTGCGGCGAGGTGATCTCGACCGGCCGCCCGGCGATCGCGATGGTGCCGTGGCTCTGTCCTTCGCTCGCCCCGAAGATGGTTTCGAGGATCTCGGTGCGGCCCGAGCCTAAAAGTCCGCCAATGCCGAAGATCTCGCCCGGCGCCACGCTGAAGGACACGCCATCGATGACGCGCTTCCTGCCGCGCCTCGTCATGACGTCGAGGCCGAGATCGGTCACCGACAAGGCCGGCGTTCCCGCTTTCGCCTGGTGAGCTTGCCGTGTCGAGGTGACTTCGCGGCCGACCATGGCGGCGATGATGCTTGCGCGGGAGAGATTGCCAATAGGAGCGGTCAGCACATGGCGGCCATCGCGCAGCACCATGACCTGATCGGCGAGCGCCATGATCTCGTCCATGCGGTGCGATATATAAATGACGGCGACGCCTTCGGAGGCGAGCCGGCGGACGATGGCGAAGAGCGTCTCGGTCTCGCCCGGCGAGAGTGCTGAGGTCGGCTCGTCCATGATGAGGATGCGGGCGCCGACCGATATCGCCTTGGCGATCTCGACGAGCTGCTGCTCGCCGATGCGCAAGCGGCCGACGCGGCTGGCGGGATCGATGCGGATGCCGAGCTCGCTCAGCAGCTTTTGCGCCGCCTTGAACAATGAAGCGCGGTCGACGATGACGCCGAAGCGCATCGGCTCGCGGCCGAGATAGATGTTCTCGGCGACGGAGAGGCCCGGAACGAGATTGAGCTCCTGATGGATGATGGCGATGCCGCGGCGCTCGGCGTCGCGCACGCCCGCAAAGCGGATCGGCCGACCGGAGAGCTCGATCGCGCCGTCATAGTCGTCATATATGCCGGCCAGGATCTTCATCAGGGTGGATTTGCCGGCACCGTTCTCGCCGACCACGGCCAGGATCTCGCCGGCTTTGAGGTCGAGCGACACATCCTGGAGGACGCGGGCCGGGCCGAAACTCTTGCCGATGCGGCGGACGCGCAGGACGGCATCGGGGATTTCCACGCCGGCTCTGTCGTGCCGCGCCGGTGCCGCCACTTGTGCCTCCCATCTTATCTGACTAATATTCTAGTTATACATGATGTATCCCAAGCGGCGGTTTGCCTGTCAAGATGCCGGCGTGGCATACGGAATTCGGGACGGAGGAAAGACCAGGGTGGACGGTACCGCGACAAGACCGCGACGGAGGCTCGCGCCGAAGCTCGACTCGCGTGAGCAAGCGACGGCGTCCGTCACCGAGCGCATCTATGTCGAGCTCAAGGCCGCGATCGTCGACGGCTCGCTGCCGCCGGGCGCGCCCATCGACAAGAACGATATCCGCCGCCGCTTCAACGCCTCGCTGTCGCCGGTCACGGCGGCGATCAGCCGGCTCGGCTATGAGAAACTCGTCGTCATCGAGCCGCAGCGCGGCTCCTTCGTGGCGCCGATCATGTTCGACGAGATCGTGCAGTTCATGTCGCTGAGGCGGGCGCTCGAAGTGGAAGCGGTGTGCGAGGCGACGAAAGTGCCGCCCAAGGACCTCACCCAGCAGCTCGCGCGCAATCTCGCTTATCAGGAGGCAGCGCGTGGGGTCTCTGATCTGAATCGCTTCTATGAGCTCGATGTCGAGTTCCACCGCCTCATCATCGAGGCGAGCGGCCTGTGGAAATTCAATACCGTGCTCGACGAAGTGCGCGCCCATCTCGACCGCGTGCGCCTCTTGATGCTGCCGGTGCGCGGGCGCATGGCGGGCACGTTCGATGAGCATCGCGACATCGCCCAGGCGATCGGCTCGAAACGTGTGGAGAAGGCGGAAGCCGCGATGCGCAAGCATCTCGAGCGCGTCGACCAGGAATTCCGCAGCTTCGCGGAAGCCAATCCGAAGCTCGTGCGGAAGGGTTAGATTCTCCAGCTTTTATAAAGCCTTATCCTTTCGACAAAGCCTTTGTCGAAAAAAGTCTTGAGAACGACCTCCTTTCGACATATTCTTTGTCAAAAGGAGATGCCGTGAATATTCGTGAACTCATTGCCGCCGCCCGCATCACCGAACGCCAGGTCCGGTACCTGATTTCGGAGGGCTTCATGCCGCCACCCGAAGGCGGGCGGGCCAATGCCACTTATGGAGAGACGCACCTCGCAGCCATTCACCGATACAACCGCTTGCGCGACCTCGGCTTCCCGCCGGCGGCGATCAAACTGATGCTTGAAGCCAAGGAAGGCATCCCCTTCCCGGTCACGGCCGATGTCACCCTCATCATCGCGCCTGGACTGCTCAACAGCGGGACTGATCCCGATCCGATCATTTCCGCCGTCCGATCGCTTCTCAACGAAATTCTCAAGGAGAGCCCTGATGCCGATCGCAAGCCCGATGCCTCTGCATGATCCGCTGCAGATATTTCTCGAGCGGCGTGGCGCGCCACACCCGGTGCCGCTGATCAGCACCGACTTTTCCGTCACCATCGAAGGTGGCCTCGCCATCGTTTCGACCAGGCGCGTCTTTCGCAATGTCGAAGCCATCCCGATCGAAGCCACGCTCACTTTTCCCATGCCGGTCCACGCCACGCTCTTCGATCTCGCGGTCACGATCGGCGATCGCGTGCTCCATGCGAAGGCGCAAGGCCGCAACCGCGCTCGCGCGACCTATGAAGACGCGATCGATCGCGGCAAGTCGGCGGTCCTCCATGAAGAAGTCCTGCGCGGCATCCATATGCTTTCGGTCGCCAATATTCCCGCCGGCGAAACGATCGAGGTCAAAACCTGGTGGGTGACAACCCTGACCGTCATCGGATCGAAAGGTCATTTGCGCATTCCGGTCACAGTCGGCGATGTCTATGGGCGTTCGCCGCTCGCCGAATCGGATGATCTGAAGACCGGCGGCAAGCCCCTCTCCGGAACGCTCGACGTTCACGCTCCCGATGCGCGCGTCAGCCTCGCCGGCGGATTGCTCGAAGATGGCAAAACGAGGCTCATCCTCAATCGCCCGATCGACCTCATCGTCGAAGGCTGGCGCTCGGGGACCGTCATGGGAATGGGCGCCGATGGCCGCGCCATTTCCCTCACGCTCGAGGCAACGCCCGGTCGCACCGTTCCCCTCGACATCGCCATCCTGGCCGATCATTCGGGCTCGATGCAGGAAAAGGCAAGTGCCGGGCCTCATGGCGGAACCCTGACCAAGCATGATCATGTCATTGCGGCGCTCCGGCTTCTGGCCGACAGGCTGTCGGCCGAGGACAGGATCGATCTCTGGGAGTTCAACGACAATGCCCACCGCATCGGCTCGGGCAAGCTTGGCCATCTCGTGAGCCACCTTGCGGCGCCTGCGGGTGGAACAGAGATCGGCTATGCGCTGGAGCGGGCGATCAGGGAATCGGCCGCCCATGGCATCCTGCTGATCACCGATGGCAAGAGCCATGCGCTCGATGTACAGGGGCTCGCGCGGATGGGGCGCAAGATCAGCGTCGTCCTCGTCGGCGAGGACAGTCTCGAAGCCAATGTCGGCTATCTCGCCGCTCTCACCGGCGGCGATATCTTCGTCGGCGGCGGCGCCGATATCGGCGATCTGCTCGGCGCGGCGCTCGGCTCTCTGCGGCACGGCAGCGGCTCGCTCGAGACGGCGTTCCAGCGTTCCGGCATGATGGTGACGGTCGGTCGCGACGTATCGTCTGCGGTCATGGAGCGCAGCCTGCAAGGGCGCGCTGTCGCGGCGGCGGCGGCGAGCTTCCTCTTGCCGGCCTTGCCGGAGGCCGAGGCAATGGATCTCGCCGAGCGCGAAGGCATCGTGTCGCATCTCACCAGCCTGGTGCTGGTCGATGAGGACGGTGTCACGCAAGAAGCGCTGCCTGGCCAGCGTCCCGTCGCCCTGCCGAGTCCGGTCACGATCTATCCCTGTGCTTCCGCTCCTCCCATGCCCGCATCGTCGCAGATCCGGCACCGGTCCGCTTCGCCGCCGGCCGAGCGGCCGGCACTCGCTTCATCGCAGGCCGGGCGCGGACTGCTCACCGGACTCAAGGAAACCGTGACGCGCTTCGCCACGCCAGGTCGGCCGAAAACGGCGCATCGTGCACGGGGCATCGATTGGGCATCGGATCCCGGCCAGCTCACGGCAGGCGATCTTTCCGGGCTTCCCGACGCCGTCCGCAATGCCGTGCTGGCGCTGGCGCGACGGGACGACATCCAGGAAGCCGCGGCGATACGAGGCATGTCGCCTCCGCTTCTGGTCGTTGCACTCCTCGCTCTCCAGGCCGGCCGTGCCGGCAACCGCGCTGCGGCCCGCATCGCGCACAAGCTCCTCGGGCCGCTCGATGAGGACCATATCCGGGAACTCCTTCTGCTTCTCGAAGGATGAGGCTGCGCACCTCCATCAGTCATCTGGGCTTTCGCCTGGATGACCGATGGATGGGGCTGTGTGAGGAGATGCTACATCCCCCAGCGCAATGCCGCCGTATGCACCGGCGCATCCCAATATTGCGCAATTTCATCATCGAGCGCCGTCACGGTGAGGGAGCAGCCGGCCATGTCGAGTGAGGTCACATAGGAGCCGACCAGCGAACGGGCGATCTTTACACTTTGCTTCTCGAGCTCGGCCGCGGCGGCGTGGTACATCAAATAGAGTTCCATCAAAGGCGTGCCGCCGAAGCCGTTGGCGAAAAGCAGCACATGGCCGGTCTTCGCTGCGGCGAGATCGCCGATGATGGCGCCGATCATCTCGCTCGCGATGGCATCGGCCGATTGCAATTTAACCCGCCGCCGTCCCGGCTCGCCATGGATGCCGACGCCCATCTCCATCTCATCCTCAGCCAGGGCAAAGGTCGGCTTGCCGGCGGCGGGCACGGTGCAGCTTGTCAGCGCGACACCCATCGAGCGGGTGCGCTGGTTGACCTTGTCGCCCAGCGCCTTGAGGCGGTTCAGATCGGCGCCCTTTTCCGCCGCCGCGCCGACGACCTTTTCCACCACCAGCGTGCCGGCGACGCCGCGCCGGCCGGTGGTATAAAGCGAGTTCTCGACCGCGACATCGTCATCGGTGACGACCGTCGCGATGGTCCGGCCCGCCATCTCCTTCGCCATGTCGAAATTCATGACGTCGCCTTCATAGTTCTTGACGATGAAGAGGACGCCCGCCCCCTGGTCGACCGCTTCCGCCGCTTCGATCATCTGGTCGGGCGTCGGCGAGGTGAAGACCTGGCCGGGACACGCGGCATCGAGCATGCCATGGCCGACAAAGCCCGCATGCAAGGGCTCGTGCCCGGAGCCACCGCCCGAGATCAGCGCCACCTTGCCGGATTTGAGCCGCTTGCGCCGGACAAATTTGCGCTCGTTCCCGAGGGTGACGATATCGGCATGGGCTGCGGCAAAACCATCGAGGCTTTCCGCGAGCACGGTGCCCACGTCATTGATCAGCTTCTTCATCGGCGTTTTCCCTTATGCGGTTCCTCTTCGAGAAGCTTCGCCACCTGACGCACGAAATCGCTGATCAGCGTGTGAAGCCTGGCATTCCTGTCGTCATCGCCGAGATCCGGCAAATAGACGGTATGGGCCTTGACCTTGTGGGCGGCATGGATGGGTGCCGGCCGGTTGGGATGCGCCAGGAGATAGGCCGAGATGAAATTCCGCCGCTCTTCCAGCGAGAAGTGACAGACCTCGAAAATGATATCGAGATGCGCCGCCGGGATCGGCACGGCATAGGTGGGATTGGTGATCTGGGAGACGAAGCTGCGGTTCTTGCCGAGCGCCGCGGCGAGCCTCTGGCGCGTGCCGGAAGGCCTGCGGTCGATCACATCGCTCAGTATCTTCTTATAGGCGGCGACGGCGCCTCCGGCCTGGGGTTGCGGCTCCGCCATGGTCAGATTTCCGCCAGCGCCGCCTTGACCCGGCCAATGGCGGCGGGCGAGACGGAAAGTGTTCTCAGGCCTTGGGCGATCAGGGCCGGCACGAAGCGCGGGTCGCTCGCCATGTCGCCGCACAGGCTCACCGGAATACCGTGCTCGGCGCCATAGCGCGCGACATGGGCGATGAGCCGCAGAACCGCCGGATGCGCCGGATCGCTCAGCGACGCAACCGAAGTCTCGTCACGCGCCACCGCCATGACATATTGGACAAGATCGTTGGAGCCGATCGAGAAGAACGCCGCCTCGCGCAAAAGCTCCGGCGCCAGCGCAACGGCCGGCACTTCGACCATGATGCCGAGCGGCGGGCGCTCGGCCGGGATTCCCGCTTGCGCAAGCTCCGCCACGACCTCATCGAGAAGCCGCGCCGTTGCCTCAAGCTCGGCATTGACCGTGATCATCGGCACCATGATCTTGAGCTTGCCGTGAACCGCGGACCGCGCCAAAGCGCGCAATTGCGTCTTGAACACATCGCGCCTGGCGAGCGTCAGGCGTACGCCTCGCAAACCGAGAAAGGGATTGCGCTCGCCTTCCGGGGTGAGGCCCGTAATCGGCTTGTCGCCGCCAATATCGAGAGTGCGAATGGTGACCGGCTTTTCACCCGCCCATTCGAGAAGGCGGCGATAGGCGCGATACTGCGTCTCCTCGTCGGGAAGAGGCTTGCCGTCGCGAAACAGGAATTCCGAACGCATCAGGCCGATGCCGTCGCAATGTTGGGGATCGAGGACGTCGAGCTCTTGCGGCTCCGCGACATTGATCAGGAGCTCGATCCGCTCATCCGATTTGAGCTGCGCCGGACGGTCGAGGAAATGCTGCTCCTGCTCTCGGCGCTCGGCCAGCCCTTGCGCCTTCTCCAGCCAGAACTTCTTCGCCGGCCCATCGGGGCTCAGCACCAGGAGGCCCGTGCTGCCATCGACCACCGCCTCGGCATGATCATTGGGACGAATGTCGCCGAGGCCCACGACCATCGGCACGCCGCGGGCCCGCGCCAATATGGCGACATGGCTCGAGGGGCTCCCCTGGCGCAAAGCGATGGCGCCGCCCTTGGACCAGTCCGCTTCGAGGAAGAGCGAGGGCGGCACGTCGTCGCCGATCAGGATCGCGCCCGCTTGCGCCAGATGCGCGCCGTGCCCGGCGAGATGGCGCAGGACGCGGTCGCGCATGTCTTTCAGATCGGCGGCGCGGGCGCGAAAATAATCATCGTCCGACATCTCATAGCCGACGATCTCGGCATCGACGGTCTTGCGCCAGGCCTCGTCCGCGGGGCGGCCATGCGCGATCAGCGCGCGTGCGGGCTGAAGCAAGGCGTCGTCGTCCAGCAACGCGATCTGGAAGCTCAGCATGTCGGCGCCATCGCCTTCCGCCGATACGACCAGCACGGTCAGCCCGGCAATGGCTGCCGCCACCGCCGTGTCGAAAGCTTCCGTCTCGGCCGCGGCATCGCCCGCCTCACGGCGCTTCGCCGCCGCGTCCTCCAGAAAGAAGACCGGTCCGGCGAAAATGCCGTCGGAAGCGGGCCTGCCCTTCAGCTCAACCGCTTGCCGCATCGACCCTGTCCTCGTCGAAATCACGCTCGACCAGTCTTTTCAGGGCCGCGACCGCCGCCGCGGCATCGCCGCCATGGGCGCGCATATAAAGAGTCGAATCCTGCTTCGCCTTCATCGCCATCACCTTGACGATGCTCTTGGCATCGATCCAGGGCCCGTCGGGCGCGTTGGCGATCTCGATCGTCGACGCAAAGCCCTTGGCGAGCTTGGTCAGCTTCACCGAGGGCCTGGCATGCAGGCCGACCTCATGCCGGATGATCACGGAGTTTGACGACCATTCACTCATTGTGGCGACAGCTCCTCGGCGGTGCGCCGCACATCCTCGAGCGAGGCGCCGCCCCAGGCCTCGGTCGCCGCCATCACCGCGCCCTCGACAATGGGCGCATTGCAGATGACGACCTTGCCTTGCCGGTCTTCGCTCAGCATCTCGACCGCCATCTCGCTGTTGGTCTCCGCCCCGCCCAGATCGACCAATATGGCGACGCCCTTGTCCGACCAGGCCTCCTCGATCGCCTTCAGGATCTTCGCCACATCGGTGCCGAGCCCGCCATCGGGATTGCCGCCGCAGAAGCTTAAGCGCACGTCCTCGCCCACCATCTGGCGCACCATGTCGGCCGTGCCTTTCGCCACATCGGGCGAATGCGAGACGATGACGATGCCAACCTTGTCCTTCATCCTTTAGCCTCCAGCCCGTCGCATATCGCGGAAATCATCAATTCGCTCGAGCGCGCGCCCGGATCCATGTGGCCGATGGAGCGCTCGCCCAGGAACGACGCCCGCCCTTTGATCGCCTTCATCGGGACCGTCGCTTGCGCCCTGTCATGCGCGAGTTGCCGCACACTGTCAAAGCTCGCCGACCCATTTCCCAGATGTTTCGCAACCGGCCCCAGGACATCGAGCATCGTCTTGTTGTCGAAATCGGCCTTGCCGCGCGCCTTGACCGCCTCGACCGCGGCGCCAAGGGCGCGGGCGGCATCGGCGAGCGACGGCTCGGCCGGCAAATCCTTGCCGAGCGCCATGAACAAGGTTCCATAAAGCGGGCCCGACGCGCCGCCCACTTTCATGACCAGCGTCATGCCCAGGGCCTTGAGCGCTTCCGGCAAGGGCTTGGCCAAAATATTCGCCCTGTCCGCCAGGACGGCCTCGAAACCACGTTTCATGTTGAGGCCGTGATCGGCATCGCCAATGGCCGAATCGAGCGCGGTCAATTCCTCCGCATGGGCGATGATGCGGCCCGCCACCTCGTCCAGCAATCGGCCAAGATCCAGCGTCATTCAGGCAATCCTCACTCTGCGGCCCTCGCCATCGAAATAAAGCGGCTTCATCAATGCGACCGCGATCCTGTCGCCGGATTTGAACGGCGTATCGGGCGGCGTCAAGGTGGTGATCTGATGTTCCCCGAGGCGCAGATGCAAATGGTTCTGGTCGCCCAGATGCTCCACCCATTCGACCTTGGCCGGGCCGTCGCGGTCGAGCCACAAGTCGAGATGCTCGGTGCGGGCGCCGACGGTCACGGCGCCTTGCGGCAGGAGGCCGTTGGGCAAGAGCCCGGCGGGCAGGAGGTTGATCTGCGGCTGGCCGAAACGCTGGGCGACATAGACGGATGCGGGATCCTCGTAGATCTGGCGCGGCGTGCCGATCTGGATGAGCTTGCCCTTGTCGATCACGCCGATGCGGTTGGCCATGGTCATGGCCTCGATCTGGTCATGCGTTACATAGAGGATGGTGGCGCCCAGATCCTGCTGGATGCGCTTGAGCTCGAGCCTGAGATCGCCGCGCAATTTGGCATCGAGCGAAGAGAGCGGCTCGTCCATCAGATAGGCCGAGGGACGGCGCACCAGAGCGCGGCCGATGGCGACGCGCTGCATCTCGCCGCCCGAAAGCTGCGTCGACTTGTTCTTGAGCTTGTGGCCGATGCGCAAAAGGCCGGCGACTTCCTCGACCCGCTCTTTGATCTCGGCCTCGGCCATACGCCGCGCCGGGCTGCGCAAGGGAAAGGCCAGATTGTCGAACACGGAGAGATGCGGATAGAGCGAATATTGCTGGAAGACGAAAGTGACATCGCGCGCCGCGGGCTCGAGGCCCTGCGCGTTGCGACCATCGATCCACACTTCGCCTTCATCCGGCCGCTCGAGCCCGGCGACGAGGCGCAAGGTGGTCGTCTTGCCCGCCCCCGTGGGCCCCAGGAGCACGGTGAACTCGCCATCGGCAATATCGAGCGACAGCCCGTCGACGGCGGTGACCGTCTTGAAGCGTTTGCTGACCTTGCGCAAGGAGATGTCAGCCATGGCGGGCCCCGTCATGGAGAGCCGAGCGCAAGGCGCGCCCCGTTCCCTTGTCGAAGAGCGACAGGCGGTCACCTAAGAAAGCGAGGCCCACCTGCTCGCCCGCTACTACATTGATCTTCGCCGGCACCTTCACTTTGAGCCGGCCTTGAGCGGTCTTCACCGTCACGATCTGCATGGTGCCCAGATATTCCGTGCCGAAGATCTCGCCGCGGTAGCCTGATGCATCATCGAAGCGGATGTGCTCGGGGCGGGCGCCCAGCACCAAAGCCTCATTTGGCGCATCCTCGCGCATCTCGGGGATGGCGATGCGGGCGCCGGACAGAGTGAGCGCCTCGGCGCCCTTCGACACCCGGTCGGCGACGGGGATCAGATTCATCGCCGGCGAGCCGACGAAATCGGCGACGAACAAGGTGGCCGGACGGTCATAGATCTCCTGCGGCGTCCCCAGTTGCTCGACCACGCCATTGTTCATGATGGCGATCAGATCGGCCATCGACATGGCCTCGAGCTGGTCATGCGTCACATAGACCGTCGTCGCCTTGATGCGATCATGCAGATGGCGCAGCTCCTCGCACATGAGGTCGCGGAATTCGGTGTCGAGCGTGCCCAAAGGCTCGTCCATCAGGAAGGCCAGCGGCCGGCGGACAATGGCGCGGCCAAGGGCGACGCGCTGGCGGTCGCCGCCGGCAAGGCCCGAGACGGATTTGTCGAGAAGATGATCGATGCGGAGCAGCTTCGCCGTCTCCGCGACGCGCGTCTTGATTTCGGATGACGGCACACCCTGGCACAGCAAGGGGAAGCCGATATTGCGTCTCACATTCATATGCGGATAGAGCGCGAAGAGCTGGAACACGAAGGCGATGTCGCGCTCGGACGCGCGCTTGAAGGCGACATCCTCGCCGCCGAGGAAGATCCGGCCCGAGCTCGGGAGCTCGAGGCCGGCGATCATGCGCAAGGTCGTCGTCTTGCCGCAACCCGAAGGGCCGAGCAGGCAGAAGAAGGCGCCGTCCGGAATGGTGAAGTTCACACCCCGCACCGCGACGAAGTCGCCGAAGGCTTTTTCCAGTTTCTCGACACGGATTTCGGCCATCGACCTAACCCATCCCCCTCTTCGTCATGGCCGCCCTTGAGGCGGCCATCCAGTCCTTCAACCGTACAGCTGCTCCCAGGGGAGTCTGGATGGCCGGGTCAAGCCCGGCCATGACGGGGTGAGGATAACTGATGTTTTCCTGCAAGTTCATCACGGTTGCCTATTCCGGAAACTTCGACACGATGACGAACATGAGCGTGCCCAGAAGCATCATCGCGAAGGAATAGCTGTAGAGCGTCAGCGACAGCGGCTGCAGCAGCATGAGCACACCCAAGGCAATGACGATGGTCGCGAGATTCTCCCAAGGGCCGCGGCGCAGACGCAAGAAACGATTCAGAAGGTCGTTCATTTGCGCACCGCGCCGAAGGTGATGCCGCGCAAGAGGTGCTTGCGCAACAGCACGGTGAAGACGAGCAGCGGGATCAGGAACAAGGTGGTGCCGGCGCCGACCGCGGGCCAGTCCATGCCGCCCTCGCCGATGATGGTCGGGATGAAAGGCGGCGCCGTCTGCGCCTCGCCGGAAGTCAAGAGCACCGCGAAAGCATATTCGTTCCAGGCGAAGATCAGGCAGAAGATGGCCGTGGCGGCGATGCCGGTCGCCGCCTGCGGCAGCACCACCTTGAAGAAGGCGTGCAGCCTTGTATAGCCGTCGATCATCGCCGCCTCTTCATATTCCTTGGGGATCTCGTCGATGAAGCCCTTGAGCAGCCACACGGCGAGCGACACATTGACCGCGGTATAGAGCAGGATCATGCCGAGCGCCGTGTCGGAGAGGCCGAGCTTGCGATACATGAGATAGATCGGGATGGCGACGGCAATGGGCGGCATCATCCGCGTCGACAGGATGAAGAACAGGAGATCGTCGGCCAAGGGTATGCGGAAGCGCGAGAAGGCATAGGCCGCGAGCACGCCGAGCGAGACGGCGCAGAAGGTCGAGCCGAAAGCGATGACGAGCGAATTCCAGAAACGCGGCACATAATTAGACGGACCCGCGATCACCATGTCGCGCTTGCGGGTGATCTCATCGCAGGTCGACTGCGGCGGCCCCAGCGACTCTATGTATTCGGCGGTCTGGCGGGTGCGGGTGGTGAACAGGTTGCAATAGCCCTCGAGCGACGGCTCGAAGACGAGTTTTGGCGGATAGGCGATCGAATCGGGCGGCGTCTTGAAGCCCGTCATCAGGATCCAGGCGAGCGGGATCATCGAGACGAGCGCATAGACGATGACGAGAGTGGCGGCGATGCGCCGCGACAAAGGCGTCGGCGCCACGACGGAATGGGCGGTGGTGAGGGCCTGGCTCATCTCTGCTTCACCCGGTTGAGCGCCTTCACATAGATATTGGCGAGACCGAAGACGGCGACGAACAGGATGATGGCGAAAGCCGAGGAATAGCCGGTGCGCCATTTCTCGAAGGCCTCGCGCTTCAAGGTGATCGAGGCGACCTCGGTGGTGGAGCCCGGTCCGCCGCCGGTCAGGAGATTGACCATGTCGAACATCTTGAAATTCTCGATGCCGCGGAACAGCACCGCCAGCATGATGAAGGGCAGCGCCATGGGCAACGTGATCGACCAGAATTGCCTGAACGGCGAGGCGCGGTCGACCTCGGCCGCCTCATAGATGTAGTCCGGAATGGAGCGCAGGCCCGCCAGGCAGATGAGCATCACATAGGGCGTCCACATCCAGGTATCGACGATGATGATCGACCAGGGCGAGAGCGTCACCGAGCCCAGCATCTCGAAGGACGATGGCGGAATGCCGGTGAAGAAGGAGACGATGGTGTTGAAGAGGCCGATCTGCGGCTGATAGAGAAACTTCCAGAAATTGCCGACCACGGCGGGCGACAGCATCATCGGGATCAGGATGATGGTCGTCCAGAAGGCATGGCCGCGGAATTTGCGGTCGAGGAGATAGGCAAGGCCGAAGCCCAAGAGCGTCTGCAGCAGGATCGTCCAGAAGACGAAATGCGCCGTCGCCTGCATGGCCGCCCAGACATCGGGCGAGCTCAATATGTCCTGATACCATTTGGTGCCGACATGGGTGATCGGCCGGTTGGGTCGGTTCGCCTGGTAGTTGGTGAAAGAGAGATAGATCGTCCAGATCAAAGGAAAGATGTTGATGGCGAGCAAGAGGACAATGGTCGGCGCGATGAAGACCCAGGCTATCGCCTTGTCTGAAAGGCCGCGGATCCGCTTCGTCAGCGCCGGCGCCGTTGTCCGCGCCGCCTGATCGGCGATCGTCCCTCGCGCTCCTTCCTCTGTCGTGGCCATGCTCATTTCTGGATGCTCTTGGAGGCACCCCGCCTCACATGGAGGCGGGAGTGCCGGGTGATGTCAAGCTGCTCACAATTCCCCTCCCCGGGCATTTCCCCTTCTCCC
>Ga0187894_10001455_pt1 | contig 30302 bp, 28 predicted proteins | sample GBC1701081metaG_FD_136650 | JGI IMG/M metagenome (GOLD analysis project Ga0187894, IMG submission 136650) | White microbial mat communities from a lava cave in the Kipuka Kanohina Cave System on the Island of Hawaii, USA - GBC170108-1 metaG ...
GCAGCGAGCGTGTCGCGCAGCACGCGGGCCGTGAGCCCAGGCAGCAGCGCGGCCTCGACCGCTGGAAAACCGCAGCCCGCGACGAACGCGAGCGTGCCGTCGAGATCGCGCGCGCAGTCCTCGCGCAGCGTGTAGAGCTGGAGCCCGAAGCGCGCAGCCATACGGCCAGCTTACGACGACCTTACGACGGAGCGTCGCCTTCTTCCGTGGCCCTTTGGGGTCTGACCCCAAAGGGCCACGCCGCGGTAGGCTGCGCCGCTTCGCGGAGGGCGAGCGATGAGCCAGCAACTGGACGCCGTGCAGCGCGTGATGGACGGCCGCGCCTGGGAGGAGTTCTGCGACGCGCTGAAGGCCGCGGGCGCGGTCGTGCTCGCGAAGTCGACGCCGGACGACCCGCTCGATCGCGCCGAGGGCTATCGCTACCTGACGCGCTTGTTACGGGCCGGCCTCGAGACCTACGTCGAGGCATCCGACTCGGACCATCCGGTCTTCCAGCGCACCACCGGCGAGACGGTGAAGATGGGCATGGACAGCCCGGACAACATCTACCTGAACGCGCCGGTGAACGGCGCGCACGACTATCGGATCTGGGGCACGCGCGGAACGGTTCACTACCTCGGCTTCGGCTCGCAGAAGGGCAACTACGCGTCGACCGGCTCGCTGCAGACGACCGGCTATCTGGAAGCGAAGGACATGAAGGTCCGGCCGGGAGGCGCGTTCGAGATCATCGCATCCAGTAACAAGCCGGCGGGGGAGGCGAACTGGCTGCCGATGGAGCCGGAGTCGCGCATGATCCAGATCCGGCAGACGCGGCTCGATCACGCGAAGGAGGAGCCCGCGCAGGTGAAGATCGAGCGCATCGGCGGCGCTGCCCCGGTGAAGCCGCTCGACCCCGTGCGCTTCGATCGCATGCTCCAGGGTGCGGCGAAGATGGTGTTAGGGACCTCGCGGCTGTTCCAGAAGTGGAGCGAGGGTTTCACGAAGCACACGAACCAGCTGCCGCGCTTCCCGCACGAGATCGCGTTCGCGGCGGGCGGCGACCCGAACATCGCCTACTACCACTCGCACTGGGTGCTCGCGCCCGATGAAGCGCTCGTCGTCGAGCTCGCGCCGCCGGAGTGCGATTTCTGGAACTTTCAGCTCGCGAACTGGTGGATGGAATCGCTCGATTACCGCTTCGCGAAGATCCACATCAACAAGCACACCGCGCAGTACGACGCGGACGGCACGGTCACCGCGATCGTCGCGGCTCGCGATCCCGGTCGGCCGAACTGGCTCGACACCTGCGGGCACTCGAGCGGCACGATGTGCGTACGCTGGATCCGCGCGCAGTCGCATCCGGATCCGAAGACGCGCGTCGTGAAGCTCGCGGAGCTCGCGCGGTGAGCGCAGTGACGTTCGTCGAGCGCGAGCTGCTCGCGGAGGCGCGAGCAGCGGCGAAGCTCGAAGATTTCGGCGGCGACGAGTTCCTGCCCGGCCTGCGCGCGCTGCTGCGCTGCTACGACGAGAACGCCTGGACCGAGAAGGGCCGCACGCGCAACCGGCGCCGGCTCGTGAACCTGCTGGCGACGCGGCTCAAGATCGCGGCTGCGTTTGCGCAGCATCCCGAGCTGCTCGCGCGCCCGCTGAAGCAGCCCGTGTTCCTGACCGGCTTGCCGCGCTCCGGGACTTCGGCCTTGTTCAGCTTGCTAGGGGCCGATCCCGCGGCGCGGCCGCTGCGTCTATGGGAGACGCAGTGCCCCGACCCGCTCGGGCTCCCGCCCGGCACGCCCGATCCGCGCCGCGCCGCGATCGATGCTTACTACGCCCAAGGCCGCGAGAAGCGCCCCGAGTTCACGAAGATCCACTTCACGAGCGCGGACACGCCGGAAGAGTGCGTGCTGCTGCACGCTTATGCGATGCACGGCGTGCAGATGGGCGTCGAGGTTCTGCTCGAGCCGTATGCGAGCTGGTATCAGGCCGAGGCCGCCGATCTGCGCTCGCTCTACGCGTATCAGAAGCGCCTGTTGCAGCTGCTCGACTGGCAGCGCCCCGGCGAGCGCTGGCTGCTGAAGGCGCCCGCTCATCTTTGGGGCCTGGATGCGCTGCTCGCGACATTTCCGGACGCCGCGATCGTCTGGAATCACCGCGACCCGGTCGCCTGCATCGCCTCCGCATGCAGCATGACGCAGGCGCTGATGGCGACGCTCGAGCTCGACCCCCAACAACTCGGCCCCGCGGTGATGGAGTTCTACGCGCGCTCGCTCGATCGCGCGCTCGCCGCGCGCGAGAAGCTGGACGGTGCGCGCATCTTCGACGTGCCTTACGCCGAATTCACGAGCGATACGCTCGGATGCGCGGAGCGCATCTACGCGCACTTCGCGCTGCCGCTGCCGGCGCGCGCGCGCGAAGCGCTGCGCGCGTTCGCCGCCGCGAATCCCGAAGGCAAGCACGGCAAGCACGTCTACGACCTCGCGCAGTACGGCCTCGACGAGCAGCGCGTGCACGCGCGCTTCGCCCACTACGTCGCGCGTTTCGGCGGCCTGCACGAATGACCGCTGGCGCCGGCTACGCGAAGCACTACGGCCCGTGGAGCCTCGTGCTCGGGGCGGCGCAAGGCATCGGCTTCGCGTTCGCGGAGGAGCTCGCGCGGCGCGGGCTCTCGGTGCTGCTCGTCGACCTGCGCGCAGACCTGCTCGAGGCTGCGGGCGATCGCGTGCGCGCAGCGAATCGTGCGATCGAGGTCGAGACGGCGCAGCTCGATCTCGCGGCCCCCGACGTCGCGGTGCAGCTGCGCAGCGTGCTGGGCCGCCTCGACGTGGGCCTCGCGGTCTACACCGCGATGCTGCCGCTCGCGGGCGCGTTCCTGTCGCGCCCGCTCGAGCAGCATCAAGCCGCGGTCGGGGTCGGCGTGAACGGCGTGCTCGCGGCGAGCTATGTGCTCGGCGAGCGGCTGGTGAAGCGCGGCCGCGGCGGCCTGATCCTGACCTCGTCACTCGCGGGTTATCAGGGAACGGCCTGGGTTGCAGAGTACGCCGCGGCGAAGGCATTCGATCTCGTGCTCGCCGAGGGCCTCTGGTGGGAGTGGCGCGAGCACGGCGTCGACGTCGTCGCGCTCTGCCCCGGTAACACCGCGACGCCGGGCCTGCTCAGTAACAAGCCGCTCGCGGACCCGAGCACGTTCGCGAGGCCGGAGGACGTCGCGCGCGAGGCGCTCGATCACCTGATCGTCGCGCGCGAACAGGGCCCCGTGTGCATTCCCGGCGCCGACAACCGCGGCGCGCGCGCCGCGTTCGACCGCATGCCGCGCCTGCAGGCGGTCGAGATCATGGGCGCGAGCACGAAGAAGATGTTCGCGGGGTGAGAAGAGTGAGCAGGCTCCAGCCAGTTTCGATGCTCTCTTTCGCGTTCGTCGTCGCGGGCAGGCTGGCCGCGCAGGAGCTCGAGTGCCCGCCCGGCGCGACGCTGGAGACGCGCGAAGCGGAGAACGCCCGCGTCGAGATGTGCGTCGGCGACGCGGGAGATCTCGATGGACCTGCCCGTGAGTTTCGGGGCGGCGTGCTGCGGCGCGAGGATTCCTGGGTGCATGGCGTTCGACATGGTGGATCCGCGGTCTACGACGAGAACGGAGTCAAGCGCGAAGAGCGCTGGCACCAGGCTGGCGAGCTCGAAGCGTCGGAGACCTATTTCCATGCCAATGGAGAGCGCAAGTCGGTCACGCAGTATCTGCAAGGGGAGAAGCAGGGCGACATCGGAGAGTGGGACGAATCCGGGCGGCCGCTGGTCCGCGGTCATTTCTTCGCGGATCGCGCGGAGGGCGTTTGGCTCTTTACTCCGCCCGGAGAGGCCGCGTATGTCCGCGTGTTCGTCGCGGGCCAAGCCGTTACGCCCCTCGATCCCAGCGACGGCTGCGTGGGCTGGGAGCGCGCCAGCGCGCCGCAGCGTGAGCAGCTCGCGGCAGACCTCGCGCTCGGCGTCGTCGATTCGATCGAGGGCCAGGGGCGCCGCGCAGCGAGCGGGCCTACTCGCTACCGACTGCGCGTGTGCTTGCTCGAAGATCTCGGACGCATCGGACGGGCGCTCGACGCGAGCTGTGCTTCGGAAGCGCGCGAGCTATTAGGGGATTCGTCGACGGATGCGGTCGCTGCCTTCACGGCGGAATGCATGCTCGGGCTTCCGCCCGGCCCATCGCCGCCGGAAGAGCGACCCGCTGACGAAGTGAGTGTGTGAAGGGGCTTTGCCAGCGCCTGCTAGCCCAATCGTGACGTGCGGCAGCTGGCGGCTCTCAAGCCGTCGCCGCCTCGAGCCGCGACGCGAGCTCGACGCGCGAGCCGACGCCGAGCTTCGCGTAGACCGCCTTCACCTGCGTTTCGACCGTGTACGGCGACGAGCCGCGCCGGGCGGCGATCGCGCGGACCGTCGCGCCCCGGACGAGGTCGCCGAGCACGTCGGATTCGGCGCGGGTCAGCGCGTCGAAGCGCTTGCGCGAGAGATCGCTGAGCACCCCGACCGCGATGCGCTCGCCGCAGAGCTCGAGCTCGCCGAGCCGCGTGCAAATGCCGCCCGGCGCAAAGAAGCTCGCCAGCTCACTGCGCCCGCGCAGCCCGAGCTTGCGAGAGGCGCTCGCCACGGCGTTCGAGATCGCCGCGATCGAGAGGCCGAGCTCGTAACCGATCTCCTTGTTGGAGCGGCCGAGGCCGACGTGCTCGGCGATCTCGCGCTCGCGGGCTGTCAGCGCGCGCGGGTCGCCGAGCTTCGGGTCGCTCTGGTGCGCGACGACGAAGCTCTTTCCGTCGCTATCGAAGCGGTCGACGAGCGACCAGCGGCCAGCGATCAGGTCGCGCCATAGCGCGAGAGCGGCGTTCTCTTCCCGGCGCGGCTGCGCTTGCTCGCGGCTGCGCACCGCGGCGCGCAGCACGCCGCGGGCGCTCTCGCCCGCTGCGAGTGATTCCCGCAAACGTAAGCCGGCTCCCAGATGCGCGGCGAGACGCGCGAATCGCTCGCGTTCCGCCGCGCTCGTGCTGCGGCGCTGCGCGAGCGCCGCGCCGAGCGCGACGCACGCGCCGGTGCCCGAGGGCGCGACGAGGTACAAGCAATCGGGGATCGCGCGCCCGGTGGTGTCGAGGAAGATCCCCTCGTGGTCCGGGAGCGCCGCGAACAGCCGCTCCGAGAGCGTCCCGAACAGCGGCCGTCCGTCGCCGAGCGCGAGGCGCAATGCGTCGGCAGGAGCGGCGCGAAGGAGCGCTTCGAAGCGCACCATCAGGCTGCATGGCGCGCCCTGCACTCCGGCCGCCTCGACGCGAATCGTCGCGTCGCGCAGCGAGAGCACGAAGCCGCCGAGCGCGCGCGCGTCGTCGAGCAGCGGACGCAGCGTATCGATGACGCCCTTCAGCCACGCCCCGGCCGTCGGCTCCAGCGCATAGGCCGCCTCGACTGCGTCGATCCAGCTCTTTCCGTGCATCTTCGCCCCACCGTGAGCGTGGGGAAGCGTGACGTCTCCGCGCGCCGGCGTGCGTGAGGCCTGCGTGATTCGGACGTGAGGCCGCCGCGGCGCGAGCTACGAGACGAGCCGTACGACGCCGCGGCGGTGGCTGCGCAGCGCGGCGATCGCGTCCGACGAGCTGCGGCTCCAGACGGGGCTGCGCATCGCTTCGTGTGCGCGAAGCGCGCGCTCGAACCAGCGCAGTGCGTCCTCGCGGCGGTCTTGTGCCGCGCACGCGAAGCCGAGCGCGTGCGCGATCGAGCCCAAATAAGCGGCGGCGTTCCCGGCAACCGCGTGCAGCGCCGCGAACGGTACGAGCAGCGGCTCGAGCGCCTGCGCGAGCGGCGCGCTGCGTGCGAGATGCGCAAGCTCTGCGCTCACCGCGAGCGTCGCGAGCCGCGTGCGATCGTGTGCCAGGCGGTCGAGCGTCGCGAGTGTGGCGTCGGCTGCGTCCTTCGCGCTCGTCGCGTTCCCGCACAGTCCATGTGCGAGCCCGCCGATCGCGCGCAGGCCGATCACGTTCGGGAAGCGCGCAGCCGCCTGATCCAGCGCCGGGACCACCATCGCAAGCCCGCCCCGCTCGCGCGTGAGCAGGAAGCGCTGGAGGCCCGCGATGACGCCGAAGCCGAGGCTGCCGGTCGCGAGCCCATAGCGGTCCGCTGCCGCCATCGCTGCGCTCGCCTCGTCGTTGCGTCCGTCGATCAGCCCTCGCATCGCGTCGATCCCGTGCGTTACGCCCTGCCCATACGGCAGCGGGATGCGCTTCACGAAGCTCTCGCAATCGCGGAATGCGTCCTCGAGCCCACCGCGGTCGCCGAGCTCGAGCCGCAGCGTCGCAATCTCGGCGAGCCCGCGGAACTCGATCTCGACATCGCCCGCATGGCGGCCGCAGCCGGCGACCTCCTGCGCCAGCGCTAGCGCGGCCGGAGGATCCGCCGCGCTGAAGGTCGCGATGCTCTGGTCGCTCAGCACTCGGCCGAGCGTCAGCGAATCGCCGCTGGCGCGCGCCCGCTCGACGCCCTCGCGCATCAGCTGCTCGGCTTCGCTGTGGTCGTCCGGATTCGAGATCAGCAGCTCGCTGCCGAGCCGCGCGGAGACGCGCGCCTCGAGCGCGGCGTCGCCGCAGGGCGCCTCGTGAGCGGCGCGCAGCCAGGCGAGCACGGGCCCCTGCCAGTCGAGCGTAAAGGTGCGGTGCGCAAATCCGAGCGCTGCGCTCGTCAGCCGCTTTGCGTCGCGCGCGTCGCGCGCGATGCGCGCCGCGCGATCGAAGGCGGGCCGCGCGTTGTTGATCCCCAATGAGGCGACCGCCAGCTCGCCGAGCTCCTGCAGCAGGTCGCAGAGCTCGAGCGGCGGAAGCGCTGCCGCTTCGGCGATCTCGACTGCACGTCGCTGCCAGATCTCCGCGTCGGCGACGGCGTGCATCTGCCACGCCGCTCGCGACGCGCGCCGCAGTCGATCGACGACGAGGCTCGGAGCGAGAAGAGCGGATGCGCGCAGCGCATGCGTCGCGATTCGAAACGCATCGGCGGAGCGCGCGCTCTCGAGCGCCTCGAACACGCGCATGTGCATCGCCGCGTCGGCGCCGTCGCCCTGCGCGGCGAGGTCTTCGCCGACTGCCTCCGCAAACAGCGGGTGCGCGAAACGGCAGGCGTTCTCGCCGTCGCGCTCGATCAGCGCGCTGCGCTCGGCCTCGAGCAGCGCCTGCTGCAGCGCTTCTCGCGCGCAGCCCGTCGCCGCCCGCACCAGCTCTGGATCGAACGGATCGCCGATCGCCGCCGCGGCATGGAGCACGCGCCGCGTCGTTGCGTGCTGCGCAGCCAGGCGCCGGCGCACCAGCGCGATCACGCCAACGGCGACCTTCGACTCGATCTGCTGCGGGCTCACCTCGCCGATTCCCGAGCTCGACGCGCGCATCGCGCGCATGACCTCGAGCGCGAGCAGCGGGCTGCCTCCCGTCTGCACGGCGAGCGTTCCCGCAGCGCTCTCGGCGAGCGCAGCGCCGAGCCGGGTACGGATCAGCGCGCCGATCTCGCCCGCATCCATGCCGTCGAGCTCGATCACGCGCGTCGCGGATTCGGCTGCGAGCGCCGCCAGGTCGCGCGTGTGGCCATCGGCGCCCGCGATCGGCCGGTGCGCACCGAGAATGCGCGCCGGCGCGTGCCGCAACGCCGGCGCGACATAGCGAACTAGCGCGAGCGACTCGCTGTCCGCGAACTGGAGGTCGTCGAAGCAGAGCAGCAGCGGCCGCTCGCGCGCGCTGCGCAAGAGCGCGTTTTCGACGGTGCGAAAGCGCGCGAAGCGGTTCGACTCCGAGATTCCGCCGGACGCGGGAATCTCGGCGCTGGCTTTCGTCAGCGCCTCGGCGCCGAGCGCTCCAGCCACGTCGCTCCAGAGCGAGTAGGCGTCTGCGTGCGCGTCGGCCCGCGCCCACGCCTTCAGCACGCGAAAGCCGCGCGCGTCGGCTCTGGCGGCGATCTCGATCAGCGTCGAGGTCTTGCCGATGCCCGGCCGCCCGGAGAGCAGCGTCACGCCGCCGCCGCCCGCTGCGGTCTCGTCGAGATCGCGCTCGAGCGCGGCCATCACGTCGTCGCGGCCGACGTAGAGCGCTTCGACGCCGCCGTCCGTCTCGACCGAGACGGCCCAGCGCAGCCCCCGGCCTCGCAGCGTCTCGATCGATCCTTGGCGCCGCCCATCGTCGCCGATCGCACGGCGCGCCTCCTTCAGCACCTGCCGGAGCGAGGCATCGCTCACCCGCACGTTCGGCCAGAGCTCGCTGCGCACGAACGCGTCGGAGACCACGCGCCCGCGGTGGCGCAGCAAGAGCACGAGCAGATCGAAGGCGAGCGCCTGCGTGCGGATCGGCTGCCCGCCGCGTTCGAGCGTCCGCCCTTCGACGTCCAGCCGGAAGTCCGCCCAGCGAAACTGCATTCCCGTCCTGACCTCTGCCGCTGACCGAATCTAGGCCGGTCCCGCCGATTGCGATGTGAAGAATCCGGTATGGACGCGAGCCCCCTCGATTTCGACCTTCCGCGGGGCCGACCGGAGGCTGCGCGCTGCGGCGAGGCTGCAGCACGGCCGCCGAGGCGGGTTCCGAGCCGGCGTGCCAGGGCGGCTCGGGCCCCCTCGGTGTGACGCCCGCCCCGTGGCACGGCAAGCTGCCGCCGCCCGCTCCACTGGCCGCGGGCGGCGGAGGCTGCATGCGTCTCGTCACGTTCACTTCCCAGGGCGCGCTGCGCTGGGGCCGGCTCGAAGCAGACGCCGTCGTCGACTTATCAGGGAGCCCGCTGCCGAAGGGCGTGCTCGCCCTGCTCGAAGCGGGCGGCGCCGCGCTCGTGGAGGCGGCCCGCGCGAGCGGGCCTCGCCTCGCGCTCGCGGACGTGAAGCTCCATGCGCCGGTGCTACGCCCGCCGAAGATTCTCGGCATCGGCCTCAACTACGCCGATCACGCGCGCGAGACGAACCAAAAGCCGCCCGAGGTGCCGCTCGTCTTCAACAAGCAGGCGACCGCGACGAGCGGGCCCTACGACCCGATCGTGCGCCCGCGCGTCTCGTCGCATCTCGACTACGAGGGCGAGCTCGGCTTCGTGATCGGGAAGCGCTGCCGGCACGTGCCGCGCGCCGCCGCGCGCGAGGTGATCGCTGGCTTCGTCGTCGTGAACGACGTCTCGGTGCGCGATTGGCAGCGCCGCACGCCGACGATGACGATGGGCAAATCGTTCGACACGCACTGCCCGTTCGGGCCGGCGCTCGTCACGCGCGACGAGATCGCGAACGAGGGCAAGCTCGAAATCTCGACGTGGGTGAACGGCGAGCGTCGCCAGCACTCGAACACCGATCAGCTGATCTTCGACTGCGCCGCGCTGATCGAGCACCTCTCGACCGCGTTCACGCTAGAGCCGGGCGATCTCGTCTCGACGGGGACACCGGCCGGTGTCGCGGTGGCGATGAATCCGCCGAAGTGGCTGGTGGCGGGCGACGTCGTACGCGTCGAGATCGAGGGCATCGGCGCGATCGAGAATCGCGTCGTGGACGAATGAGGCGCCCCCCGCCGGCGCTCACGGGCGGGGCCGGCTTGTGTTTCAATCGCGGCCCACCGGAAGGAGCTACGCGATGGCCGAGACGCCGCGAGAGAAGGGCACCGCGATCCTGCAGAAGCTGTTCGCGGGCGCCGTACCGCGCACCGCGCTGCCGGCGGACTTCGCGCGCATGACCGTCGACCACGTCTTCGGAGATCTGTGGAGCCGCCCCGGCCTCACGCTCGAAGAGCGGGAGCTGGTGACCACCAGCGTGCTCGTCGCGCTCGGCCGCGAGCACGAGCAGCGCCTTCACTTCCGTGCGGCGCGCAATCTCGGCCTCTCACGCGCGAAGCTCGAGGAAGTGGTGATGCACGTCGCGCACTACGCCGGCTGGCCGGCAGCCGTCACGGCGTTCGGTGTGCTCGACGAGGTGTGGAAAGCGATGGATCAAGAGGCGGGATCGACGCAGCCGTGAACGCCGCGCCTCCGATCCGTTTTCATTTCGACTACATCTCATCGAACGCCTATCTGGCCTGGCTCGAGCTGCCGAAGCTCGCCGCGAAGCACGGCCGCCGCATCGAGCCCGTGCCGACGCTGTTTGCAGGGCTGCTCGGCGCGCACGGTCAGCTCGGGCCCGCGGAGATCCCCGCCAAGGCGGCCTGGATGTTCCGTAACAACCTGCGCAAGGCGGCGCTGCTCGGCGCGCCGCTGAACCCACCCGTTCACCACCCGTTCAATCCGCTGCTCGCGCTGCGCGCGTCGGCGCTCGGCGCGAGCGAGCTGGAGAACGCGCGCGCGATCTCCGCGCTGTTTCGCGCCGTTTGGGTCGAGCGCGAGCACGTCAGCGAGCCTGCGGCCGTCGCGCGCGTTCTCGATCGCGCCGGCTTGCGCGGCGCGGAGCTCGTCGCGCGCGCGCAGCAGCCAGAGGCGAAGCAGCGCCTGCGCGACGACACCGACACCGCGATCGCGCGCGGGGTGTTCGGCGTGCCGACGATGATCGTCGGCGACGAGCTGTTCTGGGGCTACGACGATTTCCCGTTCCTCGCTCGCCACCTCGCCGGCGAGGATCCACTGACGCCCGAGGCGGTCGCGCGCTGGGCGGGGAAGTCGACGCCCTCCGCGATGCGATCCGAAGCGCTGCGCGCGCGAGCGAAGCCGGCATGAGCGCGCGCACTCGGCGTGAGCCCGCCCTGCGGATGAAGCGTGCCTACGACGCGCCGGCCGCGAGCGACGGCCGCCGCATCCTGATCGATCGCCTGTGGCCGCGCGGTCTCACGAAGGCGCAGGCGCGCATCGACCACTGGGCGCGTGCGATCGCGCCTTCGCACGCGCTGCGCAAGTGGTACGCGCACGACGTCTCGAAATGGCCCGAGTTCCGGCGCCGCTACTTCGCGGAGCTCGACGCGAACCCGGACGGCGTCGAAGCGCTGCGCGAGCAATTAGGGATTCCGGCGACGCTGATCTACGGCACGCGCGAGATCGAGCGCAACAACGCGACGGCGCTGATCGAGTATCTCGCGCGCAAGCCGAAGCGCGCGCGGCAGGCGAAGACCACGGTTTCGGCGCGAGGTGCCGAAAAGCGCGTCGTGAGTTGGCCCGAGGTGCGCAAGCTCGCGCTCTCGTTCCCAGGCGTCGGCGAGGGCACTTCTTACGGCGACCCCGCATTTCTGCTCGACGGCAAGTTCTTCTCGCGCTTCAACGCGAAGGAAGATGGGCTCGTGCTCTACGTCGAGGAAGGGCTGCGCGACGCGCTGCTCTCCGAGAAGCCCGACGTCTTCTTCACCACCGACCACTACCGCGGCTACCCGCTCGTGCTGGCGCGCTTGCCGCAGATCACTCGCTCGGAGCTCACGGCGCTCTACGAAGCCGCGTTCCGGATGCGCGCGAAGCCGAAGCGCATCGCGGAGCTCGACGCGAAACGCGCCCGCGCATGAGCTGGCGGTCGCGCCGCAACAAGCAACAACCAACGAGTGACGGGGCTGCGCCTCGATGGCGCAGTCCCGTCACCGCCTCACCACCACCAACGTGTCGACGACGCACACCACGAGCCGCGCGGGCAGGCGGGGGTGGACCGCGCCTCGCGAAGCGAGGCGGCGCGAGCCCCCGCCGGACCGCGCGGCGGAGCCCCGAACGACCTCGATCGACCCAAATTTTCGCCGCCTGGAAAAAATGGGCTTGACGCAGCCCCGCGCTCGGCGTGAAACTGAGTGCACTCAGTTTTACGAGCCCGCCATGTCCCAAGCCGTCCTCGATCTCGGCAAGCGCGAACGCAACAAGCAGGAGAAGCGCGCGCGCATCCTCGCGGCCGCCCGCGCTCTGTTCGCGCGCAAAGGCTTCGTCGCCACCACCACCGCCGAGATCGCCGCGCGCGCCGACGTCGGCGCGGGCACGCTCTTCCTCTACTTCGCGTCGAAGGAAGACCTGCTGGTCGAGATCTTCCGCGCCGAGATGGACGCGCTGATCGAGCGCGCGTTCGCGACGTTGCCGCGCCGCGCGTCGCTGCTCGCGGAGCTGCTGCACGTCTACGGCGCGATGATCGCGCACCACGAGCGCAATCCCGAGCTCGCGCGCGCGTTCGTCAAGGAGATGCTGTTCGTCTCGCCCGCCGATCGCGCGCTCGTGCACGAATTCATCGACGGCTTGTCGGCGCGCGTCGCGGCCCGCATCGCGCTGCGCCAGGAGCGCGGCGAGCTCGAGCCCGGGATCCCGGCCCTGCTCGTCGCGAGCAACCTGTTCGCGTTGTTCATCGCCCGCTTGCAGAAGTGGCTCGGGCTCGACGAGCGGCTCGCGAGCGAGGAGCACGTCGCTTTCCTGCGCGACGCGTTCGCGCTCCAGCTGCGCGCGCTCGAGCGGCGCGCGCCGCAACGCAAGAGGAGGAAGACCTAATGCCTGCACGAACCGGCGTACAGTTCCTCGCCGGCCTGAAGGACGACCGCGAGGTGTGGGTCGACGGCGAACGCGTGCGGGACATCGCCACGCATCCCGCCTTCGCGGGCGCCGCGAAGTTCATGGCGAGCTTGTTCGACCTCCAGCACGAGCTCGCCGACGACTGCCTGATGCCCGATCCCGAGACCGGTGAGCCGATCAACGTGAGCCACATGATCCCGCGCTCGCGCGAGGACATCCTGCGCAGGCACAACTGCCTCCAGCGCATCGCCGAGCAGACCGTCGGCCTGATGGGTCGCTCACCGGACTACATGAACGTGACCTTCGCGGGCTTCGCGGGCCGCGAGGACGAATGGCGCGTGCACGGCAACGAGCGCGGCGCCGCGAATCTGGTGGCGTTCCAGAAGGAGCTGCGGCGTAAGGACATCTCGCTGACGCACACGATCATCCATCCGACGATCGACAAGTCGAAGGGCGACATCGTCGGCCTCGAGGACGACGTGCCGTTGCACAAGGTCGAGAACACCGAGCACGGCATCCGCGTGCGCGGCGCGCGTATCCTCGCGACGCTCGCGCCGTTCGCCGACGAGCTCGCGGTCTACCCCGCGCACCCGATCCCGGAGGGCGGCTCGCGCTTCGCGCTTTCGTTCGCGATCCCGATGGACACGCCGGGGCTGAAGTTCCTGTGTCGCGACAGCGTCTCGCGCGGCCACAACAAGTTCGATCATCCGCTCTCCAGCCGCTTCGACGAGCAGGACGCGTTCGTGATCTTCGACGACGTCGAGGTGCCGCGCGAGCGGCTCTTCATCGACGGTCAGGTCGACGTCTACAACAGCGTAATGCGGACCGGATGGTTCGCGAACATCCTGCAGCAGACGATGGTCCGCGCGCAGACCAAGCTCGAGTTTGCTTATGGCATCGGCTGCCGGATGGCGAGCGCGATCGGGGACACGGGCCAGGCCACGGCCGAGCTGTTAGGCGAGATGTGCGGCTATGCGGAGCTCGCGCGCGCTGCGATCGCGACTGCCGAGGCCGAGGCGCTGCACTGGGGCAACGGCGTCTGGTTCGCGAACAGCGCGCCACTGAATCAGCTGAAGCACTTCATGCCGGTCTGGATGCCGCGCGTGAACGAGTGCCTGCGCCTGATCGGATCGCACAACTTGCTCGCGACGCCGACGCATTCGCAGCTCGGCGACGCGACGCTGCGCCCGCTGATCGACCAGTACCTGCGCGGCGCCGGAGCCGCAGCCGAGGAACGCATCCGCATCTTCCGCCTCGCGTGGGACTTCGTCGGCTCGGCGCTGGCGTCGCGCGGCGAGCAGTACGAGCGCTTCTACCTCTCGTCTGCCGCGCGCAATCGCATGATCGCGCACCGGCTCGCTCCGAAGGAGCGCGCGCTCGCCCTGGTGGAGCGCTTCCTGAAGGAGGAGCCCTGATGAGCGCTGCCATCGTCGCGGGCGCGAACGTCTCGACAGATCACTTCATCGCGGGCAAGCGCGTGCCCTCGCGCGCGCGATTCGCGGATCGCTCGCCGATCGACGGAAGTCATCTCGCGGACGTCGCGGCCGGCGGAGCCGCCGAGGTGGACGCCGCGGTCGCCGCAGCGCGGTCTGCGTTCCCGGCGTGGGCGGAGCTCGGACCACAGCGGCGGCTCGCGATCCTCCAGCGCTTCGCGAAGGGCATCGAGGCGCGCGCCAAGGAGCTCGCCGCGGTCGAGACCGCGGATAACGGCTCGCTGCTCGCGGGCAACCTCGCGCGCGTCGTGCCGCGCGCGGCGCTGAACATCTCGTTCTTCGCGGAGTTCGCGGCGAATCAGCTGCAGGGCAAGACGATCGATTCGCCCGAGGTCGTGAACCACGTGCGCTTCGATCCCGCCGGCGTCGCGGCACTGATCACGCCGTGGAACGCGCCGATGATGCTGACGACATGGAAGATCGGGCCCGCGCTCGCGGCGGGAGACACGGCGGTCGTGAAGCCGCCCGAGTGGGCTCCCCTCACCTGTTCGCTGCTCGCGGACATCGCGCACGAGGCGGGCGTGCCCGCCGGCGTGCTGAACGTCGTGCAGGGAATCGGCGAGGAAGCCGGCGCCGCGCTGGTCGCGCATCCCGGCGTCGACCGCATCAGCTTCACCGGCTCGACCGACACCGCGAAGCTGATCGGTGAAGCGGCTGCCCGCTCCATAACACCTCTCGCGGCGGAGCTCGGCGGGAAGTCGCCGTTCATCGTGTGCGCGGACGCCGATCTGGATGCGGCCGCGCAGACGATTGCGGGGCAATACATGAACGCGGGCCAGGTGTGCCTCGCCGGCACGCGCGTCGTGGTCGAGCGCAGCATCGCGGACGCGCTGCTCGCGAAGGTGCGCGCCGCGTGCGCGCACATGGTCGTGGGCGATCCGCGCGAGCCGAAGACACGCGTCGGCCCGCTGATCACGCCCGAGCACTTCGCGCGCGTGTCGGGCTTCGTCGAGCGTGCCAAGGACTCCGGCGCGCGCGTGCTCTGGGGCGGCGCGCGCGACGCTGCCGGCGAGCTCTACTTCCAGCCGACGCTGTTCGACTGCGTGAAGCCGGACGCGGAGATCTCGCAGCGCGAGGTGTTCGGCCCGGTGCTCACCTGGCAGACGTTCGGCAGCGACGACGAAGCGGTCGCGTTCGCGAATAACACGCGTTACGGGCTCGCGGGCGTGCTTTTCTCGCGGAGCGAGAAACGCGCGATGGCGATCGCCGAGCGCGTCGTCGCGGGCACGCTCTGGGTGAACTGCTTCTTCATCCGCGAGCTCGCCGCGCCGTTCGGCGGCTCGCGCGATTCTGGCCTCGGCCGCGAGGGCGGACACTGGAGCTTCGACTTCTACTGCGACGTGAAGAACATCGCGGTCAAGAAGGGATCGTTTGCATGAGCACGGCCGCGATCCGAGACGTCGACGTCGACACCTTCTGGCGCGACGGCGCGTTCTGCCTGCGCGGCGCGGCCGATGCGCGCTGGGTCGCGCGCCTCCAGGCGGCGACCGACGAGGCGCTCGCGAAGCCCGGGCGGCTCGCGCTGGCGCACAGCGCGGATCGCAAGTCGGTCAGCGAGCTCGCGCTCTGGTCGGCGTGGCCGGAGTTTCGTTCCTTCGTCTTCGATTCCGGAGTCTCCGAGATCGCGCGCCGCTTCCTGAGAACCCGCAAGCTCAACTTCTTCTTCGACCACTTGTTCGTGAAGGAGCCGGGCGCGAACGCGCCGACTCAGTGGCATCAGGATCTTCCTTACTGGCCCGCGTCCGGAACGCAGATTCTCTCGATCTGGGTCGCGCTCGATCCGGTGACGCTCGCGAGCGGCGGTCTCGAGTACGTGCGCGGTTCTCACCAATGGCAGAAGTTCTTCCGGCCGGTGGTGTTCGGCGACTCGATCCCGGCAATCGAGCGAGCGTTCGAGTCATTGGCCGGTGAGCGAATTCCCGACATCGACGCCGAGCGCGCGCGCTACGAGCTGCTCAGCTGGGACATGGCGCCGGGCGACGCGCTGATTCACCACGCGCTGACGATCCACGGCGCGTCGGGGAACTCGACTTCGGCGACCCGGCGACGCGGCTACTCGACGCGCTGGGCAGGCGACGACGCGCGCTGGGATCCCAGGCCGAACGTGCTCGAGATGATCCCGGGCCCCTCGCTGCTGCCGATGCCGCGAACGCCCGGGGATCTGCTCGACAGCGAGGCATTTCCGGTGATCGAAGCGCATACTCATTAGGGACGCGCAGGAGGATCGCGATGGTGCAAGTCACAGAGCTCGGATACCTCGGCCTCGGCGTCAAGGATCTCGCGGCGTGGAAGCAGTTCGCGCGCGAGATCCTCGGCCTGCAGGTCGTCGAGGAAGCGGGCGAGACGGACCGCGTCTATCTGCGCATGGATTACTGGCACCACCGCTTCGTGCTGCACGCGAACGGCGACGACGATCTCGCATACCTGGGCTTCCGGGTCGCCGGCGCGCCCGAGTTCGCGGAGATGCAGAAGCAGCTCGCGAACGCGGGCATCGCGGTGCGCGTCGGCTCGCTCGAGGAGGCGGAGGAGCGCCGCGTGCTCGAGGTGATGAAGCTCGCGGATCCGGGGGGCAACCCGATCGAGATCTTCCACGGCCCGCTGATCCGTCCGAACCAGCCGTTTCATCCGGGCCGCGGCATGCATGGCAGATTCGTCACCGGCGACGGCGGCTGCGGCCATTGCATCATCCGGCAGCCCGACTCCGACGCGGCAGTGCATTTCTATCAGGCGCTCGGCATGCGCGGCGGCACCGAGTACAAGTTCGGCCGCGGACCGAAAGCACTCCAGCTGCGCTTCATGCACTGCAGCGAGCGAGATCACTCGGTCGCGTGGGGCCTCGGCTCCGGCGACAAGCGGCTGAATCACATCATGCTCGAGGTCGACAATCTCGACGATGTCGGCCTGACTCACGACCTCGTGCGCAAAGCGCAGATCCCGGTCGCGACGCAGCTCGGAAAGCACTCGAACGACCGCATGTTCTCGTTCTACTTCGAGTCGCCGTCGGGCTTCCAATTCGAGTACGGATTCGGCGGCCGGCCCGCGACCCATCAATCCGAGTACTACGACGCCGACGTCTACGGTCACGCGCCGGAGCGTGGCGGCTTCGGAGATCCGAAAATCGAGAAGGGGTCGCCGCTATGAACGTTCTGGACGGACCGCGCAGTGAGATTCGCCGCATCCTTCACGAAGGAACCGCGAAGTGGGTGACACCGGACGGTGACAGCCTCGTGCTCGGCGACGGGCGCCGCGTCCGGGAAGCCGACGCGAGCTACCTCGCGCCGTGCGAGCCGACGAAGATCCTGTGCATCCATCTCAACTACGAATCGCGGCGCATCGAGTTCCAGGCGCCGCCGCTCACGACGCCGACCTACTTTCAGAAGCCAAACACGGCGCTGAACGCGCATCGCGGCGTGCTCTGTCGCCCGGCGAACTGTCAGTACTTGAACTACGAGGGCGAGGTCGCGGCAGTAGTCGGCCGCCCGATGCGAAACATCGCGCCCGAGGACGTCTGGGATCACCTCGCGGGCTTCGCGCCGGCGAACGACGTCGGCGCGCAGGATTTCCGTGACACCGACGCGGGCTCGATGCTGCGCGTGAAGGGGCAGGACGGCTTCTGCCCGATCGGGCCCGGCCTCGTACGCGGCGTCGACGTGCGGCAAAGCACGCTGCGCACGCTGCTGAACGGGAAGGTCGTGCAGGAAGGCAAGGTCTCCGAGATGACCTTCCCGATCGAAACCATCCTCGCCGACCTGTGCCGGCACATCACGCTGCTGCCCGGCGACATCGTCCTGACGGGTACACCCGCGAACTCGCGGCCGATGCAGCCCGGCGACGTCGTCGAGGTGGAAGTGACTGGCCTCGGGCGGCTGACGAATCGCGTCGTCGAGGTTCCGGCGCCGAAGCATGCGGTCGGCCACCAGCCGACCGATAGCAAGGCGGTGCGCGCGGTCGCGCTCGGCAGCGATTCGCGCAAACCGGCGCCGAGCGCATGAGCGCCCCGCGCTTCATCCGCAATCTCTGGTACGTGGCCGCGTGGAGCTACGAGCTCAGCGCCGCGGCTCCGATCGGGCGGGTGATCATCGGCGAGCCGGTTGCGCTGTATCGCAAACGCGACGGCTCGGTCGTCGCGTTCGAGGACCGCTGCCCGCATCGCCACGCGCCGCTGTCATTAGGGCGCATCGAGGGCGACGACCTGCGCTGCATGTATCACGGCCTGCGCTTCGGCTGCGACGGCGTGTGCAAGGAGATGCCCGCGCGGCCGCAGCCTCCGCGTCTGGCGGTGCGCAGCTTTCCCGTGGTGGAGCGCTGGAGCTGGATCTGGGTGTGGATGGGCGACCCTGCGCGGGCGGATGCCGCGCTGATCCCCGACGCGTTCGGCCTCGACGACTCGCGCTGGCTGATGCGTGCCGACGTGATGGACTACGACGCGAACTACGAGCTGTTGAACGACAACCTGTGCGATCTCTCGCACCTCGATTTCTCGCACGAGACGACGCTCGGCGGCTCGAGCGGAGTGAGCTGGTCGGGGGAGACTCCGCGCATCACGCCGCGCGGCGATGGACTCCTGATCGAGCGCTGGTATCCCGACTCGCGGCTCGCCCCCGGACGTCCCGAGCGTGTCGATGCGCTCAACTCGTATCGCTACTTGTTGCCGGGCCTGTTCCTAATGACCACTGCGTGGTATCCGCCCGGCGCTGCCGAGCGCTGCGGCTACGGCGTTCCCGACGAGAAGCCGCTCTCGCATCGTGCCGAGCAGCAGGCGGTGACGCCGATCTCGGAAAAGCGCACGCGCTACTTCTACGCGACAGGCTTTGCCGCCGAGCACGCGCGGCCGGAGCTGGTCGAGGGAATCTTCGCGATCGTGAACGCCGCGTTCGCCGAGGACAAGCGCATCATCGAGGGCCAGCAGCACATCTGGGATCTCACGTCGCCTGAGAAGCGCAAGCATTCGACGCCGCACGATGCGGCGCCGCTCGCGTTCCGCCGGCTCGTTCAGAAACGGCTCGCGGAGGAAGAGCAGCTCGCGTCGAGCTGAGCCACAGTGGCTCGCTCCGCTTGCCTGCGGCTCGCTGCGCGCGCCGCTTCGCGGCGCATGCAGAGGAGCATCCGATGACTCAGCAGCAGACGATGCGCGCGTGGCGGGTTCACCAGTTTGGATCGCCGCAGGAGGCGCTGCGGCTCGACATCGTTCCCGTGCCCGCGCCCGGTCCCGGAGAGCTGCTGGTGCGCGTGCAAGCGATCCCGCTGAACCTGAACGACATCGAGCGCATCAACGGCGGCAACGTGATGGTGCGCCACGAGCTGCCCTATGCGCCGGGCATGGAGGTGTTAGGCGCCGTGGAGGCGTGCGGCGCCGGCGCCGAAGCACGCCTCGGCCAGCGCGTCGCCGCGATGACGAAGGGCGCGATCGGCGGCTATGCGGAATACGCGCTCTGTCCCGCGCACTCCGCGTTCGAGGTGCCCGCCGCAATTGCGCTGCCCGGCGCCGCAGCGCTCTACTTCCCGTTCCATCTCGCCTGGCTCGGCCTGCTCGATCGCGCCGCGCTGCGCGCCGGCGAGAGCGTGCTGATCCATGCCGCGGCCGGCGGCGCCGGCTCGGCCGCGATCCAGCTCGCGAAGCACGCCGGCGCGCGCGTGTTCGCGACCGCGGGCTCGCCGCAGAAGCTCGCGCTCTGCCGCGAGCTGGGCGCCGACGTCGCGATCGATTATGGACGCGAGGATTTCGCCGCCGTCGTGATGGAGCAGACGCAGAACCGCGGTGTCGACGTGGTGTTCGACAACGTCGGGGCTGCTGTGTTCGAGAAATCACTCGGCTGCACCGCCTACGACGGGCGCTACCTGCTGATGGGCTTCGCGTCGGACAAGCGCGTCGTCGACGAAAAGTTCGTGGTTCCGCGCCGACTCTCCGCGGGAAATCTGAAGCTGTGCGGCGTGCTGCTCGCGTATGCGCCGGAGCCGGCGGTCCCGATGATGAAGAAGGGGATGGGTTGGAACTTCGTGCCGGCGAGCCGTGGTGCGGAGATTGCTCGCGAGGTCGCGGCGCTCGTGCTGGCCGGGAAGCTGAAGCCGGTGATCGGGCGCAATGCGAAGTTCGGCGAGATTCCTGGGGCGATTGCGGCGCTCGCGAACCGGGAGACGACGGGGCGGACGGTGGTGGCGGTTGGCTGAGAGCGGGTCCCGCTCTTTCTCGTGGCACCGCTGCGCGGGGAGGCGGGGGCTCGCGCCGCTCACCCGCGTGGCCGCGATGGGCGCTGCTGTGAGCCGTTTCGAGTCGTTCGCGCTGCGCTTGCACCGTGCGCGCGGCCACGCCTGGGGTTCGCTCTGCGACCCCCGCCTCCCCGCGCAGCTCGTTGCAGTGCATCGTCGGCGTGGACTTAGAGGGGAGGGTGACGCGACTGGGCCATCGAGGCCCAGTCGCGTCACTCTTCGGTGTCGGCGGTGCGGGCGTTGTGACGCTTGGAGCAGCGCGTCCGAGAATGGCTCCCATCGCGAGCTTGCGTCTGCCAGCATCGCGATTTCAGCGGAGGGTTCACGATGAGCGATCTCGATCTCGCGAATCTGTCGATCTCGCGTGCGGGGCGGGCGTTGCGGGCGCGGGAGCTTTCGGCGCTGGAGCTGACGGACGCCTATCTGCGACGCATCGAGCAGTTGAACCCGCGCGTGAATGCGTACGTCACGCTGACCGCCGAGCGGGCGCGCGAGGATGCGAAGCGCGCGGGCGAGGAGCTCGCGGCGGGTCGCGAACGCGGGCCGCTGCATGGAATTCCGATTGCGCACAAAGATCTGTACGAGACGGCGGCCATTCGGACGACGGGCGGCGCGAAGATTCACGCGAGCCACCTGCCTGCGCGCGACTGCACGGTGGCGCGCAAGCTGCGCGAGGCCGGCGCGGTGCTGCTCGGCAAGCTGAACACGCACGAGTACGCGTACGGCGTAACAACTGACAACCCCCACTTCGGCGCGACGCGCAATCCGTGGAACCTCGAATGCATTCCCGGAGGGTCGAGCGGCGGCTCCGGCGCCGCAATCGCGTCGGGTCTCGCGACCGCCGTGACCGGCACCGACACCGGCGGCAGCATCCGCATTCCCGCCTCGCTGTGCGGCTGCGTCGGTCTGAAGCCGACCTACGGCCGCGTCAGCAAGGCGGGCGTGCTGCCGCTCTCGTACATGTTCGATCACGCAGGCCCGCTGACGCGCACGGTCGAGGACGCGGCGCTGATGCTGAACGCGATCGGGGGCTACGACCCCGCGGACGCGACGAGCGTGAACACGCCGCTGAGCGATGCGACCGCGGGCCTCGCTGCCGGCGTGCGCGGCGTCCGCATCGGCGTGCCGCGCGAATGGTTCTTCGAACGGCTCGACGACGAGGTCGGCGCAGCCGTCGAGCGCGCGCTCGCGGAGCTCGCGCGGCTCGGCGCGGACGTGCGCGACATCGAGATCGGCGGCGTCGGCGAGGCGGTCGGCGGGCTGTTCGGCTTCGTGCTCGCGGAGGCGCAGGAGATCCACGCGCAGTCGCTGAGAGATCGTCCCAGCGAGATCGGCGCAGACGTGCGCGCGCTGCTCGAGAGCCGCGCCCCCGATGCCGCGGGCCTGATGAGTGGGCTGCGCGCGCGCGATTTCCTCACCTCGGCGATGCGCAGTACGCTCGAAAACGTCGACGTGCTCGTCGCGCCCACTACGCCGACACCCGCGACGCGCATCGGGCAGGAGTCCGTGATCATCGGCGGCGCGGAGGAGCCGATGATCGCCGCAATGATCCGCTGCACTGCGCCGTTCAATGCGACGCACTTGCCGGCGCTCTCGCTGCCGTGCGGCTTCACCCGCGCGGGGCTTCCGATCGGCCTGCAGATCGCGGGGCGACCCTTCGACGAGGCGACGGTGCTGCGTGTCGGCCACGCCTACGAGCAGTCGACCGGCTGGCACACTCGCACGCCGGCGCTCTGAGGCAGGGACGTTGCTCGACTTGCGGACGCTGCCTGACGCCGTCGAACGCGGGCGACAGCGATTGCGTCAATCGACATCCCCGTCTTGCCGACGCGTCTCTCCATGGAGTGCTTCACGCATCGCGGTGCGCCCGCAGTCGGCACTTGCCGCGCCTGCCTGCGCGGCGTGTGCCGCGAGTGCGCGGCCGAGCTGAGGCTGGGCCTCGCCTGCCGCGGGCGCTGCGAAGGCGACGTGCGCGCGCTCGCTGCCGCGCTCGAGCAGAGCATGCGCACATCGCAGCTCTCGAGCGGAATGCTCCAGCAGACGCCGCGGCTGTGGCTCGGCCTCGCGCTCGTCTCGCTCGCGGTGGGCGTATTCGTCGTGATCTTCGGGATGTCGCTGCCGAGCTACCGCGCGATCGCGGCGCTCGGTCTGCCGTTCCTCGCGATCGGTGTGCTCGTGCTCGGTGTCGTGCGCCGGCTCGGCGCCGCGCGTAGCTAGCTCACTCCCGCGCGAACGCCGCCAGATCGCGCGCGGTGTCGCGACTGATCTCGGGGCACGCGAGGAAGATCTCGGTGCCGTGAACCGTGCCCATCACCTGGCGGCAGCGCGCCGCCACTCCGTTCGCGAGCAGCAGGCGGTAGAAGCTCACGCCTTCGTCGCGCAGCGGGTCGAGCTCGTTGACGCTGATCACCGTGGGCGGGAAGCCCCTCACGTCGTCGTCGCTGGCGAAGCCCGGCCAGGCGAGCGGGTTGCGCTTCTCGAGCTGCTCGATGCCGTACGCCATCGCGCCGCGGTTGTTATGGAGGTCGAGCAGGATGCCGTTGTTTTCGCTGCTCGACGGGTACTGCGGCTGCGGCCAGGCGCCGGCGATGTAGGGGCAGAGCGCGTAGAGGCCTTTGATTTTGCCGAGCTGGCCGTCGCGCTTCAGCTTCAGGCCGGTCGCGAGCGTCAGGTTGCCGCCGCCGCTCTCGCCGGCGATCACGATGCGCTGGGGGTCGACGCCGAGACGCGCGGCATTCGCGACGAGCCAGTGCACGCCCGACACGCAGTCGTTCAGTCCGGCCGGGAACGGCGCCACCTCCGGCGCCGTCGAGGGCGTCAGCGCGTTGCGGAAATCGACCATCGCGACCGCGACGCCGTTCGCGGCGATGATCTTCCCCCACGCGCGGTAGTTCCCGTAGAAGCACGACGCCATCTGCATGCCGCCGCCGTGGATGTAGTAGACGCAGGCGCGCGGCTCGGCGTCGTCGGGCCGGATGAACTGGACCTGGATCGTGTTGCCGTCGGGCTGCGAGACGAAGCGCTCGGTCGTGACGCGCAAACCGCGCGACGGCGCGACACGCTCGCTCTCGAGCGCGTCCATCATCGCCTTCATCCCGTCGGCGAACTGCTTCGCGAGCGGGGTGCTCGCCTCGGCGAGCAGCTGCTCGCGGCTGGTCGCGTTCGGCATCGTGGGCGGCGTATCGAAGTTGCCGAGCGCGGTTTTGATGCGGGGGTCGATGCGCGGATCGTCGAGCCACTTCGCGGCCATCGGATCTCCTTCGTGTTCACGCGACGGTAGTTCGGAGGCAGCCGTTCGCGCAGCCGTCTGCGAGAAACACGACTCTTCGAAGATTCCGGTCACACGCGCAGCTCGCCGAGCGTCTTGGTTCTCGAGCGGAGGTCGAACGTGCAGCGCATCGCGGTGATCGGCGGAGGGTTCGCGGGCTTCTGGGCGGTGCTCGGCGGGGCCCGCGAGCGCGAGGATCGCGGCGCGGCATGCGAGATCGTGCTGATCTCGCGAGAGCCCGAGCTGGTGCTACGCCCGCGTCTCTACGAGCGCGCGGCCGAGGCGCTCGCGATCGACGTTCGCCCGCAGCTCGCCGCCGCCGGCGTCGAGCTCGTGTGTGGCGAGGCGGCCGACTTCTCGGAGGGCGGCGTCTCGCTCGCGGGCGGCGCACGCTTGCCCTGCGATCGCGTCGTCCTCACTGCAGGCAGCGTGGTTCGGCCGCCGCCGATCGAAGGCTTCGGGGAGCACGGACTGCTGCTCGACACGCACGCCGATGCGCTTCACTTGCGCCGCGCACTCGCCGAGCTTCCGGCAGGCGAACCGGTCGTCGTGATCGGCGGCGGCTTCACTGGCATCGAGCTCGCTGCCGAGCTCGCGGATCGCTTCGCAGTCACACTGGTCGAGCGAGACGACGAGCTCGCGAGATCGTTGGGCGCTGGGCCGAGGCCGGCAATCGCGGCGGCGCTCGGGGAGCTCGGCGTCGTATGCCGTCTCGGCACGCAAGTCGCCAGCGTCGATGCCGCAGGTGTCACGCTCGCGGAGGGCGCTCGCGTGGCTGCGTGCGCAGTGATCTGGACCGGAGGGCTGCGCGCCAACGTGCTCACCGAGAAAGTGATGGCGGACCGCGACACCTCGGGACGTCTGCTCGTCGACGAGTTTCTGGCGGTGCCCGGCTCGCCGTGGCTATTCGCAGCCGGCGACGTCGCAGCCGCGCGGGCCGCGGCCGGTCGCCAGACGATCATGTCGTGTCAGCACGCGATGCCGACCGGCTGCGTCGCCGGCCACAACGCGCTGCGCTCGCTGCTCGGCCTCGCGCTCGCGCCGTTCTCGGCGCCGACCTATACGACCTGCCTCGATCTCGGGAGTGCCGGCGCAATGCTCTCGCTCGGCTGGGAGCGGCGCGTCGTCTACACCGGAAGCGAGGCGAAGATCGTCAAGCGCTTCATCAATGGCCGCGTGATCGCCCCGCCGCCGGCGGAGCGCGCGGCGCTGCTCGCCGCGGCGGCGCTGCCGGCGCCGCGCAGCGAGGCCGAGATGGGCGCGTTCTTCGAGCAGCTGATCCGCAGCGAGCAGCGAGCCGGCGCATGAGCCGCACGCGCGAGCTCGCGGACGCCTCGCCCGGCGCACTCGATGAGCAGCGCGCGTTGTTATGGCGCCTCGCCTATCGCATGCTCGGCAGCGCGAGCGACGCAGACGACGTGCTGCAGGAGGTGGCGCTGCGCTGGCTCGCGGCGGATCGCGGCGCGATCCACCAGCCCCGCGCGTGGCTGATCTCGGTGTGCTCGCGGCTCTGCATCAGCCAGATCCGCCGCACGAAGCGCGCGCGAGAGGCTTACGTCGGGCCTTGGCTGCCCGAGCCGGTCGCCAGCGAGCGCGCCGATGGACTCACACTGGGAGCCCTGCTGCGACTGCAGCGCCTGAAGCCCGCGGAGCGCATCGCGCTCGTGCTGCACGAGGCGCTCGGCATGAGCCACGGCGAGATCGCGGCGATGCTGGGGCGCACGCCGGTCGCGTGCCGGCAGGCGCTCTCTCGCGCGCGCCGCAAGCTGCACGAGTCGAGCGCGGGCCGAGCAGAGGCGGCACCGGCTTCTGCGGAGCGCGTCGACGCACTGCGAGAGGCGCTCGCCGCCGGCGAGCCGCGCGCGCTGATCGCGCTGCTTGCGGACGACGCGGTGTTGATCTCCGACGGCGGCGGCCGCGTGCTCTCGGCGCTGCGCCCGATCGCGGGCGCGAGCCGCGTTGCGCGCTTGCTCGCTGGTGTCATGCGAAAGGCGCGCGGCGCGCTGCGCGTCGAGTCGGTGCTCGTGAACGGCGCGCGCGGACTCGCGCTGCGCTCGGCTCCCTCGTCGCCGTTTGCGGTGATTGCTCTCGAGACCGCAGCGGACGGCGCGATCGGACAGCTCCTGTTGGTGCGAAATCCCGACAAGCTGCGCGGGTTCACGCGGGAAGCGGCGACCGGCTCGGACCCTTCGCGCTGAACGCAGCCGCCATTGCGCCCCACAGCCCTTTCCGCTCCCCTCCGCTCACTTTTCGATCTTGCTCCGACGGGATCCGGGGGACGCCGTGGCCATCCGCAAGTTCATCGACACGCACTTCAGGCACTTCAACGCGGCTGCGCTGGTCGACGCGGCGAAGGGCTACGAGGCGCACCTCGCGGGCGGCGGCCGCATGCTGATGACGCTCGCGGGCGCGATGAGCACGGCCGAGCTCGGCAAATCGCTCGCGGAGATGATTCGCCAGGGGAAGGTGCACGCAATCTGCGCCACCGGCGCGAATCTCGAGGAGGATCTGTTCAACCTCGTCGCGCACGATCATTACGTGCGGATCCCTAATTACCGCGATCTCTCGCCCGCGGAGGAGAAGGAGCTCGAGAAGGCCGGGCGCAATCGGGTCACCGACACGTGCATACCGGAGGCCGAGGCGTTCCGCGCGATCGAGAAGCCGATCCTCGAGCTGTGGTCGCGCGCGCAGACGCGCGGCGAGCGCTTCTTCCCGTACGAGTTCTTCTACCAGCTGCTGCGCGAGGGCCGCGTGCGCGACGCCTACCAGATCGACCCGAAGGATTCCTGGCTGGTCGCGGCCTGCGAGAAGGATCTGCCGATCTTCGTGCCCGGCTGGGAGGATTCGACACTCGGCAACATCTTCGTGTCGCACGTGCTGAGCGGTGACCTGAAGAATTATGGGATCGTGAAGGGCGGCCTCGAGACGATGGGTGCGCTGGCGCGTTGGTACGTGAAGACCACGATGGGCAAAACGCTCGAAGAGCTGCCCGAGGTGGAGGGCTCGCACGACGAAGGTGTCGTCGAGCTGCGCTCGATCGCGAGCGACCGCGCGCTGCGCACGGTCGGCTTCTTCCAGATCGGCGGCGGCATCGCGGGCGATTTCCCGATCTGCGTGGTGCCGATGATCCATCAGGACCTGCGCCGGCCCTGTCCTTATTGGGGCTACTTCTGCCAGATCAGCGATTCGACGACGAGCTACGGCTCGTACTCGGGCGCGGTGCCGAACGAGAAGATCACCTGGGGCAAGCTCGACGTGAACACGCCGCGCTTCGTGATCGAGAGCGACGCGACGATCGTCGCGCCGCTGATCTTCGCGTACGTGCTGGGTTGGTAACGACGTAGAGCTGAGGCGGAGAAGTCATGGCCGAGCTGCTCACCAGCGAGAACCTGATCGCGCTGCTCACGCTCGCCTCGCTCGAGATCGTGCTCGGCATCGACAACATCGTGTTCATCTCGATCTTGGTCGGCAAGCTGCCCGCCGCGCAGCAGGCCAGCGCGCGCCGTATCGGCCTGTTGCTGGCGATGGGCATGCGCATCGCGCTGCTGCTCGCGATCACCTGGGTGATGGGGCTGACCGCGCCGCTGTTCGAGGTGCTGCAGCACGCCTTCACCGGCCGCGACTTGATCCTCTTGTTAGGCGGCCTGTTCCTGGTGGCGAAGGCGACCTGGGAGATCCACGACAAGCTCGAGGGCGAGACGCACGACGCGAGCGGCGCGAAGGCGCGCGCGCGCTTCGCGACGATCCTCACGCAGATCGTGCTGCTCGACATCGTGTTCTCGCTCGATTCGGTGATCACCGCGGTGGGCATGGCGCAGCACCTCGAGATCATGATCGCCGCAGTGATGATCGCGGTCGGCGTGATGCTCGTGTTCGCGGGCGCGATCAGCGGCTTCATCGAACGCCACCCGACGCTGAAGATGCTCGCGCTCTCGTTCCTGCTGCTGATCGGCGTCGTGCTGGTGGCCGACGGCTTCGGGCAGCACGTCTCGAAGGGCTACATCTACTTCGCGATGGCCTTCTCGCTGTTCGTCGAGATCCTGAACATCCGCATTCGCAAGCCGAAGGCGGAGCCGGTCCAGCTGCACCAGAGCTACGTCGACGCCGGCAGCGCACCCCGTACCTGAGAAGTCGAGTCGGGCGAGATTCGAGCGGGTGGCCGGCAAGCGCTGTACGGCCCGTACGCGCGCAGTCCGCGCGCTCGATCTGCCGCGCCGGCTCCGCGCGGCGCGCGTGGCACGCAGCTTGCTCTCGAGCAGCGGAGCTCAGGAGGAGCTCCGATGCTCGAGCCTCTTCGCGCGCGCCGCGTCGCGTGGATCGTCGCCAGCGCAGCGCTTGCTCTCGTTGCTTCCGGCTGCCAGACGACTCGATCGCACCGTGCGACCAGCGTCGTCGACTACCTCTACCCCGGCGAGCGCGAGCCGCTCGCCGAGACCGGCGTGCCGGAGCTGCGCATTCCGATGCGCGTCGCGATCGCGTTCGCCCCGGAGCGCGAAGCCCGGTTCGGCGGCGGCGCGACGCTCACGGAGCAGCAAAAGCTCGCGCTGCTCGAGCGCGTTGCTGCGCGCTTTCGTTTGCTCGAGGTCGTCGATGCGATCGATCTCGTGCCGTCGGCCTACCTGACCCCGCGCGGGGGCTTCGCGAACCTCGACCAGATCGCGACGATGTTCGACGTCGAGGTGGTCGCGCTCGTCTCGTACGACCAGACCCAGTTCACCGACGCCGGCTTCGGACGCGTGGCGCTCTGGACCGTGGTCGGCGCCTTCCTGATCCCGAGCGAGAAGAACGCGACGCACACCATGCTCGACACGGTGGTCGTGCATCTGCCGAGCCGAAAGCTGTTGTTCCGCGCGCCGGGCACGAGCCAAGTGCGCAGCGAGGCGACGCTGCGCGCGCAGGAGCGCGAGCTGCGCGGCGACAGCGCGGCAGGCTTCGCGCGAGCCAACAGCGCGATGATCGACAATCTCGACGCGCAGCTCGCGCTGTTTCGCGAGCGCGTGAAAGCGCGGCCAGAGGAGTATCGCGTCGTCGAGCGACCCGGCTTCCGCGGCGCCGGCGCGCTCGGCTGCGCAAGCGCGCTCGCGATCGGCGCTCCGCTCGCCGCGGCATTCGTGTGGCGCCGATTCAATCGTTAGGGGCGCGCGCGCCGTCGCTCACGCTCGCGGTCTGCGCGCTGCTCGTCGCGGTTGGCGCGACGCCCGAGCTCGGCGCGGCGCTGTGCTACGAGCGCGAGGCCGCCGAGGCGGGGGAGATCTGGCGGTTCGCGACCGCCGTGCTCACGCATCTTTCACCCGCGCACCTCGCGGCAAACCTCGCCGTGATCGCGCCGCTGGCGTGGTGGATCGAGGTGCGCAGCCGTCGCGCGCTCGCGTGCAGTCTCGCGATCGGCACGATCACGAGCACTCTTCTGCTCGCGCTCGCTCCGCGCGAGCTGCTCGAGTTCTCAGGTGCTTCGGGGCTCGCGCTTGCGCTGATCGTGTTCGCCGCGCTGGAAGGCGCGGCGGGCGGCCCTGCGCCGTTCCGCGTCGCGTGGAGCGCCATCCTCGCGCTCACGCTCGCGAAGCTCGCCGCCGAGGCGATCGGGCCATTACGCGTCGTCGAGCTCACGCAGGACGTAGAGCTGTGGCCGCCGAGTCATTGGGCCGGCGTCGCCGCAGGCGCCGCGAGCTTCGCTGCAATGCGTTTGGTCCTTTCTCAGGACCGGCGCGGATCCTCGGCGCGGGAGACGTCGTTGCCTTCCTCGGAGGTCACGAACAGCAGCGCGACCGGCGCGCTCGCGCGCTGGCGATGCCAGAGACCGCGCGGCACGACGCAAACGGAGCCCGCGCTCACGCGCTGCCACTCGCCGGCTCCTCGCTCGGGCAGGATCTGAACCTCCACCTCTCCGCGCAGGATGTGCAGCAGCTCGTCGTCCGGGTGGCGCTCCCAGGGCGTAGACCCTGAGAAGTGCACGAGCCCGACCATGCAGCGGTTGTAGGAGGCGAGCACGCGCATCCCGGACATCGCTTCGGCTTCGTCTTGCTCCGCTGCGACGCGCATCGCCGGCAGCTCGGCGAGCGCGGTGGCGAGATCATGCGAGGACATCGCGTCTCCTTCGGAAAGCGCCCAGCATCGCTGCCGCGAAGGGCGGCGCTTGTACGAAAGTTACGCGCTCGACTCTTCGACGAGCGGGAAGCCGGCCAGCGCGTCAGCCCAGCGGCCGGGTGCGAGGCCGGTCAGCTCCGCGACCTCGCGCGCCAGGTGTGATTCGTCGAAGTAACCGCACGCGGCTGCGAGGCGTGCCCAGCTCGCGCGCGGGGCGCGCTGTCTCGCCTGCGTGAGCCGCTCGAAGCGAACCAGGCGGCAGTAGCGCTTCGGCGTCATGCCCACCGCGTCACGAAAGCCTTCGAGCATGCGGCGCTTGCTGTAGCCGAGCTCGCGCGCGAGCTCGCCGATGCGCGCGCGCCCGCCGCTCGCCTCGATGCTTCGTGCCGCCCAAGCGAGCGGCGCTAGCCGCGGCACGTCGAGCGGCGCTCGGGCGAGGAAGTCCTCGACGAGATCGAGCCGCGCCTCCCAAGCGCGCTCGTTGCCTGCGCGCTCGGCGAGCTCGCGTGCGCGCCTCCCCAACAAGTCGGCGAGCGAGACCGGCTGCGCTGCGAGCTGGTCGAGCGGCACTCCGAAGCACGCACGCGCCGCGAACGGTGCGAGGCGCAGCTCGATGCCGGTCTGGCGCCCGGCGTGCTCGGTCGCGAGGAACGTGCTGGAGATGCCCGCGACGAAGCCGCCGGCATGGCGACGCGCGGCGCCGCGTTCGCCCACGCGGACTCGCAGCGGTGCTCCGAGCTCGAGAATCAGCGTGACGCGCGCGTGCGGAAACTCGCGCCGCTGCACCGGCCCCGAGCTGCGCTCCTCGAAGCCCTGCAGCAGCCCCAGCGCGCCGCGCAGTGCCGGCCGCGGCGCGCGCGTCGCGA
>Ga0187894_10001456_pt1 | contig 30296 bp, 47 predicted proteins | sample GBC1701081metaG_FD_136650 | JGI IMG/M metagenome (GOLD analysis project Ga0187894, IMG submission 136650) | White microbial mat communities from a lava cave in the Kipuka Kanohina Cave System on the Island of Hawaii, USA - GBC170108-1 metaG ...
AAAACGAAAAATAGGAGGTATAGTGAAATGAAGTTCCGGCACATGCTCTTGATTCTCGCGGCCTGCATCGCGGGCTATCTGTGCTCAGGCTGCGGACAGCCGCAAGGCGGAGGAAACCCAGGCGACGGCGGAATTGAACCGACGACTGGGACGGAGACGACTTACAATCCGAAATGATGTTTCTCGTAGCCATCGCCTTTGGAATTGCGATAGGCTTTGTTTCGGCCTGCGTGATTGTGATTGTCACACTCAAAAGGATGGACGAATGAAACGGACGGCTCTTGCTTTATGGCTCGTTCTATCCGCAGGTTGCGCGCGGATTGAATCGCGTGGGCCAGTCTATCATGCAGGTGTATTCTCAACAATCGTGATTGCTGATGCCAGAACGAGCGCAACGCTAACCGTGAACGCGAACCATGCGCCGGGCGCATCATGGCTATCAGCCGTCGCTGCATGGTTCTCAAGTTTTTGGAAATGAGGTAACGACGTATGAAACGGATTCACTTTCGCAATCTTCTTTTTCTTATGGCTTGCGCTTTTTCTCTTGGTTCTTCGGGTTGTATTTCTGTTGATCGAAATCTCGCAACGGCCAATTTGCGCAACGAAGAACTCGTCGGAGCGCAGGCCCTCGAATGCCTTCTCGCGGCGACACCGGAAGCCTCAGATCGTGATCGGCTACGCCTCAATCACTGGGCAATGCTGAACGCCAACCGCGCTGCGGCTGGACTCGATCCGCTTCCAAAACCTGCGCTGGAGGTGAAGAATGAATAAGCTCGCTGCCGCAACTCAAATTCTCGATCTCTTGCGCGAATTGTTTCCGCACTTGCTGTCGAAATTGAGTGAAGAAGAAACATCCACCTTGCGCGAGATCATCGAAGGCAGCTTGATGCAAGCGGTGGAAGTCGTGCTTAACAAGAAATCACTTGCGGCTATTGCGCCAGAAAGCATTCTCGATATTCTGCCTTTGCCAGCGGATGGGGATAAGGCAAGGCATAATATCCTGATGAACATGAACACGATTGAATTCCTGATCGTAACACGCGCAGTCAAGGAATCGCAAGAAAACATCAGGCGAGTGTTCAAAGCGGGCGGCGCAATTTTTGGATTAGTATTAAGTTTGATTCCGATGCTCGCGGGTCAATCTGTCGGCGCATCCCCGCCGAATGGATAATCCACAAGCATCTGGATTGCCGCTGTGGCCGTTGGGCCAGACTCCGATCCGGTGAAACCACGAGTGACCCAGCCATGAAATCCTGCCAGAAAACAGACCCAGCCAAAACCACACAGAATAATCCGCTATAGCTCAGCCGGATCGGAGTCAGTTATGAAACTTGCATGGGGTAGAAAAGTATCGCCGGAATTCCGTGCGCGAGTCATTGCGATTGCTGAGAACATAGAGATTGATCCGTCTCACCTTATGGCCTGCATTGCGTTTGAAACTGGCCAGACTTTCTCGCCTTCGATCCGAAACAAAAAAAGCAACGCAACTGGATTGATTCAGTTCATGCGCACGACGGCGATTGGGTTGGGCACTACGATTGACGACCTCGCGAAAATGGATGCCGTGCGACAACTTGATTTCGTGGAAAAATTCTTCCGCCCATTCAAAGGAAAAATCCATACAGTATCCGACATATACATGGTGATTCTGTGGCAACGGGCTGTTGGCAAGCCGGAGGATTATCATTTGTTCGAGGCCGGAGGCGCGGCTTACGCGCAGAACGCCGGGCTGGACGCGGATGGCGACGGGGCGGTGACAAAGGCCGAGGCTGCGGCGCGCATCGAGACAGCACTTACGCGCGGCTTGCGGCCAGAGAATGCGTGGGACGACGAGGCGGGGACGAGTATCGTCTAGCAAACCTTCACAAGTTGTTTATTCCAAAACATAGGTTTCATCGTTGGTGGCCGCCGGGCGTGACAAGTCACGGGGGGGGTATTCGCCACGCAAATCTGGCACGACATTTGCCCCCACGCCCATCGCGTCTCATTTTGACGTAACCTCGCTTGCCCACTGCACAATTTCGGGGCTGGCTTATCAACTCGCAACATGGCGCGGATGCTTGCAATCGCTCAACTTATATCTTTGTCCAATGTTGGCATACAGATTGCTACTTATTAGTACATCAATTGCCGTATGGGCGGTTGGAATTTCGGATGGAGGTTTTGAAGATGGAATCGAGAACGGTCGTTTATGAGATCAGGGACTGGTCTTGCATCGAGCGCGAGACCGAAAAGGCTGTGCTTCTTAAGTTCGCTTGCGAACACGACCAGGCGAATTTTCGGGACCAGAAAATCTGGTGTCCCAAGTCGTGCTTCCGGGCGGGCGAGCACGGGGGGCGCCCGGCTTGGTTTTTTCCCGAATGGAAAGCCGCGCAGATCGCGGATGAGATGATTGCGCGAGGAAACCGGCTTGCGGACTTGTATTTCAAGTACGCGGAGGCCGAGGTTGAGGCTGTGAGCTAGGCTCTCGCATAGGACTTGCCCGGAGGCGAGTCCCGTGCGAGGGATTAGACCCTCGAAAATCAAGACGCGAAAGGAATCGAAAAATGAAAGTCAGCCCTGAGATTGTTGTTTGGAAAGAAGGCAGCGGATGGGTTGTTGGGGTTGAGTTGACTGCGGAAATTATGGATCGTGGCGCAACCGTAATGGATTCCGAGGGGAATGAAATCAAGGAAGACCATTTGCGCAAACGCTGCTATCCATTGACCGACCCATGCGGCGGGGCTATTGTCCGGTGGAAGGATTGGGTTTCTGAAAAAACCAGCGAATGGTACTATTCCGCCGACGAGCGAAGAACTTTCCAGCTTACGGAGTCTGGAATGGATGGAAGGTGTGTCTCGCAGGTAAAGCGTGGAGCTTATCTTGTGATCGGCTCTAAAGCCGCCTGGCAACCAGGCGTCAGCAAGGCCGAGGCGGGTTTTTGGGTGAATGAGATAATGTGCCGGTAAGCTAGGCTCGCGCATAGGGGCGGAGCGTATCCGCCTCCGTGCGAGGGCCTAGACCCTCGGAGAAAACCAAGATTGGGAAGGGAGTAGCCGAATATGACTGACTTGAAGAAACCCATCCGCAGGAAAACGAATGTCACCTGCGCGCAGAGTAGGCCGCTCGTGATTACGCTATACCCCGAAGGCACAATCGGATTTAGGGAAGCCGGGCGGCGCAAGGAATTCCTGCTGCCAATTCAGGCCGCGTACGTTATGGCCGTGCGCGCCGAGGTGGAATCGCGACGGAGAGAGCGGCGGCGACAAAAGAAACTTGGGGCCTGATCGCATACTTTGAAAACAGAGAAAGGGAACGACAATGGAAAGCAATCCCAAGACGAGACGCAGAAGTTTTTATCACCAAAAGCGAGTTCAGCGGATTATATTCTGCTTGCCGCCAGACTTGATACAGTACCTGACGGACCTGACACTTCGATCCGAATTTGCCTCGCGCAGCGAGACGTTACGCAGGATCATCGAGCAATATCGCATGAACGATATTGGCGAGTAACGAGGAATGACGGTCTCAAAAAAAATCAAAATTCCTCAAAAAAAGGACTTGACACAAAATCGCCGATGATCTAAACATCGCGTGGCTTAGGCTGGAAAAGGGATCGAAATGCGGATCAACATGCTGAAGTTCAATTCGCTCATGGCGGAGGCTGAACTTTCTCAAGCGGGGTTGGCCCGCGCGCTTGGATGCACGGACGCGCGGCTGTCGTATCAGATGCGGAAGGCGAGGGCCAAGGAACACTTGAAGCCACGGGTCGTTGGCGCATTGGCGTTAGCCTTTTCAAGACGAATCAAGCGGCCAGTTCTGCTTGAAGATTTCATAATGGCGTCGGACTTGCCCAGGTAGAAGTGCTCGATGAAAAAAATCATAACGCTTTTTCAGCGCAATTATGATGGAGATTATCTCGTGCGCAATGAGGTTGTTCCTGGAGCCGAATGGGTGTTGGACGGAGAAGGAATCGCCACGCGCAAATTCGATGGAACATGCTGCATGGTCCGCGCCGGGAAACTGTACAAGCGTTACGAGTTGAAGCGTGGTCGGAAACCACCCGTTGATTTCGAGCCGTCGCAGGAACCGGATTCCGTAACCGGCGACTGTCCGGGATGGATTCCGGTTGGAGATGGGCCGGAAGATCTCTGGCATCGCGAGGCTTTCGAGCGCAAGAGTTATTGGCCAAACGGCACATACGAACTTTGCGGGCCGAAAATTCAAGGCAATCCAGAAGAATTCAAAATTCATGCGCTTGTGCGGCATGGTTCGGTTCCGCGCGATTGCCCTCGCGACTTTCATGGCCTGAAGGACTATCTGGCCGTACAGGGTATTGAAGGAATCGTTTGGCATCATCCTGATGGCCGGATGGTCAAAATCAAAAAGAGAGATTTTTTCAAGTGAGCAATCGTCTATGCTAGGTACGCCAGAACAACAACGGTTAGGTCTTGATCGGCTTGAAATCCTCGCGCGCGGCATTCGCGATCCGGCGAAATGCGGCCACAAGGAATTCGATTTCTCGCAGTTCAATGATTCGGAATTGCCCCAATGCGGCACAGCCGGTTGCATGGCGGGCGAGTGTCCAATCTTTTTTCCAGAAGATTGGATGTGGCATAATAATGGTTATCCTATTTTAAGTAAGTCTGGTCAATTGCATCGCGGATTGATGGAATTCTTTTTCCTTACGAATCCTGAAATGCAACATCTTTTCATTCCGTATGGTCAAGACCCATTTTATGGAGGAGTTATGCTCAATTGGGGTGCGACGCGCTATCAAGTCTCCGACAACGCGCTAGAGTTCATCTGGCGCGAGCGGGAGAAGTTGGCAATTGAGAAAAACGATCTTCTTGCAACAATCACAGGGCCGTAAACATAAATGAGTATGGGGATGTCGAACGAATGGAATCGAAGAAATTATCAATTGAAGAACTTCAAACTCGCTGGTCGCTATCAAGACTAGGCGTTCTCGCGCAACTTGCAATTGCTGGATTCCACGGCAAGCGAGTTCCAATTGAAATCGTTTTGATGATCGAATCCAAACTTAAGGAGGGAATCAAGCTATGAAGTGCTTTCATTGCGGAGCGGAATCAATGTACGCGGCCAAGAATCATGACGGCGTTTTCATCTGCGCAGACGTTGCGGCCTGTGACGCGCGGGCGCGACGGAATTTTTCGGCGTGGATCGTTCGGATTTGCGCCGCAATCATTCTGATCGTTACGGTATGGGAGGTGACGCGATGACACTCGAAGCCCTAAAAAAAATCTGCGCCGATGACCAGACCCGCGAGATTGCGGAGATAGCGCACGCGATTGGGATGGACGACGGCAGATGGGAAGAACGCAAGTTCTGGCGTGACATGATTGACCGAATCTTGCCCCCCGCGAAAAAAGAGACAATGCAATTTGTCGCGCCAGATAAGATTGATGACAAAACAGTTTTCACATGTTGATCGAAAGGATGGGAGCGAACATGAGCCGATTAGCGCAAGGATGCAGACCGTTTGATCGAGACAATCCGGAGAAGGAAACGCGGAATTACACGCACCTTATAAAAATCGGGTGCGATGCGCGGGAGTTCGGGGCGCCCAAGGATTTGAAGGGCGATGAATTGAAGGAGTGGAAGAAATATAAGAAGCCGCACAGATTGGGCGGGTTCTTGATTTGCGTTGATCGCCTCGATCCCAAGACCAAAAATTACGAGATTGATTACAACATCATGGCAGCCCTCATGCCCAACGTCCAGAATCTCGCCGATCACATCGCGAAGGTGAAGCGAGCCGGTCTCAATGCGGAACTTGGTTCGCTTCCAGTAGAACTCACCTTCATGCTTCTTGGAGACGCGCATCGCGAGGAAGAACTCTGGAAGTATCCTGGCCTCTTTACCGAATCGCTTCAATGCTGGGACGGGAAGGCTACGCCGTTCTGCGTTGGCGATGGCTGCAAGGCGCGCCGCCGACAAGCCGATGGCTCGACAAAGGAAATTGTCTGCAATCCGCTTGGCAAGCCCGGAGTTGCGGCAAAGGATATATGCCATCAATCAGCCAAAAAAGATTGCAAGGGCCGCATGGCTTTAACTATGTGCCTGATTCACACCGGGCAGAATGGCAAGACGATTCCTCTTTCCCGCTCGCTGGGATATTCAGCGATTTTTGCTTTCGAGTCGTCATCGGGATGGAATCCCACGCGCATCCTTCAGGCTCTTGACGCGGCCTCGAAACGAGTGGATGGAAACCTGCGTGGAATCAAGGGATCAATCATGTTCGCAATCCAGATGAAGCGAAACGAAACCAGAATTGACAAGACGCAGCAAATCATTTTCCGCTTGAATGAGGACGATATTTTCAGGCGCGAGGTGGAGATTTACGAACGGAAGATGCGGGAGCGGGAGCTTTTCATCGAGGAAAAGAAGATTGGGCTTTTGTCGTCGCCTGTAGCCAAGGCTCCGGTCAAGCCGACTGAACCGCAATTTTCCGTCACGCTTGACGTTGAGCCTGAGCCAGAGACGGAGGTAGAGACGGAGGCGGATATGGGAGTGGCGGCGGAAGTGGAGGCCGATGAAAATCAACAAGAGCAATTCACCCAAGACACCTACGAGCAAGAACAAGATCAGGATCAGCAATCGGAATCGGATGAAACGGAATACACCGAGCCGGATGAATCCGAGCAAGACGAGCCGCAAGACGAGTCGGAAACCGAAGGCGAATCGGAATCAGGGAACATCGTCGAAGGTGTCGTCGAGGAAATCAAAGAGAAATCAGGCTCGAATAAAAAGCGGTGGACGCTTTACAGTATCAGGATCGGCAGGGAATGGTTCGGCTCATTCGAGCATCAACACGGCCAGATGGCTACGGAGTCCAAGCAATCCAATATCCCGGTTCGGCTCGAATGTAAACTAAGCGAGAATGGGCAATACAAAAACGTCGTAGCCATGTTTTGGCGCGACGCGAATCTTAAGTCCGCAAACGCGGAAAACATTGACGAGTTATCAGACACTGAGGTGACTGTGGCGTTGAAGAAAATTCTTTCTCGCCTCTCAACAATCGAACAACGCCCCATTGCCGAAATTCTGAAAGAAGTTTCGGCTGACGACAATGGCCGTTTTGCGCCCAGTGTTATGGCGTTTTCGATGTATGAAGGCAAGGACGCCGTTCGGCACAAGGCAGCGATGGCGCACATGCGCTCGACGCTCAAGAAGTCAATCGTTAGAGAAATGGATTTGATCGGAGGCCAAAAATGAAAATCGGAATCACCGGAGACCTTCACGCTTCACCCAATCGGATTGACGAATTCGCCGAACATTGGAGTTGCGCGGTGAACGCGTTCATGGATCGCGGAGTTAGAGTCGTTCTTTTGGGCGGAGATATTTTCGATGTCAATTCCATCGGCGGCGGGAATGAACCTCCGGACGAAGTGCTTGAAGCCGTTGTGCATCCAATCAAAAGATTGCTTGAATCGAGGATTAATGTCTGCGCAATCCCAGGAAATGTCCACGACAGGCCAAACGATTTCTATCGGTATTCACTAACATCATTGGAACTTTTCGGAGTAGATATACTCCGAGAGCCAACCAGTTGGGCGTGTCCTGATTTCGATCTTCTCGCCGTGCCGTGGTTTGATTTGCGAAATGCAGAATACGAGATTACGAAACTGATTAAGGGAAGGAACACCGCCAGAAAATCACTCCTTCTTTGCCACGGTTCGATTCTCGGTTCCGTTATGAATTCCGGGCGGGTGTGCGAGTCTGCCGGATTCGCAGTCCGGCGCGAGTTCCTCGAACAATTGAATGTGGATTTCATTCGGTTTTTTCATTTCCACAAACGTCAAATCAATTTGATCGAAGGCAAAGGCGGATACGGCGGCGCGCTTTGGCAGTTGAATTTCGGACATGCTGGCGAGCCACAAGGCGTCGAGGTGCTGGATACGGAGACCGGCGCAAGCGAATGGATCGAGATCGAGGTTGCGCGGAAACACCGCGTGGAAATCGTTAAATCCAAAGATGACGTTCAAATCATAATGGCTGGCCATAAGCCAGATAAGGAACGACTTTGGATCAAGTCGGACGGATTCGAGTTGGCGCGCGCTGAGAAAGCCGCTTTGATTTCTTCTGGCGTGGTGAAGGTTACGTCGCAGAATCTCGCACGGCAGGAACGGGCCGCTCGAATTGTCGAAGTGCCAGCGAACGCTCTGGCCGATGACGCCGCAACGCTTCGGCTTTATATGGATTCGCGCAAGGATGAAAGTCTTGATCGCCCGGCGATTGAGGGCGCGTTGCAGGAACTTCTCTCCGAAAATCCAAACATCAAGGCGGAATCGAAGTCGGCTGGGTGCGTAACGCCGATCAAGACGACCATCCGTGGTATTGGCGTCCATACCGAAACAGTGATTGATTGGAGCCTCACGGGTCCGATTGTGTCCGTGTACGGAGAAAACGGCGCGGGCAAGACGACTTCAATTGGCTCCATCTTTTGGGTTCTTTATGGCCGGATGCCTGGCTATGGAACCGCAAGTGCCGCTGAAATGGTTTCATCGTTCGGAGATGGGGAAGGATCAGTGACTTCGGAATTTAGCTATCGTGGCGTCCGATACAGCGCGACGCGGGTGGTTCGAGGGGCGAAATCCAAAACACCGAAACAGGAAGGAATGCTGACACGCATTGCCGCTGATGGCGCAACGGAAGATTTGGCCGGGCCGAAGATCAGCGATTTCAATCGCGTTATCGAGCAGCTTTTCGGAACGCCTGAAATCGCTTTGGCCACTTGGTTTATGACGGCCAAGCGCGAGAATGATTTGATTGACGCTACCGAGGGCGAACGCCGTGAAGCCTACGGGCGATTCCTTGGATTCGACAGGTTGGACGCAATTTCCAAACTCGCCAGCGATGAAGTCAAAGAATCAGAATCCAGAATTGACGAATTGACCATCCAGCTTGGAGAATTGTTTACTGATGTGGACTTGAGAATCAGTATTGCCACAGATGCTCTCGATCAAGAGAGTTACAGGTTGTCATATAAGAATTGCGAAAAGGCTAAAGCGCAATCAAAACTGAATTCAATAGCGGATCGGTTGCGCGATGCGCGTGGCGGCGAAGATCAATGGCGAGCGGCGATTCAATCGCATCGTGACGCGCTTAAAACGTTTGCGCGTCGCGAGGAATGGATTGGTCAATCGCGGTCAAAGATCGAGAAGCTAAAACCAAAAGCGGATTCCATCGAGAAATGCAAACAGGATGTTGCAGATTTGGATATGCTATCCAAACGGCGACATGAATTGCGCGAAGTGGAATTGCAGTTCGGCGTGTTCCGTCAATGGCAACGAATGAAGGAATCGCTCGATGCCAATATCGAGGGACTCAAGGCGACGATTGCCGCGTTCGATTCAATGCCCGGCGCGGATGATGAAACGAAACGAATCGCCGGGACGGTAGCGACCTGCGAATCGGATTATCGTCAAGCCAAGTTGAAGAATTCAGAAATCGAAAATCGAAAACTGAGACGCGGGAATGAACGCGCGGGATGGATGAGTGAAGTCCTAATCGCGCATCGGGAGATTGATCGCCTTGAAAAACGCCAAGGATCGAAACCGGAAACACCTGCGGCTCCAGAAGTCTGCATCACCTGCCCGCTGATGCGCGAGTTCGCTTCGATTCCTGAAACCATTCAGAAATATCGTGCCCGCGTGGCCGAGTTGCAACCGCTGATTGACGCGAGTCTTGAGGCTGATGGGGCGGAACCTGAATTGTGCGACCTCGCAATCCTGATTGAGGCTGGAAGCAAGGCAAGACTCGCTGAAAAAACCGTCGCTGCGGCGGAAAAGGCGATCAAGGGCAAAGCCGAGGCGCAACGCAATCTGGATGAATCACAATCGAAACTCGTTGCGCATCTTGACTCAACCCCTGGGGCCGTCAACGATCCAACCGCCGAACTTGCGGATGTGCAGCGAAAGCTCGATGGGCTTGCCGGGGCGCGGGAACGGCTTGATGTAGCGATCAAGGCCGCGGAGGAAATCGAAACGCTCAACACAACGCTTCTAATTGATGAAGTGGAACTTCCGAAGGATATGGCGACGGCTAATTCCCTTCTCCCTGCCGCTGAAAACGCGCAACGAATGCTGGCCGATCAGGCCGCGATGATAGAAAAAATCAAGGCCGAGCAAAGCGTAGCGGCTATGGAGTTGGATCAAATCCGGGCTGCAATCGAATCTCTCAATCGTGAGATCGCAGGACTGGATGCAAAGATAACCATTCTGTCTGCCGACAAGCAGAAATCGGAAGCCAAGCGAACGCGCATTTCGGAATTTCAACTCCGCGTCAAGACATTCCAATTTCTTCAATTGGCATTCGGCAAAAAAGGAGTTCAACCGCTGATTATCGAGCAATCCGTTCCTGAGTTGGAAGACATAGCGAACTCCATGCTTTCGGATGCAACGGATGGAGAAATGTCGCTTCGCATTGCAACCCAAGCGGCGAATGCGAAGGGCGAGATCGTTGAGGCTTTCCGAATCATGGTATCCGTCGGATGCGACGAGCGCGATATTTCTATCTGGAGCGGCGGCGAAAGGCTCAAGATGCAGATTATATTTCGCATAGCGCAATCCATTTGGCTTTCCAGACGACACGGCGCGGCACTGGAATCAATCTTCATTGACGAGGCGTTCAATAATCTGGACGCGGCGAATAAAGGTCTGATGGCCGCAATCATCCAGAAACTTCAAACCCATTTCGCCAAGGTCGTAATCATCACCCCGGATGAATCGGTATGCCAGTTGTTCCCATCGCAGATGATTTTCCGAAAGACCCACTCCGGGCCGAGGATCGAATACGTCAGAAATGGAGTTGAATCCGCATGAACATTTCCGAACTCATTCCCGGAACAAAATTCAATCTCCAGACTCAAGATGGAATCAAAACGCGAGTCGCAATCTGTCACTGCCCTTGGTGGCCGAACGCTAACAATGCCGATATGCAGTCTGGCCGGACGTTCTGCACGTCTTCGGAATATAAGATTTCCCCATACATTCCTTCAGTTGGGCGTGAAGATCGAACCTCTCCAAACGAAAATATGAAAAGAGCCGCATTCGATATTCATCCATATTTGGAATTGATCGAGCAATGCAGCAAATTGGAGCGGTTCACTTATTGCGTGATCGGCGGCCATGATGATTATCAGAGAATATATGCGGCAATCCGAACGCTCAAGAGCCGATTGTTCATACCGCATTTCATCCATGTGAAATTGATTAATGGCGAGACGAGGATCTACGGATGATTCCCATTGCGCTCCGAGAATCACAGCATGATTGCAAGCCCGCAACGCTGGTTATGATCGGGGGCGTCTGGTGCATAGGCAAGGTCTGGTGCGTGCGCGGGAATTGGTTCGCCCGCGCATACGAATGCAACGGTGTTCCGGCAATCGAGCGGAAGGGCTATCAATTCAAGCGTGACGCGGTTTATTTCATCCGCAGGAGATTCGAGAACGGCAGGAATTCCCGCTTCCACACGACCGCAGCGTCGGGAGTCAACGATTCAAACTCCCATGGCTACCCATACGGCCCGCGTCAGACGCTGCGGTCTTGCGGTGGCGTGAAAGGCGAAAATATCCAGATGGATTGGATCGCAGATTTGCGCGTGCAGGAATTTCAAACTCGTGGGAGGAAGAAAGATGATAACCAAGAAGCAATTCAGAATTTGGGTTGACGCGCTGAGGAGCGGGAGATATGAGCAATGGTTTGGGAGTAAAAAAGGCCCACGTAGAAATACTTATTGCGCCGTTGGAATTCTTGAGAAAATAAATGGCACAAAGGAATATTGTGGGCTTCCTTTTTATATGTTTAATTTTACGGTTAAGCTAAATGATAGTAGTCGTATGCCCTTCTCCGAAATCGCCGACTGGATCGAGGGCATCGCCACGGCGGAAGGGTGGATGTAGGGAGGAATCAAGATGAAGGAACCTGAATTGAGGAAACATGCTGAGTGTTCTATATGCCGGAAAAAGATCGGGCATACGGGGCTACCGTGCTTTTGGATCATCAAGATCGAACGGCATGGCTTGGCCTTGAAAGATATTGCGCGGCAGGATGGTTTGGCCGCGCTGCTTCAAAGCCCATTCTTAGCGCAAGCAATGGGGCCAGACAACGATCTGACCATCCCGTTGATGGAACCTTTAACTGTGACGTTATGCGAATCTTGCGCTCTTGATGATATATCTATTTTACGTCTCAGAGAAACGGTGGATGTTCAATGATCGGCACACCGGAAGAAAAACGCTTAGGTCTTGATCGGCTTGAAATCCTTGCGTTGGGGATTCGTGATCCGAAGAAATGCGGGCATGAGACATTCGATTTCTCTCGGTACAATGATTCGGAATTGCCAGAATGCGGCACTGCGGGTTGCATGGCGGGCGAGTGTCCGATCTTTTTCCCAGAAGATTGGACGTGGCATAAGGATGGCTACCCAATTTTCAGTAAGTCTGGTCAATTGCATCGCGGATTGATGGGATTCTTTTTCCTTACGCATCCTGAAATGCGACACCTTTTCATTCCATGTAATCAAGACCCGTTTTATGGAGGCGTTATGCTCCATTTGGGTGCTACTCGTGAACAAGTCTCCGACAACGCGCTTGAGTTCATCCGGCGCGAACGGGAGGAGTTGTGGATAGTCAGCGAAGCGAAGAAATGAGGAACAACATGGGCATTCCGCGACGGGATCAAGGCATTAGAAAAACAAAACTGATAGATTGGAGGAACTTATCATGCACTTAGTCGCAACTGGAACGGGTGGGGACACCACAACAAAAGAGATTAATGCTTTGTGCACTATTAGACTTATCCAAAGCAATCTCACTTCAGCTTTAGTGGGCACATTAAAAGACAATCCTACTAAAAAGGAAAGAGCTAATGTGCGCCTTAATATTACTAATGCACTACATTATGTAACATCATTGGAAAACTTTGTTTACGAAGTTGAAGAAGAAAAGAGAAGACACATGGAATCTAAGGCTTATGAACAACATGGGCATTAAATTGACTGATGGCATTCCAAAATCCTTTGAGCGCGCTATTTCTCGCCTCCCGCATGGCGCAAGAGAGAAAGCCAGAAAGGCGTATCTTGAAGAGATTAAAGGAGAGGATGGATCAAAGGTGTTGATGAAATCGCCAGCAAATCATTCGGCCTGGAATCCAATCTGGAAATTGCCAATCAGCAATGAGCCGCTCGAAATCATTCTTCCTGGTATGATCCTGAAATCCTGCAATGAGCAACTCCGAAGCAACATGGGAAATGATTTCAGGTTCCGAAAGACGGAAAAAGATGCCGCACAAGGCGCGCTACACGCCGCGATTTCTGGCGGAACAAAGATTTGGAGGTTTGAATCCCGCGTGGATATTTGGATCGAGCAACGCGTTGCAAATATAAACAAGTCAATTGATCCAGACAATCTGTGGGTCAAGCCGCTGGTGGACGCGCTTACGACACGCGCTGGCGTTATCGGGATCATCGAGGATGATCGAGCAAAATTCGTCCGAAGCATTTCAAAGGCTGTCGAGAATGGTGATCCCAGCGTTATCATCAAAATTTGTCCGACTTCAAAACAAAGGAGGTGAAACAATATGTCACTCGTTAATGTTAGAATTGACGGTATCGAATGCGGAAATTTGATAGACCACGCCAACAAGTCACTGGTGGAATTGTGCGATGATCTGGTAAAGAGGCCGCGTCTCGAAGGAGCACGCAAACTCAAAATAACAATCTCACTTGCGCCAGATACGGCTCAAAACGCGCGAGGCGCGGAACGCCAAATGGTTGATGTTGATTGGTCAATCGAAACTTCGGTTCCGGGCCATAAGGGAATGACTACGCGCGGATTCATTCAGGGCGATCATGTCGTTATCAACGACGCTGATCCGCTTGGGGATAATCCCATGCAAACCAATATCATGGACGTAATAAACTACAAGAAAGCCATGTAATACCTGGAGAAAGGAAAAGTGGAAAATGATTAAGGAAGCTATCGAGAAAATCGAGTCAATGTCTTGCAAGATGGATTCTCATATTATTCATCAAGATCAAGATTTGATTGAAGTCATCATTCCGACCGAAGAAGGAACTGGGATGAAGCGCGAAACGATCAGGATCAACCGAAAGCCTAATCCGCGCAATCACCAATTCACAAGCACTGATGGATTCCTGTCTTACTTGGCATCGGACAAATGCGCAGATGATCGCGGGATTATTTTTGTCTCACGGGATAACATTTCCGCGCGGCTCAAATATCAGGCGGTTGATCCGGAATGCGCAACGTTGCCACTCGTCGAATCGGAGGAAATGAAAGCAATCAGAACCGTTGCCGCTGGCGTTTCGCAAAAAGAACTCTGGCGGCTTCTCAATACGAAGCTATTCGGCTGCATTTCGTCCGAACTGCTACTCGGCATCGCTACAATCAAGCTGTCGAGCAAAACGGAAGCCGAGATCGTGATTGACGAAGTTGGCCAAGCTGAAATGAAGGGATCGGACGGCACGGCAATATCATGGCATTGCGGAAAGGCGAATGATGGGACGCATCGAACGGTAATCAAGAATAGATGGGAGTGGAAGGGAAGAATTTGGGAATGCTTCGATGAGGAATTCGCCATTCAGCTTGTGCTTGAGGTAGAGCCAGAAGGGCCGAGATTCATCCTGCATCCCCAGCGACTCGAAACCGTTCTGCGTGAGGCTCGGCTCAATCTCGTTGAAACTATTGGGCAATCCATAATGCCACAACGCTTCACGATCCACGAGGGATCATATTAACCCGTGCGGAGAACCGCATGGAGATATTTATAGAGAAAGGAGGTGATGAAAAATGAAAACTGAAAGTACTGATGGGGCTGACAATGGAACTGGGCCGGCAAAAGCGAAGCGCAAGCCGCGCAAATCTCTCGAAGAACGGATGGCAATCCTGAACCATAAGATTGCCAAGATGAAAACCAGAGAGATCAATCGCCGACAATGCGCCGCGATGGAAGAAGTATGCAAGGCCATCGAACTTCATGTTCGGGGCCATGTTTACGAGGTCGTAAGCGTAGCTATTAAAGCGGCGATTGAGGCGACACGCGAGTTGATCGAGTACGAAAAAACACTTCAACCTGCCAAGGAACAGGAGAAAGCGAATCCTTCTGCGCCGCCAGAAGTGGAAGCGACACCAGGAATCGTAAGGCGCAAGCGCGAAACGGCAAAGGCATGACGGACGCAATCGCCAGATTCCTTCGATCAGTGGCCGGGGATTTCTACGCCAACTACACAACCAAACTCCCCGGCCAAGTCACTATACACGACCGCGCGGGAATTTGGATCGGGACGCTGGATTCAGATTTGAGGCCGATTGAGGACAGGAAAAAAAGCGCGTTCAAGACGCTGGCAGAGGCAGGGGAGTGGTATCTCAGCAGGATCAGGAAATAAGGGGAATTTAACAATGTTAAATAACATGTCAATGGCCGAGTTATCGCCTTGTCAGCTTCAAGAATTTTGGGACGCCATGTACAATCTGGCTGCGCGGCTTGGGGTTGCTCCGATGAACAGGCATCCTGGGCTTTGGAAGTGCCAATTGAATGATTGCTTGTGTCTTGAGACCAATGGACATTATGATACTATTGATGGTGTTCAGCCGTTCACAGTGCGCGTGACCTGTAATGGATTTCCAGTGGGATTGCTTGATCCTTTCTTTGGAATTATCACGAAGGGTGCTGGGGCCAACATTCAGAGTTTGATTGCTGCGATGAATGATAGGGGAAAATGAAAAGGATTCAGTATGTCAAATAACACGTCAATCGAATGGACTGACGCAACTTGGAATCCCGTAACAGGATGCTCCAAGGTCTCGGCTGGTTGTAAAAACTGTTACGCTGAGGCCATCGCGGATCGCTTCTGGGCAGGATCGCGGAAGTTTACGGATGTCATGTGCCATGAAGATCGGTTGATGGAGCCGCTCAAATGGAAGAAGCCGAGGCGAGTGTTTGTAAATTCGATGTCCGATCTTTTTCACGAGGATGTGCCAGACGAATTCATTGACAAGATTTTCGCCGTCATGGCGTTGGCTGATAAGCACAAATTTCAAATTTTAACAAAGCGTCCGAGTCGGATGCAATCTTATGTGGTTGGGTTGGTGTCAAGGCCGCCATCAAACGTCTGGCTCGGCGTTTCTGTCGAGGATCAGGCGACGGCGGACGAGCGCATACCATTGTTGATCGAGACGCCTGCGGCTGTGCGGTTTGTGAGCTATGAGCCTGCGTTGGGGCCGGTGGATTTTTCAAAGGTTCCTGGCCAGTCGCGCGTTGTTGCTAGAATACCCGATTGGATCATCGTCGGCGGCGAATCAGGCGCGAACGCGAGGCCGTGCAAGGTGGAATGGATTCGGAAGGCGGTGACGCAATGCGCGGCGGCTGGGGTGGCGTGTTTCGTGAAACAGGATTCCGGGATTAGGCCCGGTATGCAGGGCCGCATTCCGAACGAGCTTTGGATCAAGGAATTCCCAGCATTGAAGGAGGAATCGAAATGCTAACCAAGAAACAGTTCAAAGTTTGGTTAGCCGCGCTGAGAAGCGGGAGACATGAGCAATTCTTTGGGGACTTTAGCGGTAAAGTAATACGTGGCGACACCGAGATAACCGCTTATTGTCCAATTGGATTTTTGAACACTCTAACGTCATCAGGAATGCTAGACTATGGGCTTCCATATTGGTTTTTTGATTTTGTAGTTGAACTTAATGATTATTTACTTATGCCATTCTCGGAGATAGCCGACTGGATCGAAGGCATAGCCACGGCGGAAGGGTGGATGTAGTGAAAACGAGAATGACAAAAGACAAGGCTTGCAAGGCAGCAATGCGCCTCCTTCAATGCGATGCAGTAGAAATCGAGCGTTATTGCAACGTTTACTTTCTTTTTGCGTTCAATAAGAGAAGTGGGGATTACGTAACGCATACAGGGGATAAAGCCGAGGAAACAAAAACCTACTTCGATTACATGGATGGATCAACCATCGCTTCCGGGCGGACGCTTCGAGAACTCCTTGATGAAGTGAAGTTCTACGTCAAGCTAAAGAATTCCACCAGACCGCAAGCATGGTATCTTTACCTTCGGCGGCGTGGGATGACCAAGCGGGCGGCAGCAGCATTTCGCGACGGCTTCATGGGATTCGGAAAAACAACACACAACGAATAAGGAGAGAAAATGAATAACGCCAAACAGATTGAGGAATTGAAGCGGCTCGTGAGAGGCGCATACGACTTGCAGAAGGTGAGGATCGCTTCGGGCCTGCGGCTCGTAGCTAACTTCTCCAAGAAACTAGGCATCGAGCCTGGAATATCAATCTATGCTGAAAATGATGTCAATAACGATCTTGAATGCACCTTGGATGCAGATTTTGAAACTGCGCCAAAGACCGAGAAAGAGAAGGCTGAGGTTGCGCGTCAACGCGAGATGGCGAAACAAAGAAAAGAGATGTGGGTGAATGTGCGCGCCGAGCACAAACGACTTACAGACGGCATCGTCCATAAATGGCGAACGGTGTTCAAGCAAATCAAATTCGAGCAAAACGGATTGATCGGGAGCCATGCGGAATTTGTCTTGATGGATACCTAGATTTCAATTCTTAGGCAAGAAGAAGAAGCGTTCGCCCTTATTGCAAGGGAAATCAAGAAATTCCCGATCTACACCGACTATCTCGCGGGCATCAAGGGAATTGGGCCGGCGTTATCCGGTTATCTGATCGCCGAGATTGATATTGCGAAGGCGAAGTATCCTTCGAGCCTCTGGAAGTTCTTCGGTCTTGACGTTGGACCTGATGGCCGGGGGCGAGGGCTATACAAGGAACACATGGTCATCGTGAAATACCTCAACAATAAGGGCAAGGAGTCGGAACGCAATAGCGCGACTTTTGACCCAGAGCGCAAAGCAAAGATCATCGGCGTTCTTGTGCCATGCCTACTCCGTTCATCCAACGAAACATACAGGCCGATTTATGACAACTACCGCAATCGCCTTGAGAATCATCCGGTTCACGCTGAAAAGACCAAGCTGCATAAACACAAGATGGCGTTGCGTTATGTTGCCAAGATATTTCTTCTTAATCTCCACGTCAAGTGGCGGGAGATTGAGGGATTGCCAGTGAGCGTGCCGTATTCTGAGGCGAAATTGGGCATGAAGCATGGGGAGGTTGCTTAGTCAAGACGAGGTAGAAAACCGCATGATGGAAGCGAGTCAAAATATACTAGAAAACCATAAGCGAAAGCGAGTCAGGCACGTCAAGAAAACCAGAGACTGTAAGCGAGTCAATTCTGCCGAGAAAACCAAACCGTGGAAGCGAGTCATTCATATTTAGAAACACAACGAGTAAAAGCGAGTCAAGAGGTTGCAGAAAGCCAGCCATAAGAAGCGAGTCAGGCACGTAAAGAAAACCACATGCGATAAGCGAGTCAGAACTAGGTAGAAACCCATTGCGCGGCAGCGAGCCATTAAGAATCAGAAAACCAAACGCGGGAAGCGAGCCAAAATGAAGAAGAAACACATGCCAAGAAGCGAGTCTTTGGTGTCCAGAAAACCACAGAAGGCGAGCGAGTCAGTTGATAGAAGTAAACCAAACTGAACCAGCGAGTCACAAGATTAAAGAAACCCAATGCGAAAGAGCGAGCCAGGGTTGCTTAGAAAACCAAATCGCTGAAGCGAGCCAACACTAATGAGAAAACCAAAAACACCCAGCGAGTCGCCGGAAAATAAAACCAACGCCAGAAAGCGATGAAGGCAAAGGATGGCGCAGGGAGGAGAGAAGATGAATAACGGCTACTGCGAATCACCCGAATTCGTCTGTGTTACAGAGCCTATTGCGAGAAAGAGGTATTTTTGCTGCGAGTGCCATCAACCAATCCACATTGGCGAGAAGCATGTCAGATGTTCGGGAAAAAGAAGCAATGGCATCTTTACCGAGCGACAACATACGCTATGCGCTGAAGCGTGCGAGTGTATCAGGGATTCAACCGGTGAATGCCTTTCTTTCGGTGGCCTGTTTGATTACGTTGAAGATTCCGATGTTCTCGATGTCTGGAATAAGCCGCATGAGGCTAAATTTCGGAGTTTATGGGCAGGTATAAAATTGAGAATTAGGAAAGAAAGGAGAAATAGATGATCGGCACAAGGGAACAAAAACTGTTGGGATTGGATCGCCTTGAAATCCTCGCGCTTGGCATTCGTGATCCGGCGAGGTGCGGGCATGAGGTGTTCGACTTCTCAATCATTAACAATACCCTCAATCCCGAATGCTGGACTTCAGGCTGCATGGCTGGAGAATGCCCGATCTTTTTCCCAGACGACTGGATGTGGATAAGTGGCGGTTTGCCGGTGTTGAGCGGTGGAGATTTAGATACGTCACATAGCCTACACAAGTTTTTTGCGCTTTGTCATAGTGAGGAGTCGCATATTTTTCATCCGTCTTGGCAAAACAATGAACGTTATGGCGGCGTTTTACTTCTCAAAAACGCTACCCGTTATGAAGTCTCAGACAACGCGCTGGAATTCATCCGACGCGAGCGGGAGAAGTTGGGGATTGAAACTTTGAAATAAATTGGAGCCTATATGTTTACCCAACAAGAAACCTTCGATATGGCTTGTTCGGCCATGATACAGCAATGGCGACCATGCTTTAAGTATAGAGATGGTGACATAGATAACTTGACTTTCCAAATGCCAAGGTATAAACTGAATAATCTGTGTTGTCCCGTGGGCTCCCTTATACCGCCTGAACTTTATCATCCACATTTTGAGGGACGACGGGTTAATAATAATCTTATTTCTGACGTTCTTTCTAAACTTGGTCACAGTGTTACTCTTTGCAGTTTACTCCAGCCATGTCATGACGATTGGTTTGGGACCATTCAGGATATACCATTCATGCCCTATTTTATTGAGCGGGCGAGGAAAGTTGCGAAACTCCTTGGACTTGATCCAAGTGTGCTGGATCGCAAAAGTAAATAGGAGGTTTTACGTGGACGATCAACAACATCAAATGATCGGTGAACTTGCCGAGCGGGCAATGTCAATTATGTCTGAGCACTGCGAATCTATTCTTATATTTGTGACATATAAGAATGATGACGACAGTTTCAGATCAACTTTCAGCAAGGGTAATTATTACTCTTCACTAGGGGCTGTCCACGAATGGCTTATCCAACAAGACCAAAAATCGCGCCGCATGGAGGATCAAAGGAACGACTGATATTCATCGCTTTTGACCCAAGTTCAACCGCCATTAGCTAAGGAGCCAGTACATGCCGACTAATAAACAATTGGAAGATTTGCAACGCAAGCAGGTTGATAGATTTTGGGAGGCCATGTATGGCTTGGCCGACAATTTAGAAGTAAAAGCCTTTTCATTTGACGCGCGCCATGTTATATTGAAAATCGAACTTGGCGACAACTTGCTTATTGAAGTCAATAGCTGCGACGAATCTGCGGACGAAATTCCTCCGCTATGCGCCCGCGTTACACGCAATGGCTTGCCTGTCGTCATGGTTGATTATGAAGGCTTTTTTATCGCTGACGGCGTGGAGGTCAACATTGAAAATTTGATTGCAGCGATGGAGAAGAAAGGAAAAGGACAATGAAAACAAAAACGATTACAAATGTAATCAGAAGGAAAATGGAATTTTGGTGGAATAGCATCAAGGATGAGGAACTTCGCGCCAGAGTGCGCGAGAATACCATCGTCACTGGCGGCGCAATCGCCAGCATGTTGCTTGGAGAAAAGGTCAACGACTGGGACGTTTATATGAGAGACAGGGGCACGGCCATTGATATCGCGCGTTATTATGTGAAACAACTTGCGCAGTCTAAGCCAGAGCGTTATCGTTATTTTGAAAACAAGAATCACGAATGCGCTCAGTTGCCTGGTGCGATTTATATTATGCCGTTTGATGACAGAATTAAGATCGTCGTGAAGTCCATTGATATTTCCGGCAAAGCTGATCCAGATCGGGCTTATAGATATTTCGAGCGGGATAATGATGTGTATGGCGCGGCGCAATACATCGAATCCGTAGCGGAAGAAATGCAGCCAGAACCGGATGATAAGACCAAAGGTGATTACCACGCGGTGTTCATTACATCAAATTGTATTACTCTCTCTGGTGGAGTTCAAATTGTAACTCGGTTCTTCGGTGAGCCGGAGGAAATACATCGAAACTACGACTTTCAACACTGCATTTGCTGGTGGGGATCGTGGGATAAGGAACTTCATACGCCAGAACGCGCCCTAACGGCATTACTCGCGCGAGAGTTGGTTTACGTAGGATCGCGTTATCCAATATGCAGTATGTTTCGTGTCCGAAAATTTCTACAACGTGGATTTCGGATTACAGCCGGTCAAATTGTTAAGATGGCTTGGCAGATTGCGCAACTCGATCTCAATGATTTTGATATTCTTGAAGATCAGTTGACGGGAGTTGACGCAGCCTATTTCAACGAGATTATATCGCTATTGAAGGAGGACGCCGAGAAGCGTGGAACAAAAAAAGTTGATGACACCTATTTGTTTCAGTTGATTGATAAGATTTTCTAGCGTAATAAGGGAGGCAAGCCGTGAATGAGTTGGCACTTTTTGCAGGATCAGGCGCACGGCTACTGGTGTTCCCAATCGCGTTGCGCGACTAAAAGCGTTAGGCAACGGGCAGGTTCCGGCCTGCGTTAAACTCGCGTGGGAAATTTTGATTGAAAGGCTCAAATGAACATGAAAGACAAAATTGACGAGATCGCAATGAAGGCAGTCGAGGATTTAGGCGTATATTGTAATTCTGTCTCGATATTCGTTAGCGTTCAAGAGGAAAACAAAATGTTAAGTGGCAAAACCTATAATGGCGGAGATGATAGTCCATTTCTTGTATGGATCAATTCATTCGTTGCCAGGGCGGTTGTCGAAGCGACATTTCAGGCAAATCAAGAACTTAAATGGCTTCGCAATGAACTAGATTCTCACATAAATCAACTGCAAGAATTGAAATCTGGCAAGCACAAAACTAATTAACATGATCCTCCGCGATTACCAAATCAAATCTGTCCGTGAAATCTGCGCCTCACTCGACGCAAACCTGCACCCATTGCTTGTCCTTCCCACCGGCGCCGGCAAAACCGTAATCGCTGGCGAAATCATTCGGATTCACGCGGCACGGGGAGAGAAAATCGCCTTCCTCGCTCATAGAAAAGAACTGATTGACCAGACCTCCCGCAAACTCGATGAATCCGGCGTTCCGCACGGCATTATCCGGGCCGACGATTTCACCCGCCTTGACTACCGCCACGCCGTCCAGGTGTGCTCGATACAAACGCTCGTCCAACGCCTGCACCTGGGCTTCAACTTCGATCTTCTCGTGTTCGACGAATGCCACCACGTCGCCGCTGCCACCTACCTCCGTATTCGCCGCGCGTTCCCACTGGCCCGCGCAATGGGCATGACCGCCACGCCTTACCGGGCCGACGGCCAGGGACTCCAGGAGATATTCGACGTTCTGATCGAGGGCGCCTCGATCCGCAGTCTCACCGAACGCGGTTATCTCGTTCCGGCTCGTTGGTTCGAGGGCCAAGCCCCCGACCTAAGAAATCTCCGAACGCGCAACGGCGATTTCCGCGGGGATGAACTCGAACGCCGGGTTGGGGACGTGCAACTTGTCGGCGACATGCTGATCGAGTGGCGACGACACGCCTCCCAAGTTCTAACCGTGGGATTCTGCGTCTCCATTCAACACGCCCGGCAATGCACTGACCGCTTCATGGCCGCTGGCATCCCAGCCGCAGTCTTGCACGGCCTTATGAGCAATGCCGAACGCGAGGACATAATCGCCCGCTGGGCCGCCCGTCAAACCCTCGTTGTTTTCAATGTGGGCGTGCTTACGGAGGGTTTTGACCTGCCAGCCGTGGAAGCTATCATCCTGGCCCGTCCAACCGCCTCACGCGGCCTCTGGAAGCAAATGGTAGGCCGTGGATTGCGCCCTTGGCCGGACAAAACCCATTGCATCGTGCTTGACCATGCCGGTTGCCGCGCCATGCACAGCGATTATGACGCGCCCGAAACATACTCGCTCGAAGGAGAGATTTCCAACCTTGACTCTGAGCCTACAGAATCCTCAAATTACAGGCGTTGCAAGGCTTGCGGAGCGCAATTCAAGTCCCGCGGTCTTGAAGCCTGTCCGGTCTGCCTGGAGCCTATCCCCGCCCACCGCCGGATCATCGAAATCAATGGAACGCTCGAAGAAGTTCTAAAACCGCAAGAATTTTGTGACGACTTCGACGAAATTTGTTCTTCAAATTTTTCAAAAACAGTTTCAAAACGTATTCCATTTCGGAAAATGAGGCGATAAAAATGGGTAAAAAAACAGCGCAAAACACCATCGAAAAAACGCCAAAAAGACTCCGCAATCGCGACCGTTACCGATGCGTCAGCGTGGCCATCTGGCGCGATGAAAAATTCAGGACACTTTCACATCCAAACCCTTGTGGCCAATACCTTTTCCTCTATCTCCTGACCCATCCGGCAGCCGACATTCCAGGCTTCATTCCGCGCGGGGAATTAGCGCTCGCCGAGGAACTGTCATGGCCAGTCGAAGCCTTATCGAAAGCCTTAAACGAATTAGTGAATCTCTCGATGATCGCAGTTGAAAAAAGCGCTCGATTCGTGTGGATAAAAAATGCAATTCAATACAATCCACCAGCATCACCTAACGTCTGTGTTTTCTGGGCGAGAAGCATTATTGAGATCAATGAATGTGACCTCTTAAATATTGCAATTAAAGAGGTTATGAATGAGTTAAAGGCTTTCGGAAAGCCTTACGTAAAGGCTTTCTCAAAGGCTTTGCCGAAGTCTTACCGAAAGGCTTACGCAAAGGCTTTCGGTAATCAAGAACAAGAACAAGAACAAGAACAAGAACAAGTACAAGAGAATGTACCCCCCCCTTACCCCCCCCTTACCGGGGGGGATCGTACGCGCCACCCAAAACCAAAACCAAAACCAAAATCCAAAACCGCAACCCAACCCACAACGCCAGACTCCCCACTCGCCCAACTCAAACGCCAGTGGATCGAGGAAGGGTTGGACAAAACCGAACGCGCAAGCCAAGGTTGGCTCGGAAACGCAATCGAAAAACGCATAGCCTCGCTTCTCACGGAAATCCCACCGGGCAGAACCTCACCCCCAACCCTCGCCGAACTCAAAGCCACCATCCACGCATACGCCCTGAAAATCAAGCAACGCCAAGACTGGCGCGTCGGCGCAGTCATGTTCAGCACTTTCTTTGGCCCACAAAAACGCCTCTGGCTTGAATTCCTGCAAGGTGTCTCAATCGGAGCCGCTCCAGCTCGAAGGCACTCATGGGACGAGTGGCGTTACCGTCTCCGTTCAAAGGCTGAATTCGACGCCGCAACGGACGAAGAACTCGATGCCATCCTCGCTTACGAAAATGCAATAATGAACGCGGAATTTCAAAATTACAAAAACAATTCAAATGCTTCCGACGTTTACGAACAGCCAGACGAAAATGCAAAATGAAAAAATCTAAGAAAATTCAAATTAGACTTCGCTTGGATAAAATTGAAATCCTCCAAGTCTCTCCCGGTTTCTACGAAGTTTCATACGATTGCCGTGTCGTCGGCACACTCATTCGCCGCAAGCGTTATTTTTTTCTGCAAAATGACCCGTCGCCTTGGGTGCGATTAGACCTTGCGGCAATCCACGCGGTGACCCTCGCCGAAAATTTTTTGAGAAAAAAGACTTGACCCGCGCACGAATTCGTTGCATATCGAGACATGACATGCCGGAAACCCAAAACCCACATCCTCGTTTTTTTCATCGCTGCGCTAGCGTTACTGCCGCTGGTTCTCGCCTTCGACGCGCCATCCGTTGGCCAGGAACCAGCGGCACGAACGCGCTGCAATCATCGCTGCACTTCGAGCATTCACCCGCCGTGCTTCTCCGATGGCCGCCATCACGATTGCCAAGTTTGCCGAGCGCAGCGCAAGCGAAGGCACTCAGCCGAAATCGAGGCGTCGCGCAATGAAGAAAATGCGCTCGAAATCAGAGCGTCGCGATATGTCAATTCTGCCGGGAAGAAAGATCACTCGCGGCGGGAGAACGATAGTTCGCGGCGGCAACATGCGGGTGACGAAAACCACTGCGGATCGGCGGGAAAAAGTATCGCTCCTTCTACTCGAAGAACTCTCGTTCTCCGAGATTGCCAAACGCCTCTCGATGACCGTGAATCAGGTCAAGTCGGACGTGGATCGAATCTTCGCGGACTGGCGCGACAACGCGCTTATCAACGCGGAGAGGCGCGTCAGGGTATTACTCCGCAGAATCTCAAGGCGTCGGACGGACGCGCGGGCAGCGTGGCTCCGCTCGATAGGCAAATCGGAAACAACGCGCAAGAGCAAACGTGTTCTCGACTCGACCTCGAATGGATCATCGGCGGGCACAACGGAAGTCCGTGTAGAAACGAAAACGCTTGTTGGCAATCCGAAATTTCTTCAAGTCGAAGCCAACTGCGACGAGCAAGAACGCGCCTTACTGGGACTGGACGCGCCGAAAAGATTGGAGATCAAGCTGGACGACAAGCGGCGCGACAGATTCGTCAAGGAGATACCGGCCATCTTCGCTCCGATTCTCATGCAGCTTGGGGCTACACATCCGCAGCTTGAGGCACTTGCGGCGCAAATGCAGGTGACTATAGATTCGATTTTTGGGCCGCAGGTGGACGACGTAATCGAGATCGAGGCAAGCAGGACGCGGGCGTTGCCAGAACCAACTGAAAGCACTTCAGCAAATAAAGATGAAGAATTATGAGCGAGAACCCAACGGCTTTGATGTCGCTCTGGTTTTGATTATGGCTTTCATCTTTTCACTTTTCCTTACGATCATTTTTTGGCACTTGAGGAAATAAAAAGCAAGATGAACGAATTCGTAATCACTCCTGAGACGAAGGCCGGGATCGAGCGCGAGGATTCGATTTGCGTTGAGGATTCGACGGAAAATTTGCGGCAGAGATTCCCAGTCGGAATCGTCATCGTGTCAAGATATGATCCGGTTTCCGGGGCTGAGACATACGCAATGCGGCAATGGGGCGACGCCTTCGCCCGCGCAGCGTTGCTTGGAGCGAACACCCAGATTTTGCAAATGCAAATTGGGCAGATGATGGGAGGCGCAATGGGAGGCCGGATGGCTGGCGGAAGGTAGGGATTTGCCGTGGATATGTTGTCAAGAAAAAGAATCAGAACGGAACTCATTGAGCGGGTGGAGGCTGCGGAGCGGAAGCGAAAATTTCTTATGACCGGCGTCATCATCCAGATGGTGATTTTCGTCATCGGTTCAATGATTGCAGTTGCCAAAATTTTCTTCTGGAAATGAAATTCATTTCGGCCCATGAAGCTTGAGGACTTAAAACCAGCCCAATACAATCCGCGTCAAATATCGCCAGAAGCAATTGCCGGACTCAAGAAATCAATTCGCAAATTCGGCGATCTATCCGGCATCGTTTGGAATAAGCGGACTGGAAACATAGTCGCCGGACATCAGCGTTTGCGCTCACTGAAAGAGGAATTCAACGGGAAGATCGCGGTGAGCGGCAATGACATTCTCACGCCAGACGGATCGAGATTTCCAATCCGCACGGTTGACTGGGATGAGGCTACGGAACGCGCGGCGAACATCGCGGCGAATAATCCGCATATCGCGGGAGAATTCACGCCTGAACTCGATGCCATGCTGGAAGAAGTTAAGGCATGGGATGGCGAATTGTTTCTCGACATCAGGTTGGATAAGCTGGAAAAACTCAAACCACGTAATGGATTGACTGACGCAGAATCAATTCCTTCCGCCCACAAGGTTCCGATTACGAAGCCGGGTGACTTGTGGATCATGGGCAATCATCGCTTGCTTTGCGGCGACGCAACGAATGAGAAGGATGTCAATCGCCTGATGAATTCGGATGTGCCGTTCATCATGGTGACCGATCCGCCATACGGCGTTCAATACGATCCGGCGTGGAGGAATGACGCGGCTAAAAAAGGACTCATTAAATACTCGCCGAGTAGTGTAGGCGAAGTCTCTAACGATGACCGATTAGATTGGACGGAAGCCTACAAGCTATTTCCCGGAATCGTTGCGTATGTTTGGTGCGCGTCATATTTTATTTCAGACATAATGATGGGCTTGCGTGATTCTGATTTTGAAATCCGATCACATTTGATATGGAGAAAATCTAATTATACGATCAGCCGTGGCCATTACCATTGGCAGCATGAGCCATGTCTGTATGCGGCTCGTCCGAAACTCGGATCGTCCAAATGGATTGGAGGAAGAAAACAATCCACGGTTTGGGATATAACGTCTAATGCGTCTCGTGAGGACAAGAACGAGCATTCCACGCAGAAGCCAATCGAATGTATGGAGAGACCGATTAGGAATCACGGCGACGCGAACGATATTGTTTATGATCCGTTCCTTGGTTCCGGCACGACGATCATTGCGGCTGAGCGGCTTGGGAGAAAATGTATCGGCCTTGAAATCGAGCCGAAGTATTGCGACATCATCGTTAATCGTTGGGAGAAGTTCACGGGCCAGACAGCGAGGCTTGCGTAATGTATCCCAAGCCTCTACCTCCGCCTGGCAAGGACGCTGGCCGCCAACTGCTTCAGCGGTGCAAGCGTATTCAAAACGCGCTCACGGATCAGGAAATCAAATCGGCCAGAGATGACTTCATGGAATTCCGCGCGCGCGTCGGACGTGATAACGAGGGCCGGAAGCTAATCACAGATAACTACTCGCTCATTCTCGGAAGCACATTAACTCATTGCTGGAATCGTGGACTTTGGATCAATCACAAGTCGCCTCCTCAGCTTGGCAAGTCAACCGACTTAAGGCTTTTCTTTCTCTGGCAAATCGGGCATGACATAAACACGATCACGGGTATAATTTCTGGCGACGAATCATCGGCGATTGACGGGTGTTCATTCTGCCGCGAGATCATGCTTAAAACCTCATTCCGAACGATCTTCAAAGAAGCCAAACCTGATTACGAGCGGAGCCGCACGACGGATCGCTCCGAGATGGATGACCCGGAAATCAAGGACTCGCGGGGCTGGAAGAAATCCAGCTGGTTCTTGCAGCGCGAGGGCCAATCCAAAGACCCGACGATGGGGGCCTATGCCAACGTCCCGAAGCGCGAGGACTTGTCTCTCCGCATTCTGATGGCCGACGATCTCATTACTGAGCGCACGGCGAATTCGCAGGCCGAACGCGAGAGGATCGAGAACGCCTTTTGGAAAACTTGGATCGAGGGCCGAATCTCGAAGGACGGCGGTTGGGTTGCGCATTTGCAGAATCATCGGTTCGATGGCGATCTCGGAGATAAGATTCGAGATGATCCACGATTCGTTTCGCTCTACGTCGGAGTCACTTCCGATTGCCATCGGATGTTTGTGAGAGTTTGGAATGCGCCGGAAGATTTGCCGTTGATTCTTGATCCATCCGAATTTCATTGCGATGAGGTTCAGCCGCGCGATAACGCGCAAGCGGAATTTGAATTCCCTCTGCCCTTTGAACGCGGAGCGAACTGGACGCAGCAAGGTCTCATGGCTCGTAATGCTTCGGCCCGCGCGCAACTTTATCATTTGATTGGCCATCAGCCTGAAGATTTGATTTTCCCTTCGTTCGCAGGATGCGCTCGCAGCGGAAAAACAGTCTCGGCCACAATGCGGATAGGTGATCGAGGAGGGTATCCGATCATGACCGAGCGCGATAGAATAACTTGGATCGTAGCCGGTGGACTTGATCTTTCCGGCGACAAGCGGCGCGGCAACGTTCTTACGTTCATTGCCAAGGATCAGTCGCATAAGAAATATCCGCTATTTCACGCGCGGTTCCGACAGATGGAAGAAATCATAAACGCGCTGGATATTCTTTGGGGCAATGGGATTGAGTGGTTCACTTTGAAAGTTGAGAACAACGGAGTCCAGTCAACCATTGTGGACATGCTGAAAGTCATTGCGCGCCATCGCAATGTTCCGTGGATGCACAGGATCGAGGGATTCATGACTGGCCAGCAGAAGATGCACGCCGATCAGGGCTTGCCCGCTTTGGATCCGATGTTCAGCAATGGAGAAATTGTCTGGCCTGATGGCGAGTCGCGGCGTAGTGACACGCCGTTCGCGAAGGATTGGCTGGTGTTGGAAACCGATCTTTCATCCACGACGAGGTCGTTGGTTTCACAGCCGGGAAAGACGCCGGACTCGATTATGTCGTTTTGGTTTGCGCAAAAAACAATTGACTCGCGCACGTCGGCGTGTAATAGCGGATTGCGGATCGGAATCGCGCGGCGGGCTTACGGCGCGGCAATTTAAGGCTTTCAAGATGACACGAGATATTTTCGAGATCGAAACCGGAAGCCTAATCGGACGGCGCATAGCTGACGTTGGCGACCGTCACGCGCCGGCGTCGGCGTCGTCTGGCGCGCCTGGAGTAGCCTCATTTGCTGCCGAACGTCCTGCGCCCAAAGAAAAACAGGCTTTGGAAATTCACGTAATTCCATCGCCGATGGGATCGCGCAACGGCGCCATGGGCAAGATGCTTGGGTTTAGAAATCCATCGGCAATTCTTCAGGGCATCTACCCTCGACAGTCCGTGTCGAACGCCATGAACATGCCGTTCATAATGGACTCGCAGCTTTACGATTTGCTCGACGAGATGGGCGACCGGGATATGACGATTGCGAAATGCGAGAAGCAAATGAGAACCGGACTCCGTGCGATCGATCGGAGATTCGAGGCGACCGAGGACGATGAAAAGCTGAAAGAGATAGCGAAAGATTGCCAGCGGCTTATGGTGGACTCCATCGAGTCGCCCTTTGGTTTCAATCAGTTGATCGAGACGCTTGGCATTGGGACGTTGCGGCATGGATTCTCGGTTGAGGAAATCACATACGAGCTACGCGGAGGCCAGATTGGGCCGTCGGCTTATTACCACGGCCACCCAGGATTATTCTCTTTTGACCGCGAGGGAGCGTTGTATCCCGCTCAACCGATGGGCGATTTCAAGACGGATGATAAATTGCCGCAAGAAAAATTCTTCGTAGCGAGAGAGACATCGCTTTATTCAAATCCTTTTGGCCGATCAGAATATTTCGCCGCGCGCTGGCTTTACCAGTTGAAATATCTCGCGCTGCGCGGGTGGATCGAGTTTAACGATACATACACGAATCCAATTTTGACCGCGAGCATTCCGCTTGACATGCAAGAGCGGGATTATTGGCAGAATCAAAT
>Ga0187894_10001457_pt1 | contig 30282 bp, 16 predicted proteins | sample GBC1701081metaG_FD_136650 | JGI IMG/M metagenome (GOLD analysis project Ga0187894, IMG submission 136650) | White microbial mat communities from a lava cave in the Kipuka Kanohina Cave System on the Island of Hawaii, USA - GBC170108-1 metaG ...
AATCCGCTCTGGCCGCGCTTCTGGGAAACGTTTGGTGAAGATCCGTATCTCGCAAGTGTGATGGGTGTAGCTTTCACGCGTGGGCTCGAGGGAACAGACGTCGCTTCACAAACGCAGGTCGCGTCGAGCTTGAAGCATTACATGGGCTACAGTTTCCCGCTCACCGGACGCGATCGCACGCCCGCGTGGATTCCCGAGAATTACCTACGCGAATACTTCCTGCCGACGTTTGCCGCGGCGATCAAAGCCAACGCGCGCACGATCATGATCAACTCCGGCGAGATCAACGGCGTGCCCGGGCACATCAATCGTCACCTGCTCCACGGCATTCTGCGTGAAGAGCTGGGTTTCAACGGCTTCGTTGTTTCCGACTGGGAAGACATCAAGAAGCTCGTCAACATCTGGCGCATCGCGGCGACTGAGAAAGAGGCGACGCGTCTCGCCGTGATGGCCGGCATCGACATGAGCATGGTGCCGAACGATTACAGTTTCGCCGATCATTTGCTTGAACTGGTGAAAGAAGGCGCGGTGCCGCAGTCGCGTATAGACGAAGCGGTGCGCAGAATTTTGCGCGTGAAGTATGAGTTGGGTCTGTTTGAAAACCCGGGACCAAACGCGGCGCTGAAATCTAATTTCGCGCGGCCCGAGTCGCGGCAGGTTGCTTTGGAAGCGGCGCGTGAGTCGATCACGTTGCTCAAGAATGCGAACAACCTGTTGCCACTGGCGAAGAATCGAAAAGTGCTCGTCACTGGGCCAACGGCAGATTCATTGATTTCATTGAACAACGGCTGGAGTTATGTTTGGCAAGGTTCGGAAGAATCGCTCTATCCGAAAGATCGGCACACGATTCGTCAGGCGATCGAAGCAAAGGTCGGCCCCGGAAACATGACGTATGTGCCCGGAACAAGAATCTTCCGGCAGCCTGGTTCGACTTCCAACAACAACCCGACAAGCCTGGAAGAGGAGGTCGATATTCCCGCTGCCGTGCGAGCGGCGCAGTCTGCGGATGTTGTCGTGCTCGCGCTCGGCGAAGGTTCTTATTGCGAAACGCCCGGGAACATCACCGACTTGACGATTGGCGAACCGCAACTCAAGCTCGCCGATGCGATTATCGCCACCGGCAAGCCTGTCGTGCTGGTACTTGTCGAAGGCCGCCCGCGCATCATCAATCGCATCGCCGATCGCATCGCGGCGATCGTGATGGCCTACAATCCCAGCAACGAAGGTGGCACTGCGATCGCCGACGTGTTGTTTGGCGACGTGAATCCGAGTGGCAAGCTTCCCTTCACTTATCCGCGCACGCCGAATGGTTTGATCAATTACGATCACAAGCCATTCGAAACCGAGAACACCGCGTTTGGCAACATGGCTTTCAAGCCGCAGTTCGACTTTGGATTTGGTTTGAGTTACACAACCTTCGCTTACAAAGACCTCCGAATTGACAAACCAATTATCACGGATAAAGACGAGCTCACCGTCACGGTCACGGTAACGAACACGGGCCAGCGCGCCGGCAAGGAAGTGGTGCTGGTCTACGTCAGCGATCTCGTGGCGTCGCTTTCACCTCCCAACCGCCGGTTGCGACGATTTGCGAAAGTGAATCTCGAACCCAACCAAAGCCGCACACTGACGTTCAAATTGCGACGTGACGACCTGTCGTTTATAGGCGCCGACAACAAACCAATTGCCGAGCCCGGAGAGTTTGAAGTGAAGGTTGGCGATTTAACTCAAAGGTTCACCTTAAAATGAAAACTAACCGTTACCTCCTAACACTCGTACTTTTGCTCTGTAGCTCAGTTTCGCTAGCCCAGCAGCAAACTGCACCCAAACATGACCTGATGCCCGTGCCGGCGTCGGTGACTTTCGATAACGAACGCCTCGCAGTCGACGAGTCGTTCAAAGTCGCGATACGCGGCCATTCGGACGCTCGCTTGCAAGCCGCAATCGCGCGTTTCGTCAAACGGCTCGAAGGACGCACTGTTTTGACCCTGGCGCCCGGCCTCGCGCTCGACGATCAGATGACTACATTGATCGTCCATTGCCAGGGATCGGGCAAAGACATTCCGGCCGTTGATGAAAACGAGAGTTATAGCGTCGACATCACCAGCCGCCAGGCTTTGTTGAGCGCGCCAACAGTTGTCGGCGCGATCCGCGGCCTCGAAACCGTGTTGCAATTGCTCAACGCGGATCGCCGCGGTTACTTCCTGCCCGGCGTGAAGATTCAGGACCAGCCACGCTTTCCCTGGCGCGGCTTATTGATCGACGTCGCGCGTCACTTCGAACCCATAGAAGTGCTCAGGCGCAATCTCGACGCGATGGCGGCGCTGAAGATGAACGTCTTTCACTGGCACCTGACCGAAGACCAGGGCTTCCGCGTCGAGAGCAAGAAGTATCCAAAGTTGCATCAGCTTGGTTCCGACGGGAACTACTACACACAGGAACAGATCAAAGACGTCATTGCCTACGCGCGCGATCGCGGCATTCGCGTAGTGCCGGAGTTTGACATTCCCGGCCACAGCACGAGCTGGCTGGTTGGTTATACCGAGCTCGGCAGCGCGCCTGGTCCATACACGATCGAAAAGCGTCCGGGCATCTTCGAACCCGCGCTCGATCCGACGCGCGAAGAGGTCTACAAGTTTCTCGAAGGCTTTCTTGGCGAGATGGCCGCGCTCTTTCCCGATGCGTACCTGCACATCGGCGGCGACGAGAATGAGGGCAAGCAGTGGGATCGCAATCCCGCGATCCAGGCCTACATGAAAACGAAAGGAATCAAAGACAACCACGCGCTTCAGGCCTACTTCAACACGCGGCTACTCAAGATTCTTCAGAAGCACGGCAAGAAAATGATCGGTTGGGACGAGATCCTGCAACCCGAGTTGCCGAAAGATGTCGTGATTCATTCATGGCGCGGAACAGCGGCGCTCGCTGAAGCGGCGCGCAAGGGTTACGACGGAATACTCTCGAACGGTTACTACATCGATCTGATCCAACCGGCGTCGCAACACTATGTTCCCGATCCGTTGCCGGCCGACAGTACGCTCACTCCGCAAGAAGCGAAGCACGTGCTTGGCGGCGAAGCGACGATGTGGAGCGAATGGGTAACGCACGAGACGATCGATTCGCGTATCTGGCCGCGCACCGCTGCGATAGCCGAAAGACTTTGGTCACCGCAAAGCGTCATAGACGTGAATGACATGTATCGCCGGCTCGCGGTGATCAGTTTGCAGTTGGAAGAGTTGGGTCTGACCCACAAGAAGAACCAGGACATGATGTTGCGCCGGCTGCTGCGCAGCGATGACATTGGTCCTTTGAAAACACTCGTGTCGATCGTCGAACCCGTCAAAGAGTACCGGCGCTATCAACAACGCCCGCAGACAATGCTGAGCCCATTGACTGGCGTGGTGGATGCGACAACGCCTGACAGCGAAGCGGCGCGCAAGTTTGCGTGGATGGTGGAGGCGTTTCTCGCGGATGCGCCGCGCTTTCAACTTTACCGCGCGGAGTTGAGCCAGATGATGGCTGACTGGCAAACCTCCGGCGCCACGCTCGAACCGCTCGTCGATCGTTCACCTTCGTTGAAAGAGATCAAGCCGCTGGCGGCCAACCTTACGGTGCTGGGCGAGACGGGTCTTGAAGCGTTGTCGTATCTGAAACTCGGCCTTCCGCCAACACCCGAATGGCGCACGGCGAGCCTGTTGAAAATGGACGAAGCCGCGAAGCCGTACGGCGCTTTGGAATTCATAGTGATTCCGAGTGTGAGACAATTGATCGTCGCCGCGGCGGAGTCGCAACGGCTCAGAACAATGTCAACAACAGAATGGAACGAGCACGTTAAGAAGGTTTCTACTGGTAAATAAAATCTGTGTAATCTGCGGATTGGTTTTGCTTTGGGCGACAGTGGCCCTCGGGGATGATCAGTGTCTGACTTGTCATAAAGACTACGGTGGTTACTTCACGACCGCCCACCATCTCACCTCTCGCGCCGCCTCGAAGGAATCCATCCTCGGTAAGTTCAACGACATCCTCAAGACGTCAGAACCCGAACTGTTCTACCGTCTCGAAGCCCGCAACGACGGCTTCTTCCAGACCGGCGTGCTCGGAACACCGCCTGATGCAGTTTCGATTTCCCAACGCTTCGATCTGGTGATCGGTTCGGGACGCAAAGGACAAACATATCTTTACTGGGGCGAGAACGATCAGCTCTTCCAGTTGCCTGTTTCTTTTTGGACGGCGCTCGGGAGTTGGGTCAACAGTCCTGGCTATGGCGATCGGACGCTGGATTTCAGCCGGCCGGTGTTGCCGCGTTGTCTTGAGTGCCACGGATCGTTCTTTCAACCCGTGAGCGGCGCAAACGTGGCGAATCGGTATCGACGTGATGGTTACGTCGTCGGCGTGTCGTGCGAACGCTGTCATGGACCAGGCGCCCAACACATCGCACTCAACTCCGCTCCCAATGCAAAACCAACGCAACAGGCGATCGTGAATCCGGCGAAACTTTCACGCGAGCGGCAGATGGACTTGTGTGGCCTGTGTCATGGCGGTGTCGGCGTGGCAAAAACGCCGCCGTTTTCGTTCACCGTGGGCAATGTGCTCGAGGATCACATTCAACTGGAAAAGCCCAAACCTGCCGAACCACTCGACGTTCACGGCAATCAACTGGCGCTGCTGGAACGAAGCAAATGTTTCACACAGTCGAACATGACCTGCTCGACGTGTCACGACGTGCATCGTCCGCAACGTGAGGTGAGCGACTTTTCCGCGAAGTGTTTACAGTGTCACAAGGTGCAGAGCTGCGGGCTATTTCGCACGCGCGGGCGCGCTATCGAAGGCAAGTGCGTCGACTGCCACCTGCCAAATCAAAACTCCAACGTGATCTTCTCCAGCCACGACCGTGTGCGCATCACACCCAAGGTGCGCAACCATTGGATCAAGGTCTACCGCTAAGCCACAAAGAGGCACCAAAAGCACAAGCAGTTTCATTCTTTTGTGCCCTTTGTGCTTCTTTGTGGCTTTAGCGTGGGACGGGTTCGCCGGGTTTGACGATGCGGATCCAGTGATCGGTGAACTCCGCATGCATTCCCGGAAGCTCAACCTTCGGCATGTGACACGTCGCGCACTTCTTCGTACTCACCGGACACGCCGCCGCACTGCGCCGCTCGGTCCTGGTTTCTTTCGCCGTAGTGAGGTGACAGGAGAGACACTTCTGATCGTAATACGCCGTGTCTTTCTGCAACTTCTCGTGCGGATTATGACAACCTAAACAACTGATGCGCTGATCGTTCGTGTTGTGACCGCGACTATTGAACATGCGATAAGGTTGAAAACGAATGTTGTTGATGCCCGACTGACCCGGTTGCAGCATCGCCTGTTCAAAACTCGTGTGACACGTACCGCAAAACGACTGCGACAGCTCGTGCCCGCCCAGCCCACCGGGATTGAAGATCTGTGGTTCATCGAGGTTCTTGGCTTTCATCGCCACCAGGTGCTTTTCACCTGGCCCATGGCATGCTTCACAACCTACTCCCGGACTTAGCTGGTCCAACTTCAGTTCCATTCCGTGAACCGCGCCCGTGGTGTGACAACCAAAACACTGCTGCGGCTCTTCACCGGCGATCGCGCGTCCGAGCGCATCTTCCAGTGACGCCGGTGTCTCGGGGCGATGGCCGATCGTTAAGTCGAGACCACGAAGTTTTTCGAAGTAACTCACGCGCGTCTCGTACAGCATGTTGTTGTGACGAAAGAAAAACGTTTGGCCCACGTGGCCTTGTCCGAAGCAGTAGAGGATCGGCTTGGTGATGCTGTTCTTGCCGTCGGAGATGCTGTAGACGATCTGCCGGCCCTCGCGCGTGAGGTTGTAAGTGTAAGGGCCATTGCGAAAAGTGAGCTTTCCTTTCGCCGTGACGATGCGGCAGTCAGGGGCGACTTCCAGCGCCTGGGCCATCGGCGTGTTCAACTGTCCGGCCTGCTGGGCGTGACACTCAACGCAGGCTTTGTTGCCGACGTAACGAATGCCGCGCGTGTTGGCGTTGGGCCGCCACTCGGAGAAAAAGTGGTCCTGCCGGCCGTAGCACAACACTACTAACCCGAGGACTAAGAAGATCCTACTTGCTCTGCCCCACACCTTCCACGACCTTTAGATACTTGTTAACCGGTACGTTTGTGAGCTTATCGGTGGCCCCGCTGGGCCAACGAATCTGAATTGAATCGATCTTGGTCGCGGCGCCGACGCCGAGAATCTCGCGCGGATCGTGCGACGAAAGATAACTGCCACCGCCGGTGCGCAACCGCGTGCGTTTCACTGTTCCCGTTTGCCAGGTGATCACCGCGCCGACCGCCGCTGAGTTGCTCTTTTTCGCGACCAACTCCAGTCCCACCCAATTGTTCTTGTTGCCGCCCTGATTTCGTAAGAGCAGCGGCGGCTCGCCGTTGTTTGAAGCAAGCACGTCGGCGTCGCCGTCGTTATCGAAGTCGCCGATAGCCATGCCGCGTCCCGAAAACATCTTGCTGAACACCACGCCCGAGGTCGCGCTCACGTCTTTGAAACCACGGGCGGTGTTTTCGAAAAGCAGCAGCGGCTCCTTGTGCTTCACCCGCGGAATGCGCGATTCGATCATGTCGTCGGGATGGCCGTTGACGAGAAACAGATCCGGATCGCCGTCGTTGTCGTAGTCGAAAAACTTGAGGCCCCACCCGCTCAACAGGTGCGTCGAAGGCGCGATCTCGCCGGGCTGATCCGTGAAGATCAGCTCTTTATCGTTGTGATAGAGACTGAAGAATTCGTGATCGATATTGGCGACGAAAAGGTCCTGCCAGCCGTCGCCATCATAATCGGCGGCATCGACACCCATTCCCGAGCGCGGCCGGCCCGCTTCGCCATAAGCGACGCCCGCGGCCAATCCGATCTCTTCAAACTTGCCACCACCTTTGTTGACGAAAAGAAAGTTGGGCATCGTGTCGTTCGCGACGAAAAGATCCATCAGTCCGTCGTTGTTCACATCAGTGGCAACGGCGCCGAAAGACTTGCCCGGATGATCTGCAATGCCTGATTCGCGGCTTACATCGGCAAACGTGCCGTTGCCGTTGTTGCGATAGAGACGCGACGGCGTGGGTTTGAAAAGACGCGGCACACAGTAGTAGCGCCGTTGCAAAGTCGGGTCAGTGCAGAGCGGGTTCTGCGACTTGTCGTAGAAAACAAAACTCGAAACGAACAGATCGAGTTTGCCGTCGTTGTCGAAATCAAACCAGGTGGCGCAGGTAGACCAACCGGAAGACGCAACGCCCGCTTTGTCAGTCACGTCCGTAAACGTGCCGTTGCCGTTGTTGCGATAGAGGATGTTTGGTCCGTAGTTTGTGATGTAAAGATCGACAAAACCATCCGCGTCGAAATCCGCCGCAGCCACACCCATACCGAATTTTCCACCCGCCACACCGGCTTTGTCGGTGACGTCAGTGAAGGCGCCATTGCCGTTGTTACGATAGAGCGCGTTTTTGAGCGGCGTTGCAGGCGTAAAGAAATCTGAGGGACCACTGTTGACGAAATAGATATCCATCCAACCGTCGTTGTCGTAATCGAGAAAGGCGCAACCCGCGCCGACGGTTTCGGGCAACTGGCGATCTGCTGACTGCGCGTTGTTGTGGACCCAGGTGATCTTGCTCGTTTGCGGCGAGACCTCTTCAAACGTGACTGAAGCAACGAGTAAGAATACGAGGAGCAGCGAGTGCATGGCTTAACGCGGATTGGGGTTCGGGGGCAGGACCACGACGCCATCGCTTCCGGCGCCCTTCGCTTTCAGTTTCTCGACGATGCGCATCTCTTCCTGTGCGCGCGCGGGATCTTTCAATCGCGCGTAGAGCAGCGCGAGATTATAGTGTGCGGTGGGTTCCTCCGGATCGAGTTTTACTGCGGTTTCCAACTCCTCTTTTGCGCGTGGATAGTTGCGCAACTTTATGTAGCTCGAGCCGAGCGCGATGCGCGCGTGTGCGTAGTTCGGAAGTTTCTGCACGGCTTTTTCAAACAGGCCGATCGCCTTCGCGTCGTCGTTCTGCTCCTGGGCCACGAGGCCGAGATAGTAGAAAACTTCCGGGATCGGCGAAGCGGATCGAGCGCTCTTTTCGAGCCACAGCCGCGCCTCGTCATACTTCTTCTGATTGAGCAACACGTAGCCGAGATGGATCTGCGCCGGTTCGTTGTTGGGCTGCAACTGGACAAGTTTGCGAAACACCTTCTCGGCTTCGAACAGATCGCCTTTTCGCAACCAGGCGATGCCGTAGCCGAGCAGATAAGCCGGTTCGTTGGGCCGCAGTTTCAGTGCGTTTTCCAACGCGGCTTTTGCGGCGTCACTCATGCCGACCTGGATCGCGAGCAGTGCAAACTTGTAAAGAAACTCCGGCGACGTCGAATCGGCGGTGAGCGTGGCGACACGCGTCAGGTAGATCGTCGTCTCCTTGATCTCGCCTTTGAGGCGCGAGATCTGCGCGAGACCAAACAGCGCGCCTGCGTTGTCGAGGCGTCCGTCGAGCGCGAGCAGGTATTGCTCTTCGGCTTCGGCGAGTGCGTTAGTTGCCAGGTACGCGTCGCCAAGCACGACCATCACCTCGGTGTTAGTGGGTTCAACCAGCAGGACTTCTTTCAGTTGGACCACGGCTTTGGCGGGTTCGCGCTTTTGCAGATAAAGATATGCGAGATTCATCCGCGCGCCTGAGTAGCGCGAATCGTTGACCACCGAGCGAACGAACAACGTCTCCGCTTCGTTGAGGCGGCCTTGTTTGGCGCGAATCGTGCCCATCAGGTTCAGCGCGACGGGCTCGTTTGGTTTCGAGCGTAGCAGGATCGCGAGCTGGCGTTCGGCTTCGACGGTTTTGTTTTCGCGAATGAGCGTTGCAATCCGCTCTAAGCGCGTGACGTCCTGCGCCAGCACGGTCTGAAAGACCAGGGCCACGAGCATTACTAACACGGATTTACACGGAAACCACGGACTCACGAGCTTGATTTGGAAAACTCCTTCTCGTCGACTTTGCCTTGTCCTTCTTTGATCGTAATGATGCGGTTGACACCCACGCCGCTGATCTTATCGACCGTGCCGCTGGGCCAACGTACCTCTATCGAATCAACTTTAGTCCGTTTCTCGAGACCGAAGTGCAACCGCATATCGCTCTGCGAAATGTAACTGTCGCCGCTGCGCACTTCGTCGGTCTGTGTCAGGTCGCCGGCGACTACCTTCACGCGCGCGCCGATGCCGCTGCGATTGCTTTTCACGCCAACGGTCTTGATGAGAATTGAATTATTCGCGTTTCGGTTGTCGTTGCGCAATAGCTGCGGCGTACCGTCGAGATCCGCGATCAACAGATCGACGTCGCCATCGTTATCGATATCTCCAAACGCAACGCCGCGGCTCGCGCGATTCTCCGTCAGTATCGCGCCAAACTCCGCGGAAACTTCGGTGAACGTGCCGTCGCGGTTGTTCCGATGCAGCAAGCGCGGCTGGCGATAGCTCGGAAGCTGCGGATAAACGTGTCCGTTCGCAACAAACAGATCCACCCAACCATCGTTGTCGTAGTCGAAAAACTTCGTACCCCAGCCAACGTACGGCAAGCTCACCGCCGCCACCTTCGCTGCATAAGAGACGTCGGTAAACGAATTGCGCCCGTCGTTGCGATAGAGCGTGTTGTACTCGTCGGCAAAGTTGGTCACAAACAGATCGATCTTGCCGTCGTGGTCGTAATCGCCGGCGGTAGCGCCCATGCAACCCTGCTCGCTGCCGTTTTCGTTCACCGCGGTGCCGGCGTTGAAGCCGATCTCCTTAAACGTGCCGTCGCCGTTGTTGCGATAGTGAAAGTTGGGCGTCGAATCATTGGCGACGAAGATGTCGATCCAACCGTCGTCATCGAAGTCGCTCGTCATCACCGCAAGCCCGTAGAAGCCGTCCGCGTCCGCAACGCCTGCGGTCTTTGTCACGTCGGTAAACGTGCCATTGCCGTTGTTGCGAAAGAGTGAATCGCCCGCGCCTTTGAGTCCGCGTGGACCACACTGCACGGGAATCGATTTGTACTGGCACGTCTGGCCCTGGCCAAACTCAGGCAAGTTGTTGATGTCGAAGTCGACGTAGTTGGCGACGAAAAGATCGAGATCGCCATCGCGATCGTAATCGACAAACGAAGCGCCGGTGGACCAACGTCGATCGCTGACGCCCGCTTTGTCCGTAACGTCGGTGAACGTTCCATTGCCGTTGTTCTTGAAAAGATGATCGGGGCCGAGACAAGTAACGTAAAGATCCTCGAAGCCGTCATTGTTGTAATCGCCAACGGCGACGCCCATGCCCCAACCGATATCGCTCACGCCGGCTTTCACACCGGCTTCGGTGAACTTTCCATTGCCATCGTTGCGATAAAGCTCGCTCTTCGTCTTGCCTTTCGACTTCACCAGATCGACGGTCAGTGAATTGACGAAATAGATGTCGAGATCGCCGTCGTTGTCGTAATCAAAAAACGCTACGCCGCCACTCATCGACTCGACGATGTATTTCTTGTCGGGCGAGGCGACGTGCTTGAAAGTGATGCCGGCTTGCGTGGTGATGTCGGTGAAGGTGACCTTCACAGGTGGCGCGACAAGCAGGGCCAGCATTAACAGAAGTGGTTTGAATATCATCTGCGTAATCTGCGGATGGCTTTAGTTGCTCTTGGCCCTTGCCTTCTCCTTTAGCTCACGCGAGATTTCGAGCTGGTCTTCGCCTTCTTTCTTACGGCCGGCGGCTATGTACGCGCGGCCCAATTGATAATGGACGTGTGCCTGATTGGGTTTGAGTTTCGCAGCGGTCTCGAGGTTCTCCACGCTGCCCGGAAGGTCACCCTGTTGTAACAACGCTTTGCCGAGCTCGTAGTAAGCGTCGGCAAACTCAGGACGCTCGCGAATGACCTCTCGCATCAACGTGATGCCACGCTCGCTCTGCTGTTGGGCCAACGCTACAAACCCGAGATGATACTTCGCCTGTAGATCGTTTGGGTTCACGGCCAGTTCAGTTTCAAACTCACGCGCCGCCAGATCCATTTTGCCGTCCTTCAAATGGATCAACCCGGTGTAGAAGTGCGCCAATCGCACTTTATCGTCGAGCTGGAGCGCGGCTTGCAACTCCGCGAGGGCCTTGGTGGTGTCGCCGCGTTCGTAGTTCGCCTGGCTCATCAGGATGTGCAACTGCGGACTGTTTCCGCCAACCAGCACCATCTGCTCGATCGCGCGGTTCGCCGCTTCAATCTTGCCGTCCTTCAGCAACGAAAGCGCATACGGATAATAGAGACCGGCATCCTGCGTCTTCACCGCCACCACTTGTTCGAGCAGCGATGAAGCGTTCGCATAGTTCTGGGTCATGAAGTAACTCAGTCCCAACAACTGCTTGATTCCGATGTTGTTGGCATCAACCTTGAGCTCACTCTCGAGTGCTGGAATCGCGTCTTTGTAGTTTTCTGATTTGTAATAAGCGAGACCGAGATTGTAGTTGAGCCCCGGCTGACTCGGATTCATCTTCGCGGCTTGCGCAAACTGCACCGCTGCTTCACGAAAGTCCTGTTGCTCCGCCCGTAGTCCGCCGATGCTGTTGTGGGCCGCCGCCGCAAACTTTGAAAACAGGCTCTCCTCAAATTTCAGCTTCTCGAGTGTCTTCAAATCCAGTGCCGCCGGCTCAGCCACGACTCCTTCGGCCTTCACCAAATTACCTTCCTGATCCGGCGGACGAGTGCCACTGAGAAACGCGCCGACTTTCTTCTCGTCCATCTTGAAGCCTTTCGACTTCAGTTCGGCAGACGTTTGCAACTCCTTCTCACCTTCAGCCGTGCGGCCTACTTTGATCAACGATTGCCCAAGACGGTAATGCGCGGTGGTCACCTGGTAATCGTTGTGATCGAGTGACGGAGTCAGCGCGATGGTCTTTTGCAAAACTTCGACCGCCTGCTGGTGCTTCCCTGCGCCCTGGTAAGCCTGGCCCAGGTGGAAATAAGGATCGGGATTGTTTGGCTGCTGGCGCACCGCTTTCTCGAGCAGCGGGATCGCGTCGTCCCACTTGCGCTCCATGATGTAAAGAATGCCGAGATAAAAGTTCGCAAAGTATTCATCGGGATTGGCGGCGAGTTCGATCTTGAACTCTTCCATCGCGTCGGGCATTCGCGCCGCGCCGTCTTTGTAGAGATATGTCAGACCGAGATAGTAATGAACGCGGGGAAAACGTGGATCGAGCGCAATGGCTGCTGTGAATTCTTCGATCGACTCCGGCAAAAAACCGGTCTCGCGATAGGCGCGGCCGATGAGTACGCGCAGCGCAGGACGGTTGCCCAGACGTTGGACCATCCCTTCGTACAACTGCTTTGCTGAAGCAATATCTTTCCGTTTCAAATATGCAAGACCAAGAGTGTATTCGGCGTCGTAATCTCCGGGCACCAACTTCAGCGTTGTTTTTAACTCTTCCGCCGCCCTATCAAATTCGCCCATCATGAAATACGCCTTACCGAGCATGTGATGCGCCGCGGCATGCTGCGCATCGGCGGCAAGCGCACGCTGCACTGGTTCGACTGCCTGCGAAAATTGGCCCAGGTGGAAATAGGCGATCGAGAGATCGATAAGCCCATCCGTCGAATCAGGACGAATCGACGTGGCGGTTTTCAGTGCGTCGGCGGCGGGTTGGTACTTTCCCTGAGCGGAGTAGATCCGGCCAAGCCGCAAATAAGATTCGGCAAGAATGATTTTGAACTCGGCTTCGGCGGCGGCATAGTTGCCGGCGATGTGATACTGCTGCGCGGCTTCGTAATGACGGCGAAACAGATCGCCCTGCGCCTGAAAAATGAAAACTGAAATTAGAAGAGGAAGAAAGGCCGAGCGCAGGTACATCGTTACCCCTGACCATAGAACTCGTAAAAAACTTAGACGAAGAACTGAGGGGATCGCTCAGTTCTTCGTCTTTATTTAGCCTGACGGCAGTATATCAGAAGGTAAACTTGATACCGAGTTGAATCTCGCGTGGCTGTTGCGCGGAGGTCAGGAGACCAAATGCGCTGCCCTGCGAAATGTCGACGTTATAGCCAATAAAGTTCGTGTGGTTGAAAAGGTTGAAGAACTCTGTGCGGAACTGAATGCCGTAGCGTTCCTTGAATCTCCAGTTCTTCGCAACCGAGAAGTCGACCGTAGTGATCGGCTTGCCACGCACCGATCCCTTGCCGAGCGAGCCCATTTGCCCGGGCGCCGGTCTCGCGAATGCCGCCGGGTTCAGGAATTGTGTCGCGTCGTTCGTGTTGAGATAAATCGGCGCACCCGTATAGTTCGGGCGTTGTCCCACAGCCGACGCCGTTCCGATCGTGTTCGCATTGGTAGTGAGCTCGATCGGTGTAGCGCCAAAGTACGAAGCGATCATGTTCAACTGCCAATCGCTGAGAGCGAGATCCGCAGCCCGACCCCAACGTTTCGCCGAGGGCAAAACGTAAACGACGTTGCTGACAAATGTCTGGCGCCGATCGAGGTCGGCGTCACCCTTGTCAGCGCCGAAGTTGAATGGATCGCTGGTCGAGTTGGTAAACGACGTCAGCGCCACGTCGGAGATCGAGTGACCCCACGTGTAGGCAACCTGGAACGCGAGACGATCGCTGAAGCGGCGATTGAGCCACAACTGCATTGCGTTGTACGTCGAGTTGCCGTTGGATTCGTCAGTCGTGATGTTACCGATGTTTCTGAAGAGGCGATTGTCGGCAATCAACGTTCCCTGGTTCTGAACCACACCCGTGACCGGGCTCGGAACGTTCAACCCGGCGCGCGCGATTTGCAGTCTCGCCGAAGCGCTGCTGCCGTCACACGCGCTGCCGCGGCACGGTCCGAGCGGAATGTCGTTACGGTTTACGTTGCGGCGCCAGATGTGCAAGCCGTGGTTGCCGATGTATGAAGCCTCAAACACCGTGTCTTTGAAGATCTCGTGCGCGATCGTCAGGTTCCACTGATAGCTCTCAGGCGGCCTGAAGTTTGGATCGATCGCGGCGAAGCCGGCGTTCGGGTTGACACCCGCGACGTTGTTTCGCAGTCCGGGATTGATCGTGTCGAGACTGCGGCAGGTCGGACAGTTAGCCAGCGTCGTGCCGGCGCCGTTCCAACCCGAGCCCGCGCTTACCGTGGTGGTCCATGGCGGATTACCGGTCAGGCGGAGCAAGTCTTCAATAACGTTTGAACGGCTCATATAACGGCCGAAGCCGATTCGGGCTGAGGTCTTGCCGGTACCAAAAATGTCCCACGCGAGACCGAAGCGCGGCTGCCATCCTTGCTTGTAGGTATTTACAGTGGATTTGGGAAGTCCCATCGCGACTGCTTCTTCCGCCGTGACCAGGCCGGTGTTGAAGTCAACGCCGTTGTAGAGGCTCGGGAAGAAGTTGGAGATGCGATTGTCTGCCTCCCAGGCGGTCGGGAATTGCGAGTAGCGCAAGCCGAGAGTCAACGTGACGCGCGGATGCAGCTTCCACGTATCGTTCACGTAAAACTCGTAATCACGCCAGCGGCCGTCCGCGATTTCAGTGTTCGCGATCTCGGTGTAGTTAAGGAGAACGGTGTCTCTCAACAGCAGGTCAGCGATGCAGTGTCCGGTCTGTTCGCCGCAACCCTGAATCGTCAACTGCTGGTTGCCACCGCCAGCACCAACGCCCGGTTCATCTTTGAAGTTGTGGCTGAAGAGACCGCCGAACTTCAGATCGTGCGCGCCGACGATCAACGAGAAGTCGTCTTTCCAGATATAAAGGTCTTCGCGATTGGCCCACGGCGCCTGGTGCCAGATGTTTGCATAACCACCAGCGCCCCAGAACAACGACGGCGCAGTGCCGCCGACCGGGTTGTCATGCGGGAAGACCGTCGGAAACTTCGAAGCGATCTCGTCTTGCAACGCCTGGGTTTCCGGATTGGTGGTGATGATGATGTCGTTGCCGGCGATCGAGAACTGGAATTCGTTCACCGCGCGTGACGACAAAGTGTTTGACAGCTTGACTGCGAAGCTGTGGCTCGGCTGACTCCAGTCAGACGAGAGCGTCGGATACGGGGAGTCTCCCCAGAAGTTGTTCGAGGCTGCCAGGTGCGTCCACTTCTCATTGATGTAGCGAACCATCAAGTTCATCTTGTCCGTGATGGTGATGTCGCCACGGATGAGATCCTGACGCGTGTCGATCGGTTGGAGCTGAGTTGTAGCCCAATCGCCAACGCCCGGTCCGGTTGGATTTGGATAAAGCTTCACGAGCGCGAGCCCAGCGGGGCTCAGCAAGTTCGTCGGAATCTTGTTGCCCGGGAAGCAGCCGGAAGTGTTGGCAGGCGGGTTGCATACGCCGCCCGGAACGTGCGGCAGGTTTCCAGTAAGCGCGCCACTGAAGTCACCAGCCTTCTCCGCCGCCGTCGGCACTCTCGACGAAAGCACCACGCCGCGACGTTCGCGACGCCACTCTTCCGACCAGAAGAAGAACACGCGGTTCTTGATGATTGGCCCACTGAAGTTGCCGCCGAAGTTGTTGTATTTCAACTGGCCTTTCTCGCCACCCGCACGATTGATGAAGAAGCTATTTGCATTCAGGGAATCGTGACGGAAGAACTCAAAGAACGCCCCATGGAACTCGTTATTTCCACCTTTGGTGATCAGGTTGACCACGGCGCCCTGCGCCTGGCCAAACTCAGCGCTGAAGCTGTTGCGTTCAACGCGAAACTCCTGAATCGCGTCGACCGACGGAAACACGAGCAACGTGCGGTTTGAACCGACGTCCATGTTGTTGACGCCGTCTACCGTCCACAGGTTCGCGTTTGACTGGTTGCCGTTGACTGACATGTCAACGCCGGCGTTAAGACCGGTTCCGCGAGTCGCAAAGGCGCCGCCCGCGCCTGCCTGCGTGACCGGTGAAACACCGGGAACCATCAAAGCTAGCTGTGCGTAGTTGCGACCGTTCAACGGCAACTCCGTCACCTGCTTCTCGGAGATCAGACTGCTGACTTCACCGCTGCGCACTTCAACCGGTGCAGCATCGCTGGTGACGGTAACAGTCTCCGTTACTTGTCCGACTTGTAGATCGAGATTGACGGTCTTGTTTTCGTTGACGTGCAAATCGACGCCGGTCGCGATTGTCTTCTTGAATCCGGCAGGCGACGTGCTGATGGTGTAGATACCGGCGGGCAAACTCGGCACGTTGTAGAAGCCGTCGTCGTTCGCGGTCACTGTGCGCGACGTGCCCGTCTTGTCTTCAGTGACGGTGACTTCAGCTTTCGGCACTGCCGCGCCTTGTGGATCGCGAACGGTGCCCGTGATGTTGCCGGTAGTGCTTGACTGGGCGTGTACGCCGACAAGTAAACCGATGCTAAGCAGGAGAAATAGCGCCTGCAATCCGAACCTTCTCGACATACTGCACCTCCTCAGAACTCTCTGTCTGTGAATGTGAATTTTCTGAACTTGGTACCGCTACCGCCCCGGCGATGAATCGCCGGATAATGCCGAAAATAAAGTTATCGATTCAAACTTCAGCGTACATTTTTGTAAGAGTGCACTTTGTTGTAGAGGCTGGCAAAAGTATTTAATACTTCTGTCGGTGCTTGTCAAGAAAATTTTCAGTAATACAGGCTTTGTTTTGAGGGCCAACAAACTCCGGCTCGAGTTCAGGCTTCTATCCACAGATTATACAGATTGAGTAATTCCATCTGTCTAATCTGTGGATTGAGATCTCAGGTGACGGAGACGGAAGCAAATTTACTCGCCAAAACGAGGCTGATCGCGCCCATCAGTGTCGGCTCGGGACCGAGGGTCGAAGCGATGATACGTGTGGAAGGTAAACCACGGCAGATCGTGGTCTCAACTGAAGTCTTGATGTCGTCAGCAATCACCGGCCACGAGCGTACGATCGGGCCACCAACGATCACTGCTTCCGGCGCGAGACCGCGGATCAGGTTCGCGATACCGATGCCAAGATAGCTCGCGGTTTCTTTCAAGGCCGTGCGTGCCGGCCCCTCGCCGCGTAAGGCCTGATCGATCAGGTCTCGGAAAGTGATATCCGAGGCGCCATTCAAACCACGTAACAGGTTCTTGTAACGCGCAAGCGCCGAACGCTCAGACGCAAACGCTTCCCAGCATTCACGACTGCCCGAAGCACACGCTACCGGCGCTCCCTGCCCGATCGTCATGTGTCCAAACTCACCGGCCGCGCCGTTTTCACCGCGATAAACCTGTCCATCAAAAACGATACCGGTACCCACACCATCTTCGACGAGCACGAGAATAAAATCTCGCACCTCGCGAATCTCAGGGCGGCCAAACCAGAGCTCGGCAAGCGCCGCGGCGTTTGCGTCGTTATCGATCGTGACCGGCAGTCCGGTTGCTGCATTCAGGTCTTTCGCGAGCGGGATGTCGCGCCAGTTAAACGTTGGTACAAACAGTTCAGTGCCGTCGGGATTGACCAGACCCGGAAGACTGACTCCGATTCCTTCGATTGTGCCGTTGTTTCTTCTCAGGAACTTGTTGGCGCGGTCGATGATTTGTCGGGTGGTGGCTTCGGAATCGGGGTTGGTTTAGAAACTCTCTTCCTGCAACACGCGACCGGCCAGATCGCTTGTTGCCACAATGGTTTTATTCGTCCCGACGTCAACGCCGATGGCTACGGCATCGGCAGTGCGCAGCGACAACAAGATCGGCGGACGGCCGCCTGTCGATTCGCCGCTGATCTCCTCAATGAGGCCGTCGACGCGGAGTTCTTCGACAATAAGCGAGACTGTCGAACGTTGTAGCGCCGTCTCGTGGGCGATTTCGGCACGCGAGATCGGGCCACGTTCCCGCACATAATTCAACACAATCTGTCGATTGATGTCGCGAATCGTGTTTGAGCGGGCTACGTTTGCCTTCTTCAGATCTATTCGTCGCATCTTGCCAACCGGAGAGAATAATTCATCTGTGCAATCGATGTCATCTGTGCGTCATTTAATCTATGTCAACCCCACGTCAACTAGGCTATACTACCGGGCAAAAATCCGGGAGGCCTGCTATGCATAATGCGAGCAAATACTCATTGGCGATCCCCCTCCTGATCTTCCTGGCTGGTTCCGCCCTCGCTCAGCGGCCTCCGACGGGTGCGCCGGCGATCGATCGGCGTAACGCCGACCGCATTCGCCAGCAGGAGATGAGCAACCGCGAATGGCAACTGCGAAACTTCGGCAACGAATCGAATGCGCCCAAAGATCGCCGCCAGATCGAAGCCCTGCTGGCGCAGACAGAAGAAGATTTTAATCGCATTCTGACGCTGCATAACGAATTTGCCCGTCTCCTCACAGCCTCCAAACCGATCGAATACAACTTCATCTCCGACGCCACCGCCGAGATCAAAAAACGAGCGACGCGCCTGCAATCGACACTCAACCTGCACCAGTTGCCGACTGAAACGCCTGTCGTCGAGAAGACGGATGAGTTTGACGATGCGCAGTTGAAAGACGCGCTGTTCCGCCTGTGTAAACAAATCAAGAGTTTTGTTACCAACCCGGTGATTGCGAACCCGAGTACGGTCGACGCACAGCAACTGACTAACGCGCGGCGCGACCTGGAAGGGTTGATTCAGCTGAGCGGGCACATCAAGAAAGAAGCCGGCAAGAAACACAACACTGCGACCCTCGTCGTTAACTAGGTTTTGTGTTAGGCGTTCTGACGAAAATAATAGGCTCAGACGCGATCACGCCTTTGCCTTCCTGTACGGTGATGGATTGGTTCGGTTTGACATCTGTGATTTTGTCTTTCTGATTCCCCGGCCAAATGATCTCTAAAGTGAGGATCGTTCCCTCTTCAGGCTTTCCTAAGCCGAACGTCAACGGCAACTCCGACTGTGAACAGTAGCTCGAACCCGTGCGCACCATCGCAAAAACGGTGCGTCCTTTCGACGTCTTCACTACAACCTTCGCTCCGATGCCGTCACGATTGGATTTCGCGCCGACTGTTCGCACGCGCAGGAGATCGTTCTGGTTTGCGTTGTCGTTACGCAGCAGCCGCGCCGGGCCGTTGTTGGTCGTGATCAGCAGATCGAGGTCGCCGTCGTTGTCATAGTCGCCGTAAGCAGCGCCACGGCCGACAATCGCGCGGTTCAAAGCACGGCCGAGTTTGGCAGTCACTTCTTCAAACTTCTTCTTGCCCTTGTTGTGAAAGAGATGTGGCGGCTGCGCGTACTTAACCGTCGGTTGCACGACGCTGATGTCGTCAGAAACGTGACCATTGGCCGCGAAAATGTCGAGCATTCCGTCGAGGTTGTAATCAAAAAAGAAAACCGCGAACGTCAACGACTGCGCTGACATCTTGCCGATTCCCGAAACCGGCGCATCGTCAGTAAACAGACCTGACCCGTCGTTGTGATAAAGCGCGATGCTTTCGTTGGTGAAGTTGCCGATCACCACGCCCTGCCGGCCCGAACCGTCGTAATCCGCCGCATCGACGCCCATGCCTGCGCGCGGCGTTCCGGCGTCGCTGAAAGCAACACCAGCGATCACCGCGTTGTCCGTGAACGTCCCGTTGCGGTTGTTGTGATAGAGCTTGTTGGGTTCGGTGTCGTTGGCGACAAAAAGATCCATCCAGCCATCGTCGTCGTAGTCGAGTAAAGCAACGCCCAATGTCTTGCCGGCGGGATCATTTACTCCGGCGCGCGCGGTGGTGTTTTCAAAACTTCCGTTGCCGCGGTTGCGATACAACGTCGCGCTTTGGCCCTTGTACGTCTGCGGGGTGCAGTACGACTTGTTCTTGTTATCGAGCGAGCAGTAGATATCCGTTTGGGTGGACCACTCGACGTAGTTACCGACGAAGAGATCGAGATTGCCGTCGTTGTCGTAATCGAACCACGCAGCGCTCGTCGAGAATCCAGGATCGCCAACGCCGGCGCGGGCGGTCACGTCCATAAACTTGCCGCCGCCAAGATTGCGGAAGAGCCGGTTTGGACCGACGGCCGTGATGTAAATGTCGACGATCCCGTCGTTGTCGTAATCAGCAACCGCGACGCCGATGCCGTAGATCTCCACGCCGAGTCCGGCCTGGGCGGTGACGTCAGTGAATGTGCCGTCCTTGTTGTTGTGATAGAGCGCGGGAAACGAGCGGCGTTTTTTGTTTTCCGGCCAGTCCATCGAGTTGATCAGAAGGATGTCCTGCCCGCCGTCGTTGTCGTAGTCGAGAAAAGCGCAACCGGAGCCGATTGTTTCCGGCAGATATTTTTTGCCGAAGGCGCCGCTGTTGTGTTTGAAACGGATGCCTGCTTCGGCGGTGACGTCGGTGAACTCAATGTCGCCGGAAGGACGCGGCGGTGTGGGACTCGGTGTTGGGGAAGGAGTGGCAACTTCAGCAGCTTGACTATTCGTCGGGGCTTCTGCCGCTGGTTGTTTACAGGAAGAAATTAGAAACAAACCTGAAAACAGGATAAGAACGGATAACAGTTTCATGCGACTGGAGACTCTTGCGTTGCGACTGGGGATTCTTGCGTTTTCTGTGTAACAACCGTGCGGCGCGATTCGAGCCACATCTCGATAAGCATCGCCGTTGGACCAACAATGAAAAGAGCGTAGAGCGGTGCGTAGATGACCTCGTTCAAACGGAGAAGCATCTCCGCGAAGGCAACGAGAATCACGACCACACATTGCCACGTTTTGGATCTGACCGTCGTTTTCGGATCGGTAATCATGAAGAAGACAAACAGTTGGTACATCGGGCCGGTAAGCGGCGCGACCTCGGCCTGCCACGGATGTCCTGTGATCCAACTGCGCAGGAAAGCAAACAGAAAGAACGACAGCACGTAGGTGAAACTGATGTGAAACCGCTGCGCGCGCCAGATGATCATCGAGCCGAGAATCCAGATCACGAGCATCGGCCAGATGAAGTTGCCCCATTGGATACTCAAAGCGGCCACCACGTCGGGCGCCAGCAACAGCAACGCGCAGATGCCGAAGTTTGACGGGTTCCACAAATGCCGGTCCTTCACCCGCAAAACGTACTTCGACATGATCGAAAGCACGCTGCACAGCGCGAACGGCCAGAACGCAGGCGAACGAAGCAAAATCCCGACGCTGATCCCGGTGATGTACGCGCTCGCCAGGTTCAACCACTTGCCAAAAAAGATCCGTCCCAGAATCAGCTCAGCAACGAGTGCGGCGCCGATCGCGAGCGCAGTTCTTTCGTAGCTCTCGAGAATGCCGTAGAACAGATGGCCCACCAGCAAGCTGCAGGTGATGAAGAGCGGCGCAAGGTAACGGTTATTAGATTGGATCCTCATGCCGGTTCTTTGATCTTATAGGTCTGGCCGGGCAACGGTTTGTCAACGACCAGAGTTTTCCCGGAAGGCCAGCGAATCTCCGCCTTCTCCACGTGCGGGTCGCTTCCCAATCCGAAGTGCAGCCGCCGCTGGTTCTGCGAACAAAAACCATTGCCGCCGGTGATCTGTTGCACCTGTTGCCGCCCATCCCAAAACAGGCGCACTTCCGCGCCGATCGCACTGCGATTACTCGCCGTGCCTTCGAGCTCGAAACCGATCCACTTGTTCTCCGGCGCGACCGTGTTTTTGTAAACCAGCAGCGGTCCTTTTTGATTTGCCACAACTACATCCAACACGCCACGGTTCCAGAGATCAACCAGCGCCACTGAACGTCCGTCGTAAACGTCACCGGCGCCAACAGCCTGCGCCACGTTCAGAAACTTGCCGGTGCCGTCGTTAAGCCAAACTCGCTTGTGCTGATAACCAGACAAACTGCGGCCGTCCATCGAAGGCCAGTGCGCCGCGTCGGAAATGATGGTCGAGTTGCCGCCGGCGATTTTCGAGAAGTCGTACCAGTAATTCGTGTTTCGATCGGCGGAGATGTAGCCGTTGACGAGATAGAGATCGAGTGTGCCGTCGTTGTTGAGATCGCCAAACTGCGCGCCAAAGCTCCAGCCGCCCATCTCCACGTCCATCGCGCGTGCGAGATTGTCGTACTGAAGCGAGTCGCCCGCTGTGCCTTCGCGCGGCACCCAAAGATTGTTGCCTTGAATCAGCACGCCCTCTTCGGAGATGTTGGACACGTAGATCGAATACTTGCCGTTGTTCAGAACATCGCCCACCGTGGCGTTCATGCCGCTTTTCGGCGCGAAGCCGACGCCGGTTTGTTTACCGACTTCGCGAAATCGTTTGCCGTCGTTGAAGAAGAGCTCGGAGATGCCATAGTCGTTGGCGATGAAGAGATCGGGATAACCCGTGCCGCGTAAGTCAGCCACGGCTGCCGCCAACGACCAGCGCCGCGTATCAATCCCCAGCTGCTGACTCACTTCTTCAAACGATCCGTCGCGAAGGTTGTGGAAGAGATACTTCCGTCCGCCGTTGCGCGCATACTCAAAACTCTCCGGCATCATCTTCGTTGTTTTCAAGCGCCAGAGATCGACGTCTTCCGAGTAATAGCCGCCGAGGAATAAATCCAGACGCCCATCGCGATCATAGTCGAACCACAACGCGGTGTTTGCGTTGACCCACGCGGGCAACTTCGCCTTTTCAGTCACACGAGTGAAGCTCTTCGCCGCGTCGTTGTGAAAGAGCTCCGGCCGGCCCCACTTGTACAAGAACAGATCTTCGTAACCGTCGTTGTCGTAGTCGCCCCAAACCGCGCCCATCGAAACGCCAGTGCCCGGCTGATTCACGTCCGCGATTCCCAACTCCGCGGCCACGTCTTTGAACGAACCGTCGCCGAGATTGCGATAGAGCGCGTTCTTGCTTGCTTCACCGCTATTGGTGACGTAGATGTCCGACCAGCCGTCGCGGTCGTAATCGACAATCGAAACGCTCGCGCCCATCGAGGCGACCTGCGGCATGATGTGGTCCAACCGACGATCGAGTGTCGGCGCCTGGTGAGTGAAATTGATCTTGGAAGCGCCCGCGACTTCCTGAAGATAGAAACCGTAACGCTTCAACGCGGCCGTTGATTCGAGCGAGCCGGTCGCGGCCTCACTTTGCGTGCGAAAGCGTTTAAGTACGAGCGGTACTGCCAGTAAAGAGATGAAGATTAAGGTGAGCAGTACTCTCGACAGCTTGCCACCATTCATCTGTTCTGTGTCGACCTCATTGCGTTTTGAAAAGTATCGGGGGTTACGTAGCGCGTGTGATATTTTTGCCAATCTTCCGGAAACCGACGATACACCACTTCATCTTCCAGCCGTCCTGACGGTGTGTCGTATAAGTTCTTCGCGTGATAAGGCAGCGGCAGCACTGTCTTTGAAAACGTGGAATTGTAATCTCCGTCCTTAATCCAACCGTCGCCACGGATCACGTAATCCCGCCGCCACCCTTCGGGCGGTGGCGCGGGTGCGGCAAAACGAAACGCCATCTCATCACCGGCATTCATAATTACATAACGATCGTCAGCGCGCAGCAGTAACTCGCGCACGTCACCGAATCGCGTGTAGTAGCCAATCAAGTCACGCCAGATCTGTTTCGAGCCCGAAAGGCGATTGTAGTCTGGTATTTCAGGAGACGAAGCGTTCGCCTGATTGATGACAGAATAACCGCGATAGCGAAGTTCCGCCACTTGCGGCTCCAGCGGTGTGATCTTTGGCGACGCATCTGGAGCTGGAACTGCCCATTCCAGCAGATCCCAATACACTTCAAGATTGGTGCGTAAACGAAGCCGCCGTGGCGTGCCCGGTTTGAAAACGTTCGAGAGATCGAACAAGCAAATCTTTTTACGTCCTGCCGGAAAACCAAGATTCGGCCGCGCGACTTCCCAACCGCCGCGACCATCGGGGACTTCCAGACTCAAAGGCTTCGCGGACTCCTGTTGCCCCTGACTAATAGCGACGTTTACCGAAGAGTCGGTCGGGTGCATCCAGCCGTGCGCAATCAACCAAAGCGGCCCACTGGCCGGGGCGTCGTTCCCGAGATCGATCTCGACGTAGTGATCGCGTGTGACACCTTGATATTTACCGCGCCCAAAAGTATCGAGATAGTTTGCGTCGAGCGCCTTGACGGCGCTGGTGGCGTCCTGACCGTTGTCGTCAATTGCGGAAACGATCGGGCGAGGCGTTGAGACGGTGGTGATCTTGGGCTTCGCCGGCGGAATCACGAAGCGTTCATCTACAAAGATATCGGTTCCCACCGGATGATCGACCACCATCAAACTAAGCTGATCGTAGTAGTAAGTTTCCCAAAGCTCCGCAGTGATTCGTAGATCGTAATAACCGTCGCGCGGCACGAGTTGATCCTGACTAATCTTGTACCACTCTTCCGTCGCCTCCACGCGCGCCGTCCCCAAGGTGTTGATGCGCAAGCCGATTGCCGAACTCCACGGCACGGTGTCTTTTACAAACTCCATCTGCTTGCCGTTGTAGGCAAAGAGAAAGGGACACGAGCCTTTCAGACGCTGCTCCGCCACAATCTCTTGATCCGCTTTGATTTCAAAATCCGCACGCACCGAGCCGTTGGGCCAAACGATGCGGATCACGTCGGTACTCGCCTGTTCACCTAAACCAAAATGCAGTAGCGGACCTGTGATCGGTTGTCTCTGCACGAGCATACCCGAGCGAATTTCCATCTCGCCGCCCACGCCGAAAGGATTGATCCGCTGATCGCCAACGGCACTGGTGGCGCGCGGGCGTACGACTTGCCAGTGATAGTTTTTTGTTCCTGTATTTATCCCCTCGACCGGCCTTCCGTCACTCAACCCTAAAAGGTCCAGACGGCCATCATTGTTCACATCCGCGACGTCAAAGACGTTTTCGTTAACACTCTTTCCGGCAACAAGCTTTCCGGTTTCATCGCTTAACAAGATAGCGGAGCCGAGCACCAGATCCAGTCCGCCGTTGTTATCAAGATCTGCGACACGCAGCGTGAGTGGGTCGTTAGGAAGGTTCTCAACCCTGACGATTTCCGAGACGTCCCAACCCAGGCCGTGATCTTTATCCGAAAGCCGGACGATGGCGCCGTCTGCCCGCGCGATCACGAGATCAAGCACGCCATCGTCGTTCAGATCCGCAACGTTGATCGCGCGCGCGGGCCCGGTATCGAAGGCAAACGGCGCCTCGCGCTTGCTGAACTGTCCCTGGCGCTCGTTACTGAAAACGTGAACCAGGCGTATTTCATCGATAAACGCGGCATCAGGATCGCCGTCGGCATCGAAGTCGGCCCAAGCGAAACCAGTAGCGCCCGAGACACCGGCGAAGGGTTGAATGTCCAGAAACGTGCCGTCGCCGTTGTTGCGCAACACGATCACGTTGCCGCGTCGCAAACCGAGCACGATGTCGAGATCGCCATCGGCTTCGATGTCGGCGGCCCATGCGCCGGTGAGGTCACCGTTAGTCACCGTGGCCGGCAGTTTCGTTTCCGCAGTCACGTCCACAAACTTCGCTGGACTCTCCTGCCGAAACAGACGCACGCCACCCGCGCCGGCGAGCACAAGATCCGTTTTGAAGTCGTAACTGAAATCGATCGGCAAAATGCCGTTTGGAGTTGGCGCTGTGTTCGCTGTTCCACGAGGAAACGGCAGCGCGGCGCCACTCGCCAAACGAACCTCGCCTGCTGTTGCCGTCGCGACGATCGGCGCACCACTCCCACTCAACGCAATCGCTCCAATCCAATCTGCCTTGTCTGTGTTATCCGTGTCAGTCCGTGGCTCAAACTTGATCGCCATGTCTGCGGCCGCTGTCTTGAACACCGGCGCCTCCATTTTCAAAAAGCTCGTGAAAGGCGTGGCCTCTTCACCTGGCGGAGGCTTGATCGCCGCGAGACTCCGGCGGTACTCAGGCACACGCATCAGGACATTTCTTAAGAAGCTCGTGCGCGTCGCGGCGGCCCGCAAGTCGCCACTGTTCGCTGCCTGGGCCACCGCATTAACTTGTTCCTTCACTTCATCAGGCCACGAAGAAGATCGCGCCGTGATCTTCGCCACGGCAGAGTTGAGTGTCGCGGTGTCGTTTCGTTTCGCCGCCACGCGGCTCAGCTCAACAAGCGCGGCGATGTTGTCCGGTTGGGCGTCGAGAATCTGTTGAATCAGACGCTGAAACTCTTCTTCATTACCTTCGCGTTCGACTTCCTCCGCAAGCTTGTAAGTCGCAATCGAGTTTTTTGGATTCAATTCGACCGCCTTGCGCAGCGCCGTGATCGCCTCCGCAGTCTTACCGCGACTGCTTTCGAGCAAGCCAACGAGGTAATAAATGTCGCTGTTGTCGGGCGCGAGTGAACGCGCGCGTTCGATTCGTTCGGCTGCGGTGTCGAAGTTTCGCTGCCGCAACGCCAGCACGCCCCAGTTGGCCCAACCGGCGGGCTCAGCAGGCGCGAGTTGCGTAAACTGCGCGAGCTTCGCGTCCGCCTGCACGTCGTGACCAACTTGCAACGCCGCGAGCCCGATGTAGAACGTGCGCACGATCTCGTTGTACTGCGGCGACGAGCGCGTCGGCAGCGTGCTGGAGGGACGACAAGAGCCGGCGATGAGAATACTGGCGAGAACCGCCGGCAGGACAAGAATCCGTGTAATCTGTGGTTGACTTTGAAGCGTTCGCATTTATATTCGAGGCACTTATGCAGAAGTTCAAAACTGGTGTTTTACTGCTGGGCTTCCTGATCTGCCTTCTTACCGTCGCGTCATTAATAAAGCCAACATCCGCTTATCGTCAAAACCCGGGCGCAAAAACTAACGCCCGCGAGGACGCTTATCGCGCAAATAATCTGGGCGTCGCGCTGTTGGAGCAGTTTAAGTTCAAAGAGGCGGCTGATGCATTCAAACGTGCGTTACAACTCGAACCCAACCTCGCTTTAGCCCGCATCAATCTCGGTATCGCACTCTTCAACGTACCCGATCTCCCGGCTGCGCAGCGTGAACTGCAGGCCGCCGGCACCGCCGCGCCCTCCGCGCCGCAACCGCCTTACCTGCTCGGTCTCGCCGCCAAGACGCAAAACAAACCGGAAGAAGCTATCACTTATTTTCAAAAGGTGCTGCGCATCGACGCCAACGACGTCGGCGCGAACGTGAACCTGGGCCAACTCTACGCGCAACAGCGCAAGTATCCGGACGCAGTCGCCGTCCTGCGCACCGCGATCGCCGCCGAACCTTACAACGCGACTGCACTTTACAATCTCGGCACCGCTTTGATTCGCGCCGGCCAGCGCGAAGAAGGCCAGAAAGTCATTGCACAGTTTCAGGAATTACGTCAACGCGGCAGCGGCACGACGCTCGGCACGAACTATCTCGAACAGGGCCGCTATGCCGAAGCCGTCGCATCCACCGGCGCGGAGCCCGAGCTCGTCGACAAGCGTACACCGGAAGTTCTTTTCACGGACGTGACCGAGACTGTGCTACCGACACGCGGTGATTGGACGCCAGCAGATGTACAGGACGGCGGCGCCATCGTCCTCTTTGATTATGATGGTGATGCCGATCTCGATCTCCTCGAAGTCGCGGGCGGCAAACAACGGCTGCTGCGCAACGACGGCGGCAAGTTTGTCGACGTCACAAGCACATCAGGAGCACTAACAAAAACCTCAACCGGCATCGGCACAGCCGCAGTCGCAGGCGATTATGACAACGACGGTAAACCCGATCTCTTCATCCTTCGCTCAACCGGCAGCGCACTCTATCACAACGACGGCAACGGCAGTTTCTCCGATGTAACCGCAACCGCAAAAATCGGCGCCAATCCTTCTTCATCCCGATCTGCAGCCTTCGTAGACGTGGACCACGACGGCGACCTCGATATATTTATCCCCGGCACCGCTCTTTTGCGCAACGATGGCGACAAGACGTTCTCCGATCAAACCGCAGCCGCAAAGCTCTCCGACAAGATCGCGGCGCGAGCAGTCGTACCAACCGACTTTGACAACCGGCGCGACATCGATCTACTTGTCGCTGCAACCGAAAAGATCTCTCTGTGGCGCAATCTGCGCGACGGCACGTTTCGCGACGTGGCGCAGGAAACCGGTCTTGGTGAACTCAAAGGCGTCAACAGTGTCGCCGCCGGTGATGTTAACAAAGACGGTTTCACTGATTTCTATTTTGTTGGAGCGGACGGCGGTCGATTTGCCCTCAGCAACGGCAAAGAGCGTTTTCAAGTTACGCAAAGTACGGCCGCTGGTTATGCCTCGCAGTTTCTTGACTACGATGACGATGGGCTTCTCGATCTCGTCGTGCTCGGCGGATCGGGACTGCGTATCTTCCGCAATCTGGGCGACTCGTGGGGTGACGTAACTACCAAGGCTGCTCCCGAGCTTCAAGATGTAGCCGGTTCACGCGTGCTCGCCTCCGGCGACATCGACGGCGATGGCGACACGGACCTGATCTTCGGCTTTCCCGGTGGTGGCTTGCGCGTCGCGCGCAACAATGCCAGCAACACGAACCACTCATTGCGCATTGGCCTTGCTGCAAAAGTAAGTAATCGCAGCGGCGTCGGCGCGAAGATCGAGATTCGCGCCGGCAGTCTCGCACAAAAGCTCGAAACCTACTCTGCGTTTCCGTCGCCCGCGCCTGCGGACCTCGTCTTCGGCATTGGCAAACGAACAGCCGTAGATGCGGTGCGCGTGTTATGGCCGGCGGGAATCGTCCAGGCGGAAACTGAAATTGCTGCGAACAAGGCGCTGTCGCTTACCGAACTCGATCGCAAACCATCGTCGTGTCCGTATCTCTACGTTTGGGATGGCAAGAGCTTCCAGTTTGTCACCGACTTTATGGGCGGGGGCGAGATGGGCCACCTCGACGCGCCCGGCGTTTACAACACACCGGATCCGGACGAGTACGTGCGGATTCCCGGCGATCTTTTGAAAGAACAGAACGGACGTTACGAGCTGCGCGTCACAAACGAGCTGGAAGAAGCAATCTTTTTTGATCGCATGCAACTCGTTGCGATTGCGCATCCGCAGGAGACGGAGGTTTATCCAAACGAAGGACTGACGGTCCCGGCGCCGCGTTTCAAACTGTATACGACACGCGGCGCTTCACCTCCACTCAAAGCCGTCGACGACCATGGGCACGACGTGTTGGACAGGATTTTGCGGATTGATCGCGAATATCCTGACGACTTCAAGGTTCACAATATTCGTGGGTTCGCTGACGAACATACTCTGACACTCACGCTGCCGCCGGGAAATCGAACGCGGTTGTTGTTAACCGGTTGGACTGATTACGCCTGGTCCAGCGACAACCTCGCGGCTTCGCAAAGCGGCAAAGCGCTCTCGCTGCCCGCGGTGCAACTGAAAGACAAGCAGGGTGAGTGGAAGACTGTTATCGAAAACATCGGCATTCCCGTCGGGCGGCCGCAAACCGTCGTCGCGGATCTTACGGGTAAGTTTTTGAGTGCGAGCCGCGAAGTCCGGATCGTGACCAATATGCGCATCTACTGGGACCAGATCCTCGTAGACACTTCCGGTGGTAATTTCGCGACCAGGTTAACCAGACTGTCGCCAACAGTTGCCGATCTGCGCTGGCGCGGTTTCTCGCGAGAGTATTCACCCAATGGACGAGAACCGATGACCTACGACTATTACCAGGTCTCCTTCACCTCGCCGTGGAAAGTCATGACCGGTCGTTACACGCGCGAAGGCGATGTGCGCGAACTGTTATCTGCCACAGACGACATGTTTGTCATCTCGCGTCCCGGCGATGAACTAATTCTGTCGTTCGACGCGCGCAGACTGCCGCCGCTGCCTGCGGGCTGGAAACAAACGTTTCTGCTCTACGCGGACGGATTCAGCAAGGAGATGGACATCAACTCCGCGAGTCCGGACCAGATTGGACCACTGCCGTTTCACGGCATGAGCAAATATCCGTACACGTGGCCTGAAAGATATCCGCTGACGCGTGAGCGCCAGAGATACCTTGAAACTTACAACACGCGAATCGTTACTTCTCAAGTAAACAGGATTGCAGGACTAACAGGACTCAAACCGTGATCAGATATTCAGTCGCCGCCTGCCAGACGGACAATCCGAACCCGATCGATCGCCGCGGCATGCGCGCCAACACCGATCGCATTCTCTCGATGATCGACTCAGCGGTGATCGGCGCGTCGCCGTTTCTGCCCGTGCGGCTTGTGGTCTTTCCCGAGTTTGCTCACGCGGCGCCGGTGTTCGAGACGGCGGCTGAACTGATCGAGAAACTCGCGATTCCGATTCCAAACGAGCACACTGAGCGGCTGCAACAGAAAGCCAAAGAACACGACATCTACATTCAAAGTGGCTCGATGCTGGAGGTCGATGCCAGATGGCCGGGACACGTCTTCAACACCACCTGCCTGATTGGTCCTGAAGGTGTGCTCTACAAGTATCGCAAGGTCAACACGTGGTTGCCTTTCGAAG